>Ga0210120_1000412_pt1 | contig 10025 bp, 8 predicted proteins | sample Goodyear_PhragA__FD_184868 | JGI IMG/M metagenome (GOLD analysis project Ga0210120, IMG submission 184868) | Wetland microbial communities from San Francisco Bay, California, USA, that impact long-term carbon sequestration - Goodyear_PhragA_D2... | ecosystem: Environmental > Aquatic > Marine >... | reverse complement strand
GGAGTTCGTGTCCCAGCCCGCCGGGGCGGTCGTGGTCGCAGTCAACGGCCAGCTCAAGCTCGTCGACTTCAAGAATCGGGTGCACGCGATCCAACCGCCCAGCGGCATCTCGAACATCTCCGCGTTCTCCATCGCGCCGGATGCACACCGGATCGCGTTCGTCTCCGGTGGCAAGCTCTATTTGTCCGTTATCACCGTCGGTGACACGCCGACGATGACGATGGCTCAGCCGATCCTGATCGGTCCGAGCCTCGCAAGCGCGACCGCGGTGGCCTGGAGTTCGGCGTACCAACTCGTGGTGGCCGGCCGGGACGGTTCGATCGGGAGGATCGCCGAGCTGAACATCGACGGTTCGCTCGACCCAGGCCCGTTCACCCGGGAGTACGGCCAGGTCACGATCGCGCAGATTGCGGCCTACTCGTACGACGCGATCCAGCAGCCCGGATTCGACGAGGTGATGGTGCAGTTGGCGTCGGCGAGGGGGACGAGCGTCGTCGCCGGCCGCACCTCGCAGCGAACCAGTGGCGGTAAGACAGTGCCGTTGACCGCGCCGTTCTTCCAGGACTGACCGCCGTGACCGGCGCCATCGGCGCGACTCTGGGCGCGCTGACCGACCTGGTGCTGCCGGCCGATTGCGCCGGTTGCGGTGCCCGCGCGACGATGGGGGCGGCGGGCGTCTGCGGCGACTGCACGGAGGCGCTCGCGTGTCTCGTGCCCCACGAGACGGCACCCACTCCGATCCCGTACGGCCTGCCGACCTGTGTAGCCCTCGGCCCGTACGACGGGGTGCTCCGCGAGGTTGTCCTGGCGTACAAGGACCGCGGCCGGCATCGGCTCGCCCGGCCACTGGCCGTACAGCTCGCGCGCGGAGTGGCCGCCTGTGCCGTACGGCTGGGGAATCCGCCCGGTTCGCCGGTCGTCGTCATCCCGGTGCCGAGCACCGCCGCCGCTGCCCGGCAACGGCACGGTGATCACATGCGCCGGCTCGCACGTCAGACCGTCCATACCCTCAATGGTGCGGGCTGGCCGGCGGCGATGGTCGTCGCGGCGGCGGCCCGGCCCCGGGCGGACTCGGCCCACATGACCGCGGTCGACCGCGCGGCGGCGGCGCGAGACGCATTTCGGACCCGGCTTGGCCCGGCTCGGCGGGTGGCCGCGGCCGTCGCGGCCGGCGCGTGCGTGGTCGCCGTCGACGACGTGCTGACCACTGGGGCAACGTTGGCCTCGTTGGCCACGCGGCTCACGACCGACATGGTCGGCGTCCACGGCGCCGTCACGCTCGCCGCGACGCGGCGCCGTAACGCTGCGTGACCATTCGGCGGACCCGCCCCGTCCGATTCGTGGGATCGAACCGAGCCGCTGCCGGCCGTGGGGCGTCGGCGCGCCGTGGCGATTTGCTCCGCATCGAGGCGGTGCGAGGCGGCTGGGGCAATCCGTTGCGACGTTATTCGCTACCCGGCGTGACTCAGGCCGAGGATGCAGCTACCGTCGAAAGCCAACGAACACATTCGCCCCGGAGCACGGCGCGCCACCTATTCCGGCCCATGATGCCGGAATGGACATCCTGATGGCGCCGCCTGTGATCGGCTTTGAGGGGAGGATCGGCCATGGAGCGGCCGGCGAACGCCGCGGACTTCCGCGAGCGTGCCAAGCCGGCCGTTGATTGCATTGATGAACCGGGTGGCTACTGACTGTCATCAATGTCCAGTAGCCGCGCCCAGACCTGAAACTGGGGGAGGTCACGCGTGGACGTCGTCGTGAAGGGCCGCAATGTGGAGGTGCCGGACCACTACCGGCAGCACGTCGCGGAGAAGTTGCACAAGGTCGAGCGCTATGACGGAAAGATCATTCGAGCCGATGTCGAACTTTCCCATGAGAAGAATCCCCGGCAGTCGGGCAACTGCCAGCGAGTAGAGATCACCTGCGTGTCGCGCGGGCCCGTGGTGCGGGCCGAGGCCTGCTCGGGTGACTTCTACAGCGCTCTCGACCTCGCGATTACCAAGCTCGACGCACGTCTACGCCGGTGTGCCGACCGTCGGCGGGTCCATCGCGGCCGCCGCGCACCGGTTTCGGTCGCCGCCGCGACATCCGGACTCGAGGTCGCCAGCGAAGACCTCGTATCGGCCACCATTGCCGCGCAGAACGCCGAGGCCGAGCGCGCTGCCACCCGCGGCGCCACTGCCAACGGCGGATCGCCCGATGGTCGCGCGACCACCAACTACTCGGCGAACGACGAAGACGACGCCGGGCCCCTCGACAAGTCGCACGACGAGGTCGATGACCAGCCCTGGCACATCGTGCGCCTCAAGGAACACGCCACCGAGCCCATGACCGTCGATGACGCCCTTTTCCAGATGGAGATGGTCGGCCATGACTTCTTCTTGTTCATGGACAAGGAGTCCGGCCGGCCGAGCGTCGTCTATCGCCGACGCGCCTATGACTACGGAGTTATTGCGCTGGCGACCTGACGTCACGCTCGCCGAGACGCGTTATGGCGCCGAGACGCGCCACGGCGCCCGAAATCCGTCAGGCCCCGAAATCCGAGCAGCAGCAGCGCCCAGGAGTCGCGAGTGGCTGGGCCGCCGCCGGACGAAGTGGCCGGCGGCCACGCCGAGGGCCACTGGCCGATCTGGCTCGCCACCGTCCTGCTCGCGTTGGCCGGGGTCGCTGCCGGGCTCGTCTCCGACTGGTTCGTCAACGCGTTGCAGCCGGCGATCGATGCCCTGCACATCTCGCCGGCGTTCGCCGGTCTGGTGATCGTCGCGATCGCCGGAAACGCCGTGGAAAACGTCGTCAGGATCCAGCTCGCCGCGCGCAATCAGGCCGACTACGCCGTGTCGGTGATCGTCAACAGTCCGCTCCGCTCGTCCTCGCCCCGGCACTCGTTCTGCTGAGCTTCCTCACCGCGACGACACTCACTCTCGTCTTCGCGCCGCTGCTCGTCGTGTCCGTGGTGGTCGCGGTGATCATCGCAACATTGTTCTGATGGGACGTGAGCCTGGTGGGGCTGAGCCTGGTGGGGCTGAGCCTGGTGGGGCTGAGCCTGGTGGGGCTGAACCGCGTCGTGCTGAGCGGGCGCGCTCGTCACCGGCGATCGGTCGCGACGAACGAGGCCACCCACACGTCGCGGTATTCGTCGCGCTGTTGCCAGGCCGTACGGGCGATTCCTTCGTACGTGAAGCCGGCCTTCTCCGCGACCCGGCGCGATGCCTCGTTGCCGACCCGCGCGCGCCACACGATCCGGACCAGTCCGAGCGCGTCGATGCCCCATTCGGCCATCGCGCGGAGGGCCGCCGTCGCGAAGCCCCGGTTGCGAGCATGCGGTGCGATGCTGAATCCGATCTCGGCCGTGTCCGGGAGTTGTCGAGCCGTGTAGATCCCGAGGCCGGCCAGCCCGACGCATTCGTCATCCTCGTCGGCGACTGCGAACTGGGCTCCGTTGCCGAGCAGCCAGAGCCGTTGTGCCGCCTGATCGCCCGCGGCCAACTGCTCTTCCGTGTAGCCCGAAACTGGCGCGCTGGCCCACCGTACCGTCTGCGGATCTTGAAGGGTCGCGAGCCGAACGCTGGCGTCGTGCGGTGACATCGGGCGCAGGCTGCCGGCCGGGCCGCCGGCCGGCAGCGCGAGTCGGGGCTGGCCACCGGTGAACGTCGCGGCCTGTCGGGCGGCCGGCGATCCGGGCGTCAGCCAGGTTGGAGTGCTGGAAAGCACGTCGCCGGCGAGTAGTGAGCCGACCCACCCGTCGACGAACCCGCCGCCCGGGGCACGCAGACGCGCGCGTTGCACGCCTTCGATCTGGAAGCCGATGCGCCGGGCCGCCAGCCGCGACGCGTGGTTGCCGATGGTTGCCCGCCAGACGAGACGACGGATGCCCAGCCCGTCCACCGCCCATCGCGCCAGTGCCCGGCCGGCGCGGGTGGCGACGCCGTGACCGCGGGCCTCGGGCACGGTCCAGTAACCGATCTCCGCCTCGCCCGCCGGCAGGTCCAGCTTCAGCCCCATCGAGCCGAGGAGCACGCCGGTCGTGGCGTCGAAGACGCCCATCGGTGCGCCGGTGCCCTTCGACCACGCCCGGTCCGTGTAGTCGGTCACGAAGCCGACCGCATGATGCCACTCGTACGGGCGGGGCACCGTCGTCCACCGCTGGATGTCCGGGTCCTGGCACGCTCGGAACACCGCCGCCGCGTCGTCGGCCTGCCACGGCCGCAGTAGCAGTTCGTCGACGGTGATCTCGAACGGATCCATGCCGGACATGCTGCCGGATGCCGGGCGACGGCGGCCATGGATTTGGCCGCTGTGATGTGGAGGTAGGGCAGTGCGCGTGAAACACTGGTAAAGCTGCAGATTCACACGCGACCTACGCCCGATGTCCGTTTCATCACGATCGCCCGCGATGTGGTCGCCACGGCTGACAGATACCACCCCGCTCCGCCTACGATGGGTCGGCAGATAAGTTGAGGGAGCGCATTTTCCGTGGCCATGTTTGAGAAGCTTCTCCGCGCGGGTGAGGGGCGCCTGCTTCGCCGCCTCGAGGCGATCGCCAACGCGGTCAACTCGCTCGAGGAGCACTACGCCGACCTGAGCGATGAGGAATTGCGCGAGTGCACCGAGGAATACAAGCAGCGCTACGCCGATGGCGAGTCACTCGACGACCTGATGCCGGAGGCGTTCGCCACGGTCCGCGAGGCCGCCAAGCGCGTGCTCGACAAGCGGCCGTTCGATGTCCAGATCATGGGCGGCGCGGCGATGCACTTCGGCAACATCGCGGAGATGAAGACCGGTGAGGGCAAGACGCTCGCCGGGACCCTGCCGGCCTACCTGAACGCGCTGTCCGGCAAGGGCGTGCACATCATCACCGTCAATGACTACCTTGCCCAACGCGACGCCGAGTGGATGGGCCAGATCCACCGTTTCCTCGGGCTGACGGTCGGTGTGATCTTGCCGAATGAGTTCGGAGGTCAGCACAAGACCGCGTACGGCTGCGACATCACGTACGGCACGAACAACGAGTTCGGGTTCGACTATCTGCGTGACAACATGGCGATGTCGGCCGAGGATCTCGTCCAGCGCGGACACAACTTCGCGATCGTCGATGAGGTCGACTCGATTCTCATCGACGAGGCCCGTACGCCGCTGATCATCTCCGGCCCGGCCGAGCAGTCCGCCCGCTGGTACGTCGAGTTCGCCAAGATCGTGTCCCGACTCGAAAAGGGCGAGTTGGAGAGCGGCGAAGGCGACTACGAGGTCGACCTGTCCAAGCGTACGGTCGCCATCACCGAGCGTGGCGTGGCCCGCGTCGAGGATCGGCTCGGCGTCGAGAACCTCTACGAGTCGGCGAACACGCCGCTCGTCGGTTACCTCAACAACGCGCTCAAGGCCAAAGAGCTCTACAAACGCGACAAGGACTACATCGTCACCGAAGACGACGAGGTGCTGATCGTCGACGAGTTCACCGGCCGCATCCTGCACGGCCGGCGCTACAACGAGGGCATGCACCAGGCCATCGAGGCGAAGGAAGGCGTCGAGATCAAGCAGGAGAACCAGACGCTCGCCACGATCACGCTGCAGAACTACTTCCGCCTCTACGAGAAGCTCTCCGGCATGACCGGCACGGCGCAGACCGAGGCGGCGGAGTTCAACAAGGTCTACAACGTCGGCGTCGTGACGATCCCGACGAACATGCCGATGATCCGGGCCGACCAGTCCGACGTCATCTACCGGACCGAGAAGGCGAAGTTCAACGCCGTCGTGGAAGACATCGCCGAACGCCACGCGATGGGCCAGCCCGTCCTCGTGGGTACGGTCTCGGTGGAGAACTCCGAGGTGCTGAGCCAGATGCTGCGGCGCCGGGGCATCGCCCATTCGGTGCTCAACGCGAAATACCACGCCCGTGAGGCGGAGATCGTCGCGCAAGCGGGCCGTAAAGGCGCCGTGACGGTCGCGACGAACATGGCCGGCCGGGGCACCGACATTGTGCTCGGCGGCAACCCCGAATTCCTCGCCGCGGCCGAGTTGCGCCAGCGTGGCCTCGACCCGGAGGAATCGCCGGAAGAGTATTCGGCGGCGTGGGACGACTCGCTCGAACGCTGGACCAAGCTGTGCGACGACGAGGGCGAGGAGGTCGTCGACGCCGGCGGCCTCTACGTGCTCGGCACCGAACGCCACGAGTCGCGCCGCATCGACAACCAGCTGCGTGGTCGGTCCGGCCGCCAGGGCGACCCGGGCGAGTCGCGCTTCTACCTGTCGCTGCAGGACGAACTGATGAAGCGCTTCCGGGCCGGCGCGGTCGAAGCCATCATGGAGCGGCTGCGCATCCCGGATGATGTGCCGATCGAGAACAAGATGGTCAGCCGCCAGATCAAGAGTGCGCAGACGCAGATCGAGGGCCAGAACGCCGAGATCCGCAAGAACGTGCTCAAGTACGACGAGGTGCTGAACCGTCAACGTACGGTCATCTACACCGAACGCAACCGGGTGCTCGCCGGGGAGGACCTCTCCGGCCAGGTCGCGAACATGCTCGACGACGTGGTCAGCGCGTACGTCAAGGGCGCCACGGCCGAGGGGTACGCCGAGGACTGGGATCTCGAACAGCTCTGGACGAGTCTCAAGCAGCTCTACCCGGTCGGCTTCACCATCGAGGACATCGAGGAAGAGGCCGGCGGTTCCCGCGACATGATCGACAGTGAATTCCTCGAGGCCAGGCTGCTCGAGGATGCCCGGTCGGCGTATGCGGCCCGCGAGGAGGAGCTGACCTCGGACGCGATGCGCGAGTTCGAGCGGCTGGTGCTGCTGCAGGTGATCGACCGCAAGTGGCGCGAGCACCTCTACGAGATGGACTACCTCCAGGAGGGCATTGGCCTGCGCGCCCACGCGCAGCGCGACCCGCTGGTCGAATACCAGCGCGAGGGCTTCGACATGTTCAGCCAGATGCTCGACGGCATCAAGGAAGAGGTTGTCGGCTTCCTGTTCAACATGGAAGTGCAGGTCGAGGAGGCACCGCCGCCACCGCCGGTGATCGATACGCAGGCGGCTCGACTGCTGCCCGAGGCGAAGCCGGTCGCGATCTCGGCCAAGGGGCTGGGCGCGCGCCAGTCGCAGGCGCTGTCGTATTCGTCGCCGACGATCGACGGCGCGGCCGGAAGCGGCGCGGTCGCCATCGAGCAGGCACCGGCACTCGGCCTGGGCCGCTCGTCGACGCCGCCGGCCCGGCCCAGCGGCCCGCAAACGGCTCGCTCGGCGGGGGAGAAGATGCCCGCGCCTGGCCAGGTCGTGGGCTCGGGTGGACCGTCACGCAACGCCCCTTGCCCCTGCGGATCCGGCAAGAAGTACAAGCGGTGCCACGGCGCGCCGGCTGGTGCGTAAGGCCGCGATTCACCTTCGAAACACCCCGGCGACAACGACCGTGGGCCGCAGCACTTCGCCTGCGGCCCACGGTGTTGTGGAGACGGTCCGGCCTGGGCGGTCACGGTTGTTTCGGACCCGGCCCGGAGCGCACACCGCCTCGTCCCGCGCGGTGTGCGCTCCGGGGAACTGTGACCGTCGGCGACGACTAGATGACCTGGACGAGGGCGCACAGCCACTGGTCGCCGTGGCGCTCAAGCCGCAGCGCCATCGCGAGGCTCGACCCCGCGTAGGACAGCACGGCAACGATCTCGGCGACGCCGTCGCGCGGTTCGCTCAAGCGCAGGCGCAGCAGCCGGAACGGTTGAGCCGCACCAGGTGCGTTGCGGCGGGCAGTTGATGCGGGAGCGGCGTATCGCACAGCTCCGGCCGTCACGGGCGAGGACTGAGCGGTCGTCGCAGTGCCAGCATTGCGAGCCCCGCTCACGGTTGGTTGGACGGCGCGACGATTGGCGGGAGCTCCCGTCGCTGTCGAGGTCACGTCGGTCGTTTGAGCGAAGTGACCGCGACCATTACGGCGGCGGCTCAATTGGCTCACCACCGTGCTGAACTGGACCGGTCCGCCAAGGGTGCGCAGGTGACTGGCGGGTCGGAAGCCGTTGAGGACCTCCAGGCAGATGCGGACATAGCGCTGCGCGCTGGCGGCGACCGGCGGCACGACGCCCGGGACGAGTGGAGCCGGACTTGTGGCGGGATCATGCGCAGGTTGGGCTCCGACGGGCGTCGGCGTCCGGCGAACGGGCGTCGACCCACCCGGGATGGCGGGGTCGTACGGTGGCTCGCTGGCCGGTGGGCGGCGGAGCCGAACGGGCATCGCCACCGCGTGGGCGTTGCCCAGCACCGATCGATCCGGGCGCCGGATCCCGGTGGCGGATTGATCGGCTTCGGCTTCGGCAATGAGCGTCACGGTCACGACTGCTGCCCTCCGGCCCCACTTGATCGTGCGTTTGCTTTCGTTTGCCTCTGATTGGTTTTACAGCCTCCGACATCCTGCGGTCAACCCTCGAAGCCGCTAGTCCTCGATCTCTTCATCGCGGGCGATGAGCGGGTTTTCCTTGACCCAATCCGCCGTCTCGGAGTATTTCTGCTGGATATAGTCCTCAAGCCGATCCCGCTCGACCCGCCACTGCCCGCGCCCACCGACCTTGATCGCCGGCAATTCACCACTTCGGACCATGTGGTAGACCTGCGACACGGTGACCGATAGCTCCTCGGCGACGTCGGCGAGTTGCAGGAAACGAGCTGTCATTGCTTTAGTTTGCCATTGATTGCCTTTATTTGGCCCCCGCACGGCGGGCTAGCCTCACTGCGGTCACACTGACATGGACGCGTCGAGAGATGGCACGCAGCGGCCGATCCGGACGCAGCTGGGTGAGACCGAGCCGCGGTAAGTCCGAGTCGCGGTAACCCGAGCCGTCGCGGCGGCGCGAACCGATCGGAGCAGGGGTGCCATACAGCGACGACATGACACGCGTCTACGTCCCGTCCACCCTGGTCGCGCTGTCGCCTCTGGGTAATCGTGGCGCATTGCTCGCGCCGGACGGCCGGACCGGCCTCGCCGCGCACGCTGTGACGCCTCACCTGCGCGAGTGGTACGCAGAGGCGGACGAGGAAGAGCTGGAGTACGTGGCGTTCACCCGCGCGGCCCAGGATGCCCTGCAGCTCCTGCAGGCCGATCACGGTGCACCGCGCCGTCGCGTCGTCGTCTCGGCCGACGTGCCCGGCAGTACGCTGGTCAGCGCATCGTCGGATCTTGGTTCGAGCCTCGTACGGCTCATGGCTCCGCTCGAATTCCGCGCCATCGCGGCGATCCACATCGACGGTGTCGGCGCCGAGGCCGATGTCCGTGCCGCCGCCGAGGTTGTGCTCGACGCGGCGGCCGGCGATCCGGACGCGCAATTCGTCGTGGACAGCGCCGAGGATCACGAACTTGAGTGGTACGACGTGACGGAAATCGATCAGCTACTGCCCGGCCGCTGACGAGTCATCGTCGCGCGACTCTCGCGACGGCCTCGCCGTTGGCTTCGGTGCGCTCGGGCCGGCCGTGACCTGGGTTGCCGCTGGCGTGGGCCGGCGCGGGCCGAGGCTGCGCCCGAACGCGATCAGAGCCGCAAGCGCGCCAATGAACATGACGAGCAGGCCGTGGATGACCCGGTTGCCGGCCAACAGGTCGATGACCGTACGGTCGTCGGCGCTGATCGCCCGCGCGACGTGCAGTAGACCGCCGCCGCCAACGTGGGTCAGCACTTCGGTCGCGAGCAGTAGTACGCCCGTCGCGCCGCCGGCCACCAGATACGCCGGGAAGCGCGCCCCACCGCCCCGACGCCGCAGATACCAGTACGCCACGAGACCAGCGGCGAGACCGGCGATCGCCGAATCGATGTGTGACACGAGCGAGTTCGCGTTGACGACCTTCGCGCAGGCGGCCGCGGCCGTGCCCTGGTCGCAGTCGGTGATCGCATCCGATCCGGCGCCCAGTGCCGCCATCATGTGGCCGAGGACAGTGCCGCTGTTGAGGATCGTGTCGACGACGAACGACCCGAGCGCGGCGGCCAGCGCGGCGGCGATCACGGCTGGACGCCGGCCGAGCCCGGCCACGGCACCCGCGATCAGGCCCGTGATCG
>Ga0210120_1000411_pt1 | contig 10032 bp, 13 predicted proteins | sample Goodyear_PhragA__FD_184868 | JGI IMG/M metagenome (GOLD analysis project Ga0210120, IMG submission 184868) | Wetland microbial communities from San Francisco Bay, California, USA, that impact long-term carbon sequestration - Goodyear_PhragA_D2... | ecosystem: Environmental > Aquatic > Marine >... | reverse complement strand
CGACCCGCAGCGCCGCGAGCGCCGCGAAGAAGGCGGTGACGATGATCGCGCCGATCGCCAGCGCCAGGCGGGCGCGCAGCCCGAGCCGTGCCCAGACCTGCCTCACGCGCTCCCGGCCAGACGGTAGCCGGCGGCGCGCACGGTCTCGATCGGGGCGGGCGAACCGAGCTGCGCGAGGCGGCGGCGCAGATAGCCGATGTAGACCTGAACGATGTTCGTGCCGGGGTCGTGGTCGTAGCGCCAGACCGCGGCGAGGATCTCCGCCCGCGTGCAGACCTGGCCGGGGCGCCGCATCAGGTAGGCGAGCAGCTCGGCCTCGCGCTCGGGCAGCCGCACCGAGGCGCCGTCGCGCTCGACCCGCCGCGCCAGCAGGTCGAGCCGCATGCCCGCCGCCTCGAGCACGGTCGGCGCCTCGCCGCCCGGCTGGCGCAGCCGCGCCCGCACGCGGGCCAGCAGCTCAGGGAAGGCGAAGGGCTTGATCATGTAGTCGGTGGCGCCGCGGTCGAGCCCCTCGACCCGGTCGGCGACCTCGCCCTTCGCGGTCAGCACGATCACCGGCAGCGCCGGCTTGGCGTCGCGGATCGCCCCGAGCACCTCGAGCCCGTCGCGGCCCGGCAGCATGCGGTCGAGCACGACCAGGTCGAAGCCGTCCTCGAGCGCCAGTCGCTCGCCCTCGAGCCCGTCGGCCGCCACGCTCACCTCGTAGCCCTCGGCCGCCAGCCCTCGCTGGAGGAAGTCGGCGATCGCCGCCTCGTCCTCGACCACCAGGAGCCTCATCGGGTCGATGCTACTTCCGCCATCCCCCCGACCGCCGTCGAGCTTATGCTCGCTATGCGGCGAAAACCTCTACGGCGCGGCGTTTCTAGCTCGGCAGCGCGTAGATCTTGCCGTCGGCCTCGAGCACCTTGCGCGGTTCGAGCGGCGCCGGCGGTGGGCCGGCGATCACTTCGCCGGTTTCGGCGCTGTACTCGCCGCCGTGGCAGGGGCAGACGATCGTCCCGCCCTCGTAGCCGACCGTGCAGCCGGCGTGCGTGCAGACGGCGCTGAACGCCTTGACGCTGCCGTCGGACTCGCGGATGACGATGTCGGGTGAGCCGTCGGTGGGGTCGCTGTAGGTGGCGGCCGTGCCGCTCGGCAGCCGCTTGGCGGGGCCGAGCTCGACCGCGTTCGAGGGAATTTTCGAAGCGCCGGAGCGTGCGCCCGTCCGTCCCGCCTCGCCGCCGCCCTGCGCCGCCGAGCCGCCGCCCGCCGACCCCGAGGGCGCGCTTCGGGCGAGGCTGCGCGGCGCCGAGTAGGCGCCCCTGGCGAGCAGCGAGATGCCGGCGATCGCCGCGGCGCCGGCGCCGAGCTCGAGCAGCAGCGTGCGGCGGGTCGAGCCGGGATCGAGCGCGACGGCGTCCCCCTCCTCGACCTCGAAGGGCCGCAGCCGGGTGCGCTGCGCAACCTCCGGGCGATCGATGACGTTGTCCAGCGCCGGCTGGCCCTCGGCGCCGGCGAGCACGAAGGGCAGCCAGGCGAAGACGAAGACGATGTCGGGGCCGAGGAAGTAGGGAGTCGTGTGCCAGCTCGCGGTGAGGAAGAGCAGCAGGTTGAGCCCCAGCCCGCAGGCCGCGGCGACCCTGGTGTAGAGGCCGCTCGCGGCGAGCAGCCCGATCGCGATCTCGGCCAGCGCGACGCCGATCCCCGCCTCGACCGGGATCGGGATCGCGAAGGCCTTGAGGATGAAGCCGCCCGGCGTGCCGCCGGCGAACCCTTCGAGCTGGGTGCCGATGTAGGTCGGCGCGCCGGCGTGCAGGAAGCCCGGATCGCTGAGCTTCTGGATGCCGGCGTAGACGAAGGTGACGCCGAGGAAGAGGCGCAGCGGCAGCAGCGCGACCGCCGGCGATACGAGGCCCTTTCTCATCGCACGAACGCTCGCCGCCGCAGCTAAACCGGCGCTGAGACGCCGATTAGAGATCTCTCACCGGCCTCTTAGACAGCGGTGAGCCTCGGCCGACAGGGTGCCGGCGATGCAGACCGAGCAGGCACTCCCCGCGATGCGCGCCCTGCGGCCCGCGGCAAGGGACGGCGTCGCCGGCAATGCCCGCCTGACGGGCGGCGCGGCGGCGCTGCTGCTCGTGCTGCTGGCGGCCGAGGGCGCGACGACCCCCTTCATCGGCCGGCTGGTCGGGCCGCACATCTTCATCGGCGTGCTGCTGATCCCGCCGGTGGCGCTGAAGCTGGCGAGCACCGGCTACCGCTTCGCCCGCTACTACTCCGGCAACCCGCCCTACCGGCGCAAGGGCCCGCCGCCCGCGGCGATGCGGCTGCTCGCCCCGGGCGTCGTCGCGACCACGCTCGCCCTCTTCGCCACCGGGCTCTGGCTGATGGTCGAAGGCCCGAGGAACAACGCGGTCGTCTTCCTGCACAAGGCGAGCTTCGTCGCCTGGTTCGTGCTGATGGCCGTCCACGTGCTCGGCCACCTGCTCGAGGTGCCGCGCCTGGCGATGCCCGACTGGCGTCGCGCCGGCGGCCGCGAGGCGGCGCTGGCCGGCTCCGGGATGCGGGTCAGCCTGCTGATCGCCTCACTGCTCGCCGGCCTGGTCTTCGCCCTGGCGACGCTCTCGCTGGCGGCGCCCTGGGCCGCCGCCCAGGTCGGCGGCTGAGACCCCCCGCCTCCCCCCGCTGTAGAGGTTGGATTCGGATAGCGGTGAGAACCTCTACGGCGCCGGCGCTCGAGGTCAGCCGAGCAGCAGCGCCAGGGCTGCGGTCGGCACGATCGCCCGCGGGTCGAGCGCGCGCCGCGAGCAGCCCGATCGCCGTCGCGATCAGCGCCGCCGGCGGCCCATCGGCGGCGCGATCCGCGCGGCGACGAAGGAGATCGTCGCGACGTGGGCCAGCCCCGCCGGCCTCGGCGCCTGCGCCGTTGCCATCGTTCCTCCGTTCTCGCTCGCGTGCCCGGCGTTCCACCGCCCTTTACCCCGCAAGGTGCGGCGCCAATCGCGTCGAATCGTGATCCCGTCCATGCGAGTGTGTTTCATTTCACGCTAGATGGGTAAAGGGCCCGTCGAAATGAGCAGCGAGCTGCGCCGGCGATTCTCCGCGCTGGGCGAGGTGGGTCCGCGCGCGCGGCCCGGCGGGCGGGCGCAGCTGCACTCCGAGTGCCTGATCGAGGGGGCCGAGCCGCGGATCGAGGTCACTGCCCGCTTCGGCCAGGCGATCCGCCGCCAGGTCCGCGACGCCGCGGGCAACCCGGTGCAGAGCCTGATCGCCGCCGGCCGCCGCTACGACGGCGGCGAGGAGCTGGAGGAGCACGAGGTGCCGCTCGCCGAGCTGCCCAACCGCACAGCGGAGCTGCGGACCGCGGGCCGACGGACCGCCGAGCTGCGCGAGGGCGGCGCGTCCGCCGGCTCGATCGTCTGGAGCTGGGAGCCGCTGCACGCGACGCTCGAAGCCTGGGTCGACGAGCTCGCGCCCGGTCTGCGCCGTATCCGGGTCGAGCTCGCCAACCGGCTCGAGGCCGACGACGGGGACGCCGATCGCGCCCGCCTCCGCACGCTGCACAGCGCCCACCTGCTGCTGCACAGCCCCGACGGCGCCTTCGTCTCGCTCGCCCAGCCCCCCGCGCACCTGCGCGCGCAGGCGGCGGAATGCCGCAACGAGGGCCTCTGGCCCGTCCCGCTCGGCGAGGCCGGCGACCGCCGCACGATGCTCGCCGCCCCGATCCGCCTCGACGACTATCCCCGCCTCGCGCCCACCGGCACCCGCCTCGGCGTCGCCGCGTGAGATAATCGCCTCCTTCGGGGCGTGGCGCAGCCTGGTAGCGCGCACCGTTCGGGTCGGTGAGGTCCCCGGTTCAAATCCGGGCGCCCCGATGTAGACAAGAACGTCCGGTCGATCTGAGATGATGATCGGATGGCGGACACAGCAGGAAAGAGGGTCTCGCTGGAGTTGGCAGCGGCCCCCGCGATCGAGAAGCGGATACTCGTTGTCCGCGAGCGCCAGGTGATGCTCGACGAAGACTTGGCGGATCTCTACGGCGTCGAGACGAAGCGGCGGATTCAGCAGGTCAAACGGAACCTGAAGCGCTTCCCGGAGGACTTCATGTTCCAGCTCGACAAGACTGAGGCAGAAGCTTTGAGGTCACAATTTGCAACCTCAAACGATGGCCGGGGCGGGGGTAGGAGCGCCGCCGCATAGCGCCACGATCCGTTTGCGGATCTCACGGTCAAATCCGGGTGCCCCGATTGAAGACAACAGCATCCGGTCGATCTGTCATCCTCATCGCGTAATGAGGAGAGGGCTGGATTCAAGATCTGGCCACGCTTGGCCAGCTTTCGCCTTGCCCTCCTCTTGACCACCTGAGACACTTGGAGGATGAAGATGCTCGTAGTCGACATCACCGCAGCCGACACCGCCGGAGCGCGGCTTGGCCGGTACAAGGTGTCCGAGCGGCGCCGGGACGGTTCCCTCGTGCTTGTCCCCGAGACCGTCGAGGAGGTCATCGCCGAGACGGCAGACCGGCCTCTGGACAGCGACGAGTTCCTCGACGCCCTGGATCGACTCAGCGCGGCATCTTCACAGCAGGCTGATTGATGAGCCCGACCTTCGAGTCCCGGCGGGCTTCGCCCGCGAGTTCGCCCGTCTCTCGCGTGAGCAGGACCGCGCGTTCCGGCAGGCGGTTCGCAAGCTGGTCGACGCTCTCAAGGAGGGGCGCGAGCCACCCCGCTCGCTGCGCATCAAGCGGGTGCAGGGCACAAGGGACGTCTGGGAGATTTCCTACTCGGGCGATGGCCGTGCCACCTTCCGCTACGGCGCCGAGGTCAAGCCCGGCGAGACGCATGTCGAATGGCTCCGGGTTGGCGGCCACGAGGTTCTCTCGCGACCGGAGTAGGCGCATTCGCGCAAAGCGTCCGTATGCGGGCGACGATCACTTGGTTCAAAGACCGTCCGGTTAGGGCGATCTTGAGATTTCAGCGCAGGGCGTCGCAGCGCTCCGCAAGGCGTTTAGCGGTCAGGCGTCGCGCGGGGCGCTGCGGGGGGTTTCGCGGGAATCCGTGATGCAGCCGGGGCGGTGAGGTGACGCAGCTAGTCGCCGCGACCGGCAGTCTCCAGGTAGGCAAACCTAGGACGCCGAGAGCGCCTTCCCCATCGCCTCGCTCGGGCGCTCTGGGCGGTTGAAGCCGAGCGCCGCAACGATGCGACGGCCGACCTGCTCCGACCCCTCCGCAATGCGCTTCTTGTTCCGCGCCTTGATTGCGTGAAGTTCCTCTCGCTTCTGATCGTGGAACGCCATGCAAGATCGCGACGTGATGCGCAACGGTGCGGCGGTCGCCTTCACCGTACAAGATGCGGTCCAACTCGGTCGGGCTAGCGACCTCATCTATTAGGGCGCTCCAGCAATTCAGGCGGATTGGATGCGCCGCCGCGTGCGCGATGACCAGCCCAGGGCTGCCCACCCGCCAGCCGCTGCGAAAGCGGTCCGTCCCGTCGCTCTCCTCAATCATTTTCCAACCGCCCTTCAATCCATTCGTTTTGAGTACGCCGCGCAATATATAGCGGAACGCATGCGGTACTAGGAAGACACGCCCAATGGTGGAACTTTCTCCACCATAAGCAGGTCGGGGGTCCGTCTACCTGCGAAGGGAGGTGAGACCCCATGAAGCTGGCGAAGATCAGCGAGACCGCGCCCGCCTGCCAGGTCGTCAAGCACGGCTAGCCGCCGGGGGCTGTGAAGAGGCCCGGCTCGCTTACTTCGCAAAAACGATCCATAACGGGCGGGCCGGGCTACAGTGGCCCGGCGGGGAGGACGTTCACCTCCCATGATGTCTTCCCCGCTAACGACCCGACGCAGCCACCGAGGTTTGTCCAAGCTTGCTCCTACAGTCGCCGACCATGAAGCTGGCTATCGCCCTCACCATCATTGCCGTCGCCGCCCTGCTGTGGATCGCATCCGAGCAGCATTATCAAGGCTGCGTCAGCGCCGCCGAAGCAACTACCCCCGCGCCCGAAGCAGAAGCGGGCGGACTTGGGGGCAGGTATAGCGGGTTGAGCGGCAAGAATGCCGGCGTCGAACGCGCGGCCGCCGTCGCCGGATGCTCCCGTATTCCCTAGCTTGCGGCAACCTATGACAGAAGGCTACGCTCGCCACTTAGGCGCTCGATGTTGCTGATCGCGGCGACGGCGCGGATTTCAGCGGGAGTCGCCTGCTCAAGATCGGGGAACCGTACCCGGCGCAGTTCGGCTGCCCAGAGCAGTGAGCAGATCGCGGCGCTTTTTGGACGGCTTGGCGAGGGAGGTCGAAGTCGAAGGTCGAGGGCGGCGACCACATGCCGACGATTCCGGTGCTGAAGCGCATCCTCGGGGTGCTGGACGAGGAGCTGCTGATCGGCATCGAGCGTCAGGTTCCCGACGAGGAGGCCGAACGCGAAGTCGCGCCCGCGCCGGGACTTGCTGCCGCCTGATGCAATGTCCTGACGCAGTCGGCAGCCCCACGGTTCAAATACCGTCCGGTTAAGGCGATGTAGACAATAGCGTCCGGCATGTCTGAGAAGCTGTCGCATGCCCTCCACCTCGATCATCGACCGCTGAGGGGCGAGCGAAGCACGCTGGTAGACGGATTCGCTGAGGCAATTGTCGTCGAAGGCGGCCGCCGGGACGGCAGCGCCGAGACCCGCGTCACGATCGACCTCCGCCACCCCGAGTTGGCGGATGACGGGGCTCAGGCGGACCCGAGCGCTGGCGCCTTCGCACTGCTCGCCATCGGCTTGCACGCGCGCCGTTCTCGCGCGATGTCCTCGCCGCTTTCCACGATGGTTCAGACGAAACCGCAGGCGAGACGGCTACAAGGGCGCCTACTACGAGCTGGCGGCGTGACGTAGGTAGATCGCCTCCGCCTGCTTGGCGTAGCGCTCGGGCAGGGCCTCGTGAAGCTCGACCACGAAGCGGTCGGGGTGCTCGGCGCAGCGCGCCGGCAACGAGTCGAAGAAGCGTTCGATCCCGGTGTTGACCGCCCCCACCTGTTCGGGATGGTCCCGCTCGACGTCCTCCTGGAGCCCACCGGCCACCTCCTCGACGGAAGCACGGCGCAGGTGTGAGGCGAGCCGCAGCAGATCCTCGACGTCGAGGTGCTTCTCGCGACGGCCCCAGGGGACCGGCTCCAACCCGAGCTCCTCGATCCCCCGCGTGATCCCGGCGGGGCTGATGTCGATCAGCTCCGCGGCGCGCGAGAGGGTCGGCAGGGCGCGCACGTAGCCGCTGCTGGTGACGTCGATGGTGGCCATGGTCTGGGCAGTGTAGCGCAAGGATTGAAAAAAATGAAAATAAGCTCGTGAGGCACGCCTTGGATTGGCCTGACAGCCTCAAAGCAACCTGTCGATTCGGGTGACCACGCCGTGGTTCAAATACCGTCCGGTTAGGGCGATTAGAGGCTTGAGATCACAATTCGTGATCTCAAACACTGCCCAGACCATGCGAATCCCCTCCGCCGGTTAAGGGCGATACACGGTCAGGAACTCCTCCACACGTGCGCGACCTGCCCACGAAGCCCCGCACTCGCCGCATATGACGTGCTCCGGCCGCGGCCCTTCTGCTCGACCAGGCCGGCGTCGAGGAGGCGGCGGAAGTCGGCGCTGGCGGTGGGAGCGGATACGCCGGCCTCGTCGCCGTAGCGGCGCCGGTCGGTGCCGCCGATCAGGCTCTGCTCGAGTGCGATGACGAGGCGGCCGGGCCAGTTGCGCTGCCCGACCAGCGACTCGAGGCGCTCCCAGCGCGCCGCCGCCTGCTCGATCTGCGCCAGGCGCTGCCGCGCCTGCGCTATGTGGGCTTCGAGGCAGAACTCGACCCAGCCGGTCGCGTCGCGATCCGGCTGGTAGCTGCCTGCCTGCGTGGCGCGCAGTGCCGCGTAGTACTCCTGAGTGTGCGCACCGAGGTACTCCTCGATCGAGAAGAACTCGGGCGAGCCGAGCCCCTCGCGCGCCAGGACCAGCGACTGCACGATGCGCGCCACGCGGCCGTTGCCGTCGCGGAACGGATGCACCGAGGTCACGTGGAGATGGGCCATCGCCGCGCGGACGAAGGGGTCGGCCTCAAGGTCGCCGGCGGCCAGCCAGCCCACCACCTCGGCCATCAGCCCGGGCACCTCCGCCGCGTCCGGCCCGCGGAACTCCAGCGAGCCATCGGCCGCCGTCACCCCGATCGGCCCCGTCCGCCACAAGCCTGGCGCCATGTCCCGCTGAAAATGGCAGGCGTCGAAATGGAGGTCGAGGATCACCCGGTCCGTCCAGCGGAAGCCCGGGTCGGCCGCCAGAGAGCCCACGTGATCGATCGCCCGCGCGTAGCAGGCGACCGCCTGCCGGTTCTCATCGCCCCGGTCCGCCGCTTCGCGATCGCTCGTCAGCTCCAGCGCTTCCTCCGGGCTGACGCTGAAGCCCTCGATCGAGGTCGAGCTGCCGATCGAGCTGGCGCGAACCTCGCGCCTCAGCGTCCCCAGCCAGCGCGCCGGCCTGGCGATACCCCGGCCAAGCTGGGCTCGCAGCTCCCCGAGCTCGCCGACCCGCGTGGCCAGCACGCCTTCTATCGGCGGCGTCCGGTAGATCATACGATTATCAGTATAGACGATTAAACGTTTAATCGTCTAATCGGACAGCGTAAGTGAGCTACGGCGCCAGGCGCTCGACCAGCCAGCCCTCGCCCTCGCGCCGGAAGCGCAGGCGGTCGTGGAGGCGGTCGGGGCGGCCCTGCCAGAACTCGACCGCCTCGGGGACGAGGCGCAGGCCGCCCCAGTGCTCGGGGCGCGGGACCTCGCCGTCGGGCGGGTAGCGCGCTTCGAGCTCGGCGTGCCTCTGCTCCAGCTCGGCGCGGCTCTCGATCGGCTGCGACTGCGGGCTGACGTGGGCGCTGATCTTGGCGCCGTAGGGGCGCGAGGCGAAGTAGGCGTCGGACTCCGCCGGGTCGACCCGCTCGAGGCGGCCGGTGGCGATCGCCTGGCGCTCGACCGGGTGCCAGGGGAAGACCGCGCAGCCCCACGGGTTCTCGCCGGCCTCGCGGCCCTTGCGCGAGCGCAGGTTGGTGTTGAAGACGAAGCCGCGCTCGTCGAGCGCCTTGAGCAGCACCGTGCGCGCCGAGGGCCGGGCGTCGGCGCTCGCCGTCGCGACGACCATCGCGTTGGGCTCGACGATCTCCCCGCTCGCCCGCGCCTCGTCGAACCAGAGGGTGAACTGCTCGAGCCAGGTCGCCGCGAGCCAGCCCTCGTCGAAGGCGGCGCGCCGGTAGTCGCGGCGCATCTCCCCCAGGTCCCCGACCGAGTCGGCGATCTCCACCTCGCTCGCCTCCCCCGTCTCGAGCTCGAAGATCATCGCCTGCACCTCGATCCCGTCGGGCAGCAGGGTCGAGCTGCGCACGGCGTGGAAGTCGCGGGTCAGCGCCGCGAGCGGCTCGCCGATCGTCAGGAAGTCGATCTCCGGCTGCGGCCCCAGCGGCAGCAGCTCGCGGATCTGCTCGTCGCTGTGTTTCGCCATCGCGCAGTCGGTGTGGTGCATGACGATCACCCGCTCGGTCCCCATCGCGCAGGAGGCGGCGAGCCCCCGCATCACGTCCTCGGTCACCCGCCCTCCCGCCGTGCGGAGCACGTGCACCACCTCCGAGAACGGATCGAAGAACTGGAACGCGTCGAGCCGCGCGTCCATGCAGGTGACGATCGCGGTGCGGGGCGCTTCGGAGCTCATCGACACGCCATCCTAGGACACGACCGACTCGGCGAGCAGGCGGGCGCCGTGCTCGATCGCCGGCTCGGAGAGGCAGGCGAAGCCGAGGACGAGGCCGGGCGCGCCGCCGGCCGAGAAGCGGTGCAGGCCGAGGCCCTCGACGCCGACGCCGCGCTCGGCCGCCGCCGCCACGGTCGCCGCCTCCTCGACGCCGTCCGGCAGCTCGACCGCCTCGTACAACCCGGCCGCGCCGCTCCCCGGCCGCGCCTCGGGCAGGTGCTTCGCCAGCGCCGCCAGCAGCGCCTCGCGGCGGCGCCGGTAGCGCAGGCGCGTGCGGCGGATGTGGCGG
>Ga0210120_1000410_pt1 | contig 10085 bp, 9 predicted proteins | sample Goodyear_PhragA__FD_184868 | JGI IMG/M metagenome (GOLD analysis project Ga0210120, IMG submission 184868) | Wetland microbial communities from San Francisco Bay, California, USA, that impact long-term carbon sequestration - Goodyear_PhragA_D2... | ecosystem: Environmental > Aquatic > Marine >... | reverse complement strand
TGCGAGATGGTGACCGCGATGGAGACGTTCGTGACCCGCAACATCGACATCTGGGACCCGGTCGTGGTGACCGTCGGCCAATTCCACTCCGGCACCGTCGACAACGTGATCCCGGCCAACGCGATGTTCGACGCGACTGTCCGGTCGTTCTCGCCCGAGTCGCGCAAGACCATCAGCAATGGCCTCATGCAGGTCGTGCAGGGCATCGCCGACGCGCACGGGCTCGGCATCGACATCAACTACGAGTGGGGTTACCCGGTCACGGTGAACACCGACGCAGAGGCCGAGTTCGCAGCCGCGACCGTCGCCGAATTGTTCGGCCCGGACCGGTTCGAGTGGATGGCCAACCCGAACGCCGGCTCCGAGGACTTCTCGTACGTGCTTCAGCAGGTGCCGGGGGCGTACCTCAACCTTGGTGCGTGCCCGCCGGACATCGACCCCGCGACCGCACCGATGAACCATTCGCCGTTTGCCCGCTACGACGACGCGGTCGTTCCGGACGGCGCGGTGCTGCTGGCCGAGCTGGCGTGCCGACGGCTGGCCGCATCGGCCTGACCGACGACGCTGCCACTGGCCGCGTCGCATGATCGCCGCTGTGCGTCAGCGCGTGAATGTTCGGCGGGCCAGCGCCATCCGTTCGTCGACCCGCCGCCACTGGGCCGGCCCATAGGCGAACACGTTGGCCCGTAACTGAGCCCGCTCGGCCCCGGACGCTCCGGGCGAGTTCAGGAGTGCGACGTCGAACATCATGTCGTCGACGTGCCGGCTCAGCAGCGCCCACTCCAGAGTGGCGAAATCGACGCTCGGCTCGCCGCCGGCGGCTCGATAGCCCGACCAGAACGCCGCGACATCGCCGGTCCCCGGACTACCGGCGCCGAGCGTAAAGATCAGATCCTGCTCCCGTGGTGCCGCGCCGGCCTCATCCCAGTCGAGCACCGTGAGGCGGCCGTCCGGCGTCACGATCAGGTTCCACGGAGTCAGGTCGGTGTGGCAGAGGACGCGTGGGCTGGCATCCCGTACCCGTGGGTCAAGCTCGGCACAGCGCGCAACTACGGCGGCGGTCTCCGCCGCGAGCTCGGGCACGGCCGCGACCAGCGCGTCCAGGTCCGCGACCACCTCACGTGCCGGCCCCGGTACGGCGTCGCCGAGCCCCTCGGTGGCGCGATGAATCGTGGCCGCCGCCTGGCCGAGCAGCGCGCTGTCCCGCGCCGAGGTCCACTGAAAGGGGCGACCGTCGACGTGGTCGTAGCAGACGAGCATCCCGGCGCGCCACGTCGCGAACAGCTTCCCATCGAGCGCGGGCAGCGGGTTGGGCACGTCGACATCGATCCCGCGCTCATGGATCTCGTGCAGCAGCCGGAGGTTCGCGATCCGGATCACGTCCGCCGCCGCTTCGTCGTACGGGTGCGGGCGGAACGCCTTGACCCACAACGACCGGGCGTCAGCCGTCTCCGCCAGGAACGCATCAGCCGACGCGCCGCCCGGCTTCGACGCGATGCTGACCGCGTCGATGCCGAACGCGTCGGCCAGCGTTGTTGCGAGGCCGCCCGACCGCGACCCGGCCTTCGCCCAGCGAGCTGCCGTCATCGGATCAGGTAGCGCACCTGCGAGCCGCGCAGCGTGCCGTACGGCGTGACGGTCGTGACGATCGCCGAGTGCTCGCCGACGACGCCGGCAAGCTTCCATCGGGGGTTGTCCATCGGCACGGTCACCGGCGCGTAACCGTCGAGCATCACCGAGAAGCCGGTCGCGTACGGGTGTGTGGTGTGCAGCAACAGATGCGTACCGCCACCGATGCCGGAGATCCCGACCGCGATCGCGCCCAGATCCGGATAGACGGCCGCCGGATCTCGCAACAGGTACGTGCACGTGGCGACGTCCTGGCCCTCGAACACCGGGACGTACGTGCCGGTCCGCCACGTCGCTGTCGAGCGGCCACCCACGGTGCCGCTGGCGAACGTACGCCACCAGAAATCCGCCTCCGAGTCGGGCACCAGCCGTCCGGTGGTGGCCGCGGTGGCTCGCGGCGTCCCATCGCTCACACTGCGCAAATACCGGCTGCGTAGCTCGACGAGACCGAGCGGGATGCCGTTCTCATCCGTCCACCACAGACCGTTCTGCGGGTCGAGCAGCACCCATTTGCCGAGATCGTCGACCCATGCTTCGGAGACGTTGTGACCGCGCCCGACGCCGAAGTGGTAGTCGGCGGTCATCAGTCCGACCGACCGGGCCGGGATGTCGAGCGCGTTGCACGCCTGCGACAGCACGACGGCGTACTCGACGCTCGAGAACCGCTGGCCCGCCGTGACGCGGTCGATCACTTCGAGTGCGTCCCGGCTTGCGATCGCGTCCGTTCCGGGCGACCACCGCTGTGTCACCCAGGCGAGCGTCGCAACGGCCGTCGCCCACGCGCTCGATTGCGGTTCGGGTAGCTCCGCACGCAACAGGTCCGCCCGCTCGCCCGGCAACGCATCCAGATCCAACGGAAACGTCGGTACGGGCGACGGCCAGCTCAGAATCTCCAGCGGCGGCGGCGGAACGTTGGCGCGCATGCGCGCGACGAGATCGTCCCAGTCCCGGTCGACCGAGAACAGCATGACGAGCTGCGGGAACAGCTCGTATTGGGCGAAGCCGCCGGAGATCGCCTCGTCCAGGAATGCGCGGGCGTCGTCGCGCCCGCTGGCGCGAGCCGCGATCGCGCACTCGGGTGCGAAATACGTAGCCCAGAACTCGGTGTCGGCCCGCAGCAGCGGGCTGAGGTCGAGCAGCGCGTCGTAGAACTTCGTCGCGATCGCGTCCTGGGCCCGGACGCGCAGGTCGGTCAGGTCCGACAACTCCATGGTGGTGCCGCCTCCCGCCGGATGTGCGGGCGGCCCACATCCGTGAGCGCCGGGCGAGCACATCAGCGGTCGACACCATATCCGACGATCGTTGTGGCGCAACACCGCGATTCACGGCGACGCGGCCGGCAAGCGCGTCCGGTCGACGCTATAAGGTGAAACCATGCGGATGATCAAATACACGCATGCCTGCGTACGGCTGGTTGACGGCGACCGCAGCCTGCTGATCGATCCCGGCACCTGGGCCGAGGATGTGGCATTCGAGGGTGCGACCGACGTGCTGGTCACGCACGAGCACGCCGACCACATCGACCTGGAACGTTTGGTGGCCCTCCACGGTCGGAACCCCGAGCTGCGCGTCTTCCTGCCGGCATCGGTCGCCGCACAGGCCAGCGACTCGGCGCCGGCGTTCGCGCCCGCCCTCAACGTCGTGTCGGTCGGTGACACGTTCGACCCGGCCGGGTTCACTGTGCGGGCCGTGGGCGGCAAGCACGCCGTCATCTACGACGGTGTTCCGGACGCGGCGAATATCGGGTACGTCATCGACGACGCCGTCTACCACCCGGGCGACTCGACGTTCGTCCCAGATGGTTCGATAGACACCTTGCTCGTGCCGACGATGGCGCCATGGCTGAAGCTGGCCGAGGCGATCGACTTCGTCCGGGCCGTAGGCCCGGCTCGGGCGTACTCGATCCACGACGCGATGCTTTCCGAACGCGGTCAGGCCGGGGTCGACCGATGGCTCTCGATGCGTGGCGAGACGGACTACGGACGCATCACGCCGGGCGACGCCGTCGAACTCTGAGTCGGCAAACCCCGAGTCGGGCGCGCTCTGATTCGGGCGCGCTCTGATTCGGGCGCGCTCTGATTCGGCTCAGCTGGCGGCCGACTCCGGATTGCGTCGCCGGCCGAACGGCCAGTACCAACGCCAGCGCCGCGGCGGCCGCGGATAGCTCGCCTTCACCGAACTGCCACGAGCCTCGCCGTGCACGACGAAATGTGTGCGACCCGGCTGCGGGTCCGACCCGATGCCCTTCTGCTTCGTGGAGGATCCGGTGAGCGACACACCGGTGAGGTCGACCGTGCATCCGTCGGGGACGATCAGCTTCGTGCCACTGCCCCGCAGGAACACCTCGACCTCGACCACGGACGACGAGATCACCGCTTGCGAGTAGTCGAGGTGCACACCGGAGCCGTGCGCTTCGATCTGCATCAGGGCCGGGACCGGCCAGCGGCCTTCCCGGCGCAGGCTTGCTCCCCGTACCGTGATGGGCCCTTGGCGGGCCGGCGCGACCGGCACCGGCGGCAGGTCCGCGACGTGCGGCGTGACCTCGCCAAACGTACGCGCGGCCAACACCGCGGCCATCCGGTCCTCGAACTCGCTCAACGTGATGCGACCTTCGGCAACCGCGGCGTGCAGCCGGGCCACCACGCGTTCGCGATCAGCGTCGGCCATCAGCATCTTTGCGTTGGGCACGAGGTCGCTCCCCATGGCCTAGAGCGTAGTGGTCCCCGGATGCCGAGCGAAGCCCGTAGTGCGGCCGCGAGGCGGACGCGGAACATCGATGCGAACCGCTACCGTGGCATCTCATGACCGCCATGGGTACGCCGCCGCAGCAGCGCACATCGGAGCCACCGGCGACGCGGCCGCCGAAGCCGCCACGACGGCGGCCGGCATCGATGGATCCCGCCGAGCTCGGATTCAAGCCACAGCATCCGGTGCACTGGCTGAGCCCGACGATGCTCGTGACGACCGCGGTGCAGGTGCTCCTGTCGAGCATGTTCGGCGAGTTTCTGGACAAGCGCGAATTGCAAGGCACGCTGCCCGATGAGATCACCGATGAGCGGCCGGGATCGATTGACGACACCGAGGTCTGGTTCGACTACGTGGCGGATCTGGGCGACGGCTTCAACCCGACGTACACGATCGCGTATCTGCTGGCCCAGGACGGGCTCGCCATCGACGGCGCACACCTGCCGCGCGGCCACTTCCTCATGATGGGCGGCGACGAGATCTACCCGACGCCGTCCAGCGGCCGGTACGACGACAAGACCGTCGGGCCCTACAAGGCGGCACTGCCGAACCCGCCGCCGGAGGGCACGCCGGCGCTGTATGCGTTGCCGGGCAACCACGACTGGTATGACGGGCTCAGCTCCTTCTTGCGACTTTTCGCCCGCAACGGCCGCGAGGAGATCGGCGGCTGGTGCAGCCGGCAGTCCCGCAGTTACTTCGCCATCCGGCTGCCGCAACGGTGGTGGCTGCTCGCCGTCGACACGCAATTCGGCGCGTACATCGACCAGCCGCAACTCGACTACTTCCACAAGGTCGCGGCACAGATCCAGCCGGAGGACAAGATCATCCTGTGTACGCCGACGCCAAGCTGGGTCGAGGCGTCCTGGAACACCGGCGCGTACGACTCGACGGACTTCTTCATCCGTACGGTGCTCGCGCCGACGAAGGCTGATGTCAAGCTGTTGCTCTCCGGCGACCTCCACCATTACGCGCGGTACGAGGGCCCGGACCGGCAGCTGATCCACTGCGGCGGTGGCGGTGCGTACCTGTATCCGACCCATCGCATGCCCGACGAGATCCAGGTACCGCCGAAGCCGGCGAGCCGGCACCACCACCTGGCCGAAAGACCCGAGCAGTACCAGTTGCGGCACACATTCCCGAGCAAGGCCACATCGCGCCGCTACGCGGCCGGCGTGTTCTTCCGCGCGCTGACCCGCAATCCCGGTTTCATCGGCATGCTCGGTACCGTCCAGACGCTCTTCATGGTCAGCCTGGTCGGCATGTTCCTGCACACCAGCGAGCTCACGCACAAGTGGCTCGAATTGCCCATTGCCCTCATGACGCTGGTGATCCTGCTCGGTGGCATCGCGTTTGCGAACTCGCCGACCGGTGGTGGCGGCAAGGCGTGGCGGCGGATCACGCTCGGGACTTTGCACGGCATCGCCCAACTCGCGCTCGGTGTCGGCGCTACGTGGCTGGTCGCACACATCCACGTCCTGCACTCGACGTGGCCGCTGCCGATCGTCGCCGGTGTCGTCTATCTCTTCGTCGTCGGTGCGGTCGCCGCGCTGATCTTGTGCGCGTACATGCTCGTGGCCAGCGCCTTCGGCGTGAACCTGAACGAATTGTTCTCGGCCCAGGGGATCACCGACTCGAAGTGCTTCCTGCGCTGCCGCATCGACGACACCGGTGCACTCACGATCTACCCGATCGAGGTGCCGACGATCAGCCGGCATTGGGTCGCGACGCCCGGTGCGGAGGTCGCCCATGCGTCGTGGATCGAGCCGACCCAGCCCATCGGGTACGGGCTGACCGAGCCACCGATCGTCATCCGCTAGCTGTCGTAGCGCTCCGCATAGGCCTTCCGGGAGCCACAGACAGACGCGCGGGAGCAGCTGCAGCGGGACCCGTCGGCATCGAGGCGTACCACGACCACGTCCCGCGGAACGCTGTGCCCGACGACCCGGCCGTCGCCCTCCGGCGTGGCGACGCGCTCGCCGACAGCCGGTGCGGTCGCCTGGAACTGTTGATACAGCGGGTGCTCGTATTTCAGGCAGCACATCAGGCGCCCGCACGCTCCGGAGATGCGCAGTGGGTTAAGCGGCAGCTCCTGATCCTTCGCCATGCGAATGCTGACCGGCTCGAAGTCGGTCAGGAACGTGGCGCAACACAGGTCCCGGCCGCAGGAGCCGATCCCACCCTGAACGCGCGCCGAGTCCCGCGCGGCGAGCTGCCGCAACTCGACCCGGCAATGCAGCGTCGCGCCGAGGTCGCGGACGAGCGCGCGGAAATCGACCCGGTGCGGCGCGGTGAAGTAGATCGTCGTACGCCCGCCGCTCGATCCCTCGGCGTCGACGACGTGGTCGACGGCCACCACCTTCATCGGCAGTTCGTGGTCGCGAATGAGTTGCTTGGCAGCGACCTTTGCGGCCGCTTTGCGCTCCCGCTGGGTCTGCTCGCGCCGGAGATCGGACTCGGCCGCGATGCCGAGCAATGCCGGGAAGCCGTCGGTGTCCTCAGTGACCCACTGCGGTGCCCATACGCACTCGGCGACCTCGGGACCGTCATCGGTCGGTACCAGCACTCGGTCGCCGACGCCGAAAGTGAGACCGGCTGGATTGAAGTAAAAGAGCCGGCCGTACCGGTTGAAGCTCACCGCGCACAGCATCCCCATGCGGTCACTGTAGTGCGGCTATGCGGTCCGCGCATCGTGCCCTATTAGCCGGAAAAATTCTCTTTGTGTGACCCGTGACGAAATCTAGCGACGTGCGTTGGTACGGATGGAACACACAGGCCTGCGGGGGGTGCAGGAGCCGCGGCGCCGGTCGCGAGACTCGAGTCTCGTCGCTGGCGCCGTTGGCGTGTCTGGCGCCTCCCCCTGGCGTGTCCGGGCGCGCCGACCGTCGTGCGCGGACCGTCTTGCCCACGAGATCGCTAAAGGTTCCTAGAAGCCGCACGGTGACTGATCGTGCGACCGCGCAAGTACACGGATGTTGTGGCGGCCCGCGGGGTCAGCGCACGTCGATGCGGTGGCCCGCCCGGATCGTCGGAGCAACACCGGTGTCGACCCGGCCAGCCTCGGCGAGGATCGACGTATACCGGTCCCGCACCTGCCATCCGTCATCCAGGCAGTGCGCCACCATCGCCAGCACCTGCGCACCGAGGTCGGCGGCCGCGAGGATCGTCTCGTGATCGGTCCCGGTCATCGCGGCCGATCGCAGCGTCAGAGCTTCATGCGAGCCGAGGCAGGAGGCCAGCGTGCCGGCGAGCGAACGCCGGCTGCGGGCAATCCAATCCGCGGTCGCCCGCAGGAATGCCGACGCGTCGTCGAGGCCGCCGGCCAGGTCATCAAGGTGTGCCGCGATGCCCGGCCACGCGTTCGCGTAGGCTTCCGCCGCGACACCCTGCGAGTCGATCGACCGTGGCAGGCCGGCGACGATGTCGTGCCACTCGGACATCGACGCCGTCACCGACTGCGCCGCATCGGTCAGCTGCGCGGCGTCGAGGGTCGCCAGGTGTGCTACCGCGTCGGACGGCGTTGCCCCGACCGTACGCATCACCGTCCAGATCGGATGGTTCGGCGGTGCACCGAGGGTCAGCAGGGCCCGGTCTACGCGCGCGAGCAGATCGCTGGCCACCGGGTAGACGCGATCAAGCAGATCCATCAGGAACCACCGCCACCATGTGACGTGCCGCCGCGGTTCGCGTCGGTGTCGCGATATTTCGCCGCGGCGTGACGCATGCCGCCGCCCAGGCGCCTCACCTCGGTGCCGGCGGCGCCGGCCTGCCGATCCCGGGCATCGAGCGCGGCCGTGAATTGGGCGGACATGGCGCGGCCGAGGTCGCCGAGGCGACCCGGCCCGTCGGCGCCGAACGCTCGCGCACCGGGGTCCAGTTGGGTCAACGCGGTCGCGGCACGTGCCAGCCGCATCGCCGCGGCGTCGAGCCGCTTCTCCAGATCGTCGAGCTCCATCAGACCCTCCCTACCGCGTGATAGTCGCCGAACGATTCGGCGTGCAGTTTCTGCCGAGCCCAGGTCGCCGCGTCAGCCGCGGCGGTCACCGCGAGGCGGACCGACGTCGAGACCGTGCGGCCGGACTCGCCAAGGAGACGGTCGTCGACCACCACGTCGCGGATCGTGCCGGCGAGCGTCACGATGACTTCGACGAGCCCGTCGGGCGAGCGGACCGTCACCTCCATCGCGGCGCATGCCTGGTTGAACTCGGTGAGTTGGGCCTCGACACGCTGGTAACGCTCGATCGCCTCGTCAATGAACGCCTCGTCGATCTCGCGCGCCATCCGCGACTGCCCTCCCCGCCCGTAGAGCCGGATCAGCCCGCGGCCGCAAGTGATCCGCCTCGAAACCTACGGCACGCCTCGTCGATCGGGGAAGCCCGCGTTCGGGCCCTGTGGATAACCGGCGCGAACGATGTCGGGCGACGCGATTCAGGCCACCGGACCTGCGAATCAGCCTTGCCAGAGTGCGAGCATCATCGATTCGACCGCGATCCGCGGCTTGACATTCTCTTCGATGGCGCCGCGGCACGCCAGCACCGCCTCGAGCCGGCGGAGCGTGCCCTCGGCCGTCCATCGAGCCGCTGCTTGCGCCGCCGCCTCCGTGACGTCGGTGTGTACGGACGCGACCGGCGCGCCCAGGATCATCGCCAAGACGTCCCGGTAGAAACCGGCCAGGTCGACCAGGGCGCGGTCGAGGGCATCGCGTTGCGTACGGGTGGCGCGCGACTTCTGCCGCCGCTCCAGATCCTTCAGTACGCCGGCCGCACCCCGGATCGCACCGGACGCGCCGCGACCGGTGCCACCGGCACCGAGCGCGGTCTCCATTTCGGACCGCTCCTTGGTGTCCAGTTCGGCGGTCGCGCTCGCCGCCTCCGCTTCGGCGGCCGCGATCAGTGCGTTGGCCGCGTCGAAGCATGCCCCGATCCCGGTCAACCGGCGCGGGATGGCGAGCACCGCGGCCCGCCGGTCGCGCGCGTCCGGATCCCGGGCCAACCGCCGGGCCCGGCCGACGTGACCCTGCGCCGCGGCCGCGGCCCAGGCTGCCGCCTCGGGATCGGCGCCGTCGCGGCTGATGAGCACTGACGCGACCGCCTCGGCCGGCGGCTGCCGGAGCGTCACGACGCGGCAGCGCGACCGGATCGTCACCGATACATCGTCCGGGTGCGTCGACGGCGTACACAACAGGAAGACCGTCCGTGGCGGCGGCTCCTCGATCGCCTTCAACAGCGCGTTGCCGGCCTGCTCGGTGAGCCGGTCGGCGTCTTCGACGAGCAGCACCTGCCAACGTCCCATGGTCGGGGCGGTCTGCGCTCGCAGCACGAGGGCGCGCATCTCGTTCACGCCGATCGTGAGGCCCTCCGGCACCACGAAACGGACGTCCGCGTGCGTGCCGCCGAGCGCTGTGTGGCATGCCGTACAGGTGCCGTCGCCGCCGTTCGGGCACTGCAGCGCCGCGGCGAACGCCCGGGCCGCCACGGATCGCCCGGAGCCGGCCGGCCCGGTGAACAGCCAAGCATGGGTCATCGCGCCGGCCGGCGGCTCGTCGCCGCGTACGATCGCCGCCGCCGCCCCGGACGCGGCCGACAGCGTCTCGATCGCGTCATCTTGGCCAACCAGGGCCGCCCAGACGCCGGTCGCCACCGATGTGGCGGTCTGTGTGCCCGGCATCGTCACGGCCACCGACTGTCCACCGTCGACGAACGCAGCGGCAGGGC
>Ga0210120_1000409_pt1 | contig 10112 bp, 11 predicted proteins | sample Goodyear_PhragA__FD_184868 | JGI IMG/M metagenome (GOLD analysis project Ga0210120, IMG submission 184868) | Wetland microbial communities from San Francisco Bay, California, USA, that impact long-term carbon sequestration - Goodyear_PhragA_D2... | ecosystem: Environmental > Aquatic > Marine >... | reverse complement strand
GAGGCGATCGATCTCGACGTCCCGGCGCCGGTCATCACCCTCTCCCTGCTGACCCGGTTCCGCTCCCGCCAGAGCGACTCCTTCGGCGCCAAGGTCATCGCGGCCCTCCGCAACGAGTTCGGCGGGCACGCGGTGAAGCGCACATGACCGCCCGGCCCTCGCTGTCCGTCGCGATTCCCCCGGATGCCCAGGCCACTGCCGAGCGGCCCGCGCTCCGGAAAGCGGAGCCGTGCACCCTGATCATCTTCGGGGCCGGCGACCTCCTGCACCGCAAGCTGATGCCGTCGCTCTTCCACCTGATGGGGGACGGACTGCTGCCCGATGATTTCTCCGTCATCACGGTGGCGCGCGAGGCGCTCGATGACGACGCGTTCCGAGCGCAGGTGCGGAACGCGCTCAAGACCTTCGCACCGAGCGGCGGGCTCGATCCGAAGGCCTGGGACCGATTCTCGACGCACCTGCGCTATCTCGCGGGTGAGCTGGACGACCCGGCGACGTACGCCGCGCTGAAGCGGGAGCTGGCCGCAACGGACGCCAGGCTTCCCGGCGGGCACGGCCATCTGTTCTATCTCGCCATCCCTCCCAGTCTCTACGACGAGACCATCCGGCGGCTGGCCGAATCGGGCACCGCCCCGAGGGTGCCCGATCCCAAGTCCCGGCCCTGGGTCCGGATCATCATCGAGAAGCCCTTCGGCCGGAGCCTGGAGAGCGCCGCCATGCTGAACGCCTGCGTCCGCCGCGCGTTCGCGGAACACCAGGTGTACCGCATCGACCATTACCTGGGGAAGCAGACGGTCCAGAACCTCCTGGTGTTCCGGTTCGCCAATTCGATCTTCGAGCCGGTGTGGAACCGCCAGCACGTGCACCACGTGCAGATCACCGCGGCGGAAAGCGTGGGGGTCGAGCATCGGGGCAGGTACTACGAGGAAGCGGGGGTGGTTCGCGACATGTTCCAGAACCACCTGCTGCAGTTGCTCACGTTGATGGCGATGGAACCGCCGGTCACCTTCAATGCCGATGCCGTGCGCGACGAGAAGGTCAAGCTGCTCCGCGCCATCCGGCCGATCACCCCCGCGGGGATGCACGACTACGCAGTGCGGGGCCAGTACGGGCCGGGGATGATCGACGGCGAGCCGGTCCCCGGCTACCGGGAAGAACCGAATGTGGCTCCCGGCAGTGCCACGCCCACCTACAGCGCGATCCGCTTCATGATCGACAACTGGCGCTGGCAGGGCATTCCGTTCTATCTGCGGTCGGGGAAGCGAATGCCGCGGCGGGCGTCCGAGATCGCCATCCAGTTCCGGCAGCCGCCGCACATCATGTTCCCGGTGCAGGACGGCCGGACCATCGAGTCCAACATCCTGGCCATCCGGGTGCAGCCGGAGGAGGGAATCGCGCTGCGCTTCGAGGTGAAGGTCCCCGGGATCGACGTCAGGATGGCGTCGGTGGACATGGACTTCCGCTACGCCATGGCGTTCGGCGAGCTGGAACACGATGCCTACGAGACTCTGCTGCTCGATTGCATGCTGGGGGAAGCCACACTGTTCACCCGCAGCGACGAAGTTGAGGCCGCGTGGGGGGTGGTGGATCCCATCATCGACTTCTGGGCCACCAAGCGGCCCGATCACTTCCCCAACTATCCGGCGGGCAGCTGGGGGCCGGCCGTGGCCGACGAATTCATCGCCCGGGAGGGCGCCCGGTGGCGACAGCCGTAACGGGGCTTGAACCCGAAGAGGCTGCAGAAGGAGTAGCGGGTCGCGAATGGCCGGCTCTACGGCAGCGGAATCTGGTCCTTGTGCCGCCCCAGCCACTGGTCGAGCGACTGTAGCTCCGGGTTGAGCGTGCGGGCGAAGGCGATGTCCCGCACGCCGACGAAGTAGTCGTTGAAGTCGCGCTTGAACTGGAACATGTTGCCGATGTCGTCCGCGGCGGGAAACCCGAAACCGCGGAAGACCTCGGGCGGAACGCTGGTGTACCCGATCTCCTGGCCGAGCGCGCGGCTCATCTTCGAGGCCATCTGCTCGCCGGTCAGATGCTCACCCGCGATGGCCACCGTCTTCCCGATCAGCTCCTTGCCCCGCTTGAAGATGCCGTAGGCGCACTTGCCGATGTCCTCGGCGGCGATGCCCGGCAGCCGCTTGTCGTCCATCGGGTACACCAGGGCCAGCTTTCCATCCGGCCCACGCTGCGGCCCCGACCCGAAGTAGATGAAGTTGTCCCAGTAGAAGGCGGTGAGCAGGAAAGTCGTGGGCACGCCCTGGTCGCGGAAGAAATGGTCGGCCTCGCCCTTGCCGTCGAAGTGCGGGACCTTGTACCTCCCCTGCAGCGTCGGCATCCGGTCGTCGGCGAGGGGCACCCACTTGCGAGTGTCCTCCAGGGTCGACCAGACGACGTGCTGGACGCCGGCCGCCTTGGCGGCGCGGGCCATGTGATCCGCCTGACTCATCTCCTTCTCGACCGAGAAGTGCTCCCAGAAGTTGGTGACACAGAACGCGCCGTACGCGCCGGCGAACGCGCGCTCGACGCTCGCCTGGTCGTCGAGATCGGCCGCGACGACTTCGGCGCCGAGGGCGGCCAGGGCTTTCGCCTTGTCGGAGTCGACGTGACGGGTGATGGCGCGCGCCGCGAAGGGCGAGGTCTTGTCCGCCAGGATCGCGCGCACGAGGGCGCCGCCCTGGGCGCCGGTCGCGCCGACGACGGCGATGATCTTCCTGTCTGCCATGGGACTCTCCATTTGGGACGGTTGTATTGACTCCCGGTTCACGGCACCAGCGCGTCGCACAGCCGCGCCAGCTGCTTGAGATCGCGCTCGCTCAGCGATGCGGTGATCGCCGTCTGCGTCGCGTGGACCTCGGGATCGATGCGCTCGAGCAGCGCGAGCCCGGCCTTGGTGATCGTCGCGACCGACTCGCGGCGGTCGTCCGGGTTCCGGATCCGGGCCGCCAGGCCCTGCCGGACCAGCCGGTCGAGCATGCGCGTGACGTCGGGCGCGCGGTGGATCATGCGGCTGGCCACCTCGTTGCGCGGGTGGCCGCCGGGATACACGCCGCGGAGGATGCGGAGCACGTTGTACTGGTCGCCCGTGATGCCGTGCCGCTCCCAGGTGGGGGCGATGGCCTGATCGAAGTGCTCGGCAGCCACCATGAGGCTCACCACCGCCTCGTCGGCCAGGGTGCGGAACTGCTGCTGCTGGAGTCGCTCCCGGATCGGCATGACTGCCAATATGTGTTGTAAACACGCATTGTCAAGAGCCGATGCCCGGCTTGGCGCGGGCTTTGCCTCCTCGGGAGCGCACCTCCTCTCAGGTGACGCCAACATGCTGTGGAACCGTGCGTTTCGGCTCGTTCCTGCTCGCGCCATGCTCGCTGTTTGCGGCCCGTTGGCGCTTTCAGCCTGCGCCGCCCACTACGCGCAAGTACCTGCACGCCTGAACCTTCAGCCCTATGGCCGGGTCGCGCTGGTCACGTTTTCGACCGAGCAGGCCAACCGGGACCTGAGTGCACTCACCACCCAGCGGTTCGCCGAAGCGCTGCTGGCGAGCCAATCGGGAATCGAGCTGCTCGAGCTGTCGAGCGCCGATACGTCCTTCCGGGCCCTCGCCGCGGCCGGCGACGCCACCGCCCTCGCGCAGGCGATCGGGCGCGAAAAGCACGTGCCCGCGGTGTTCCTCGGGCACGTGACGGCGTCCGGCGTCACGCCGCGCGGCCGGATCAGCGCGTCCGGCGGACTCAACATGAAGGCCTCGGTCTCGGCCGAGCTCATGGTGCAGCTCGTCTCGACGAGCACGGGCGGGACGCTCTGGCGGTCGAGCTCGGCGGCGAACGGGACCGTCGGCCGGCTGGCCGTGTCGGGCGCGCTGCCGTCGGTGGCCGTGCGCGATCCGAACGAAGCCTATGGCGAGATGGTCGGCGAGCTGGTGCGAGGGGTCACGCGGGATCTGCGGCCGACGTGGGTGAAGCAGTAGCTGTGATGCTCAGCGCAGCACCGACTCTCAGCGCACAACGAAAATTCCGACTCTCCCCCCGAAGCCGTCCTCCACGGCCACGGTGCCCGCCGGCACCACCCACTCGCCGCCGTCGAACCGCACGTTCATCTGGTGGAGCCCGCGCGTCAGCGCGGCATCGAGCGCCCATCGCCCTTCACCCGCCGGGACGAGGGGCCGAGGCTGCCAGTCGGTGAAGTCGCCCATCACCTCGGCGCGATCGGCGGCCGGCCCCACGATGGCGAGCCGGTGGGGCGTCGCGAGGACGAGACGCGGAGTGCCGGCGGCGTTGTCAGCGGTCACCGGCGGCGCCCCGCCGGAACGGGCTCCGCGACGGGGCGGGGCACCGAGCGCCAGGCGCACGCCGAGCGATCGATACCGGGCACCGGGCATTGCCAGGCTGAGCTCGGGAAGCGAATGTCCCACGCTGGCCACCAAGCCGACGCTCGGCCGGACCCACCAGACGGCACTCATTTCCCAGGCGACGCTCCGGAGCGCGCTGTTCCCGAGCGCGGCACTTCCCCACCGCCGGACGAGCGTGGCCCCGACCTCGTAGCGGCCGAGGTCGAGGGCCGCACGGGTCCCGAGATCGGTGTATTCGACGACTTGCTTACCGCCGGCGCCAAGGGTGTCCTCGCGGGAGTCGCCGAAGCTTCCGCCCACGCCCGGCCTCACGCCGAAGCTCGTCCGCGCGAGCCAGACCCGGAAGCCGGCCGGGCCCACGCCGCTCCGGAGCCCGCCCTCGAGGCGCGTGAGCGCGGCGGTCTGCCTGCCCGTGCCCACGCCGCCAACTCCGGCGCCAAGCCATGCGCCGGTCACCTCGCCGCGCGTGTGCAGCCGACCCATCACATCCCAGCGGAGCGCCGTCCGCACCGGCCGCTCCGTGCTGAGCCCGAAATCGCCGGACAGCTCGGGCTGCAGCCCCAGCACGCGTGCCGGTCGATAGAAGGCGCCCAGCGTGCCCTCGGCGCGGGCGCCATCGGTCTCCACCTGGTCCCAGGTTGCCGGTCCGGTGCCGACGTCGAGCGTGGCGCCGAACTGGACTGCGCGCAGCGGGGTGATGCCGACAACGAAGAGGAGGGCGATCGGCAGCCACGCCGTAGGGCAGAGCACCCGTCGCCGTGGCATCACGGAGCCTCCGGCGCCGAGCCCGGCGGCGCCGGCTCGAGCCGGTCGCGCAGCCGGAGAAACGCCTCGTCGTCACCGCCCTTCCTGGCGAGATCCGCCACGGAACGCCAGGCCACATCGGTCCTCATACCCCCGGCCACAAGGTCGGTGAACACCGCGAGCGGCACCGCGACCGCTCCGTGCGGGGCGACCCGGCGCATCTCGCCGATCATCGCGGGAGTGGCCCCGGCGCGGAGGGCCGCGGCGGCGGCCACGAGATCGTCCTCCGCCGCCGCCGGGCCGAGCGCCTCGCGGGCGCGGCGCAGGTCCGCGAGCACGGTGGCCACGGCGGCGACGATCCGCGGGCCGGGCGCCCCTTTGCTCGCTCCCTCGAGTGCCTTCTGCACCAGGGGCTCGGTCGGCAGGCCCTCCCGCCGCGCCGACTCGAGCGCGGCCTCGACCCGCACGCGGGTGGCCGAGTCGAGCCGGGCCTCGAGCCGCGGATCCTGCGCCGCGGCGGCCGCGGGAGAGCGGAGCAGCAATCCGAGCGCGAGCAGGAGGATTACCCGACGCATGCGCTCACCGTTGGGCGATGGTGATGACGGACGTGGGCGCGCCGAAGTCGTCCTCGAGCGCGCGCGGAGCAGCGGGGTCCCGGTGCCAGCGGGTGCCGTCCACGATGAACGTGTAGCGGTAGCGGCCGGGCCGAAGCGGCACCGTAACCGACCAGACGCCGTCCGTGGCGCGGTGCAGCGGCGTGGCGGCGGGGTTCCAGTCGTTGAAGTCGCCCACGAGCACGACGGCCGAATCGGCCGGCATGCGGAGGGCAAACTCCACCGGGCGCACGCTCGGCACGCCGGCGGAAGGCGCCGCGGTCCAGCGACCCACCAGCAGACCGGCCCCGAACGCCGCGGCGATGCCGGCCGCCAGCGCCCCGGCCACACCGGGCCACCGCCGGCGGGCCGGCCTGGTGCGGAGCCGGTCGAGCACCACCCGCTCCACCTCCGGCGAGAGGCTGACTGGCTCACGCAGCTGGGCGGCCAGGCGCTCGATGAACGGATCGGGCAGCTCGCCGGAACGATGGTCAGGATGCATCGGTGTCGCCCAGGAGTTCGCGCAACTGCTCACAGGCGCGCTTGACCCGCATCTTGAGCGCCGACTCGCCGGCGCCGGTGAGCGCCGCCATCTCCTCGTAGCTCAGCTCCTCGACGTACTTGAGCAGAAACGCCTCCCGCTGCTCGGGGACCAGGCGGCCGAGGCCGCGGGCGAGCTCCTCCCGCCGCATGGCCTCCTCCGAGGGATGGTGCACGCCGATGCCGTCGGCCGCCTCGATCGGCGCCCGCCGGGCCTGTTCCCGCCCGCGCCGGACCCCGGTGGTCCGGCACCGGTTGACCAGAATCCGGAACAGCCACGCCGCGAAGCGCTCGGGATGACGGCACTGGTCGAGCGAACGATACGCCAGCGTGAAGGCATCCTGCAGCGCCTCCTCGGCGTCGCTCTCGTTGCCGAGCAGGTGGTAGGCGTACCGGCCGAAGCGAAGCCGGTAGCGGGTCATCAGCGGGCCGTAGGCGTCCAGGTCGCCCTGGCGCACCCGCAGGACGAGCTCGGCGTCCGAGGGACTCACCTGTAGGAGACTCGGCGAGGCCGTCATCCGTCACATCTCCGCTCCGGTCCGGGCGATGTGACGCGACCGGGCTCCGCGCGGTCTCTTGGAGTGAGGCCCGTCAACCCGGTATCCTGATGGCACGTTTCACCCGTTGCAGGAGATCCATGCTCATGCGATTCCCACTGCTGGTGGCCGCCGTGGCCGTGCTGGCGCTCGAAGGGTGCGGCCCCGAGCCGGTCGGGCCGCGGTCCGGCGAGACCGCCCGGCTCCGCCTGGCGAGCGCGTCGCCCGATGCGGGCACGCTCGACCTGCTCGTGAATGGAAGGACGGTTGCCCAGGCGGTGGGTCGCACAGAGGTGTCGCCGGTGGCGGTGCTGGAGCCCGGATCGGCGTCCGGCGAAATCCGGGCGACGGGGACGTCGGCGGCGCTGGCGTCGCTGCCGCTCGCGCTCGAGGCCGGAAAATCGTACACCGTGCTCGTGGCGGGGCCGATGCATGCACTGACCGCGATGGTCTCGGTAGACACCGGCTCGGCAGGCGCGCCGCCGCCGCCTCCGCCCCAGCCGCCCGTTGACAGCGGCAACCCGCCGCCATCGCAGCCGATGGATTTCGTCCGGTTCAGGATCCTGCACGCGGCCCCGCACGCGCCGCCACTCGACCCCTATCTCCTGCCGACCGGCGCGCCGCTGGATACCCTCCCCACACTGCAGCCGTTCGAGTACGGCAGCCTGGCGCTCACGGCCGACCTGGTCCGGTGGCCGGGCCACTGGACGGTCGAGTTCACCGAGGCGGGGACCACGCGGGTCGTGCTGACGTCGGGAGACCTGGATGTGAGCGCGGCGGGAGGGCTGGTGACCGTAGTGCTGGGGGAGAACGCGGACCAGTCGCTGCGGGTGGACGTCCTGCGGGAGTGATCAGGCGGAGGCGCGGCCGGGCACCGAGGCGATCGCGGCTTCAGTCCGGGTCCAGAGCTCGCGCGCCAGGGCAAGGTCCTCCGCCAGCGGATTGGGACGCGCCTCGCGCGACTTGTCGTAGTACCGGCCGCTGACGCCGGCGAGCTCGGGGGCGGTGGCGCAGTAGAGTTGCGTCTTCGCCCCCTCTTCGTTCGAGATCAGGAACAGCTTGAGACCCCACTGCACCGGCCGGGGCAGCGCGCGCCAGATGTTGGACTTCACGCCGCCAGGGTGCAGCGCGTACGTCGTCACGCGGGTGCCGCCCAGCCGGCGCGCCAGCTCCTTGGCGTGCAGGATGTTCATGAGCTTGGTGACGGCGTAGTCGGCAAAGCCGCTCTTTCTCGGCGCGGTGCGCCGCTCGAGCAGCGACCAGTCGATCCGCTTCACCTGCATGTGGCCGACGCTCGCGACGTTCACGATCCGCCCCTGCGGTGCCCGCTCGATCGCCGGGAGCAGCAGGCTGGTGAGCAGGAACGGGCCGATGTGGTTGGTCGCGTAGGTGAGATCGAATCCGTCGGCGCCGAGGCCGTTGGTGCCGCCGACGCCGGCGTTGTTGACCAGCACGTCGAGCGGGCGCCCGGTGCCGAGGTAGGCCGCCGCCGCCCGCCGCACCGAGGTGAGATCCGAGACGTCCACGTGGAGGAACTCCACCGCGGCCGACGGGCGCTGCGCGCGGATGCCGTCGAGCACCGGGCGGGTCCGCTCCTCCGACCGCGCGGCCAGGACCACGTGCCCGCCGCGCGCGGCCAGCGCCTCGACCATGGCCCGGCCGATGCCCGAGTTGGCGCCGGTGACGAGGAAGGTGCGGCCCTGCAGGTCGTCGGCCATGGCATCCTCAGCTCGAGGGTACGGCGTCCGCGCCGACGTCGGACGCATCGGCGGTGCGGGCGCGTGTGGGTCCCGCCTCCACGTTCGGCAGCCAGGCGGTGAGGAGGCCCAGCGCCGGCAGGTACGAGCACAGGTGATAGACATACTCGATGCTCGTGTGGTCGGCCAGGCGGCCCAGCGCGGCGGCGCCGATCCCGGCCGTGCCGAAGGCCAGGCCGAAGAAGAGCCCCGAGATCATCCCCACCTTGCCGGGCACCAGCTCCTGGGCGAAGACCAGGATCGCCGAGAACGCCGAGGCGAGGATGAAGCCGATGACGGCGCTCAGCACGCCCGTCCAGGCCAGGTTCACGTACGGCAGGGCGAGCGTGAACGGCAGGACGCCGAGGATCGAGCACCAGATCACCAGTTTCCGGCCGAACCGGTCGCCCACGGGACCGCCGATGATCGTGCCGGCGGCCACCGCGGCCAGGAAGGCGAACAGGTGGAGCTGGGCGCTTTGGACCCCCACGCCGAAGTGATGGATCAGATAGAACGTGTAGTAGCTGGAGATGCTCGTGAGGTAGACGTACTTGGAAAAAATCAGCACGATCAGCACGACCAGCGCGAGCCGTACCTGGCCGGGCGACAGCGTCGGATGCCCCTGCCCGGCGTCGGCGCGGATGGCCGCGACCCGGGCGCGGTGATGCTGATACCACCGGCCCACCCGCCAGAGGACCGTGATCGCGAGCAGCGCCGCCACCGAGAACCACGCGACGCTCGACTGCCCGCGCGGCAGCACGATGAACGCGGCGACGAGCGGCCCGATCGCCGAGCCGGTGTTGCCACCGACCTGGAACAGCGACTGCGCCAGCCCGTGCCGCCCGCCGGACGCCATTCGTGCCACCCGCGAAGATTCCGGGTGGAACACCGCCGAGCCCAGGCCCACCAGCCCGGCGGAGACGATCAGGCCGGGATAGCTGCTCGCCAGCGAGAGAGATACCAGCCCCACCAGCGTGAACCCCATGCCGATCATCAGCGAGAACGGCTTGGGGTGATGGTCGGTGTAGAGCCCGATCAACGGCTGCAGCAGCGAGGCCGTGAGCTGGAAGGTGAGGGTGATCAGGCCGATCTGCGTGAAGTTCAGTGCGAATGAGGACTTGAGCATCGGATACATGGCGGGCAGCAGCGCCTGCATCATGTCGTTGAGCAGGTGGCAGAAGCTGATGGCGAGCAGGACCGTGACCGCGGCAGGCGATGGCATTGGCGGAGCAACCTAGCGGGCGCTGACCGGCGGTGACAAGAGAGACCATGCCATGCCGCGAGCGGCCCCATCCGCCTACATTCAGGAGACCGCGGACGTCGCCGTGGCCAGTGTCGCAGTTCCCGCTTCACGAGAGGCAGTTGGTGCTCCTCACCACCGTCGTCCTGCTCCAGGTCGCCGCGCCCGCCGCGGCGATTTTCGGCTCCGTCCGGGATGACACCGGCGGCCGGCCGGTGTCGGGCGTAGAGGTCGCCGTGATGGGCCTGCCGGCCGCCGTCTCCGATTCGTCGGGACGGTACATGGTATCCGGCCTCGCGGCCGGGACGCACCAGCTCCGTTTCACCCGCACCGGATACGCGCCGCTGGAGCTGCGGGTCCTCCTCCCCGATTCCTCCG
>Ga0210120_1000407_pt1 | contig 10120 bp, 9 predicted proteins | sample Goodyear_PhragA__FD_184868 | JGI IMG/M metagenome (GOLD analysis project Ga0210120, IMG submission 184868) | Wetland microbial communities from San Francisco Bay, California, USA, that impact long-term carbon sequestration - Goodyear_PhragA_D2... | ecosystem: Environmental > Aquatic > Marine >... | reverse complement strand
AGTTCCCAAAAGGGACCCGCGTAATTGAGGCGTGTGAGCAGGTTGGGGTCTTCGTCCCGCGGTACTGCTATCACAAGAAGCTCAGCGCGCCGGGCAACTGCCGGATGTGTCTGATCGAAATGGGATTTCCCAGACTCGGCCCGGATCGGAAACCTGAGCTCGGCGCCGACAGTAAGCCGATCATCAACTGGATGCCGCGTCCTCAGATTTGCTGTTCGCAGGATGTTGCCGAAGGCCTGGCGGTTCGCACAGACTCCCCTCTGGTGAAGGAATGTCGGCACGGCGTGCTGGAATTTCTGCTGATTAATCATCCGCTCGATTGCCCCATTTGCGATCAGGCCGGCGAGTGCCGGTTGCAGGAATTCAGCGTTGACTACGGCACTTCGGAATCACGTTTCCTGGAGAACAAAGTGAAAAAGCCGAAAGGCGTGCAGATCGGTCCACGGGTCACACTGGATGACGAGCGGTGTATTCTCTGCTCGCGTTGCATCCGTTTTTGCCAGGAAGTCGCGCACGATGACGTTCTTGGCTTCGTCGACCGCGGCAGCCACACCATCCTGACGGCGCATCCTGGCCGGTCCCTGGATAATAATTATTCTCTGAACACTGTCGACATTTGCCCCGTAGGCGCGCTGACCTCCACCGATTTCCGCTTCAAAATGCGGGTCTGGTTCTTAAAAGAAACGAAGAGCATCTGCACAAGTTGCGCGACCGGCTGCAATACCATTATCGGCACTCGCGAGGACGTGGTCTATCGCCAAACGCCGCGCGAAAACGATCACGTTAACTCCTGCTGGATGTGCGATTATGGCCGGCTCAATTTCAAATATCTCGAAGCCGAGGACCGCTTGCTCGAGCCGCAGATTCGCTCCGATGGAGAACTCGTTCCGGCCGATTGGCCAACTGCGATTGGCCACGCAGCGCTTCTGTTGAAACAGTTTGCCGCGTCCGAGATTGCCATCATTGCCTCGTGTCGGATGACCAATGAAGAGCTTTGGCTGACGACCCAGGTGGCAAAATCGTTAGGCGTGGAGTGGATCGATATCGTTCCGAGACGGGCCGCCGGCGATGACATTTTGCTAAGCGAAGACCGCAACCCGAATACAAACGGTGCGCGCTTGATTCTTCCATCGGAATCCGAGCCTGGCGCGAAACTGACCGCGATTGCGGACGCGGTACGGTCCGGGGAAATCAAAGCGCTCATCATTTTTAAAGAAAACGCGATGCACCTGGGGCTATCGATCGAACAACTGGCCAACCTGCGCGCATTGATCGTGATGAATACTTTGCGAAATGAAGCGACCGAAAAGGCGAGCGTCATTCTGCCCGCGTGTGGTTTTGCCGAAAAACGGGGATCGATGATTAATGGCAAGGGGCGCTTGCAACGCTTGAATCGCGCCACTCGCCCGCCTGGCAACGCGCGCGATGATTGGGAGATTTTGCGTGATTTACTTCAGGCCATCGGCGGCGGCGACTCGCTTCACTCGATCGAGGATGTCTTCCGACGCATAAGCGAAAGCATCCCGCATTTTGCGGGTTTGAATCTGAGCAAAATTGGCGATCTCGGCGTCCATATCCTCAAAATGGAAGAATTGCCGCCGATGGAGCCAAGTGACGGAGACGCAATTGAGGAAGCGATCGCGCTCCAGGCAAGACGGCGTGCAGTTCAGCAACAATTGCATGAAGCGCGCACACGTGCCGCGCTACCAGGCACTACTTCAGACGCAGCAAAACCTTAGCTCCAGGGGTAGCTGTAGTGTGCGCTGTCCTCAGCGCACTTGTTCTATCCGCAGTCGCTTCGGACATTTTCCCCTGAGGAACAGTGGACCCTGCCGCAAGAAACGTTGTAAATCGACCGCGGCTGCAACAGAGTAAGCTGCAAGATCGCAATGGACCTTTTTTTTATCATCACTTCGTTTTTAAAAATCGTGATCCTTCTCGGGGTGATCTTATTCATGGTCTCTTACGCCGTGTACGCCGAGAGGCGGGTTAGCGCCTTTATCCAAGACCGGTTGGGGCCGAATCGCGTGGGACCGGCGGGTCTTTTGCAGCCCCTTGCCGACATGTTCAAGCTGCTTCTGAAAGAAGATTTCACGCCGCGGGCGACCAACACCTTTTATTTCTGGCTGGCTCCAAGTCTTGCAGTAATGCCAGCCATCATCACCATTTCGGTGATTCCGTTCGGCAGCACGTTGTTCGGCGTGCCAATGGTGATTGCCAACATAAATATTGGGATCCTCTTTGTGTTCGCGATATCTTCGTTAGGCGTCTACGGAATCGTCCTTGGCGGCTGGGCGTCAAATTCAAAATATCCGTTCCTCGGCGGCATTCGTTCCAGTGCCCAAATGCTTTCGTACGAGCTTTCACTTGGACTCGCGGTCATTCCTATTTTTCTTCTGGCTGGCACCCTGCGACTAACCAGTGTCGTGGGTTACCAAATCGAGCACGGCTGGTTTATCGCGCCGTTCGTCGGCGATTGGTTGAATCCCTGGAAATGGCTGCTTGCCATTCCGATGGTTATCTCGTTTCTGGTCTTTATGATCGCGCTTTTCGCCGAGACAAACCGTCTCCCATTCGATCTACCGGAGGCCGAGCAGGAACTCGCCGGCGGCTATAACACAGAATACAGCTCGATGAAGTTCGCCCTCTATTTTCTCGGCGAATACGCTGCCATGATCGCCGGCTCCGCCGTGGTGGTAACGCTATTTTTCGGCGGGTGGCATTTTCCAGGGATCCCCGATGGCTCCCACGGATGGTTCTTTGGGCTCATCAACATCGCCGTTTTTTTCGCCAAGGTTGCCGTTGTAATTTTCTTTTTCATGTGGGTGCGTTGGACGCTTCCCCGATTTCGATGGGACCAGCTGATGCGCCTCGGCTGGCTGTTCTTTTTCGAAATCGCGCTGGTGAACATCTTTATCGTCGCAGCGATCACGGCATATCTGCCAGACAAATGACGAAATCCCAATGACGAAGCTCGAAGGAAATCCCAATGACGAATGACGAAAAACGATTCCGTCATCCTGAGCGAAGTCGAAGGATCCCGCGGCATTACCCAAGAACCTTGCAACGGGATTCCTCGACTGCGCTTCGCTCCGCTCGGAATGACAGGAATCTGACCCGTCATTCGTGTTTTGTCATTGCTTCGTCATTCGTCATTTGTCATTCGTCATTCTAATCATGACCATCACCGTTCCACGACCGAGATTGAACTGGCGCGAGCGCTTGTATCTGCCGGCGATCGCCGCCGGGTTGGCCATAACCTTTAAGCATCTCAAAAACATGCTCCTCGGGCGCACCAAGGTGACCATGCAATATCCGGAGCAAAAATGGGACGCTCACCTGCCCGATTATTATCGCGGTGCCCCTGCTTTGGTGCGTGATGCGGATGAGCGGGTGCGTTGCGTGGCATGTCAGCTTTGCGAATTCATTTGTCCGCCGCACGCGATCAAAATTATTCCCGGCGAAATTCCACCGGGCAACCGTTTCGCCAAGGTCGAAAAATTCCCTCAGGAATTCGATATCGATATGATCCGCTGCATTTACTGCGGAATGTGTGAAGAGGTTTGCCCGGAGCAGGCGATTTTTCTGCGTAAAGATTACGCTATTACAGGATTCACCCGTGCGGACATGGTGCATCACAAGGAAAAACTTCTCGAGATTGGCGGGGTGATGCACGGCGTGGTCCTGAAATGGAACGAAAAAAAATGAAGGCAGTCATCCTGAGCAGAGGCGAGGGATCGGAGTTAATGACAAATGACAGAATGACGAGGGAAATCCAAATAACGAATGTCGAAAAACGATTCCGTCATCCTGAGCGAAATCCAAGGATCCCGTGGAGTTACGCAATAGGCTGGCAATGGGATTCCTCGACTGCGCTTCGCTCCGCTCGGAATGACAAGAATCTGATTTGTGATTTGTGCTTCGTCATTCATTCGATATTCGTCATTCGTCATTCGTCATTCGTCCTTTTAATCATGGGCATCACTGTCCCACGACAGGCCTGAAACATGTCCCCTTTCTTATTTTGGATTTTTGCGTCGCTGACCGTGATTTTCGGCGCAGCTGTGGTGCTCAATCGCAACCCGGTCGCGAGCGCACTCAGCCTGGTGGTATCATTTCTGGGACTCTCTGTTCTGTTCATGTCGCTCGACGCCTTTTTTGTCGGGATTATTCAGGTGCTGGTTTACGCAGGCGCGGTGATGGTGCTTTTCCTTTTCATCGTCATGCTGCTCGACATTCGCACCGAGGAGCGGCTCTCGATCAATTGGCTTACCGCCGGGGGTGGCGTCGCTGTCGCTATGATTTTGTTCATTCAGATTTGTACTGTGATCGGGCGCTTTCACGCTGCGCGGCAACCTTTTCCCGCGCTGGCAACACCAACGACAGATGATGTCTGGAGCATCGGCCGGTTGCTATTCAGCAGTTACAATTTGCCCTTTCAAATCATCGGTGTGCTGGTGCTGGTTGCCACAATCGGCGTGGTCTTCTTGAGCCGGCGAGAGCCACGGTAAACATGATCTCGCTCGCCGATTATCTGGTAGTAAGCGCGCTGCTTTTTGCGATTGGCCTGGCGGGCGTCTTGCTGCGCCGGAATCTTATCGTCATCCTCATGTCCCTCGAGCTGATGTTGAACGCGGCCAATCTGTCGCTGGTGGCTTTCTCGCGATTCCGCGTCGGTGCGGATGGGCTGCCAGATTACAATGCGCAGGTGTTCGTATTTTTCGTTATCACCGTGGCGGCCGCTGAAGTAGCGGTTGGTCTTGCGCTTCTCGTCGCGCTATTTCGAGCGAGACAAACAACTGATGTCAAAAACATCACTAGCCTGAAGTTCTGACCCCGCGGATCGAACGGAACCAATGAATCCATTCTTTCCATGGTTAGTCCTGCTCGCGCCGCTCGTCAGCGCGGCTCTCATCACGCTATTTACCCGTCGATCGAAAACAGTAAGCAGTGCGATCTCGATCGCTGCGGTATGCATAAGTTTTGTCAGCAGTTGTTTGCTCTTTAGCTACTCAACCACTGCTGCAGTTGAGGTAATCTGGATCGATGTCAGTCCGGTGTTTCATGTACCGTTTGGCCTGACGCTGGACCCGTTAAGCAGGTCGATGGCTATGCTCGTTTCGGGCGTGGGAATGCTCATTCATGTCTATTCGCTGGGTTACATGCGAGACGACGATGGCAAGTCCCGCTACTTCGCAGCGCTGTCGCTCTTCATGTTCGCGATGCTTGGAATCGTTTTCTCGAATAATTTTGTAATGCTGTTCATTTTTTGGGAATTGGTCGGGTTCACCTCCTACGTCTTGATCGGTCACTGGTTCTATCGCGACGCTCCGGCGAACGCGGCAAATAAGGCGTTCATCACCACACGAATCGGTGATTTCGGATTCATGATTGGAATCCTGATGCTTTGGATGACGACCGGTTCGGTCGTGTTTTCCGAGATCACTCCGCGAATGCCGGTTTTCGTTGGTCACTCCACATTAGTCGCGATCGTTGCGTTGTTAATTTTCTGCGGCGCGGTCGGAAAATCCGCCCAATTTCCGCTGCATGTCTGGTTGCCGGATGCGATGGAAGGTCCGACGCCAGTCTCCGCTCTGATCCATGCCGCCACGATGGTCGCAGCCGGTGTTTACATGCTGGTGCGAGTCGCGTTCATCATTCAGGTGTCACAAACCGCGCTTCTGGTTATCGCGTGGATCGGCACGATCACAGCCTTGATGGCCGGCCTGATTGCGACGCAGCAGGAAGACATCAAACGCATTCTCGCCTATTCCACCCTCTCTCAGCTCGGTTACATGGTAATGGCGGTCGGCCTCGGCTCGAATGACGCAGCGATGTTCCATCTTAGCACTCACGCGTTTTTTAAATCGCTCCTGTTCCTCTCGGCTGGCTCCGTCATCGTGATGCTTCATCACGAGCAGAACATTTGGAAAATGGGCGGTCTTCGCCGGAAGCTTCCGATCACATTTCTCACTTTTAGTGCGGGCTCGCTTGCGTTGGCGGCGTGCCCACCATTCAGCGGATTTTTCAGTAAGGACGCCATTGAAGCGCTCGCCTATCAACGCAACACGCCCATCTTCGCCGTCGCGCTATTCACCGGATTTCTCACCGCATTCTATGTGATCCGCATGCTTGTGATCGTCTTTTTCGGGAACCCGCGGACTGAAGAGGCGCAGCAAAGCCGCGAATCTCCTTCGGTAATGTTCGTTCCGCAGCTCGTCCTCGCAATCCTGGCAACTGTCGGCGGGTTTGCATTTTTCGCGCGAAACTTCCTTCCACTCCCAGTGGAAAAGGAGGGTGCAAGCTTTGTCTCTGCGCTGGCTATCCTCGCAGTCATTCTGGGCGCCGGACTTGCGATTGTCATCTATCGTGACCGGACGAGTGACCCGGTAGACATCAAACTGCTGCGCCACAAGTTCTATATTGATGAGTTCTACAGCTGGCTCATTCGCTGGACGCAGGAGCTGCTGGCGCGCGTGTCAGCTTTCATTGATCGATGGATCATCGACGCAGGCGCGGTAGGGGGGAGTAGTCGAGGCATCTGGGGCCTCGGTGCAGTCTTGCGATTGATTCAAGTAGGCAATCTTCAAGCGTACGCGTTCCTGTTTGGGCTTGGCGTTGTCGCTCTCATTTATTTCGCCGTCTTCCGTTTTTGAAAACTGCCCACGAAACACACGAAATGACACGAAAAGAAGAAGTTACGGAATTGATTTACAAGGAAGAAAGCTACGCCGTCATCGGAGCGTGTATGGCGGTGTACAAAGACAAAGGCTGCGGTTTTCTCGAACCGGTTTACCACGAGTGTTTGACCATCGAGTTCGAATTTCGAGGAATTCCGTTCCTGTCGAAACCACTTCAAACTTTGCAGTACCGCGGGCGTACACTCGTTCAAACGTTCGCTCCGGATTTCCTTTGCTACGAAACGATCATCGTTGAAATCAAGGCGGTATCCGCGTTGGTCGACGAACACCGCGCTCAAGTTCTGAATTATTTAAGTGCAACGGGCTGCAAACTGGGTCTGCTCGTAAACCTCGGCCATTATCCTAAACTTCAATACGAGCGGCTTCTCAAAAGAAAACAGGAACCGGCAGATCTTCGCCTCTAAAATTTCGTGTCTTTCGTGTGTTTCGTGGGCAAAGGAATCCTTAAAACCGGTCATTACATCTGATGGTTTTATTTGTCATTTTTTGCCCAATCGTTGCGGCGGCGTTGATCATGCTCGGCGCGCCAGCGCGCAAAACGGCATTGGGCGCGGCGACTTTGACCTTCGCAGCGGCGGTGTTTTTGATCGCGTCCCTCGGACATGATCCAGGCGATTTCCAGTACGTCACATCGTTTAGCATCTCGCCCGAGTGGCGACTGAGCTTCACCACAGGCGTCGACGGCTTGAGCGTAGTGATGGTGTTGCTGGCTTCGATCGTGACGCTGGCAGCAGTGTGGTTTGCTGGCACCATCGAAAAATACGAGAACGCGTTTTATGCCTGTCTTCTTTTAATTTCCGGCGGCGTCATCGGCGCCTTTGCTTCAATTGATTTATTCTTCTTTTACGCATTTCACGAGCTGGCACTCATTCCCACTTTCCTGTTAATCGGAATCTGGGGTAGTGGGAATCGGTTCGCAGCGGCCTGGAAAATCACCATCTATCTGGCGATCGGCAGTTTCATTCTCTTGCTCGGTCTCATCCTGCTTTACCAAAGTTTTCCGCTCGCTTCGCGCAGCTTTGATATTCGAACGTTGCAGACTGCGGCCGCCATGGGACAAATCAGCCCAGACGCACAACGGCATGTTTACCTGCTGTTGCTTATCGGCTTCGGCATTCTCATTTCGCTCTTTCCATTTCACACCTGGGCGCCGGAAGCGTATGCGGCCGCGCCCACCCCGGCGGCAATGCTGCACGCAGGGGTTCTGAAGAAATTCGGGCTTTACGGGCTTTTGCGCCTGGCGATTCCAATGCTGCCCGAAGGTGCGCGCCATTGGGCCACGCTGCTCGTAGTACTCTTACTTGGAAACATCATTTACGTCGGTCTGGTTACGATCGCGCAGAAGCGGCTCGATTGGATGCTGGGTTACTCGAGCGTGATGCACATGGGATACATTTTTCTTGGTATCGCCAGCTTCGGTATATTGGGCCTAACCGGCGCCGTTGTGTTAATGTTTGCTCACGGTCTCTCAATCGCGCTGCTGTTTGGTCTCGCGGGCGAGATTCGCCGGCGCACGGGGACGCTCGCTTTCGATGACCTTGGCGGTCTCGGGAAAGTAATGCCTTTTGCCGGGCTCGCGTTCGGAGTTGGCGTGTTTGCTGCGATCGGTCTACCTGGTTTCGCGAATTTTGCCGGCGAAATCATGATCTTTTTTGGCGCCTTTCGCGATGGTTGGGAAATCGGACGGTTTCACATTTTTCAAATCGCCACGGTGCTTGCGCTGTGGGGCGTCGTGATCTCGACGGTTTACATGTTGCGAGCCTACCGCAAGACGTTCATGGGCCCCGTTCGCAACCAATGGCAGAAACTGCCTGATCTTCGTTCGGGGTTACGTGTCCCAATCCTGTTACTTGCGGCTGCGCTTCTTTGGTACGGATTCTTCCCGCAATCGTTAGTGCGCATGGCGACGCCTGTTTTTGGCAGCTATCTGTCTGCGAACAGAACCAACCTGAAAAATGCACAGAGCTGTAGCCACGGCAGAGCTTGCCCGCCGCGGCGGGTGTCGCCGTGCATCAGGGAGCAACATCGCCAGAGCGCCTCGACACAGCGAGGCGGCTACAACGCTCAGCGGGTCGCCTGGAGATAATGATGATCACGGCGCCCATGCTCGAAATCGCGGTGCTGGTGCTCGGGATGTTGATCCTGCTGATCGAAGCTTTTGCTGTCAAACTCGACAAACGTGTTTTGGCTTATGCTGCCATCACCGGACTGTTGGTGGTTCTTGTCGCCAGCTTTTTTGTTACTCCTTTTCCATCGCCGGGGAATGCGACCGGTTTCTGGAGTTTCTACACAGCAGACCGGCTGGCGATCTTCTTCAAACAATTCGCGCTGATCACCACAATTTTTGTAGTGATCATGATGATCGACTACGCGCCAGTAGTGCGTCGATCCCTTTCCGGCGTCACGCCGCAGGCAGGACTCGGCGAATTTGTTACACTGCCTGTTTTCACCTGTGCTGGATTGATGTACCTCGTCTCGGCAATCGACTTCGTTTTCATCTTTGTCTCGCTCGAGCTGGTCACCGTTTCCTTCTATGTGCTGGTCAGTTTCACCCGGCGCAATCCAACCACGCTTGAGGCGGGAGTGAAGTATCTGGTGCTCAGCGCTCTTTCCACGGCGTTCCTGGTGTATGGAATCGCCTGGATTTTCGGGGCCACTGGCCAGACTAATCTGTATCGGCTGACGGGAGCGCTGACGAATGCGGGCAACGCTTCCGGCGCCGCGTTGTTAGGGATGGTGCTTGTTCTGGTCGCGCTCGGTTTCAAGATCGCAGCCGTGCCCTTCCAACTCTGGGTGCCAGATGTCTATCAAGGTGCACCCACACCTGTGACTGCATACCTGTCAGTTGGTTCTAAAGCCGCGGGATTCGTCGTGTTGATACGTGTTTTGCACCCGTTCATGAACCTCTCGCAAATACAACGCCTGATCTTCTTCATAGCGCTACTCACATTGATTTACGGAAATCTCGCAGCGTTGCCTCAAACGAACCTGAAACGGCTGCTCGCCTACTCCAGCATCGCGCACGCCGGGTATCTGCTTATCGGCGTGGTCTGTTTCGACGTTCGCGCGATTACTTTCTACCTTGTTGCGTACCTGTTGATGACGCTCCTGAGTTTTACAGTTTTGATCATCGTCGCCCGGCACACCGGTGACGAGATCTCCGACTTCAATGGACTGGCAAGGCGTTCACCATTTCTCGCGTTCGCGATGCTGATCGGGATGGTCTCGCTCGCCGGTGTACCGTTCACCGCCGGATTTCTGGGGAAATTTTACATCTTTTACGCTGCCGTTTTGCAAGGACAAATCGCACTCATTATTGTCGGCGTGATCACAGTCGGCTGTGGATTCTACTACTATCTCAAAGTTGTTCGCGCGATGTACTGGCAATCGGATACCAAGACCGACACGATTCCGGTGAC
>Ga0210120_1000406_pt1 | contig 10122 bp, 10 predicted proteins | sample Goodyear_PhragA__FD_184868 | JGI IMG/M metagenome (GOLD analysis project Ga0210120, IMG submission 184868) | Wetland microbial communities from San Francisco Bay, California, USA, that impact long-term carbon sequestration - Goodyear_PhragA_D2... | ecosystem: Environmental > Aquatic > Marine >... | reverse complement strand
CCGCCATTGACGCTCATCTCCTCCTCGAGCTGCTTGATCGCCCGGTGGATCAGCACCTTGGTCGCGCCGTCGGAGCGGCCGAGGGACCTGGCGATCTCGCGGTTGTCCATGCCGAGCGCGAAGCGCATGATCAGCGCGTCGCGCCGGTCGTCTGGCAGGTGCTGGAGGTGCTCCATCACGCTCTTCAGCTCCTCCCGCCCCTCGACGATCTGCTCGGTGCCGTGGAGCGCTGCGATCGGCTCCGACTCGTCCAGGACCCTCTGCGGGCGCCGGGCGCGGTCGCGGTGGTAATTGGAGGCGAGGTTGTGGGCGATGCGAATGAGCCAGGGACGCAGCGGGCGCCCATTCGACTCGCGTCGCGCGCGCTCGAAGTGGCGGTACGCCTGGAGGAAAGCCTGCTCGGTGACGTCCTCGGCGTCATGGTGGTTGCCCACTCGGTAGTACGAGTAGGAGTAGACGTCGCGCAGATGGTCGCGGTAGAGCTGCTCGAAGGCACGGTCGAGTTCGGCCTTCGACTCGCTCGGCTTGCCGCCGTCAGCCGAGTCCTTCTCCTCGTCGGACACACAGCAAGCGTACTCGCGGCCGGATGATCGACTTCCAATCGACGTGCCCGCGGGTGCGTGGATTGGGAATCGATCATCCACCTCATGCCGCCCGGCCTCCCACACTGGGTTCGCGCCGTGCACGCTCCGCCTGCCTGACCCGCGACATCCATTCGGCCGGCGAGATCTCGCCAGCGATCAGGGCGGCCAGGCCATCGAGGGCGGAGCTGCCCATTCCGGCCTTCCGGACCGCGGCCGCGATCAGCGGCACGGAGTCCAGGGCCTCGGAGGCCTGTCCGATGATCCCGGGGATCTGGTCGGCGGGGGTTCCCTCTCCCAGCAGCTCGCCGGCTCGCCGGTTGCGACTGCCCTCGGCCAGGATCGTCGCTGTCAGGTCGCCGACGCCGGCGATGCCCGCGAAGGTCTCGTGCTCCGCGCCGCGGGCGCGGGCATAGGCGACGCACTCGCGCCAGACCTGCGCGGTCGCGATCCCGGCGGCGTTCATGCCCTGAGACCGCGCCGCCGCCCCCGCCAGCGCGGCGGCGTTCTTGGCTGCGCCCGCGACCTCCACGCCGATCATGTCCCCGGTCCGCTCGCAAACCAATCCCGCCTCGTCGAAGACGCTGCCGAGCTGGTCGCGCAGGTCGGCGTCGCGGCTGCCCAGCACCAGCGCCGCCGTGCCCGAGACTGCCTCCTTGGCGTGCGCCGGCCCGCCGAGCGAGGCGATCGCGCGAGCGCGGATCCGCTCGGAGACGTACTCGGAGGCCAGCGCGGCCATCGGCGCGACCATCCCCTTGCTGAGCAGGAGCACCGAGGCGCGCTGGCCGACGCGATCGCCGATCGCGCCCACGGCCTGCGGCAGCGCCGCCGAAGGGACTGCAAGGCAGACCAGGTCGATGCCCGCGAGCTCGATGTCGGCGGCCCGCTTGACCGTGAGCGAGTCGGGAAGCTGCACGCCGGGCAGGTACTCCTCGTTCGTCCGGGTCTCGCTCATCTCCTCGGCTCGCTCCGGGGTTCTCGTGCCGAGCTGAACGTCGATGCCACCCCGGGCGAGCAGCACCGCCACCGCGGTCCCCCAGCTGCCGGCGCCGATCACGGCCGCCTTGCGCAGGGGTGGCAATCCTCCGAGCCACTCCCACTGCAGCTCGATCACGGGCCAGATGCGAGCGCCGACCGAGTTGGCGAGCGTCGGGGAGGGATCCTCGGTGCGCGGGAAGGTGAGGGCGCGACCCATCCGGACCTTGACCTTCCTGGGGCGGATCTTCCAGCCGCGCCTGACCTGCTCGGAGCCGTGAACGGCGACGGGCAGCACGGCCGCGCCGGTCTCGAGCGCGAGGCGGCCGAAGCCGCGCTTCGGGCGGGCAAGCGACCCGGTTCGGTGCCGCGTCCCCTCGGGGAAGATGCATACCGCGCCGCCTCGCTCTAGCACCCCCCGCGAGGTGATCAGCGTCTGCTCATCCGACTGCCCGCGGCGGACCGGGTAGGCACCGAGCCGGTTGAGGATCCAGCCCTGCCAGCGCTTCTCGAACAGCTCCACCTTCGCCACGTAGTGAAGGGGCCGCCGCAAGGGCAGCGAGGCGCCGATCACGAACGGGTCGAGGAAGCTGCGGTGATTGGCGGCGACGATCAGCGGCCCCTTGACCTTGCCGTGCTCTCGCCCGATTCGCGACAGCCGGAAGTAGAGGAGGAAGAACGGGACGAGAATCAGGCGCGCGAGGAAGTAGAGCGGGCGATTGACGCCGTGCTCGCGCGTGAAGCGGTGATAGCCAAGCAGCCTCTCCTCATCCATGCCCAGACCTCAACCCGACGCAGACGGCCAGTTACAGGCGGTCATTCCCGCCGAGACACTTACCAGGCCGCGCTCAGGATGGCGGCGAGATCCTCGGGCGCCACCTCCCCGGGGGTCATGTGGGTGAGCTCGGGCCGCGCCATCGCCACGTCGACGACCTCATCGACTCGGCCGCGGTCCGCCCCCAGCTGGCCGAGCCGCCGGTAACCGGCGAGCTCGGCAATTCGTGCGCGGATCCCGGCGCCGTCGGTTCCCAGGGCGGCCGCGAGCGCCTCGATCTGCTCGGGGGCGCGCTCCCGCATCGCCTCCATCGTCTCCGGCAGGAGGGCGGCGTAGGTCTCCGCATGGGGCGTGCCCAGCACCCTGACGGTGGTCTGGCCGAGCACGTGATGGAGAGCGATCCCGGCGCGGTCGACGGCGATCGCGCAGAGCAGCGCGCCGAGTGCGAGGGCCGCGCGGTTTCGCTCCTCGGACGGCTGATCGAGCGCCACGGCCAGCATCTCGGCACCCCGCAGGGCGGCCTCCCGCGAGGTCTCATCCGCCAGTGGCGTATAGAGCGACTCGGCGCCGTGCGCCAGCGCGTTCATCGCGGTCGCACGCAGCTGCGGCTCCGGAGCGCTGGTCATCGCGTCGGCATAGGCGATCACCAGCGAGGGCCTCACGCCCGCGGCCGCCTCGCGCCCCGCCGGCAGCCGGTGGATCGCGGTCAGCGGCGCCCCGGAGAGGGTCGTGGGGATCGCCGCCACCTCGGCCCCCCGGACCGCGGCGATCCCCTTGGCCGAATCGATCACCCGCCCGCCGCCGAGCGCCACCAGCCGGTCGCTGCCGACGTCCTCGATGATCGCGGCGGAGGCATCCTGGACAGGATCCGCGGGAACGAGGTGTGTCCGGGCAGCGCCTTCGGCGAGGCCGGGCGCGTCCGAGAGAGCGCGGGCGGTCGAGAGCAGCTCGAACTCCTCCCAGCCCTCGCCCGCCAGCGCGCCGAGGGGATCCGTGATCGGCCCTCCATAAAGGAGGAGCTTCCGCCGGTCGTCGGCGAACTCGACCCAGGCCCCCTCGCCGGGCGGTTTCAGATCGCTGAAGGACAAGAGCCCGGAGTGGGACTCGAACCCACAGCCGCCGGCTTACAAAGCCGATGCTCTACCAATTGAGCTATCCGGGCGCCACCGGAAGACTAAGCCGCGGCTCCGCCTGAAGTCTGCGGCCGACGGTCCCGATCGCAGCGGTGACCTGTATTGAGGAGGGTCCGGACCCCGAAAGTTGGTCGGTTGGCCGGATTCTCAGCCGCGCATAGACTGGTTGCGTGCCCAGTTCGCGTATCCGAGAGTCCCTCATTGATCCCGGCGCCGCCGCGGCCCGCGGCCGCTGGCTGGCGCGTGGAGCCTGGCTGCTTGCCGCCGCCGAGGTCGTGCTGGCCGTCCGCAACCACGTCGCGACCCGGCTGAGCGAGAAGGATCGCCAGCGGATGGTCGAGATCGTCAAGGCGTCGAAGGGCCGCCCTTCCAACCTCTCCGACCGCCAGCGCAAGGAGCTCAAGTCGCTGCTTGCGCAGGTCGAGCCGCGCGAGCTGGCGAAGACGGTCGCCTCCAGCGGCTTTGCCGGACGCTTCGCGAAGGGGATGCGCCGCAAATAGAAGCGGCCGCCCCTTGCGGGACGGCCGCCTGGCTGCCGTGCCGTACCTACGAGGAAGCGCTTAGACCTTCACCATGCGTGAGTCGAGGTGGATGCCGACCTTGCGCTTGACCCTCTGCAGCGCGTTGTCGACGGTCTTGGTGTCGCATTCGAGCTTCTCGCCGATCACCTCGTAGGAGTGACCGTCGAGGTAGAGGGCCAGCACTCGGCTCTCCAGCTCCGAGAGGACGCTGGTCAGGCAGGCCACCAGGCTCTCCAGCTCCTCGCCGGCGATCACCTGGTTGGCGGGGTCGCGCACGGAGGGACCGGGCAGGACCTCCTCCAGGGTGGTCTCCGAATCGGGGCCAGCCGCCGCCGGCGTCTGACTGAACGAGACGTACTGATTGAGCGGCGTGTGCTTATTGCGCGTCGCGGTCTTGACAGCGGTGATGATCTGCCGGGTGATGCAGAGCTCGGCAAATCCGCGAAAGCTCGACTCGCGCTCGGGCCGGTAGTCGCGGATCGCCTTGAACAGGCCCAGCATCCCCTCCTGCATCAGGTCATCGGCGTCGCCGCCGAGCAGGAAGTAGGACGAGGACTTGACCCGCACGAAGCGCCGGTAACGGCGCACCAGCTGGTCGTAGGCGTCGGTCCGGCCGTGCTTGGCCAGGGCGACGAGGAACTCGTCATCGGGGCCGGACCCGGTGTTGCGAGCGCCATCGGGGATGGCTCGGCCGGGGACGACAGCTTGCTCTTCAGTGCTTGGGGTAGGTACAGCCACAGCAACCTCCTCTTGGGGGTGGTCTGTGGCGCTCCGTACCTCCCCTGGAGGCGCCTTCGGTCCGGGTGCTGTCCGTCAGGCTCCACCTGAGGTTCACCCTTACTCGCGGAGCAGCCTACTGGCGGATCCGGGAATGTCAACCACGGTTCGGAGCCGATGCAATTCGCCTTGCAGGATCCGTGCCTGGGAGGGCCCGAATCGGCCCATCCGTCCGCGAGCGCTGGTAGATGCGAGGGGGCTCCGCAGGCGAAGCCGGAGGAGCCACCCGTATCCTGGGGGCGCTCGGCGCGCGGCCATCCCGGGGGGGGTCTAGTCCGGCGTGCACTCCCCGTCGCCCTCGCTGAGGCGGCCGAGCAGCTCGGTGAGCGTCTTGATCTCCTCCTCGCTGAGGACGGCGCCGAGCCGGCGGTCGATGTCGTCGATATGGCCCGGCGCGGCCTCCTTCAGCTTGACCAATCCCGCCTCGGTGAGAATCGCGTAGCTCACGCGCGCGTCCGACTTGCACTCGCCCTTGCCCACCAGGCCCTGATCCTCGAGCCGGTCGAGCAGCCGGGTGATCCCGGACGGGGAGAGCTGCAGGTCGTTCGCCAGGTCGATGCGGCGCATGCCTTCCTCGCCGGCCCGCGAGAGCAGCAGGAGCGCCCCGTAGTCGTTGATGGTCAGGCCGTGGCTTGCGACAAGCGCGGCGCTGAGCTCGCGCGTAAGGGCGGCGTGGGCGCCCAGCAGGTTGCCGAAGGCATCGGTGGACGGAAGTGCTTGAGTTTTCAACTGTTGTGTAGTCAAGTTTTCTCTGCTAAACTGTTTGACAGGTCAACTAAGTCTAGCTCACGAAAAGGAGACCTTCAATGACCACGGCACAAGCAGAGTCAACCATCCCGACCGGAACATGGCAATCCGATCCGGTGCATTCGCACGTCGGATTCACCGTCAGGCACGCCGTCGGCACGTTCCGAGGCAGCTTCGGCAGGTTCGAGGCGACCCTGAGCGACGCGTCCGGCGAGCCTCATCTCAGCGGGCATGTTCCCGTCGAGAGCGTCGAGGTGAAGGAGGAGAACCTGGAGGCTCACCTCCTCTCGCCCGAGTTCTTCGACAAGGACCAGACGCCGGAGATCCGCTTCGAGTCGTCCGCGATCAAGCGCGAGGACGAGCAGCTGGCGATCGACGGTGAGCTGACCGTCAAGGGCATCGCCAAGCCCGTCGTCGCCCGCGGCTCGCTCTCCGGCCCGGGCGCAGGGCCCAACGGCAACGACCGCGTCGGCCTCGACCTCGAAGCCGAGGTGAACCGCCACGATTTCGGCCTCGACTGGAACATGGACATGCCGGATGGCAGCCAGATCCTCGGCGACGAGGTCACGCTGACCGTCCACCTCGAGCTCGTGAAGGAGAGCGACTAGCCATGAGGGTCCTCGCGATCTCAGGAAGCCTGCGTCGCGACTCCCACAACACCGAGCTGCTGCGGGCGGCGGCGGAGTTGCTGCCGCCGCCCGTGGAGCTCGAGATCTTCGATGGGCTCAAGGCGGTCGAGCCCTACGACGAGGACGACGACCGCGGCGCGGGCCCCGACGGCGCCCGCCGCCTGCGCGAGGCAATCTCCTCGGCGGACGCCGTGCTGATCGCCGCCCCCGAATACAACTCCTCGATCCCGGGACAGCTCAAGAACGCAATCGACTGGGCGTCGCGACCGCTCACGGCCAGCGCCCTCTGGGGCAAGCCCGTCGCGGTCGTTGGCGCCAGCACCGGGATGTTCGGAGCGGTCTGGTCACAGGCCGAGACCAGGAAGGCGCTCGCCGCGAGCGGGGCTCGCGTGATCGAGAAGGATTTGCCCGTCGGCCACGCGGCCGAGGCATTCACGGACGACGGCCGGCTCGCGGACGTCGAGCTGCGCGAGCGCTACGCCGAGATCCTCGACGAGATGATCGCGCTCGCCGAGCAGATCGGCGAGCCCAGGCAGATCGCGGCCTGATCGTCCGGCCGAGGGCCCGGATGGCCTCGCCGGTAGGGTTCCGCCCCATGGCGCCGCGCGAGGGAATCGACGAGCTGAACGCGGACGCCCTGGGCGCCTTCGGGGGCCGCGCCGCCGATGGCCCCGTCTACATGCTCAACCTCCTCGAGTTCCTGCCCGACGGCGGCGCCGAGCGCTATGCGGAGTACGGCGTCGCGGTCGCGCCGGTGTTCGACCGGGCCGGCGGCAAGGCGATCTTCGCCGGGCAGGTGGCGGAGTCGTTGATCGGCGAGGGCTCCTGGGACATGATGGTGCTGGCCCGGTACCCGACGCGCCAGGCCTTCCTCGACATGGTCTCCTCGCCCGAGTACCAGGAGATCGCCCACCTCCGAACCGAAGCGCTGGTCCGTTCCGAGTTGCGCGCGATGGACGCGCTTGACGCGAGCCAGCTGCCCGGCGACTAGCCGGCGCGCTGGCGCCGAGCCTCGAAGAGGATCACGGCCGCGGCGACCGAGGCGTTCAGGGATCCGACGTTGCCGGCGATCGGGATCGAGACGAGCTCGTCGCACGTCTTCGCAACCCGCGTTCGGAGCCCCGATCCCTCTGAGCCGAGCACCAGCACCGCCCGGCCGGACCAGTCGACGTCGGTGTAGGAGCGCTCGGCCTCCGCGGCAGCTCCGTAGACCCAGGCCTCGCGGCCCTTCGCGCCCCCGAGCCAATCGGCGAGGTTCCTGACCCGGGCCACGGGCAAGTGTTCCACCGCCCCCGCGGACGCCTTGCACGCCGCCGCCGTAACGGAGGCGGCTCGCCGCTCCGGGATCACCACTCCGGCCGCGCCGGCGACCTCCGCCGCCCGGCATACGGCCCCGAGGTTGTGCGGATCCTGGACCTGGTCGAGCGCGACGACCATGGCGTCGTCCGCGTCGAGCAGGGCGGTCGGGTCGGCGTAGGGGTATGGATCGACCTCGGCAACGACGCCCTGATGGTCGGGCGATCCACAGAGCCGCTCGAGCTCCTCGCCCGGAGTCTCCGGCGCGCGCCAGATCCGGTGGACCCGGCGCCGGCCCCGCTCGGCCTCCGCCACCGGCCGGGGCCCATAGATCCGTTCGACGTCCGCCACGTCAGGCGCGCCGGACGAGCCGGGCGCCGCCGGCCTCGTCGCGGACCTCCCAGCCCATCTCGGCGAGCTGGTCGCGGAGCGAGTCGGCGCGGTCGAAGTCCTTCGCGGCCCTCGCCTGCTGGCGCTGCGCCAGCAGCTCCTCGGCCTCGGCCGGGGCGGCCTCCTCCTCCTCCAGCAGGGAATCGAGGCCGAGCAGCGGCAGAAGCTCTTCGAGGACCGCGTGGGACCCGGACAGCTCACGCCTGTTGCCTTCGGCCACGATCTCGAACAGCAAGGCGTACGCCTGAGGCGTGTTGAAGTCGTCCGCCAGGGCGTCGAGGAACGCCTGTCGCTTCTCGACCACGAACCGATCGGGCTCGCCGCCGGGCGCGTCCCGGAGGTAGTTCCGAATTCGGTCGACCCGCGCCGCGGCCTCGCCGAGCTGCTCGTCCGAGAAGACGAGCGGCTGGCGGTAGTGCCCGGAGGCCAGATAGGCCACCACCGTCTGCCCTCCGTAGCGCTCGATCGCCTCCGACAGCTGAAAGATGTTGCCGACCGACTTCGACATCTTCTCCTCGTCGATCTGGACCATCCCGTTGTGCATCCAGATCTCGGCCAGCGGTAGGCCGCGGGCCGCCTCGGTCTGCGCGATCTCGTTCTCGTGATGGGGAAAGACCAGGTCGATGCCGCCACCGTGGATCGCGAAGTCGGGGCCGAGCTCCTTCTCCGACATCGCGGAGCACTCGATGTGCCAGCCGGGACGCCCATCGCCCCAGGGCGAGGGCCACGACGTGTCCTCCCCCTCCTTCCGGCCCTTCCAGAGGGCGAAGTCGAGGGGGTTCTCCTTGAGCGAGGCCGTGCCCGCCTCCTCTCCCTGGTCCATCTCGTCCGTGTCCCGGTTGGAGAGCTTGCCGTAGCCGTCAAAACTGCGCACGCGGAAGTAGACGTCCCCGTTCGCCTGGTAGGCGTGCCCGCTCTCGATCAGCGCCTCGATCAGCGAGACGATCTCGGGGATCGTCTCCGTCGCCAGTGGCTCCGCGTCCGGGCGTCCGAGCCCCAGGGCATCGGTATCGGCGATGTAGGCCGCCGTCATCTCCTCCGCGTACTCGCCGGAGGGCCTGCCGGCCTCGCGCGCCGCGTCGTAGATCTTGTCGTTGATGTCGGTGACGTTGATGACGAGCTTGGCATCGAGGCCCTGGTGTTCGAGGAAGCGTTTGACCAGCGTGAAGATCACGTATGGGCGCGCGTTGCCGATGTGGATGCGCCCGTAGACGGTCGGGCCGCAGGCGTAGATCCCGACCTGACCCCGATCTCGGGGCTCGAGCTCGCGGGTCTTGCCGCTGAGGGTGTCCTGAATCCGTACGTCCGGCACGGCGCGGATGCTATTGGCGCTCGGAAGGACGCATATTCCGTGAGTAATCGGTTAAGACAATTTGATGTGAGCGGGAACAACCGTTCGGGGCGTTACGCTGGCTCGGCCTTGACTCAGGCGTCGCTTGAGACCCAGCGGTTGCGCGCCGTGGAGGATGCATTCGCCTCCCTCCCCGAGCGCTACCTGGGAGCCGACGCGGGCTTTGGCGCGAGCTACCGCATCGAGCTCGACGATCTCGGCCTGAGTTGGGCTGTGGAGCTCCACGAGACCGGCTGCGAGGTGACGGTCTCGCCCAAGAGCGACCCCGACGTGGTGATCGGCACCGACGCCGCGACCTGGCTCGAGCTTCGCGAGGGCCAGCTCTCGGGACTGGACGCCTTCCGCTCGCGACGGCTCTGGGCCCGCGGGAACCTCGACCTGGCGATCGCCTTCGAGGGCTTCTTCAAGCTGCCCAACGGGAGGGCTCCGCTGCTCCGGATCCACGAGGTGAAGGCGGGCAAGGCTCGGATCTCGACGCTCACCGCCGGCGACGGCATCGAGACCGTGATCCTGATCCACGGCCTTGGGAGCGACAAGACGAGCTTCTTCGAGACGGTCTCCGCCCTCACACCCGAGTACACAGTGCACGCAATCGACCTGCCCGGGTTCGGTTCGTCGTCGAAGCCTCTGCGCGCCCCCTACGACGCGGCCTGGTTCGCACGCGCCGTGAAGCGGTTCATGGACGCGGAGGGGATCAGCCGAGCGCATCTCGTCGGCAACTCGCTCGGGGGCAGGGTCGCGATCGAGGTGGGGCTTCGCAACCCCGAGCGGGTCCAGAGCCTCAGCCTGCTCTGCCCCTCCATGGCGTGGCGGAGGCGCCGCCAATTCGTGCCCCTGGTGAAGCTGCTGCGCCCCGAGCTCGCGGCCATTCCGCACACCTTCGGCGACGCGCTCGTGCGCCAGCAGTTCTGGAGCATGTTCTCCCGCCCCGAGCGGATTCACCCCGC
>Ga0210120_1000404_pt1 | contig 10143 bp, 16 predicted proteins | sample Goodyear_PhragA__FD_184868 | JGI IMG/M metagenome (GOLD analysis project Ga0210120, IMG submission 184868) | Wetland microbial communities from San Francisco Bay, California, USA, that impact long-term carbon sequestration - Goodyear_PhragA_D2... | ecosystem: Environmental > Aquatic > Marine >... | reverse complement strand
GTCGCGGATGCCCGGCCCACCCGGCGTCATTCGCCGAGCCCGAAGGCCATTACCATGTCTCCCTGCGTGAACCCGAACAAGGCGTTGCCCCCAACGGCGACCGCTACGAGCTGGGCGCCGCCGGCGGTGTAGGTCACGGGCGGCGCGTTCACCCCCGCGGCGCAGGCGTACGACCAGAGCTCGCGGCCGGTCTCCGCGGCGAAGGCGGCGAAGCGGCCCCTCCCCGCGCCCGAGAAGACCAGTCCGCCCGCCGTCGCCAGCACGCCGCCCACGAGCGGCTCCTCGGTCCGCACCTGCCAGCGGAGCCGGCCGCCCGCGCCGAGGCCGAGCGCCGTCAGCGTTCCCCAGGCCTCATCGGTGTTCTGCGTGCTCGCATACTGCAGGACGCTGCCGTCGGGCCGCCGGGCCTCATGGGCGACATAGCGCGTAGGCAGGTGGAGCGCGGCGACGAAGAACAGCCCGCGGCCGGCATCGTACGCGGATGGTGACCAGTTGGCGCCGCCGGCGATCCCCGGCGCGACCACGACGCCCTCGCCCGGCCGCGGCGGCGAGAAGAGGTTGCGCTGCGGGACGAACGCGTCGGACCGGAAGAGCAGCCTCCCGTCCCGGCGGTCGTGCACGAATACCCAGCCGGTCTTGCTCGCCTGGGCGACGGCCGGCACGCGGCGGCCTCCCTGCGTCACGTCGAGCAGCACCGGTGCGCTGGCCACGTCGTAGCCCCAGCGGTCGTGCGGCACCTGCTGGTAGTGCCAGACCCGGCGGCCGGTGCGGAGGTCGAGCGCCACGAGCGAGGACGTGTAGAGATTGTCCCCGGGACGCGAGGCGTCCGCCATCTGCGGCGACGGGTTGCCGGTGCCGAAGATGAGGAGCCGTCGCGCGGTGTCGACTACCGGCGTCGCGTAGATCGAGCCGCCCCCGTACTGCCACGCGTCCGCGTGGTCCTTCGCCGCGGCCCGTTCGGCGGCCACTTCGCGATGCAGCGGGACGCCGTCGGCCGTGGACGTGCGATACCGGCCTTCCCACTTCGGCCCCGTCACCTCCCAGCGCCAGACGGGGCGCCCGGTCGCGGCATCGAAGGCGGCCATCAATCCCGGACGACCGTACTGGCCCGCCACGCCCACCACCGCCAGCCCCTGATCGGGATGGAGGCCATACCCGACGCCCGCGATGCCGACGAACACCTTGCCGTCATAGACCAGCGGAGCGGCGCTGATGCCGACGCCGGTGGATCCGGTGGCGCTCACGCCCGAGAGCGGGTCGTCGTGCCGGAGTTGGCTGGTGGCCTCGGTGGTCCCGGCGTACTCAGCGACCGTCACGTCCCACCGCACCGCGCCGCTCGCCGCGTCGAGCGCCACGAGCCGGCCATCGATGGTGCCGACGTAGACCATGCCGCCGGCCACCGCCACGCCGCGGTTCGCCGGGCCGCAGCACGGCTTGCCGGCCCGGGACACATGGGTGTAGCGCCAGCGCTCGCGACCGCTGGCCGCGTCGAGCGCGGCAACGCTGCTGAAGGGGAGTGACACGAACATGACGCCGTCGACCACGATCGGCGTCGCCTGAAACGTGGCGGTCACGCCGCTATGGTAGGTCCAGCGGGGCACCAGGCGGGCGACGGTGGCCGTATCGATGGCGGCGAGCGGGGAGAAGCGCCGGCCCGAGAGGTCGTACCCGTGGAGCGGCCAGCCGGCATCGGTCTGCGCGGCCGCGGGCGACTGGCCGAACAGCGTAAGCGCCGACGCCAGCACCACACGCCGGATCATTCGCGCGGTTCACGCGGTCCGCTGAGCGGGCCGTACACCAGACGGAAGACGCCCAGCACCGGGAGCGCCAGCAGCGCCGCCGCCCCGAGTACCGCGCCCAGAACGCGCAACGGGTGAGTGCGGAGCCCGTTCCGCAGCGCGAGGATCTGTTCGTCGCTGAGGCGATGAGCCAGGGCCGGCAGGCCCCGGACGATCACGAACCAATAGATCGCGGCCCCGACGGCCACGCTCACCAGCATCGCGGCCGCGAGCCGCCGTCCGTCCCTGCGCCCGGTCGTTGGATCGGTCAAGCGCAGCCCTCCACGTACTCGACCGCCGGGGTCACGCCCGCCCGGTACCGCACCACGCGTTGCCCATCGGTCTCGAAGATGAGTCGCCGTGCCGAATCCGACGGCGCCATCCCCTGCATCACCAGATACCGGCCCTTGGGATCGTACTTGTGCGACTGCACGCGGAGCCCCAGGGGGTAGCGGCCGCGAACGTCGGCCTCGCTCATGCCCACCTCCGCTCCAGCCGCGGTCCGCACGCCCGACGAGTCTACCTCCACCCGGACGACCTTCCCGTGCTCCACCATGAATCGAACGCCGGCGGGAGCGCCGCGCGGCACTGCGAAGCCGCACTCCCCGCCCGGAGGCACCACGATGAGCGAGTCGCCCAGTGCCGCCCGCGCCTCGGCGAGCGGCATCCCGAACCGGACCGCCCCGACCCCGTCGAGGCGAATGGTCCAGGGCTCCCCCTCCGCTTCGGGCGGCACCGAAGTCGTCGAGTCGGCGGCCTCGGGCCGAGCCGGTGCCTCACGCCCGCAGGCGAGGACGGCAAGCAGGAGCGGAAGGGTCAGAAACTCCGAGCGCATGGAAGCTCCAGGAGGTGAGAACCGGCGGCGCTGGCCGGCGCGACGAGGCCGGGCCGACCGTCAGCCGTCCGTCAGGCGAGTCATGTGCGCGACCGGCACCTCGGTCCCGTCGGGCAGCCGGAGCGCGAACCGCTCGGCCAGCTCGAAGCCGAGGGCACGATACAGCGGCTCGCCCGGCAAGGTGGCGACGAGGGTCAGGGTACGGAAGCCGGCCGAGCGCGCGGCCACCTGACACTCGGCGAAGAGACGGCGTCCGAGCCCGCGCCTGGCCCACGCGGGGTCGACGAAGAAGGCCCGGATGCGCGCGGCCTCGGTGGCCGGGTCCAGCAGCGGGTCCTCGACGGTCTTCATCCGGTCCGCGCCGAACAGGGTGCCGCGCCGGCTCCAGCCTCCCGCCGCCACGAGCACGCCGCCGTCTGCCTCGCAGACGAAATAGGTGCCGTCGCGGATGAGCTGGGTGTCGGCGCCGAAGACGTAGCGCAGCAAGGCGGCCACCTGGGCGGGCGTGTAGTATCCCGCGCTCAGCTCCAGCGCGGACCGGGCGATGAGGGCCTCGATGACGGGCAGGTCCTCGAGCCGGGCCGGCCGCAGGGCGATCATGGGCCCGTCGCTCTTAGATCACCGGATCCTGCGCGTCGCGGCGGCGGGCCGCCTCCGCCATGATGTGGGCGACCGGGAGCTGGCCTTGGTCACATCGCAGCGCGAACTCGGTGGACTCGACCCGGATCACGAACCCCGCGATGCCCACCGGGACTCCGAGGCCGGGCCACTCGAGTTCACCGACCAGTCGGTCGCCCAGCCGGGGTCGAGCGGGTTCGGCATGCCGGACGCGCAGGCCCTCGAGCGAGGCGTCGAGCACTTCGTACGTGCCGCCCTCGAGGCGGAGGCGCGGCCGGCGAACGGGGGAGAACGTCACCCGGACCTGCCGGCGGCGCTCCTGGGCGGGCTGGGTGATCGGTGTCGAGCTGACCATGGCGGTCTCCGGAAGAAGGGCCTGTGCTGCTCAGCCGTCGAGATCGCTGGCGCGCTCGATGATGCGGCCGACGAGACCGTACCGCATGGCCGCCTCCGCGCTGAGCCAGAAGTTCCGGTGCGTGTCCTCCTCGATCCGCTCGAGCGGCTGTCCGGTTTCACGCGCGAAGATCCGGTTGAGCCGGTCGCGCATGCGGAGGATCTCGCGGGCCTCGATGTCGATGTCGCTGGCCGTGCCGCCGGAACCGCCCGAGGGCTGGTGCAGCAGGAAGCGCGTGTTCGGCAGACAGAAACGCTGCTCCCGCGGCACGGCGACGTAGATCAGCGCGCCCGCGCTCGCGACCCAGCCGGTCCCGATCACCCGGATCCGGGGGCGGATGAACCGCATGAGGTCGTGGATCGTATCGCCGGCCTCGACGTGACCACCCTGCGAGTTGATGAATACCGTGATGTCGCTCTCGGACTCGGCCGACAGGGCCAGCAGCTGGCCCGAGACCGAGGCGGCCAGCTTCTGGGTGATCTCGCCGCTGATGATGATGGTCCGCGCACGGAGCATCCGCTCGCTGATGGGGTCGTACGGGGCCACCGAGGGTCCACCCTCCGGCTGGTGTAGTCGCAGCATGATGTCTCCAATGGGTTGACGCGATGGCTGAAGACTAACGCCCCGGACTCTTGGGCGCGTCGCTCCGGGGGTCGGCGGGGGACTGAAGGCTTCTGCACCCGGTGCGCAGCGCTGTTTTCTGCGCGGCCGCAACGCCGGTTTCCCCCACACTTTGCAACCCGATTTCGATCATCCGACGTCGGGGCTGTCGATCTCCTGAACAGCGTCGAACTCTTGAGAGTTGACCGTTCGCCCGCGGAGACCGATCCTGAGAGTGGTGAATTGGAGCCGCGGCACTCCAGCCCGGTCGTGCGACGGAGCGGACATGACGACACGCGAGTTCTTCCACGTCGATGGCAAAACCTGGCTCGTCCGATTCCGCCCCGTGCGGAAGACGGAAGCCGCCACCCACATGACCCTGGAGCTGGTGTCGGACGAGGAGATCCGGGTCGTCAGCTGCCTTCGCGAGGAGTGGGAGGTCCCGACTCCCGACTACGCCGGCCTGCTGGCCCGGTCGGTCGCGACGGGGGCCTCACGCAGCGTCGCCCGGCCGCGGGAGTCCCCGGGGCTGGGCAGCGACTAACGCGGCACTCCCGCCACCCGCTCCTCCTCCCAGCGTCCGGGGTAACGGGTGACGAACCCCGCGGCGTTGACCTCGAAGTCGGTCGCGAACGAGCCGTCGTCGGCCTCGTAGTGATAGCTGGTCTCGCTCACGCGGCGAAACACCTGATCCAGCGGCTCGAGGCCGAACCCGGGGAAGCTCACCCAGGCCGCGCGCACCGGCGCGGACTCCCCCGGTTGCAACGCCAGCCGCCGAATCGGCAACAGGTTGGTAGCGGGACTGAAGGAAAGGTCGACGTCGAGGCAGCCGGTCACCCCGGGGGAAGGGCGGCCATCGAGCTGCCATACCCCTTGCGTGTTGGCCACCAGGTGGAAGCGGATGCGCCGAGGGCCGACCCATCCGGCGACGTCGACGTGCAGGGTCCGCCACGCGGCATCGCAGGCGATCGAATACTCGAGCCGGCACGCCTTCCCATCGGCCGCGAACACGGCCATCCCGCCCAGCTGCCAGAACGGCTCATGGTATACCAGTCGGGCGCTCTCGTGCCCCGGGCCGTCGAGCCGACGCCAGAGCAGGATTTCTTCACGCATCATGCCCACCAGCCCGAGGATATTGCCCAGCCGCACGATCACCCCTGTGTCCCCTCAACGTGGGCGGATCCGCACCAGCTGCACGATCGGCCCGCCCTGGTGAATCCCCATCATGTCATCGCGGCGCCGCGCCTCGGCCTCGACCTTGAGGCCGTCCTTCTGGAACTCGGGCGGCAGGTTCGTCGGATCGTAGCTGACGCCGTCCTCGCCGCGGATGGCGTAATAGCCGTCTTCCAGCTCGACATGCGTCACGACCCCGGTGATGCGGACGTCGGTGCCGCCCTCCTCGGCGGCGGGGCTCGGCGTCACCCATCCCGCCTCGTCGTGGCCCGCGGCGCCGTTGGCGCAGGCCGCCACGGCCATCACCAGCATGAAGGTCACCCCACTCCGCCACGTCGTCATTGGCCGTCTCCCTGAAGCGCCGTTTCGGCCGCGCGGCGCGCGGCCGACAGGGCGGCTGGGTCGAGCTGCATGAGGCTCGCCAATTTGCGGACCAGGTGCGTCTCGTGGTCGCTCAGGCGGCCGTCGGCCAGGATCACGCCCCACATGGTCGTCGCCAGCGCCAGCTTCTCGCCCAGGTCGTACTCCGCGGCGATCAGGCGCGTGAACTGGAAGTGGTCGAGCGACTGGGCCCGCTCCGCCTCCGCCAGCCGGAGGAGCTCGTCGCCGGTGGCCTCGTCGAGGCCGAACTGGCGGCCAAGCGCGCGCCGGAGATGCGCCCGCTCCACCGGGCTGAACTCCCCGTCGGCGTGCGCCAGCTCCAGCAGGAGCGCGCACGCGGCCAGCTGCACCCGCGTGGGGCCGCCGGACGCTTCCGCGAGTCCGGCCTGGTCCCCGGCCAGGCGTTCGGCGACGAACCGGCGGATCGACTCAAGGATGACCATGACGCTGGGCTAAAAGGTTGCCGTGTCCCATTCGGTGAGCTCGCTCAGCTTTCGGCCACCGGCCGCATCTCGCGGCCACTCGGGTCGGTCTCCAGCAGCGACTCGTGCAGTCCGCCGATATGCCGGCCGACCGTCCCCTCCTCGTCGATCTCCACCAGCGCCCAGGCGAGCTCGGCCACCTCGGGCTCGACGGCCCCTGGATCGTCGAGCAGGTAGCACAGGCCGAAGAGGGTGCCGTACTGCATGACCCGAACGACGGTCGCGATGTCCTGCGGGCGCGCGCCCGTGGCCAGCAGGCGCTCCAGCGCGGGGCCGATCCCGGCGCACGGCGCGTCCGGCGACTGGGCGGCCAGGTCGCGCCAGGCCTCGATCCACGTCGTGTCGCCGTCGGCCACGATGTGCTGCCATGCCTGCCGGAGGAAGAGGAAGCGGGCGACCTGCGGGATGTCCTCCTCGACCTCCGAGCGCGCCCACGCTCCGGGATCGGTGGCGCCCAGGCGGGTGAGCAGCTCCGTCAGGTCGGCCACGCGCTGCTCCTCGGTCACGCGGCCTCCGCGTCTCGGGTGGAATGCTCGTGAGAATTGTCCGGCACGGCGCCCCCGTGCGCAGCATGTCGCTTCAACTTACGCAGTCGGACGGATCACGCGAGGTCCAGCCGTCATGTGCGCGAGTCAGGCGTCATCCAGCACGCGCAGCAACCGCTTCGGCGCCACGAGCCGGTAGGCGTCGCACAGGAGCTGCCCCAGCTCGTCCCAGTCGGCCCGCCGGTCCAGCCAGACGCCCACCCAGCCGCTGGGCCCCACGTACGGCGGCACGAAGAACCGCTCGGGCGACACCTTCACCATGACGTCCTGGTTGCCGGGCGCGGCCTTGCACCAGACGGCGGGGCGCCCCTCGCCGTGATGGTTCGCGGCATCCGCGTACATCGCGAAGAGCTTGTTCCGCACCCGGAAGGTCGGCTCACCCCAGGCCTCGACCTCGTGCGCTTCCGGCAGCCCGAGACAGAGACGGCGAAGCCGGGTCAACGGGCGAGCCGCCGCGCGCTTCACGCCCCCCCTCGAAGCCCGAGCCGAGCGGCAAGTCGCGCGGCCAGGGGTCCGTCCTGGACGGCGGCGAATGCGGGTGCCGCCGCCCAGTCGTGCGACCAGACAGCCGTCCGGCGCCGCTCCGGCGCCTCCCAGGTGTAGCGCGGAATCACGTGCGCATGCAGCGCGGGCTCCACGTTCCCGAGGATCTCGTAGTTGATCCGCTCGGCAGCCATCTCGGCCAGGACCGCGTCTCCCAACCGCGCCATGTCCTCGAGGAACTGCCGGCGGGTCTCGCCGCCGAGCGCGTTGAGGTCGGGCACCACCGGATCGGACAGCAGCAGACAGTAGCCCGGAAGGATCTGCGGGTCGCCCAGCACCGCCCAGCCCGAGGGCATCCGGCCAATGACGCGCGCCAGCCGGCCCGCCGCCGCGTCGGCCACCTGGCGGTGGATCGCGCTGGTCACGGCTCCTCCGGCGGATCGCCGGAGCCGGCGCCGGAGTCGCGGGCCCGCTGCGCGGTCACGGCGTCGAGCCGCGAGCGCAGCGCGGCGAGCACGGGATCCGCCGCGGTGTAGCGCTGGCCGTAATCGAGGTTGAAGGCGTAGTCGAAGTCGGCCGGGTTCCGGCCCTGGGTGTGCTGCAGGATGGTCTCGAGCTTGTCGAGACCCTTGGCGAGCTTCGCCTCGGGCGAGCTCGCCGCTTCGTACTCGTCCCAGAGCTCGAGGATCTCGCGCCGGATCGCGCCGGGAAGGGGCTCGACGAGCGACAGCAGGTCGACGCGCTCCTGGCCGGACTTCGGGCTGCCGGCGACCTGTGCCGGGGCCGGCACGTCGCCCCCGACGGCCTCACCGAGATCGTGGATCAGGCACATCCTGAGGAGCCTGGCGAGATCGATGTCCTCCGCCCGCCCGAAGAGTACCATCGCCATCAGGCATAGCCGCCAGGTGTGCTCGGCGACGCTCTCGGCCTCGCCGGTCGAGGTCCAGCCGGTCCGGGTGACGGTCTTCAGCCGCTCGGCGGCGCGGAGGAAGGCGAGCACGCCGTCGAGCTCATCGGCGTGCATCGGCCGTCTCCTCGCCAGGCCGCAATCGGTCGAGGTAGGCCCGGATGCGCCTGGCGTTGGTTCCCACGTCGCTCATACCCACCCGCGAGACGCTCCGCACGTCCACCCGGCTGCCCTGGCCCTCCGGCCGGATGCGCACGACGACGTCGTCCTTGAAGCCGAACCACCCGGTGGTGGCCGTGGCCTCGACCCGGCCCGCGGCGGAGTCCGCCGCGACGATCGCCCAGCCCGATGCACGGGCGGCGTCGCGCGCGCGCGCAAAGGCTGCCCCCGGCGCGGTGGCCGACAGCACGAGCGGGCGGATGTCTGGGTAGCCGCTCGCCTGTTGGGCCGCGAGCTCCGGCCCGCCATAGGCGGCGGGATTCGGCGCGTCGGCGCGGAGCGGCAGCACCGCCACGAAGGCCGGCGGATCGGCGGTGTCGGTCGAGATGTCGTGGATCGGCGGGACCTGGCTCGCGAGCCGGCGCCAGTACCACGGCACGCCCACGACCAGGGCTCCGAGCACCACGGCGACCCCCAGCATCCAGGGCCGCTGCCCGCGCCACCGCGGCACGATGACCTGGACCAGCGCCACGATGAGCGCGGCCAGGCCGAGATAGGCGCCCCAGCGCAGCAGACCGAACCCGGAGCGGAACGACCACAGGCCCAGTCGCACACCGGGGCCCGCGAGGAGCAGCATCAGCGCCGCCAGCGCGGCGGCCACAAGAGAGATTGGCATGCCCGTAAGATGGCCGGGGAATGCAGCGCCGCGCAAAGGCGGCGGCCTCACTCGCTGGCGTTGCTGATCAGGCGCCCGCGCCAGCTCTCCTTCGGGCGGGTGACCCGCACCCGTGGCCAGCTCAGCCCACGGGCCGGCGTCGCTACCAGCAGGGCGAACGTCATCGCCTCGGGGCTCGCGGTCTCGGGGCCGACGAGCCCCATGGCGACGCAGGCGATGCGCTGCTTGCCCCACGCCGGATAGTCCCGGCGGCCACTGCACTCCCGCCATGAGCCGAGCCGCGTGTGCCGACCGGGGATCTCGGACAGCGTCAGCGCGTAGGGGGTGAGAGTCGCCACCAGCTCCCGCGCTTCCGGCACGAAGAAGGCCGGTGCCTGCGCGGGCAGCGCGACGATGCGCGGCTCGACCACCACGGTGTCGCACGGCGCCTCGGGCGCGCAGAGCGTTCCCCAGCCTGCCGGATCCCGGTCCCACGGTGCCGCGACCACCGCGGCCACGGCGGCCTGGCCGATCGCGGCCTCGGTCGGGGGCGTCCGCGGCAGGGAGGCAGTCTCACGCGCGGGTGGGGGCGGCCCCTGGCACGCCGCGAGGAGCAGCGCAGCGAGACCTGCACGACGACCGAGCAGTGAGGTGCCCGCCTTCATCAGCGGGACGCGGGCCGGATCTCGGCCACCGCTTCGATCTCCAGCAACAGCTCCGGCCGCGCGAGCGCGCCGACCGGAATCAGCGTGTTGGCGGGCGCCCGCGCCGACTCGGCATGCGTTACTCCTCCGAAGGCAAATCGCGCCACGCTGGCGGTCGAATCGTTAGGGTTGCGAGCCGGCGCGCCGCTCGCTGGGCGCCGAATCGAGACAGGCCGAGCTCGCGGCGACCACCTTGGCCCGGCTCCGCGCGTCGACGAACCGGAACTGAATCGGCGCGTCGCCGCAGGGGGCGGCAGCGCTGTACAGGAAGACCTGCGTCGTGTCGCCGTGGCGCTCGCCGGTCCAGGCCTGGGTATGGTGCGCCCACGCGGTGAGCGACGAGGGGGAGCGGCGCGCCGCGGCGAGGGCCCAGCGGACGGGGCCGTCGCTGGCAGAGAGCCGCACCAGCGCCACCGAGTCCTGGGCGAG
>Ga0210120_1000403_pt1 | contig 10147 bp, 3 predicted proteins | sample Goodyear_PhragA__FD_184868 | JGI IMG/M metagenome (GOLD analysis project Ga0210120, IMG submission 184868) | Wetland microbial communities from San Francisco Bay, California, USA, that impact long-term carbon sequestration - Goodyear_PhragA_D2... | ecosystem: Environmental > Aquatic > Marine >... | reverse complement strand
GGTGAGATGTTGCGTCATGATTGTGCCCGCTGTGATTGTTCGCTGTCGAACCCGGGAAACTTCCGGTGAATGGATTGACCCAGGCGCGCGAACCGATGCCCGATTGGCTGCCGTTCAAACCGGCGCCGTAGGCATCGGAGCAGCCCGAGCCAAGATGGCTGCCGCCAACACCGTTGCATCCGAAACCGCAGGTGTTAGATGATGCTGCCGTGAATGCATGCTTACCCCAGGATTGGCCGATTTGCTCAAACCGCTCGGTGTTATCGGCGCCGGCACTCATCCGGTAAACATTCTGCGGAATAAAGGGATGATCGTTGCTCGGCAATGCAAACCAGTCCACGTCTATCGTCCCTTTGTTGCAGGCATCGGTTCCCAAAGAGATACCCACCCGGCCATTGACCTCGCCATTGGTCAACTGCACCAAACCGATGAGTTCGCCGATGATTACGTCAGGGCCGGGGACAGTCCCCACGCCGGGTTGGTTCATCGCCGGTAGTGTGGCGGATTTGACATCGCCGTTTTCGTCAAGCTGTACGACCTCAACCGGTTGCATCGCTGCACCAATGGAAATTTTGCCCACAATAGCACCAGCATCCGCCGGACGACCCATCGACTGGGCGAATTCCTTCGAAACTACCAGTCGGCCGCCAGTAACGCTAAGAGATTGTGCCCTGGCTTGGTAATCATACTGCTGTCCCTCGATCTTAAAAAAGGTGAAGCCGGTTCTTGCGTCGCGCACGGCGAGATCGAGTGGCGCGTCGGAAGAAAGTTTTTCGATAACAAGCTGTTTGAGAGACGCGGCGAGGGCATTGGGAAGCCCCGGAGCCGGTTGTGCTTCAGCGACCAGTGCCATCGAGCCAGGCTCGGGGCCGCGGAATTGATCGTTAAAAGCCAGAACCGGGAAGAAAGAATTGGCTGCAGCTGCGAAATGCAATGTGGTGGATTTTTCCGCTGGGGAGCTCGCTCCGTTCAGCCGATGGAGATCAAGCTGCATCGTGATACTGGCGCTTTGGACAATCATTCTTTGAAGTGTGCCCGTCGATGCGCCCGAGGCTTTTTGCCTGGGTTGAGTCGCGTAATTTCCTGGGCTATTGCCAAGAAACAGAAGTGAGAGCAGAGCGAAACCGGTAAGCGTTATCTTTGACATTGTATTGAACCCCCTGATTGCGGTGAAGTGACTGAAGAGTGAGTAAGGCTCATTTTTCTCATGCCCCCACGCCAAAAGCCAAGAACATTTTTCAAAAAGTTTTTGCGGCGCGCATGAAATGACCGATGGCGCTCGACAAAGTTCCCATTTCGTCTTGATCCTGTGGTGGCAGGTGCCGCCTGCGATCATCCTGTTGCAGCCGACACGGCTGCCTCTACAGAAAGAGTGGATTTTTACCGACTTATTGAGGAGTTGTCGCAGCGATCGTTCGACAAAGTATTGATCGTGTAAAGGTGGATCGGCTTCTCCGAAGACGATGAGAACTAGTCGCCGAAGCGCGCAAATATCGGGCAGCAAGCCGCAGTTCTTTCAGTCAACGGGATCATCGATCCCGGCTACAACCGATGACTGATCACTCATCACCGATCACTCGGGAATGAGGGCTACGGGCGCGGTGCTGGCGTGGGGCGAGGCCGCGGTCCCGGGCTGGATCTTGGCGTCGGCGTCGGTCTGGGAGTAGCCGTTGCCGTCGGTGTGGAGGTTGCCGTAGCTGTAGCGGTAGCTGTAGCTGTCGGTGTAGCAGTGACGGTCGCTGTAGGCGTGGCAGTTGCTGTGGCCGTTGGTGTAGGCGTTGGCGTGAATGTAGCTGTTGGACTCGCAGTGGCAGAGGGCGTAGGACTTGGGCAGGGTGGCGGGATATAGAAATAGCTTTGTCCGCCAGTCGCCGCACCACCGGAGCCGTTGCAGAAGTACTGAGTAAAGAATGTGTTGTCTCTCTGCACTCCGGCTGTGGCCGATGTGTTGCCATTAGTCACTGTGCCGTAGATCACATCAAAGCGTGGCTGCCCTTCATACAACCTCAGCTCGAAGCCGGCACTGCCGCTTCCCGGGAAGTACTGCGCCCGCCACTCGATGTTGAAGATGCGGTTGGGAGCAGTGCCACTTATCGATGTGAATATGCCGAACCCACTGTTGACCAGATACAAGTCGTCCCAATACGGGAAGATCGTGTAGTTGTGGGTGTTCCATGGTAGGCATTCGTTGGTAAAGGTCGTATCGGTTGTCGTGAACTGCGCGTTGCCGTTGGACGACAGATTAATGCTGGTGAAGGTCTGATCGTACAACGTGTAAGAGAAGGGCAACGCAATGGTGGTCACCGTATCATCCCCGTGATTGCCGATATCGGTCGTGCCTGGCACGATGCTGCCGCCTATCTGATTTATCACGTACACACCGATGCAAGGCGTGGGCGTTGGAGTTGAGGTGAGCGTCGGAGTCGGCGTGAATGTCGCCGTAGCTGTAGGTGTCGGCGTAAATGTAGCCGTTGCTGTGGGTGTTGGACTCGGGCTAGCGGTCGCAGTTGCCGTTGGCGTCGGGCTGGCCGTGGGTGTAGGAGTTGGCGTGCCTCCACCCATTGGCGCCTGGATCGCAACCATCATCGGCGAGCCTGTCTTGAAGAAACCGACTATGGAACTGGCACTCTGTGGCGGTTGATCGGCATCGAACCGGAAATTATACAGCGTGCCGAAGCGAATGGCGTTGGCGTTTTGATTCTCCGCAAAAGTTTGCGTGTTCCAAGTGATAGAGCTTGCGTCCTGCGTAACATTCCACGGTGTGCTGCTATAACCCTGATTGTTAAACGTGCCGTCATTCGCCCAGCCGGGTTCCTGACGCGGGGCGTGAAACCCGATGTTAGAGATGATTACTCCGGGTCCGAGAGGCACGCTGAACGATTGGATCGCGCGGTCGAGGTTCTGGTTGTACAGCGCGTATTCATAGTGCCAGACGCCAGTTGAAGGATTGGTCACTTTGTAACCCATGAACCAAATCCCGTCGTTTCCCGGATCAGGCTCGATCTGGCTCACTGTTGCGCCCCCGAGCGTTTGCCAAGCGTTAATGGCAGCCTGCATGCGCACGGTGGACCCGGAAGAAGAAAATGAGTAGCTGTCCCCGCTGCCGCTGACGTTAAACCGACGGTAGGAGGCGTTATTGTACATGTTGCATTGCCCAGGATGACTCTGGCACCAAGCGTATTCATGTGGAGTCACATATTGACCTTCGGCAAAATAAGTCGCGCCAGAGTTCTGCGCAGGGTCTAGATCGCTGCTAGCTACCGTGACTCGGTGCGAGGTTCCAGTGTGACTGTGGCCGCTGTGATTGTTTGCAGTCGATGGGAAGACGCCTGTAAATGGGTTCACCCACGCGCGTGAGCCAATCCCGTTTTGGGTCGCATTTAAACTAGCGCCGTAAGGATCGGAGCAACCCGGGCATAGATGGGTGCCCGTAGTGCAACCGCTCGTGTTACAGGTGCCGCAGACAGTGCCTTCCAATGCCGTAAATGCGTGCTTAAGCCAGGACTGGCCGATCTGTTCGAACCGCTCATCATTGGTAGAGCCACCGCTCATCCGATACAGGTTTTGCGGGATGACAGGGTGGTCGGTATTTGGCAACTGAAACCAATTGAACGGCTGGTCGCCGTTATTACAAGAAGTTGTTCCCACCCCCAGCCCCACGAGATGATTTACCGTGTCGTTTCCGAACTGTGCCATGCTTGGCAAGTCGCCCACAATGACATCGGGGCCGGGCACCAAAGTTGGCGTTTCCGAACCCACACCATATTGCAGGCGCGGCATGGCCATCGATTTGGGTTCGCCGTTAACGAGCTGGTCGATCTCGATCGGTTGCATCGCTGCACCTATTGAAATGCTTCCGACCTCCGCGCTGACGTGTGCCGGTCGCCCCAGCGCTCCGGCAAACTCTTTGGAAATCAGGAGTCTTCCCCCGGTGATGCTGAGTAACTGACCTGTGGCATCGTAATCGTATTGATGTCCTTCGACGTTGAAAAACGTGAAGCCACTTTTGGCGTCGCGTACCGCAAGATCGAAAGGCGCGTCTGAAGCAAGTTTTTCGATGACAAGCTGGTTGACAGACATTGCCAGCAGCACTGGAAGGCTGTAGCCGGGGGCGTTGACCCCGGCCGCCGGAATTAGCGCGATCGAGCCTGGCTCGGGACCGCGCAACACATTGTTGAAAACCAGAATGGAGAAGAATGAATTTGCCGCTGCGGCAAAATTCAGCGTCTCCAGGTTTCCCGCCGCTGCGCCCCGAAAGCTTTCCGGGTTCAACCGGTTGAGATCGAGTTGCATCGTAACGCTGCCGCTTTGGACAATCATTTTTTCAAGCGTGCCGGTCCCGCCTTCGTCAAGACTCAGGCGGGCAGGCTCGGTTGCTGGACTGTTTTGTCTCGGTTGGGCTGCATAATTTCCGGCGCTGTTCCCCAGAAACAGAAGAAGAAGCAGGACAAAACCGTTACGCGTTATCTTTGACATTGTATTAAAACCCCTGATTGCGGTGAAGCTGGCTAAGATTGAGTAAGCCTCGTTTTTCTCATGTACTCATGGCAGAAGCCAAGAAGATTCTGTGAGAATTTTCTGCGACACGTGAAAGCACGGGAAGTCAGGCCGTAAATTTCCATTTGCGTGTTTCAAGGTGAATAAACACCGAACGCTTTACGGTAAGTGTTTAGCGCCAAAGGCGAGGATTTTCACCTAACATGGGGGAGGGGCGAGGAATTAGGTTGCGCCAAGGGCGCGGCTCATCGACCAGCCTGGGGCAGCGCCCCAGGATTTCGGAAATCAAAAGAGCGCCAGCGCTGAAAGCGCGATTCAGTTCCAGCGTGAGAATTGAAACGCGCCTTCAGCGCTTGATTACCCGGACAATTGGATCCCTGGGGCGCTGCCCCCAGGCTCTCCATGAGACAGCGCCTTTGGCGCAATCACTAATCACGTCTCACTGATCACCCAGCTTCAGGGCCTAGGCGCCGGAGTGGGGCGAGGTCTGGGTGCCGGGCTGGACCTCGGTGAAGGGGTGGGCCGCGGAGTGGCGGTCGCTGTCGCTGTCGCAGTTGGAGTTGCCGTCGCGGTTGCGGTAGCTGTAGGCGTCGGAGTTGGCGTAGCGCCGCCAGAAGGTCCCTGGATCGCAACCATCATCGGCGAGCCGGTCTTGAAGAAGCCGACAGTTGCATCGGCATTCTGCGGCGGCTGATCCGCATCGAACCGGAAGTTATACAATGTGCCCCAGCGAATCGCGTTTGCGTTTGGGTTCTCCACAAAAGTTTCGGTGTTCCATGTTATGGAATCGGCAGTCTGAGTAACAGTCCACGGCGCATTACTATATCCGGCATCTCCTTGCGTACCGTCATTTGCCCAGCCGGGATGCTGAGGCGGTGCATGGAATTCTACATTGCTGATGTTCACACCGGGTAGCAAAGGCACAGTGAACGACTGAATAGCGCGATCAAGGTTCTGATTGTAGAGCGCATATTCATAGTGCCAGACTCCTTTGGCGGGGTTCGTTACTTTATAGCACATGAACCAAATACCGTCGTTACCCGGGTCAGGTTCGACCTGCGTCATTATTGCACCGGTATCTGCCCAAGCGGAAACCGCAGCTTTCATCCTTACCGTGCCACCGACGGCCGAGAATGTGAAATTCGTCGGCCCGCCGCTAACTGCGAACTGACGGTACGAAGCATTATTGTACATGTTGCATTCTCCGGGATGCGTCTGACACCAGCTATATTCGTGAGGAGTGACATACATAGTTTCAGCGAAATACGTCGCGCCCTGGTTAAGCGTGGTGTTCAAGTCATCGGCCTCAACGATAATCCGGTGAGATACGCCATTGTGCACGTGGCCACTGTGGTCGTTCGAGTTCGAAGGGTAGGAACCGGTAAACGGATTGATCCAGGCGCGCGAACCCAGATTTGGCCCCGCATTAAGACTGGCCGAATAAGGATCGGAGCATCCCGGGCATAGATTGGAACCCGTGGTGCAACCGCTGGTGTTGCAGCCAAAACCACAAGCGTTGTTTTCCAACGCCAGAAATGCGTGTTTGCAAGAGGATTGGCCGATTTGTTCGAAGCGCTCGTCGTTCGTGTCACCGCCGCTCATGCGATAAAAATTTTGAGGGATCACGGGATGGTCCGTCTGTGGCATTGCGTACCAATGCAGCGGCTCAGTCCCGTTGTTGCAAGAAGTCGTAGCCACGGCCAGACCGACCTGCGTTCCCGCGTTCCCGAATTGGCTCATGTTGGGCATCTCGCCGACAATGACATCCGGGCCCGGGAGCAGCGTCGGTCTCTCCCTGCTGGCCGTGTTGCGCAGCGGTGGCATGGTCACGGAGGTGGTCTTGCCGTTGACCAACTGCCTGATCTCGATGGGCTGCATCGTGGCGCCGATGGAGATTTTCCCAATCATCGCACCGGCATCCGACGGGCGGCTGAGAGCGTTAGCCAATTCCTGTGAAACGAGTAGGTGCCCGCCCGTTATGCTTAATGCCTGCGCGTTGCTTTGGTAATCGTATTGCTGTCCTTCGACGTTGAAAAAGGTGAATCCCGTCTTGCCGTCACGTACCGCGAGATCGAAGCCCGACTCGGAAGGAAGTTTTTCGACGACGAGCTGCTTGAGAGAGCCTGCCAATACGGGAGGCAGCAGGGGAACCGGCCGGCCCTGCGGGATCAATGCGATCGAACCCGGGTCGAGACCGCGTAACTCATCGTTCAAAACGAGAATAGGAAGGAACGAGTTTGTTCCAGCGGCGAACTGTAATGCGATGGGTCTGGTGACTAGATCATTGCTTCCGTTCAATCCGTTTAGATCGAGGTTCAGCGTCACGCTTCCATTTTCGACGATCATTTTCTGAAGTGTTCCGGTCGGCGCGCCGGAAGCATGCTGTTTCGGTTGCGCTGCGTAGGTTTCATAGCTATTCGCTAAAAACAGAACTGACACCAACGCGAAGCTGGTACGGGTCATTTTAGACATTGTGCGGATCCTCCTGGTTGTGGTGACGCGGGCGCGCGGACTAAGTGATCATTGTTCTCACGTCCTGTCGGCTGAAGCAAAAAAAGATTTTTAACAATTCTTTTACCGTGCACGCGATCAAACGCGTTCCATCCGGTTTTCGCGGCGAGGCGTTACGGACGCGGTGCGGGTGTGGGACGAGCCCTTGGTGTCGGATTGGACCTCGGAGTCGGAGTGGGCCGTGGAGTGGAAGTCGGTGTTGCAGTTGCCGTAGGCGTTGCTGTTGGGGTCGGGGTCGGTGTGGTGTCTGACATGAAAGGACCCACGACATCGACACTTACTGGCGACCCTGTCTTAAAGAACCCGACGTTCGCACTGGTAAGGGCTGGTGGTGCGCTGGAATCAAACCGGAAATTATACAAGGTCCCCCAGCGGATCGCATTCGCGTTGGGGTTCTCCGCAAAGGTTTCGCAATTCCACACGGCAGAGTTTGGAAAAGGCGGAGGCCCATTCACAGTAAAATCCCACGGAGCACTGCTATATCCGGCATCACCTACCGTCCCGTCGTGTGCCCACCCGGGATGCTGAGGTGGAGCATGAAATCCGACATTGCTCAGAGGCGGCGGAAAACCTGGAAAAACAACTTCGAACGATTGAATGGCACGATCCAGATTCATGTTGAAGATGGCATATTCATAATGCCACATGCCCGCATTTGGGCCCGTTACCTTGTAACCGACGAAGAGGCGACCATCATTGCCCGGGTCGGGGTCGACCTGCTGTACTGTCGCGCCCGAATCTGCCCAGACCTGAATGGCGGGTTGCATTCGCACGGTGGAACCGACTGGTGAAAAATTAAAAAAGCTGGGGCCACCGTTGACCGAGAATCGACGATAAGAGAAATTGTTAAACATGTTACACTCCCCGGGATGCGACACGCACCACGTGTACTCATGTGGGCTGACGTAGGCGGCTTCGCCAACGTAACTGGCGCCCGGATTTCCCGCTGGCATGACATCACTTGTCTCTACCAGAATCCGGTGCGAAACGCCGTCGTGAACATGGCCGCTATGGTCGTTGGCGTTCGAGGGGAAAGATCCTGTGAAAGGATTGATCCAGGCGCGCGAGCCGATGCTGTTCTGGTTTCCATTCAGGCTTGATACGTATGGATCGGAACAGCCGGGGCACAGATGCGTGCCCGTTTGGCAACCGCTGGTATTACACGCACCGCAGACGAAGTCTTCCAACGCAAGGAAGGTATGTTTCATCCATGACTGACCGATTTGTTCGAAGCGCTCGTCGTTGTTCGCGCCGCCGCTCATCCGATACAGGTTTTGCGGAACGACCGGATGATCCGTATTTGGCATCTGAAACCAATCGACTGGCTGGTCGCCGTTGTTGCAAGAGTCCGTGCCTATGGCCAACCCGACCTGGGTTCCGACGGGAGGGTCAAATTGCGCCACGTCCTCAACATCCCCGACAATAACATCCGGGCCCGGCACAAGGTTTGGTACTCCCGGGCTGAGGGCATATTGCATTGGCGGCATAACGATCGATTTCGTTTCGCCGTTAACAAGGTGATCGATTTGGATCGGTCGCATCGCCGCGCCGACAGAAATTGTTCCTGCCCATGAACCAGCGTCCGATGGAATACCGAGCGCATTGGCAAACTGCTTCGAAAGAAGCAGCCTGCCTCCCATGATGGTCAGCGACTGCGCAGCAGCATCGTAGTCAGACTGATGTCCTTCGATATTGAAAAAGGTGAATCCGGTATTGCTATCGCCTACCGCAAGCTCGAATCCATGGCCCGAAGGAAGTTTCATAAATGTGAGCCGCTTAATAGACGCACGTAATGCGGAAGGAAGACTGCGGCCTGGAGCATCTTCCCCGGACGAGGAGGAGTCTTGCAAATCCAGCGCGATCGAGCCGGGCTCGAGCCCGCGTAAAACACCGTTAAAAACCAAAATGGGGAAGAAAGAATTGGCGGCGGCGACGAAGTGCAACCCAACTGGCCTGGCCACCAGTGAATTGCTTCCATTCAGTCCGTTTAGATCGAGTTGCATCGCAACGCTTCCGTTTTCCACAATCATCTTTTGAAGTGTTCCAGTTGGGCCTCCGCCATCCTGATTTTTCTTTGTCGCGGAATTAGGCGATGCAAAAAGCAGAACTATCGGGAGCACGAAAAGGGTAAGAGTTACTTTCAGTTTTGACATTGTGTAATGCCTTCCTCCGTAGCCCGGTTTTACCGAAATTGGTCGGCCGATGTCAAAGCTTTTCTATCGAAATACACTGTAGCGGCGGTCTGTGAGCGCCGAGGGAGACTGGAATGGCGTCTGACACAAGACGCCCGACAATCTTATCACTTCTTGCCTTCTACCAGCACGGCTGCTTCGCGATCCAACGCGGCGTAGTTTGGCTTGCGCGGCTGAAGATAAAATTCGTCGATCACAATCTGCACCAACGCCGCGGCAGGAACAGCGAGGAATACTCCCAGCAGCCCAAACAATTCAGCAGTCGCAAGCGTGAAAAACAAAATATTTACCGGATGCAGTCGCATTTCTTTTCCCAGGACGCCGGGAACCAGGACATTCAGCTCAACCTGATAGACCACCACGATCACTCCGAGTGCCAACCAGAATTTTGTCGCGCCCAGGCTTAACGCGACCAGCAAAATGGGAATGGAAACCAAAAAGGCGCCGATGTTGGGCAAAAACTCGCCGAAAAACGCGAATACTCCGAAGATGAGCGCCGGCTGCACGCCAACTAACCAAAGTAGGAGACCGATCGAGAAACCGGTGATAACGCCGTTGATAGCGACGCCGCGCGCCCAGGCCGTCATCTGTCGCATCATGCGCGCAAGAGTCCGATGTGCCTGCTCGCGGTAAGGATCAGGCACAAGCGCCAGATACGCAGCCACGAGTGGGCGCGGGTTCGCGAGCACAAAGACCAGCAACAGGATGGCGAGTACGACGCTGGCGACACCGCCGACCAGTCCAAGTGTCGATCGAAGCAAAATGTTTCCGATCGTTGCGGCCCCTGCGGCAATTTTGCTTGCGATCTCATCACTGCGAGGCAACGCCTCGCGAACCGCAGGATAGCTTCGCGTGAGCGATTCGATCCGGTTTTGAAGGCCTTGCGCGAGTTTGGGTGCGCTCCGCACCAGTTCCTGCATCTGACTGGTCAAAGGCGGGATCGCAAA
>Ga0210120_1000402_pt1 | contig 10150 bp, 4 predicted proteins | sample Goodyear_PhragA__FD_184868 | JGI IMG/M metagenome (GOLD analysis project Ga0210120, IMG submission 184868) | Wetland microbial communities from San Francisco Bay, California, USA, that impact long-term carbon sequestration - Goodyear_PhragA_D2... | ecosystem: Environmental > Aquatic > Marine >... | reverse complement strand
ACCGCCGGTCCAGCCTTCCCCCCCAAAGGCCAACAATACCCCGTTGGCAAAGGATGATCCTATTCAATCGATAGTCGTGGAGGGAAGGCTTACGTACGAGATGCAGGGAGGTGATGTTGAGATGCCTCCGGATGAAATGTTTTTCATGCCCGCAGGGGACGCAAACGCTTATCTAATCAGCTCAGACGGCTCGTTTCCTCTCGATTACGTCCCGCCTGTCCGCTTTGAAATGCAACAAGATGGTCGTGTCGTTGTGACCAACATCTTTTCTCTGCAGGACAATTCTGAACTCTATTGGCGACCGGTAGAAAGTCTGCGGGATTGTGATTCTCTCTGGCTGCCTTTCATAACGGCGTCCTATGAACATTCGTTAAAAAAACTGATGTCCTTTGAAATCTTTTACAGGGTCAATGGACAAGAGGTTTGGCACATCCGGTTTAATACCGGTCTGCCGCCATCTGCGCCCGGGATGACGTTACGAATTCCCCAAACGGCAAGACAGTTTTTCAACAGGAAGTAGAGTCCCGGTTTCCAGGTCCGCGGGCTTCAATGGGATTTGAAGGGTTAATCTTAGCGAAAAGTCTCTATCTACTCTTCGCTCTTCGACATTGATTTGTCATGCATGAGCAGAAGCGCGAGTTGAAGTCTGTCGGTAACGCCGAATTTTTTGTATACCCTGTTGCAGTGTGATTTCACGGTCTGCTCCGTGATGTTGAGTTTCTGGGCTATTTCCTTGTTCCTGCAGCCCCGGCAGATATAGTAGACAATCTGTCCCTCCTGTTTGGTGAGTCCGACTTTCTGCTGTCCGCTCAGGAGCATGTCTTTCAGGGATTTGTGATTGATCCACAACTCTCCTTGTGATACCGCACAAATGGCCCGTTTCAGGAGCACTCCATCCGTTTCGGGCGGCAGTATACCCACCAGTCCCTGCGATATGAATTCGGACAATTGCCCGTCGACAGAGGGAAGTCGGGCGGTATTATAGATGACGAGAACCTTCGACGTCCCCTTATTCAGGAACTGCTCAGAGTGATCGAAAAAGGTATCCAGGTCTGCAATGATGAGGTCGGGTCTGTGAGCGGCAATTTTCTCCACGGTATGTCCCTTCTCGATCGTGACGACCTCTACTGATGATTCTCCTTCGAGGAGCTTCTCCAGTCCTTCCGCTAACAGATAGCTATAGCAACAGATGGTCAGTTTCATTATCCGCCCTTTGTAATTTATTAACAGATAAACAGTATGTTGTCAAGGAACAGTGTCTCTTTGCGCGGACCTCCTGTGCCGCCGGCAAGGAAAATGGCTCTCGCTCTTCCGACGAACCGCGTTGATTCTTAAAGAATAAATTAAAATATTTTAATGAATATAAACCTTAAGTTTCAAAAGAACCCACAACTATTTCTCTTTTTTTTAGAAACCGCAAACCCGATAATCCTCGTACTTTTTCCTTTAAAAATCAAACCTTTCACCAATAGAAATTACCTGTGATGTGCGGGTAACATGAAATCAATGGGGGCTTCGGACGTTGTTCGGAGGTTCTTCGAAGATTAATTTCGGATCAAATTTGGGAAATCGGGAGGTGATGCGTATTGGGGAAAATATTTTTAATGCCGAGGGGTGTGATAATTCAGGAATTTCTGGCTAATGTAAGGAGGAAAAGATGAGAAAGAAGAAAAGGATAACGCGATGTATGATCCTGTTTTTGGCGCTCATGACGGGCATGTTTTTAATGGGTGCCGGTCAGGCGTTTGCCGGTGTCGGCGGCTCTGACGTTCCGACGGTGCCCAGCCCGCTTGATGTAGGACAAACGGGGATACCGTTTTCTTTCACGATAACGAACCAGTCGACGACACCCAACAATGTTCACGACGTGGAAGTCACTTCGGTGAACGCAATCTTTTTCACAACGACCTGCGGAAGCTCTCTGACCCCGGGGATACCTTGTTTGGCGGGGGACCAGGAAGCCGCCAATACAATCGTGATAAACCCACTGACGGCAACAGGGTCGGCGGGCACCGCGTGTGCCGGTATAACCTTCTCAGTTGCTGCCACCGCGAATCCAAATGAATATGTGTTTACTCCTGTTTCATCTGTGATTCTCGGACCAAGCAGCACTGGCGGAGCTGCAGCGACGTGCACCGTGGACTTCACGGTAGATGTCCTGGCTGCTCCGGTAAATGATTCTTCTGCCGATGCGGGGTTACAAACCTCACAGCTTGCAAGAGCGGACTTGAGGGATGTGACTACTAACGAACATGGATCGGCTGCCGGATCGAGCACGGTTACGGTGCAGTCACATTGTCTCCATGTAGAAAAGATCTGCACTGATGCTCCAACCTGCGACGGTGATATCGGAGTCTCGGTCACCGCTACTAACTGTGGGCTTGAGGGCCTGACCGGTCTTACGGTAACGGATGACCAGTCCGGCGCCCTGACCTGTGGGTCTACCGACCTGGCGCCTGGCGCGTCCACGACATGCACCGGGTCTTACACCGGCACGCAGGGTCAGGATTCCACCGATACCATAACGGCCAGCGCTACTTCAGCCGACAGCCAGCAGATTGTGACTCCTGATGAGACATCGATTCTCAGCGCCACCTGCAGCACGCCTCCAGCGCCGACGATCTCGATCTCGAAGACCTGTTTGGACGCCACATCGTGTATCGCCGGCGGGATCGACTTTACGATCACTGTGACAAACGGTGCGGTGGCCGGAATAGCGACCCTGACGGATGCGTCTTGTGATACGCCTATAAGCGAGGCGATTCCTCTTGCAGCCGATGAGGTTGTCACGAGGACATGCCACATCACGGGTACCGCGGGTTCGACCGTAACGAATACCCTGGCGAGTGTAACGATTGAAGCCAACGGGTGCTCGGCTACGGATACGGCAGGCCCGGTGAGCTGTTCGATACCTTCGTGCCCATGCCAGATCCAGATCACCAAGACAGTGGCGCCTGACGACGGCTCAAGCGGCGGCACCGCATGTGACGGCGTGCCCGATGCGCCATTTGTTGAAAGCGTTACAGTGCAGCAGACCGACTGTGTTGTATATAACATCTGCGTGACCAACAGCTGTACTGATCCCGATTGCCAGACTATCGATGCCAGCGGAGTGACCGTCAGCGATGACCATCTCGGAATCGTGTCGGAGAACTTCGGTATCTTAGCCCCTGGCGACGTGACATGCAAACTGGTGGCAAGCGAAATAACGGTACCTGTAACTGCATGCCCTAACGGCGTATGCGTATGTCAGGATGTGGAAGGTACCAACACCGCTGTGGTCTCGTCGGCAGTATGTGAAGTTAGCCAGACCAATGCGTGCGACGAGACAGGGTCTATCTGTGAAGACACGGCAAACGTTGCCTGCGTAACGGAAGTCGGCTGCCGGATGACCGGAGGACACAATAATTCCGTAAGCTCTGTTGACGCCGAATACGATGGCAATGGCAAGTCGTATACGACCGGTGGTCAGATCGGAGCGCCCACCAACGTTGGATGCTGTAATGAGCCTCCAACCAGCCGCGGCCATAATTCAGATTGTCCGTGGGGAGAGTGGGAACACAACCATCACGGTGGTTCGGACGACACCGGCAGTGTGGCTAACGGAAGTTTCGCCTTCCATTCCGGAACGGCTTCGGCGCCGGATAGTGCGTTTATCCAGGACATCATTTGCGCGGACGAGGGCTGGTGTGTTCAGGCAAGGCCCGCTCCTGTCAAACAGATCTTCTGGGAAGGCACGGGAGTCTTCCACAACACCAAGGGCAAGAAGAACATGGATGTTCCACTTCCTTACTTCGCAGCTTGCGGCACCGACAATCAGCCGGTCCCCTGGAGCAATAAGGTGGATGGAACCTTACACTACTACAGAGCCCATGTTGGTGATTTCGGCGAACCTGCGGGTATAAACCAGAAGCCTCTGGATGGTACTTGCGGCTGGTCTGACACCTGCGACTTAGGTTCAGACGGAGTGGGCCCGGGTGGAGTGAGCATTTCCGGCTGCGAGCTGGTAGACGGATATTGTCCGTTTGCGCCTGCTCCTGTCAACGACAAGTTCACTGCCCTGCACCCGCTCTGCACTGCACAGGATTGCGGCTGCGATACGGCCAATGATCCATCCTGTAAGACGAACAAGAACGGATGTCCCGACTGGTATGAAATCGAGATACACTGTACGGCCGACCCGACTTCTCCTGTGGCGTACAAGGTCGCTCATTTCATTACCGAGGGCAACTTCCAGTTGCATCCTGCTGTAGGGTCTTCTTGTCAACCCTGCGGTGACGGAATTTGTCAGGCGGAATATGATGAAAATTGTCTTAGCTGTCCCCAGGATTGCGGAGAATGTCCGCTATAAGAAGGAGAGCGTCATAAGTCACTGACAAAGGGAAACGGGCACCGAAAGGTGCCCGTCTTCTTAAACGCCTTTCCTGACAATTTAGTTCCCTGAAAACTTTGGTTTTACCCTTAATATAACCATAGCTCAACTTTTTTTAAAACCACCAAGACCGATAATCCCCTACTTTTTCCCTTTAAAAATCAAACCTTTCACCAATAGCAATACTTGTGACGAGCGGTTAACATGGAATCAATGGGGGCTTCGGACATGGTTCGGAGGTTCTTCGAAGATAAATTTCAGAGCAAATTTGGGAAATCGGGAGGTGGTGTCTATGGGAGAGTGGTTTCAATCTAGGGGTAAGCAAATTCAAGAACCTTCAACTACTCAAAGGGGGAAAAGATGAGAAAGAAGAAGATAACGCGATGTATGATCCTGTTTTTGGCGCTCATGACGGGCATGTTTTTAATGGGTGCCGGTCAGGCGTTTGCCGGTGTCGGCGGCTCTGACGTTCCGACGGTGCCCAGCCCGCTTGATGTAGGACAAACGGGGATACCGTTTTCTTTCACGATAACGAACCAGTCGACGACACCCAACAATGTTCACGACGTGGAAGTCACTTCGGTGAACGCAATCTTTTTCACAACGACCTGCGGAAGCTCTCTGACCCCGGGGATACCTTGTTTGGCGGGGGACCAGGAAGCCGCCAATACAATCGTGATAAACCCACTGACGGCAACAGGGTCGGCGGGCACCGCGTGTGCCGGTATAACCTTCTCAGTTGCTGCCACCGCGAATCCAAATGAATATGTGTTTACTCCTGTTTCATCTGTGATTCTCGGACCAAGCAGCACTGGCGGAGCTGCAGCGACGTGCACCGTGGACTTCACGGTAGATGTCCTGGCTGCTCCGGTAAATGATTCTTCTGCCGATGCGGGGTTACAAACCTCACAGCTTGCAAGAGCGGACTTGAGGGATGTGACTACTAACGAACATGGATCGGCTGCCGGATCGAGCACGGTTACGGTGCAGTCACATTGTCTCCATGTAGAAAAGATCTGCACTGATGCTCCAACCTGCGACGGTGATATCGGAGTCTCGGTCACCGCTACTAACTGTGGGCTTGAGGGCCTGACCGGTCTTACGGTAACGGATGACCAGTCCGGCGCCCTGACCTGTGGGTCTACCGACCTGGCGCCTGGCGCGTCCACGACATGCACCGGGTCTTACACCGGCACGCAGGGTCAGGATTCCACCGATACCATAACGGCCAGCGCTACTTCAGCCGACAGCCAGCAGATTGTGACTCCTGATGAGACATCGATTCTCAGCGCCACCTGCAGCACGCCTCCAGCGCCGACGATCTCGATCTCGAAGACCTGTTTGGACGCCACATCGTGTATCGCCGGCGGGATCGACTTTACGATCACTGTGACAAACGGTGCGGTGGCCGGAATAGCGACCCTGACGGATGCGTCTTGTGATACGCCTATAAGCGAGGCGATTCCTCTTGCAGCCGATGAGGTTGTCACGAGGACATGCCACATCACGGGTACCGCGGGTTCGACCGTAACGAATACCCTGGCGAGTGTAACGATTGAAGCCAACGGGTGCTCGGCTACGGATACGGCAGGCCCGGTGAGCTGTTCGATACCTTCGTGCCCATGCCAGATCCAGATCACCAAGACAGTGGCGCCTGACGACGGCTCAAGCGGCGGCACCGCATGTGACGGCGTGCCCGATGCGCCATTTGTTGAAAGCGTTACAGTGCAGCAGACCGACTGTGTTGTATATAACATCTGCGTGACCAACAGCTGTACTGATCCCGATTGCCAGACTATCGATGCCAGCGGAGTGACCGTCAGCGATGACCATCTCGGAATCGTGTCGGAGAACTTCGGTATCTTAGCCCCTGGCGACGTGACATGCAAACTGGTGGCAAGCGAAATAACGGTACCTGTAACTGCATGCCCTAACGGCGTATGCGTATGTCAGGATGTGGAAGGTACCAACACCGCTGTGGTCTCGTCGGCAGTATGTGAAGTTAGCCAGACCAATGCGTGCGACGAGACAGGGTCTATCTGTGAAGACACGGCAAACGTTGCCTGCGTAACGGAAGTCGGCTGCCGGATGACCGGAGGACACAATAATTCCGTAAGCTCTGTTGACGCCGAATACGATGGCAATGGCAAGTCGTATACGACCGGTGGTCAGATCGGAGCGCCCACCAACGTTGGATGCTGTAATGAGCCTCCAACCAGCCGCGGCCATAATTCAGATTGTCCGTGGGGAGAGTGGGAACACAACCATCACGGTGGTTCGGACGACACCGGCAGTGTGGCTAACGGAAGTTTCGCCTTCCATTCCGGAACGGCTTCGGCGCCGGATAGTGCGTTTATCCAGGACATCATTTGCGCGGACGAGGGCTGGTGTGTTCAGGCAAGGCCCGCTCCTGTCAAACAGATCTTCTGGGAAGGCACGGGAGTCTTCCACAACACCAAGGGCAAGAAGAACATGGATGTTCCACTTCCTTACTTCGCAGCTTGCGGCACCGACAATCAGCCGGTCCCCTGGAGCAATAAGGTGGATGGAACCTTACACTACTACAGAGCCCATGTTGGTGATTTCGGCGAACCTGCGGGTATAAACCAGAAGCCTCTGGATGGTACTTGCGGCTGGTCTGACACCTGCGACTTAGGTTCAGACGGAGTGGGCCCGGGTGGAGTGAGCATTTCCGGCTGCGAGCTGGTAGACGGATATTGTCCGTTTGCGCCTGCTCCTGTCAACGACAAGTTCACTGCCCTGCACCCGCTCTGCACTGCACAGGATTGCGGCTGCGATACGGCCAATGATCCATCCTGTAAGACGAACAAGAACGGATGTCCCGACTGGTATGAAATCGAGATACACTGTACGGCCGACCCGACTTCTCCTGTGGCGTACAAGGTCGCTCATTTCATTACCGAGGGCAACTTCCAGTTGCATCCTGCTGTAGGGTCTTCTTGTCAACCCTGCGGTGACGGAATTTGTCAGGCGGAATATGATGAAAATTGTCTTAGCTGTCCCCAGGATTGCGGAGAATGTCCGCTATAAGAAGGAGAGCGTCATAAGTCACTGACAAAGGGAAACGGGCACCGAAAGGTGCCCGTCTTCTTAATGAAAACAGTCCTGACGAAGCTTTTCGCGGAAAGAAGGGGCGAGCAATCGCCCTTTCTTTTTGAGATCCGGTGATCAGCGGTCATGTAAAAGGACTACTGAGAGTCATCATATTGATATTTAGGGACAACCGTGAGATGATTGGTAACAGGTTTTATCTGAATCCAAAAAAGGAACAAAGGAGGAAGGATTGATGCGAAGAAGGTTATCTCTTGCAGTGCTGGCAGCATTCATGTTCGTTTCTTTTCATGCTCATCCCGGATTTGCGCAGAGCGGTGAAGACATCCAGACACTGAAAAAGGATGTCGAGTCGCTTAAAGAGGGGCAAAAGACGATGCAGAAGGAGCTTCAGGAAGTAAAGAAGCTTCTGGAGGCGCGAAAGGCGCCGCCCGCACCCGCGCCGTTCAAGGAAGCGCAGATCAATATTGATCGCGCCCCAATGAAGGGAGCAAAGGACGCCAAACTTGTACTCATAGAATTTTCGGACTATCAATGACCCTTCTGTGGACGGCACGTCCGTGAGACGGCCCCGCAGATCGAGAAGGAATATGTCGATACAGGAAAAGTGAAATATGTCTTTATGGATTTCCCCCTGCCGATGCACAGCCAGGCGATGAAGGCTGCCGAGGCCGCCCAATGTGCCGGAGACCAGGGAAAGTTCTGGGAGATGCATAACAAGATCTTCGCAAATCAGAGGGCCATTTCAGAGGCTGATCTTGTAAAGGACGCTGGCTCGCTTGGTCTCGATGCCAAGAAGTTCAAGGAATGCCTCGACAGCGGGAAGCATGCTGAGCAGATTAGAAAAGATATTGCGGAGGGCCAGAAAGCCGGCATAACCGGCACGCCGGCATTTCTGTTAGGTTACAGTGAAGGCGATGGCAAGGTCAAAGCGACCAAGAAGATCGTAGGAGCCCAGCCATATGTTTCTTTCAAGTCTGTGATCGACCAGATGCTTTTACCAAAGGGAAAGTAGAACTCAGAGAATCACATACTAAGACGAGGTGCCAGGAAACCCTGGCACCTTCCGTCCTCACCTTGTCTGACAAATGTCCTGCGCCGGCGGACCCTGCCGTTATAAAGGAAAACTCCCGGTTCGACCCGCTATAACCCTAATAAACTATTAAACCAGAGCGCCACGATTCTTCTCGAATCCACATGTGTTCCACCATGAGCTGTTCCTCCACCGGATGAAAATCTCCCTTGTGCAATGTGAAACCCCGGATGTACGGTCTCTCCCCACGAGGTAGCGGCATTATTGGCAAACGCACCAACTCCATCGGAAGTGGCGCGCGATAGTTTTCTGTCCACTGAGTCAACAGATATGCCGTAATTCAACTTTCTGTCAGATTCTGTCCCCTCGCGAGTCGTAGCCGTCGCGATTATAAGCAATTCCCTGTCGTCTGAAACGGTCCTCCGGATTGTCGCCTCAGTGTCGTCGACCAATGGCCCCGAAATTGTTGAAACCTGGTTGTCGGATTCTATGAAATCCATTAAAACACCATCGTCAAAAAATAATACTCCGAACTGACTGTAATCCATACGGACGGGCTCTGTATTTACATTTGACGCCCATCTTCCCTTGACAGTAATAGGAACATGGGAGGTTACATCTTCCGCGTGAAGAGTGAATACACTGTCCATGGTATTACCCCCATTAGTTGATTTTTCTGCCTGGGAATGATCCACAGAGGAAACAGAAATGGCAGCCTTTTTACCCGCAATCCATTCGGTCGCCCCCGGACTTTCTTTGCTGATATTATAAAGATACAGGGCCCTGCCGTTTTTTGAAGGGAAATACTTAATGATGGATTCATTATCGTCAATAAGTTCTCCGGAGGTAGTGGTACGAACGGCGGAGGATTCTATAAATCTGAATCCGGTGCCATCAAATATATATATTAATAAAATCCTGTCGCTGATCGTTACAGAAGACAAATTGTCAGGGCTTGCAAAGCGACCTTTAACCGTATGCTCACCCTGTCCCAGGGTACCGATCCAAAATATTTGATTCCGCGCCGATTGATCAGGAATTGATGGCGTATCAAAACTCTCTGAATGGTCGACCCCGTCAACAGAGATTGCATGCCCGATTCCCCAATATCCGAGAGCGGCATTCTCATTATTGTGGGCCTGATACAGGACTAAGACTGTTTGAGTATCATCAAGAGTGAAAGACTGTACCGCTTCACCGTCATCTGCAAATGCACCCGCTGTGGTAGTTACAGGGGTCTCGGACTGAACGATATATTTTGATTTGAATGTAAGAGGCGTCAATTCTCCGTATCCTGCGGGTGAGGTTAGCGTGCAGTTGTTTTCACAGCCATCTCCATTGACCAGGTTGCCATCGTCACATTCTTCTTCCTGATCTAAATTGCCATCACCGCAGAACGAGTCTGTCGGTGTTGTAGCAACCGCATAATTTGACCAGCCGGAAGGGCCCGCTGAATTCATTGCGCGTATGAAATACTCATAAGTCAAGGATGGACTTAAACCTGTATCTGAGTATGAGACAACATCCGCTCCCACAGTTAGAACAACCCAACCGGTAGATGTCTGAAAACGCCATATCTCGAACAAGTCTTCACTATTGGAGTTGTCCTGCCAGGTCAAATCTACTTGCGAAGGATAGACCGATACGGCTGAGAGACCGCTCGGACTTGCCGG
>Ga0210120_1000401_pt1 | contig 10178 bp, 9 predicted proteins | sample Goodyear_PhragA__FD_184868 | JGI IMG/M metagenome (GOLD analysis project Ga0210120, IMG submission 184868) | Wetland microbial communities from San Francisco Bay, California, USA, that impact long-term carbon sequestration - Goodyear_PhragA_D2... | ecosystem: Environmental > Aquatic > Marine >... | reverse complement strand
GGCCATCGGCACCCGGATGCCGAGCACGCGGTCGGTCGTCGACCACTCGTCGGCGCCGACGCCGATGATGACGCCGGCCGCACCGGTGCGCATCAGGTGCAGGGCGGTCTGGTAGTTCGTGCAGCCGCCGACCACGCATGGCAAGTCGAGGTCGGCGATGAACTCCTTGAGGTTCAAGGGCTCGTCGACCGTCGAGACGTGCTCGGCCGAGACGAGCGTGCCCTGGATGACGAGGATGTCGACGCCAGCGTCGAGGACGACCGGCGCCAGCGACAGCGTGTGCTGCGGGCTGACCCGTACGGCGACCGTCCCACCGCCCTCGCGCATCACCCGCACGCGCTCCGCGATGAGTTCGGGGCGGATCGGCTCGGCGTATGCCTCCTGGAGCTTGCGGGTGGCGTGCGCGTCCTCATCCAGACCGGCCAGTTCCTCGAGCACCTTCGTCGGGTCTTCGTAGCGCGTCCACAGGCCCTCGACGTTCAGCACGCCGAGGCCACCGAGCTGACCCAGCGTCACCGCCGTGGCCGGGCTCATCGTCGCGTCGGACGGATGTGCGACACAAGGGATCTTGAACTGGTACGCATCGAGCTGCCAGGCCGTGGAGACATCGTCGACATCGCGGGTGCGACGACTCGGGACGATAGCGATCTCGTCCAGGTGGTAGCCGCGTTGGGCACTCTTACCGAGCCCGATCTCGACGACGTCACGCATGCCGATCCCTGCCGTTTCCTCAAGCGAAACTGTGCGTGCTCCATTGTCGAACAGCGTGCGGCACCGCGCGGCGTCGGGTCCGGCAGGCGGCCGCGACGGACCACCTTGTCGCCAGCCGCCCGCCGGCGACGACGGTGGCCGACGGTCAGTGCGAGTGGTAGTTCGGCGCCTCGACGGTCATCTGGATGTCGTGCGGGTGGCTCTCCTTGAGACCAGCCGATGTGATCCGGACCAGCTGCCCGCGCCGCTGCAGCTCCTCGATGTTCGCCGCGCCGGTGTAGTACATGGCCTGGCGCAGCCCACCGACGAGCTGATGGGCGACGGCAGCGAGCGGGCCGCGGAACGGCACCTGGCCCTCGATGCCTTCCGGGATGAGCTTGTCCTCGGCCGTGACATCGGCCTGGAAGTAGCGATCCTTCGAGTAGGACTGGCCGCGCTGACCGTTCCGCAGGCCGGAGAGGGCGGCGAGCGAACCCATCCCCCGGTACGACTTGAACTGCTTGCCGTTGATGAAGATCAGATCGCCAGGCGACTCCTCGCAGCCGGCGAGCAACGAGCCGAGCATGACGACATCGGCACCGGCCACGATCGCCTTCGCGATGTCGCCCGAATATTGCATGCCGCCGTCGCCGATCACCGGCACACCGGCCGGCTTCGCCGCGCGGGCAGCTTCCATGATCGCGGAGACCTGCGGCACACCGACGCCGGCCACGACCCGGGTCGTACAGATCGAGCCGGGCCCGACGCCGACCTTGATCGCGTCCGCACCGGCCTCCACAAGCGCCTTGGCACCCGCGTACGTCGCGACGTTCCCGCCGACGACGTCGACGTTGGTGTCGCGCTTGAGCAGCCCGATCATCTGGATGACCGCGCTGTTGTGTCCGTGGGCAAGGTCGACCATCAGCACGTCGACGCCCGCCTCGACGAGCGCGCGCGCCCGCTTGTACGCGTCCTCGCCGACGCCGATCGCCGCGCCGACCCGCAGCCGGCCGGCCGGGTCCTTGGTCGCGTGCGGGAACTGCTCGCTCTTGGCGAAGTCCTTGACCGTGATCAGACCGCGCAGGCGACCGCCGTCGTCCACCAGCGGAAGCTTCTCAATCTTGTGCTGCCGGAGCAGTTCGAGGGCATCCTGCTTGCTTACCCCGACGCGTGCGGTGACCAGCGGCATGGGCGTCATCACGTCACGGACCAGTGCCGACTTGTCGGCGACGAAGCGCATGTCACGGTTGGTGACGATGCCGGTCAGCCGCCCGGACGCGTCCACGACCGGCACGCCGGAGATCCGGTAGCGACCGCAGAGCGCGTCGACATCGCGGATGGTGTCCTCCGGAGAGCAGACCACCGGATTGGTGATCATGCCGGCCTCGGACCGCTTCACGAGGTCGACCTGCGATGCCTGCTCTTCGATCGACAGGTTGCGGTGCAACACACCGAGCCCGCCCAGGCGGGCCATCGCGATCGCCATCCGGGACTCGGTCACCGTGTCCATCGCGCTCGACAGCAGCGGAATCGACAGCTCGATCGACCGGGTCAGCTGCGACGTCGTCGACGCCTGGCTCGGGTCGAGGTCGCATTGCGCCGGGAGGAGCAGCACATCGTCGAACGTCAGCGCGAGCGGCAGGCCGTGGTCGGCCATCGCGGCAATCGTGGTGCGCGCGCGCTCCACGAATTCCGGGCGATCGAGATCTTGGACGCGATCGGGGTGTTCGGGGTGTTCGGGGTACGAAAGATCCACGGTGAGGTCCCCTCGGCTGCGGTGCAACCATCGTACCGACTCGATCCGACTCGATCCGACTCGATGCCGGTGCGGCGCCCGGTGCGGCGCCCGGTGCGGCGCCCGGTGCGGCGAGCGCCACGTTGCGAGCGCCGCGCTAAGCGTGCCATCCCCTCGCCGTGCTGTTGCCAACCGCCCGAGCGGACTACCGTTGACCTGTGCAAGACGAGCCCATTGATCCCTTCGCCGGCGATCCCACGGATCCCGCGGCCGAACTTGCCGGACTGGACGATCCGGAGGAGAACGAGCCGGTCGACACCGACGCGCTCGGCGATGCGGAGCGCGAGGACGTCCTGGAAGATCTCGCGGATCTGGAGATCTATCAGGCTCTCCTGGCGCCAGTCGGTGTGCGTGGGCTCGTGATCGAGTGCGAGGACTGCCGCGAGCCGCATTACTTCGACTGGGATCTCCTCGGCAGCAACCTGCGGCACCTGCTCGATTCGGGCCGCCCGCGGGTGCACGAGCCGGCCTACGACCCGGATCCCGAGCACTACGTGACGTGGGAGTACGCCCGCGGTTACGCCGACGGCGTGCACGACACGCTGAGCGAACCGGAGTCCTGATCACGCCCCTCGCGGTCCGCGACGGCCGAAGATCAACCCACTAGGCCGGTACGGAATCCGGACGCCACCGCGTGCGCGCGGTCGCGGGCACCGAGCTTGCGGAACAGCCGCCGCGCGTGGGTCTTCACCGTGTCCTCGGAGACGAACAGCTCACGGCCGATCTCCGCGTTGCTCTTGCCGTCGGCCATGCCGCGCAGCACCTGGAGCTCACGCTCGGTCAGGGACGGCGGTCTGGGGGCGCCCGGCGCCGCGAGATCCATGCGCTGCTGCGGCACGAGCGTCGGCAGCGCCGCCGGCCCGCCACGGGTGGTCGCTCCCACCGACGCGAGCGCGCCGCGTGCGGCCGCCGGCGTCATCTCGACCGGACCGGCGCCGGGCACCGCTCCGCGAGACGCGGCGAAACCGGGCCCGCCGTTGCGGGTGTCGAGCGGGTGGGAGGTCCGGTCGGCCGCCGGTCCGACCGCGATGTTCGGGCGATCGCGGCGGCCAGCGCTGGCCGCGTGCACGGCGCTTGAGGTGTGCCCGCCGGGGTGGCCGGCGAGCGCCGATTCCACCCGTACGGCCGTCCGGCCGTTCTCCTGGCCGCGGACCGCACCCGCGGCCGCCATGCCCGATTCGGTCAGGCCGAGAAGCAGCACGGTCTTGGTCACGGCCGTCACGAGGTCGGTATCGCCACCGCGAATCACACCGCGAGCTCCGGCCGAGATCAACGCGCTCGCCACCGTCGGCTCCGGCAGGCCGTACACGACCAGCGTCGCCCGGGGCGCGTACGCCATGGCGCGGCGTACGAATCCGATCGGGTCGGGCCGGGTCAGGGCACCGTCGACGAACACCAGATCGGCCGGACGCTCGGCCAGCCGGGCCAGGGCCTCGACCGAGGTGACCGCGGTGCGCACCGAGGCGCTGACGCCCAGCCGGTCGGCGCACACCGCTACCGCCCGAGCCGCATCTGGCGTCCGTACACAGGCAAGGACCGTCAGCACGCGCATCCCCTTTTCAGGCGGTTGGTGTGTTCTCTGAAGGAGAGGAGAACACGAATCGGACCGGTCTACGACCACTTTCTACGGATGTGGCGCCAAAAAGCGCACACCAGGTGCGAGTCCCTCGGTCTGATCTGCGAGTGCATAGAACCGGCAAGCCTTGGGTACCTCCAGCCGTACCGCAGCTACGCCCCGACCCACGGCTCACGAGAGAGGTTCGCGATGAGCAACGTTCGGAGGTTGCCGGGTCCCAACGCCGACATCTGGGACTGGCAGCGCGAAGGCCTGTGCCGTGGCCGTGACAGCGCGCAGTTCTTCCACCCCGATGGCGAACGCGGCTCCGCACGTACGCGCCGGGAGATCCAGGCCAAGGCTTTATGTCGATCCTGCCCCGTGCGTCCGGAATGTGCCGCCCAATCCCTTGCCGCTCGCGAACCGTACGGCGTTTGGGGCGGATTCACCGAGACCGAGCGGCTGCGCCTGCTTGCCATCGGCTGGCAGGACGCGTGGCAGCGATACCGCCGGCGGGTCGACGTCGGCAAACTTGAAGCGAAGCTGAACCACGAGTTCACCAAATCGTTCGGTCGACGTCCCGGTCTGTCGCCAGCCGACCAAGCGGCCCTGCCACGCCAGCGGGCGGCAGTCGCGAGCTGACGTGTCCAGGATCCGGCGCCGCTAACCGGTGATCACCACCTCTTTGAGCCTGCCCGTGGCACAGTCGATCATGCCGATGCCGCCCTCGTCGGTCTTCGGGTCACCGCGATGCCAACGGGTACGCAGATCGAAGCGCAATAAACCGCCACCAATAGCCCTCCCGCCGCCGAGTGGGTTGCCGTCGATGGCGAAGTGTGTGACCGTGCCGTCCACGCCGCCCAGCGCGGGTGCATTCGGGTGCACGCTTGCCCACCGTCGACCGGTCATGGAGCCCTCCGTCGCCTCGCCCACTGTCACCATGCGTCGATCTCGACCGTCTTGAGCCGGCCAGTGACACAGTCGATCGTGCCTGCTCCACCGCCGTCGCGCAGCGCGCCCTTACTGGTCGCGCGAGCGCGAAGGTTGAACGTGAAGCCGCCGCCGGCCTCCTTCGACGACGACGCCTGGTACCCGGTCGCCGTGAACCCGGTTACGGTGCCCGTCACGCCTCGGTGGTGCAGCGCGTCGAGATGCGACTGGAGCGTGTCGAGCGTGACAGTCCCGCTGCCGGCGCCGGCCTCGAACGTGATGACCTGGCCGGACGGCAACGTCGGATCCCACCAGCGGACGAAGTTCAGGGGCTCGACGAAGTACGTCCCGATGGCCGGCGTCCGTCCCGCGTTGAAATCGGCGAACAGACCACGTAGCAGCGACTCACCAGCCGATCCGGAACACCGTACGGACACCGCGACCGGTGGCAACACTCGCGCGGTCGGCGTCGGCGAACCGGCGAGCGAGATGCGATCCGCCGTGCAGCCGGCAGCGGTGACGGCGACGACGAACGCGACCACCACTGGGATTGCCCACCGCTGGCCCGCCATGGCTGCCCCTTCCGGGTCCATGGTCGCGCCGGTCCCGGCCGCTGTCGACGTTTGTTACCGCACCGTCACGTTGATCGTGTGATAGCCGCTCGCGCCGTTGGGCGCCGGGTCGGCTACCTGGCTCGTCTGCGTCCGGCCGGCGTTGTCGGTCGCCCGTACCTGCAGCTGGTGCGAGCCGGAGGTGGCGTTCCACGTCAAGGACCACTGGCGCCACGTGTCCGTGGATGGCACCGCGTCGAGTTTGGCCGTCTGCCAGGCGTCGTTGTCGACCCGGACCTCGACCTTGCTGATCCCGCGGTGTTGCGCCCACGCGACGCCCGCGATCGTGACGCTGCCCGCGTTGACCGTCTTGCCGTCCGCCGGCGTGTCGATCCGGGACTCGGTCTTGATCGGACCCATTGCCGACCATCCACGCGGCACCCAGTACGCGTCGAAGTCGGCGAAGCTCGTCAGCTCGAGTTCAGTGATCCACTTTGTCCCGGACACGTACCCATAAAGACCGGGAACGACGGTGCGCACCGGGAATCCGTGCTCGACGGGCAACGGGGTGCCGTTCATCCCGACCGCGAGCATCGCGTCGCGGCCGTCCATCACGACCGCGGTCGGCGAGCCGGCGGTGAATCCGTCGGCCGAGCGGCCCACGAGCTGATCCGCGCCGGGCAGCGGGCCGACCTCCTCGAGCAGGTCTTTGAGCAGTACGCCCTGGAACAGGGCATTGCTGATCAGATTGCCGCCGACCTCGTTCGACACGCAGGTCAACGTGATGTATCGCTCGATCATCGGGCGCGCCAGCAGTTGCTTGTAGGTGAGCGTGAGCTCACGCCGAACCTTGCCATGGATCCGCAGCGTCCACGTTGTCGGATCAACCTGCGGCACGACCAACGCGGTGTCGATCCGGTAGAACTGGTCATTCGACGTCACGAACGGCGTCAGGCCGCTGATGCCACGTTCGGGTGCGAGCGACGGCGCAGGCGTTCCGCTCGGCGTCGGCAGCACGACCGACTGCCGAGCGGCCGTCACGCTGCGACGCTCACCGAGCTGCCGCCCGATCACCTCGGCGATCGCGGCGCCAACGAGCGCGAGGCCGGAACCGATGAGGACCGTACGCCGGCCACCACGGGTGTCGAGGTCCGGTCGCCGTACGCGCGGCCCGCGTAGGACGTAGTAGAGCGTCGCGGCCCCGGCACACGCTCCGATCAGCGAGGGAAAGATCGCACCGAATCCGGCGCTCGGCCGGGTTACCGCGGCGACCGCGCCGAGAGTGCCGAAGGCGGCGATGCCCACGTAACCGATGCGGATGTCGTGCACCGCCCAGGCGCCGATGACCGCCGCGACGATCGCGAGCAGGATGAACGTGCCGACGATGAGCGCGGTCTTGTCATGGGTGCCGAACGTGGACGTCGCGAACGTCTTGACCGGCAGCGGTACGGAATCGACGACAACATCGCCGACCGCGATGACCGGGGCGCTCTGCGGCCCGGCGAAGGCAGCGATGAGTTCGGCGAGCCCGATCGAGACCGCGGCCGCCGCGACTCCCGCGAGCGAGCCGAGCCGACGCGCCTGGTTGTTCACGACTGCCACGGTCACAAGTCTCACCGCTCAGCCGACGGGCACAAGCCTCGTAAGCGATCTTTAAGAAACTTCCCAACCACCCGTAAGCTTCGCCGCAGCCTGGCGCCCGGAACGTTCCCCGAATTACGCAACCGCCCTCGGCCACCGCGACGTAACCGCCCTCGGTATCACGTACCCCCGAAAGGCTCTCAGCGCCGCTCGTGCCGGTGCAGGCCGGGCGCGAGCCGCTCCGACGAGGCGCAGGCACGCCGAAGGCCGGGCGGCTTGTCCACGACGGGATCAAGCCTGACCGCCCAGAGTGGGGCAAGCCGCCCGGCCTTCAAACCAACGACGATCAGAACCCAGGCCCGTGCGAATGCCCGTGTCCGTGCCCGTGGCCGTTCGCCGCCACCGGAGCCGGCGGCTCCTTCTTCTCCACGATGATGCTCTCGGTCGTGAGCAGCAGGCCGGCGATCGACGCTGCGTTGGCAACCGCGTTGCGGGTCACCTTGACCGGGTCGACGATGCCGGCCTTGACCAGGTCGACCCACTCGCCGGTCGCGGCGTCGAGGCCTTCACCCCAGTTACGGGTACGCACGTCGTTGACGATGACGTATCCGTCGCTGCCCGCATTCTGAGCGATCCACCGCAACGGTTCGACCAGGGCACCAGCGACGATCTTGACACCGGTCGCCTCGTCGCCCGTCTTGTCGAGCGCGTCGAGCACGGACGCGATCTGGACGAGCGCCGCACCTCCGCCGGGCACGATGCCCTCCTCGACCGCCGCCTTCGTCGCCGCGATGGCGTCCTCGATGCGGTGCTTCTTCTCCTTGAGCTCGACTTCGGTGGCCGCGCCGACCTTGATGACCGCGATGCCGCCCGAGAGCTTCGCGAGCCGCTCGTTCAGCTTCTCCTTGTCCCAGTCGGAGTCGGACGCCTCGGCCTCTTTGCGGATCTGCTCGGCCCGAGCCTGTATGTCGGCGGTCTTGCCGCCGCCGTCCACGATGACGGTGTCGTCCTTCGTGACGACCACCCGGCGTGCCGTACCGAGCATGTCGATCGTGGCCGCGTCGAGCTTGTAGCCCAGCTCGGGGTTGATCAACTCAGCACCGGTGAGCACGGCGATGTCCTGCAGCTGGGCCTTGCGGCGATCGCCGAAGGCCGGAGCCTTCACCGCGGCGACCTTAAGCGTCTTACGGATCGCGTTGACCGTGAGCGCGGCAAGCGCCTGGCCCTCCACATCCTCCGCGATGATCATCAGCGGCTTGCCGGTCTGCAGCACCTTCTCCAACAGCGGCAGCAGTTCCTCGAACGCGCTGATCTTCTGCGTCGTGACCAGGATGTACGGGTCCTCGAGGGCAGCCTCGCCGGCCTCCGGGTCGGTCATGAAGTACGGCGAGATGAAGCCCTTGTCGAACTGCATGCCCTCGGTGATCTCGAGTTCGGTCGCCATGGTCGAGCCGTCCTCGACCGTGATGACACCCTCGCGACCGACCGCGTCCATCGCCTCGGCGATCAGCCTGCCGATCTCCGGATCCTGCGCCGAGATCGTCGCCACGTGCGCGACCTCCGCGCTGCCGGCAACCTCGATCGCCTTGTCCAGGAGCGCCTCGTTGACCGCCATGACCGCGGCGTCCATGCCGCGCTTGAGGCTGGTCGGGTTCGCACCGGCCGCTACGTTGCGCAGCCCGTCGCGGACCATCGCCTGGGCGAGCACGGTCGCCGTGGTGGTGCCGTCGCCGGCGATGTCATTCGTCTTCGTCGCAACTTCCTTGACGAGTTGCGCACCGAGGTTCTGGTACGCGTCGTCGAGCTCGATCTCCTTGGCGATCGTCACGCCGTCGTTGGTGATCGTCGGGGCGCCGAACTTCTTGTCCAGCACGACGTTGCGGCCCTTCGGGCCGAGCGTCACCTTGACCGCGTCGGCGAGCGCGTTGACGCCATGCTCCAACAGGTGCCGGGCGTCGTCGGAGAAGCTCAGAGTCTTCGCCATGAGTTCAGTTGTCCCTTCTGGGTCTTGCGCATCTTTCAGGTCGGACCGGCCGCGGCGCCGACGGGTACGTGGCACGGGCTGGCCGCCACGTCACACCGTTGCGGCCGCGAGGCGGCCATGCCGGGTCGAAAGCTCTGCCGGATCGCAGCGTGGCCCCGTCCGCCCGGCTGCGCCGGGCGGACGGGGCCACGCTGTCTAGATCACTTCTCGATGACGGCAAGCACGTCACGAGCGGAGAGCACCAGGTACTCCTCGCCGTTGTACTTGACCTCGGTGCCACCGTACTTGGAGTAGAGAACCGTGTCGCCGACCTGGACGTCAACCGGGATCCGGTTGCCCTTGTCGTCGAAACGGCCGGCGCCCACAGCGAGGACGGTGCCCTCCTGCGGCTTCTCCTTGGCGGTGTCGGGAATGACGAGGCCCGACGCGGTGGTCGTCTCGGCCTCGTTCGCCTGGACCACAATGCGGTCCTCGAGCGGCTTGATCGCAACCTTTGTCGCGGTAGTCACGGTCATACCCTCCTGGGGTACTTGGAGTCTTCGATCTTCAACGGCCGCGTGCAAGCACACGACCAGACCGGGCGGCTCCGTCGTCGCGGGTGCCGGACCGCTCGGTACAACGCCTCGCCGGGTGGCGCGACGCTGGCACCCTCCAGGTGAGAGTGCTAATCGGACGTTAGTCCGCGGCTGGCACTCCGTCAAGGAGAGTGCCAGCATCGCGCGGCGTGGATCACGAGAAACGCGCCCGCCGCCCGAGTTTCGCGCCTCTAGTCAACCACTGCCGGGACCAGCGGCGCCGGGCGACCGGTGAGCCGGGTCCGAAGCTTGGGCGACACCGTCCGGTCACCGGCCCTGGACATGACACCATGCTCGGATGGATCCGGCGGCGCTCGCGGCACTGCGTACCCCGGAAGGGTCGAGCGCACTCTCGGCGGCGGCCGCTGTCGCCCACGGAGATCCGCTGACCGCGGCGAAGGCGCTGCGTTCGGGCGGCATCGCGCCGGATCTCGCCGCAGCCGCGCTCACCCAGGCGGAGTTGCGGGCTCGCGCAGCCGGAAAGTTCGGACCGGACGCGGCGCGGATGTGGTTCACC
>Ga0210120_1000400_pt1 | contig 10197 bp, 7 predicted proteins | sample Goodyear_PhragA__FD_184868 | JGI IMG/M metagenome (GOLD analysis project Ga0210120, IMG submission 184868) | Wetland microbial communities from San Francisco Bay, California, USA, that impact long-term carbon sequestration - Goodyear_PhragA_D2... | ecosystem: Environmental > Aquatic > Marine >... | reverse complement strand
CGAAGCGCTAACCGTATTAGCGCTTAAACGCGACGTCGCTGAACTCGGTTACGAAGTTGCCGGTGATGCCAGCACTGCCGCCGACGCGCTACGCGCTGCCGAGGAGAATCGCGCCGATCTTGTCCTCATGGACATTCAACTGGAAGGCGGGATCAGCGGTGTTGCGGCCGCTGCAGCGATCCGTGGGAACCTGAATGTTCCGGTTGTTTTTTTAACTGCACACGCGGAGGCCAAAACAGTATCTCGAGCTGTAGAGTCGGGCGCCTTTGGATATGTTCTAAAGCCTTACACTACCCCCGAGTTGAAAGCCGCTATCGACATCGCGTTGCACAAGCACAAGACCGAAACCGCAATGCGCAGAGCGCTTAATCCACGAATGTCGGCAAATGGGCCACAACCTTACTCCACCTGAGCAGCCCGACGTCGGAAGACGACATTTGAGGTCGCAAGAAATCAGATCCTGGAAGCCTAACCCCACTCCTAAAATTCTGGCTTAAAAATCAACAACGGAATGAGGAAACAGGCGCACCCGGTTTGCAAACAAATCGGTCGCGATCTCGCCGCGACGCCGCATCAATTCCTCAACCGGCGCACGGAATATTAAACGTATTCTTGTAAAACTCGACCGCGAGCCAGTAGCTGACGCAGGGTACGTTTCGATGGTATTCGCCGCTTTAGCTGACTCCGTATTCGCGGGGTAATTTCGCGTCGACCTGGTTCCACCACGGCTCCGAGTCGGCGAGTACGCCGTCGAGGTCGAAAATCACGGCACGAACCGGTTTTGTGATGACGTATCGCATCCTTTACCCAGCCGTCGTGCTCAAGCAACGGCGCAAGTATGTTGCTGAAACGAGAGCAGCATCTGCGCTCGACACTACGGCTCGCATTGCACAATAGTCAATCAGTGAAAAAGCTTGTTGCTCCCGCGGCGCTCCTGCTCGTTCTGACGTTCTACAATGGTTGTTCGCGGAAGTCATCTCAGGCGATTCCCAACGCGCCCGAAGTGTTGGTGACCACCGTCACGCCCCGAGACGTTCCGCGCGTGCTGGAACGCGTCGCCACCTTGGACGGTTTCATTAACGCCAACATCAACGCGCAAGTGCAAGGCTACATTGTTTCGCGCGATTACAAAGAGGGCAGTGTAGTTAAAAAAGGGGACCCGCTTTTTCAGATTGATCCGCGCCCATTCGAGCAGGCGCTTGCCCAAGCGAAAGCGAACCTGGCGAAAGCGCAAGCCACACAGCAAAAGGCGGACGCAGACCAAAAACGCGCGGTGGATCTTTTTAACAAGAAGGTGATTAGCGCGCAGGAGCGGGACAGCGCAATACAAGCGGCCGCCGCGGGCAAAGCCGACGTTGAAGCTGACGAAGCAGCCGTCAACCAGACGGAGCTCAATCTTGGATATACAAAAATCATTGCTCCAATCGACGGCGTAGTCGGGTTCGCCAGTGCGCAGGTTGGTGATCTCGTCAGTCCGACCAGCGGCCCGCTCACCACGGTTTCACAACTCGACCCAATCAAAGCTGTCGTAACCGCCGGCGAAGGACCCTTCACAGACTTTGTCAACCGCCATCCGGATCCGACCGAGCGCGCCGCCTACGTAAAAACTCTTGAATTCGACCTGATTCTCGGCAACGGCAGCCTTTATCCGCGCAAAGGAAAATTCTACGCGCTCGATCGCAATCTGGATCCAAAGACCGGTTCGATTCGATATGAAGTAACATTCCCAAACCCGGGTAACATTTTGCGGCCCGGCCAATTCGGAAAGGTGCGCTTCGTTGCCGATACGAAAAAAGGCGCGTTGGTTGTTCCCCAGGAAGCAGTAACCGAACTGCAGGGCAGCTATCAGGTAGCTCTTGTCGATCAAGACAACAAAGTCAGTATTCGCCCGGTTAAAATGGGCGAACGCATCGGTGCAATGTGGGAAGTCACCGATGGGTTGAAACCCGGCGACCGCGTGATTGTTCAAGGGATTCAAAAAGTCCGCGAAGGTTCGCTGGTCACCGTGAAGGAATGGACGCCTCCAGCCGACGCGCTGGTTTCAAAATCGGACCAGCTCGGAGAGCATTGAAAGAATGTCCGAGTTCTTCGTCAGGCGGCCGATTGTTGCAATTGTCATCGCCATCCTGATGACGCTTATCGGCGGTGTTTGCATTCTTGCCTTGCCAATTGCGCAATATCCGAAAATCGCTCCGCCGGAGATTCAAGTACGGACACACTATACCGGCGCGGACGCGCTGACGATTGAGCAATCTGTGTCGGCGCCGATCGAGCAGCAGATGAGTGGCGTGGACAACATGAATTACATGTATTCGATCAACGCCAACACCGGCGACATGCGAATGATCATCAATTTCGATGTCGCAACGGATGCGAATGTCGATCAAATCCTCGCACAGTTGCGCGTGTCGCAGGCGCAATCGCAGTTGCCAGCCGACGTGAACAACTACGGCGTGACCGTGCAGAAATCGACAACGGCGCCGCTGATGCTGGTGGCGCTTTATTCGCCGAAAGGAACCTACGACGGAATTTTCCTCGCCAACTACGGCTACATTAATTTAGTCGACCAACTCACGCGCGTCCCGGGAATTTCGAATGTGCAGGTGTTCGGCGCGGGACAATATGCGATGCGACTGTGGGTCAAGCCCGACCAGCTGGCGAAGCTCGGGATCACGGTGCCCGACATCATTAGCGCAGTGCAGAAGCAGAACAACGTGAATCCCGCCGGCCAGATCGGCAGCGAACCGATTCCGAGTGGACAAAAGTTTACTTACACCGTGCGCGCACAAGGACGATTGCAGACGCCGGAGGAATTCGGTGAAATCGTTGTTCGCGCAAATGCAGATGGCTCATTTGTGCGGGTGAAGGACATCGCGCGTATCGATCTTGGCGCGCAAGCCTACAACCTACGGGGCCGGCTCAATGGACAACCAGCCGCAATTCTCGCTTGTTACCAGCTTCCCGGAAGCAACGCCGTCCAGGCCGCGCAAGGTGTTCGCAAATTAATGGCGGAAGCGACGAAGCGTTTCCCGGCAGATATGGATTACGCGATCTCCCTGGATCAAACGCTCGCCGTGACCGAGGGCATGCGGGACATTGTTGAGACGCTGTTCGAGGCGCTCGCACTGGTTGTCCTCGTTGTCTTTATCTTTCTGCAAGGTTGGCGCGCTACGCTCATTCCACTGTGCGCGGTGCCGGTGTCGTTAATCGGGACGTTCGTGTTGTTTCCGTTGTTCGGTTTCTCGATCAACACACTTTCGCTTTTCGGTCTGGTGCTGGCAATCGGACTTGTCGTGGACGACGCCATTGTCGTGGTCGAAGCAGTAGAGCGTCACATCGAGGAGGGAATGGCGCCGCGGGAGGCAACGCTTCAGGCGATGCGCGAAGTGTCGGGGCCCGTGATCGGGATCGCGTTAGTGCTTTCCGCCGTTTTTATTCCAACTGCCTTTCTGCCCGGCATCACCGGCAGATTGTATCAACAGTTCGCGCTCACGATTGCGATCTCGGTCATTCTTTCCGCCTTTAACGCGCTTTCACTTAGCCCCGCGCTTTCGGCGATGTTGCTGCGGCCGCGCAAGAAGGTGCGCGGTCCGCTTGGCTGGTTCTACGATCGCTTCAATCGGGTCTTCGCTAGTGCCACCCACGGCTACGTCAATTGGTCGCGACTCGCGATCAGAAAAAGTCTGCTCAGTTTTGGATTGCTGGCTCTCCTCGCCATCGGCGCCGGTCTGTTCGGCGCAAAATTACCGAGCGCATTTTTGCCGGAAGAAGATCAGGGCTACGTTTTCCTCGCTCTTCAACTTCCGGATGCAGCTTCGCTCGAACGCACCGATCAGGCGTGTCGCAAAATCGAGGATTTTTTGAGCAAAACGCCCGGTGTCCAGTACACCACCAGCGTCATCGGCTTCAGCCTGCTCAGTCTCGCGCAAAACACTTACAGCGCGTTTTTCTTCGTCACCTTTAAACCTTGGAGCGAACGAAAGAAGCCGGATGAGCAATATTCAGCAATCAAAGCGAGAATCGGCAAATACCTCGCCGGTTTAAGTGAAGGCATCGCCTTCGCGTTCCCGCCGCCGGCGATTCCCGGTGTTGGTACATCTGGGGGATTCAGCTTTGTGCTGGAAGATCGCGCCGGCAAAGACGTCGCGTTTCTTTCGCAAAATGTAAAAACGTTTATGGACGCGGCGCGTAAACGGCCAGAGCTAACCGGGCTCATCACAACGTTTCTGCCCAATGTTCCGCAGGTCTTCGTCAACGTCGATCGCGACAAAGTACTCAAGCAGGGCATCGATTTGGGCCAGGTGTATCAGACGCTGCAAACATTCATGGGCGGCTTTTTTGTCAACTACTTCAACCGGTTCGGACGAACATGGCAGGTTTACGTAGAAGCGGAGGGCGAATACCGCACCGACGCGAAGAACGTTGGCCAGTTCTTTGTCCGGAACGCCAGCGGGAATCCCGTTCCACTCGATGCGATCTCCACGATCGACAACATTTCCGGCCCGGAATTCACGCTGCGTTACAACGAATACCGCTCGGCGCAGATCAATGGTTCCGCGGCGCCTGGCTACAGCTCGACGCAAGCGATGAAAGCCTTGGAAGAAACATTCCGGCAAACGATGCCTAACGAAATGGGATACGATTATCTCGGAATGTCTTTCCAGGAAAAAAAGGCGCAGGAAGGCGTTTCACCGACCACGGTTTTTGGTCTCTCGCTGCTATTTGTGTTCCTCATTCTCGCTGCGCTTTACGAGAGCTGGTCTTTGCCTTTCAGTGTGCTACTGGGTACTCCGGTCGCGGTGTTCGGAGCGTTTGCCACCCTCTGGTTGCGCGGGATGCAAAACAACATCTACGCACAAATCGGCTTGATCATGCTTATCGGTTTGGCAGCGAAGAACGCGATCCTCATTGTGGAGTTTGCTAAAGACGAATACGAAAAAGGCAAACCACTCATCGATGCCGCCCTCGAAGGCGCGCGTCTGCGTTTCCGCCCAATTTTGATGACATCGTTCGCGTTTATCTTTGGATGTTTACCGCTTTGGTTCGCGACTGGCTCCGGCGCTGTCGCCCGACGGGTCCTCGGTTCGACAGTCATAGGCGGAATGATCGCCGCTTCGGGCATCGCTATTTTTCTGATCCCCGTAACCTTTTATGTAATCGAGCGCCTGTTCGCGGGACGAAAAGCTGCTGCGCAACCAAAGAAAGACGCGAAACCAGCGGAATCCGGGGCGCTCGTGTAAACTGAAGCTTCGAAAAAGGTCAGACCTATCGCACGAGCCCGTCGAGTTTGCCGGCATCAAGACCGACCTCGCGATAATGTTTTCTCGTTAACTCGAGAAGACTGAATCCGTCCTCGTACGCAGCGAAGCTACCGTTCTCGGGCTTGTCCAGATAGATGAGGCCGCCCTCGACTACGAACAGCGTTATCATCGGCTCTGGTGAATCCTCGTTGATCACCAGTGTATGAGCTTCGCCTGCGGGCTCGTAAATGTAAGTGCCGGGCTTCGCAACCCAGTCGTGCTCCAAGTACCGCCAGTAACCATGCATCGTATAGCCATGGACTGTCCCAACATGGTAGTGCGTTCCGACCATCGAACCGGGGAGACCTTTCAGCACCACACTGAATCCTCCGGATGTGACGTTGAAGCAGCATGGTTGGAACCAGACACCATCCGCGTACGGAACCCACAGATGCTCATCGCTGAGATTTGTCTCGGTAATGAAGTGTTCGCGGCTTCTTTGATTCGGCTGCAGCCCGTCGGAAAAACTGTTGAACTCGGTAATCGGCATTTCCTCTTTTAGCAATCGCGCATGTCCGGGGTCAATCCTCCATTGCAACGCCGACAACAACATTTACGGGAGCGCCAAACCGGAGGGCATGTCGCAGCGAGAGGCTCAGTCGATTACGTGCAAGCTCTGCAAACCGCGTGAGAGTTCTTCCTGATCGGCAGCGTAGTAGAACCCATCTCATAAATAGGAAATGGGTGCGCTAAGCGCTGGGGGGCGGCTGGCAAGGCGCGACGAAGGAGCATAGCCAAACTGTTCTGTGACTGAGGAGCAACGCCGCCAGCCGCTCGCCAGCGCTTAGCCCGAAGGGTTGCCGATCTTTGTCGCCGCGGCCGCGTTGCTCGTCGCTCAAAGATCCATGAAGGATATTCTCCCTCCTCGCGCCTTGCCGCAGCGCCAAATCTCTGGCAACCCACCCGTTCCCTATTTATGAGATGGGTTCTAGGCTTTCCAACTGGAGTTGCGCGTTCCCACTCGACGTGGAGAGTGCGCTCATGAGCGACAACCTCCTTTCACGGTTCCTGCGCTATGTCCAAATCGATACGCAATCGGACGAGACCAGTAACACATTTCCAAGCACGCCAGGTCAATTGGTCCTGCTAAAGATGCTGAAGCAGGAACTGAGTGAATTGGGAGCAGCGGACGTGCAGATGACAAAGCACGGTTACGTCATGGCCAGTGTCCCCGCCAACACGCGCAAAGCCGGCGTGCCGACCGTGGCCTTTTTCGCTCACGTGGACACAGCTCCAGACTGCTCCGGCAAAGGCGTCAAACCCATTCTTCATCGCAAATACAATGGCAGCGTCATCAAGTTCCCGGATAATCCTGGTCTGACTCTCGACCCGGCGACATCGCCGGAGCTTCGCACCGCGCTGGGCAAAGATATTGTGACCGCCAGTGGCACCACATTGCTCGGTTCGGACGACAAATCAGGTGTGGCGGTGATCATGACCCTGGTCGAGAGATTGCTCCGCGAGACAAAGCGGAAACACGGACTCATTCGAGTTTGCTTCACGCCGGATGAAGAGATCGGCCGTGGTGTGGACAAACTCGATCTGCGCATGCTCGGAGCCGACGTTGCTTACACGCTGGACGGCGGTCCGCCCGGGGAGATTTGCTGGGAAACCTTTTCTGGCGATTCGGCCGAAGTCATCATCGATGGTGTCACCACTCATACTATGGAAGCAAAGGCCAAAGGGATGGTGAACGCGGCCTATCTGGCGGGTAAACTTCTGGCAGCGCTGCCGCGCGAACGCTGCGCGCCGGAGACAACCGACGGGCGGGACGGATTCATTCACCCCATCCATGTCGAAGGCCGGACCGAGCGGGCCGTAGTGAAATTTCTCCTGCGCGACTTCGAGCTCAAGGGGCTGGCGGACAAGGGCAAAATATTGCGTGGCCTTTGCCGGGGATTACAAGCCAGCGAACCGCGGGCGCGCGTCCGCTGCAAGATCCGCAAACAATATCGCAACATGGCTTACTGGTTACGCAAAGACATGCGCCCGGTTGAGCTGGCGCGAGAGGCCTTCGCGGCAGCGGGACTCAAACCCTATGATCACGTCATACGCGGCGGTACCGATGGCTCGCGTCTTACCGAGCTGGGCCTGCCCACCCCCAACCTGTTCTGTGGCGAGCACAACGCGCACGGCCCGCTCGAATGGGTTGCGGTACAGGACATGAACTCAGCCGTAACCGCCGGCGCGCACCTGGCCGAGTTGTGGGAAAGAAAAAGCTGAATTGCTGCGTGTCGTCCGCGTATGAGACAAGCCGCGTGGAGCGAAGCGATCTACGCGGGAAAGGAAAGGCTGAATTACCAGGTGTCATCCGCGCACCAACACAAGCCGCGTGGAGCGAAGCGATTTACGCGGGCAGAGTTATGGGAAAAAAGGCTGCGGTGAATTTCCGCACTCGCCGCAGCGATCTTGCTCCCCTTTGTGTGGCTTACCGTGGCTGAGACAAAAGGCAAGACATTGGGACAAATGAAAGAGACTACAGAACTGGAACCGCGAACCGCCCAATGATTTTGTCAGGCCAATTCGTTAGGCGATACGAGCAGATCACTCTTCGAGATGTTTTTAGACGAAACTCGTGTAGAATTTGATGCGGACAAGATCGATTGGATCGTGAGTGATGTTTGCGACGAAGCTCACCTGAATGCTGATCGCGCAACTCGAGGTAAATACGAATAGAAAGCTGGTTAAACAATGAGAAAAAATCCGCTGAACAAAGGAATTATAATGGAGAACGCCGCTGGCATTGGGACGGTGACCTCTGAGATGGTTGAAGCCCGGGCGCGCGAGTTAGCCGCAATTAACGGTCGTCCTTCTTCCGAACCGTCCGAGGCTGACTATCAACAGGCCAAACGTGAGCTGACAGGTGAAGCGGAAACGGATCCGCAGGAAGAGAGCAGTGAATCCGTGCCCGATTCGGACGGTTGGGATCCCGTACCGGGCTCAACCGGACGGCAAGCAGCAGACTCACTCGGAGAAGATGAAGATGCCGAGGGACGGAGCGAGAGTGCGCAGATGTTCGAAGAAGGCGTCACCGAAGCGGAGCACGATCAAATGCGTCAGGCATCCCGGGCGGACGAGAAGAGCGACGAAGCGGAGCCATAACTTGCGCGCGCCGTTCGCTTGCCACGTGCGAAGCCGCGGCGCGTTGCCTTTTTTTTACGCGCTTTTACGTGGACTCGCTAATTCCGCCGCCCCCTCAGCCTGCCCAAAGCCTGCTCGCCGCGGCGAGCGGCGGGCGAATGCTCACTGCTCGCGAAAACTTTCGGAGTTCGGAGCTCGCGCCGGTAATAACGACGACCTTGTCTTTGTCACGAGCGATTCGATTTCAATTTTCTTGTGATGATAGTAAGCTCTGACCCTTAATCTGACTTACTGATGGCGCGTACGTCTGAATGCGTAGGAAAGGTTGAACTCCGATTTTTCGTCTGGTTTGTTCGCGTTAAAAAAGAATCTGCCGGCTCCTTTCGATAATCGGCATAGAATTCAGTCTCGTCGTCGTGGCCACGCTGAACTCGCTGAGGTGACAGACATATACAAGTCTGTTTGATCGTCGGCATCGATCTTCGTTCTCGTGTCGAACACGTCCGCCGCTTCCTTCAATACCTCCGCTGCAAACCACGTATGGCGATATCTTCGCCTTTTGGACTTCATCTTTTCACATCACTATGTCGAAATGTCTGCGTTTGATGTTCATTTGGTTGAACGAACGGGAGCAATCGGAAGCGTGGGATCATTCTTGTGGATCGCCATCAAGTGCGCACTAAGACGTGTTCCAATGAAGACATTCTTGTGCTGGTGATACTCGGTCAAGATCGCAACCAGCTTTGGTTGGCGAAGCGCTGACATTTCGGGCAGCGCCTTGTCCCACGCGAACATTCCTCCACCACTCATTCCTTGAGGGTCTGGCGGGCGCCAGCGAAGTATATTGGAATAGTGAATAGCACGCTTCATCCGATGTTGGACAATCACATGACGCTGCGGATCCAGTCCGAGCTCTTCGAACCTCTTATCCATCACACCATCGCCGGAGAGAGAGAATTGATCGGTAATGACAGCATTCCCGTCAATTCCACTCTTCTTCGCTGGGTACCCAATGATAGTATAGACGTCATTGGCTTTCGTTACGTCAGCGAGATCTCATCGTAGGATTCGCTCATATCCGCGCGCTCTACGCTAATCTCTTTCCAGCGCGGCCATTCCTCCCTTCGATACCATGGGATACCAATTTTCATTTTTTCCTCGAACCCAAGTTGTACTGGGAACCACCTTCTACTTCCGCTCAACTGACGCTACGAACTGGCCGAGCTTCTTAAGACCGTGGGCCCAGAATAGCGTTAGGCCGTCTTCTTGCGCGCGGAGCAGATTGTTAACGTTAAAGACCCCGCCGATCACAGCGGTAGGAACTACTTGAGCCGTGCCGAAGGACGCTAACCACTTCCGCGCTTTGCCAGCGGCTTCATGATTGATCCGCTTGACCGAATTCACAGCTGAATTGGAGACTTTGCATTCGATTAGCATTAAGCGCGTGTCGTTTAGCCGCAGAACGACATCGGCTTTGTCTGCGCCGACGATCGACTCACCGCCAAATTCACCGCGCTGAGGTCCTTCGACAATTGTAGAGATTTTCGCGGGCGGAACTTCTTTGTATTTGAGCGATCTGAGAAAGTCTTTGACTAGCGCTTCTTGCGTTGCTTTTCCGTAGCCGCGCCGGGCCGTCGAGACTCGTTGCGCAGCAAGCAACACCGATGAGGCAAGAAGCGCGGCGGCTTTTTCGTTCTTCGTCGGAGTTCGGCGTTCGACCACCCAAGGGAAGCGATATGGATCAATTGTCTGCTCAATGGTGCTGAAGACCTGCCGCAGTTTGGCTTTATCACGTGCGAGAACACCGGGCGCGAGG
>Ga0210120_1000399_pt1 | contig 10198 bp, 7 predicted proteins | sample Goodyear_PhragA__FD_184868 | JGI IMG/M metagenome (GOLD analysis project Ga0210120, IMG submission 184868) | Wetland microbial communities from San Francisco Bay, California, USA, that impact long-term carbon sequestration - Goodyear_PhragA_D2... | ecosystem: Environmental > Aquatic > Marine >... | reverse complement strand
TGGTGAAGAGCCGCTGTCCTGCGACCGCGGCGCCGCGTCGTGCGGCGTCGAGGAGTGCTGCCATCTCGGCGTGCACCGTTCGCCCAAACTCCGTGATCTGAGTCAGTCGGGTTCCCCTCAGGCTTGAGATGAAAGTATCGCGGTCGACATCGCTGGCGAGCTTGCCCTTAAGACGCTCGAAGGCCGTTTCCAAGGCCTCGTTGCGGTACTTGAAGTTCGAGTCGTAGCCGAGCCTGAAATCGCGGCAGTCGCGTCGGTCGCCAGACCAGTACTGGCCACCGAAGGGCCGCGGCACCTCATTGCAGCCGACGGCGATAATCTCGCCGTCGTCACTGAGGACAGCCGCTCCAACCTGACGACTCAAGTCGGCTGAGCGCAGTGCTGCAGCATGAGTTTGGAACATCGCGTACTCATCTCTGGTGGGAGTGAGAAACGGGTCTCCAAAGAAAAGGCGGAAGTAGCGCGCGACGCCGTGGTCCAACTCCGATCGCGGTCTGGTGGACACGTAAGCATCACCCTCGGTGAAGGCCTCTCGGACGTTCTGTCCATGCTCACGGTCGTCGTCGTGCTCGTCCCGCTCCATGAGTGCCTTTGCCCGGGCCTCGTATTCACCCGACTTCTCCGGTTCGCCATGGGAAGTGGCGATCGACTTCGCGAGGCGTTGCTGTCGTTCGACGGTTGGTGAATGCACTGAGATCGGAATGAAGCGGTTCCGGTAAACCTGATCCAAGATCTCCAGCTCCGCAGGGTGTTTGAGCGAATCAAGGACGAACGCGGTGTTGAAAGCCTGGGTCCCTTCGTGCCGTTCCTTGCGGTAGTCGGAGATCCAGCCGATGGCCAGCCCGCCCACCGCTTCGTTGCGCCCGGACTGTCGGCGAATTTCATCGCCGGCGTCCATGTGTCGCAGGATTCGCTCATCCTCGTGAGTGATCTCGCTCAGAAATGCATTAGCCCCCCGGGCTTCCCGCATCAGTTGGCTGAGCCGTATCGGCACTACCTCGTAGCCATATGGCGCGAGGGCGGCGATCACCGCGTCCCGGGCTTGTCGAAGGTCAGAGCCCACGGCGCCGATCAAGCCGACGATGAGCTCGGGCTTGCCGTCGGCCGCAACCGAAGTGCCGCCCGAACGACGCATCGCGGAGACGATCCGGTGGATCCGAGCGCGCAGACGGTTCGGTGTGGCGGAGGCAGGCACACGGGAAAGCTACGTACAGAGTCGGACGCGCTGGGTTTGCCGTTTGCGCAGTTTGCGGGGTCTACGCCGCCGCGGTCTCGCTGCGCAGCGGCTGAAGCCAGGCCGGCGGCAGGACCGGCGGGCAGTGGCCGGGGTAGTCCGGGACGAGGCGCAGCGCCAGCTGCCCCGCCGGGCGGGACTCGATCGCCGGGCGCAGGTCGTCGAGCGTCATCGCCAGGCGCAGGCTCGTGACGATCTGGAGATCGGCGATGTTCGGCTGCTCGCCGCCGATGACGCCGGCCTCGATCCAGTCGTCGACCTTCTGCAGCATCGCCGGCAGCGCCGCCAGGCTGCGGCGCACGTTCTCGTCGGTCGCCTCGTTGAAGCGGGCCGAAAGGGCGACGATCGGCGCCGCCGTCTTCAGCGCCAGGCCGATCGGGATGCCGAGCTTCGCCCCCTCCGAGTAGCTGCGCAGCGGCGAGCGGTCGTTCTTCAGCGCCCACCAGAGGATCGCCCGCACGGGTGGCTGCAGCTCGGCGTCGCCGAAGCGCTCTGCCTCCTCCACCGCCGCGCGCCGCTCCGCGTCCTCGGGCACCAACCGCGGCTCGGGCCGCAGCCGGTCGAGCTCGCGCGCTATCTCGCCGGTGCCCTGGATCCTGCGGCCGTCGACCTTCATCGCCGGCACGGTGACGCCCGGGAAGCCGACCGCCTTCAGAACGCCCTTGGAGACCACCGGCATCAGGTCGGTGCGCTTGTAGGGGATGCCCTTCGCCTCGAGCATCAGCCGCGCCGCCATCGACGGGTGGGAACCGGGAATGACGTAGAGCCGCGCCTCCACGGCAAGCCATCATAGACTCGCGTCGCAGATGCTGCTCGCTGTCGACGTCGGCAACACCCAGACGCACCTCGGCGCCTTCGACGGCGAGCGCCTGGTCGAGCACTGGCGCTTCCAGACGCGCTCCGGGGCGACCGGCGACGAGCTGGCGGCGAAGATCGCCGGCCTGCTCGGCCTCTGCGACATGGGCCTCTCCGACCTCGACGCCGTCTGCGTCTCCTCGGTCGTGCCGCCGCTCGGCGTCCACTACGAGCAGATGACCGAGCGCTATCTCGACGCCGGCTGCCTGACGATCGGGCCGGGGGTCAAGACCGGGATGCCGATTCGCATCGACAACCCGCTCGAGGTCGGCGCCGACCGCCTGGTCAACTCGATCGCCGCCTACGAGCGCTTCGGCGGCGCCTGTGTGGTCGTCGACTTCGGCACCGGGATCAACATCGACGCGGTCTCCGGGGAGGGCGAATACCTCGGCGGCGCGATCGGCCCGGGGCTGGAGATCTCGCTCACCGCGCTGATCGACCGCGCAGCGCGGATCGGCCGCATCGACCTCGAAGAGCCGGAGACGGCGATCGGCCGCTCGAGCCGCGCCGCGATCCAGTCCGGCTTCGTCTTCGGCTTCGCCGGGATGATCGACGGCGTGGTCGGCCGGATCGAAGAGGAGCTGGGCGACGCCGACGTGCTTGCCACCGGCGGCCTCGCCCGCGTCGTCGTCCCCTTCGCGGAGACGATCGACGAGATGGACGAGATGCTTACCCTGAAGGGCCTGCGTCTCATCCATGAGCGAAATCAATAAAAAAGCGCAACCACCCTTGACCTCGCCGTTCTCCATCGGCGGCGTCGAGATCCCCAACCGCGTCCTGCTCGCGCCGCTGGCCGGGATCGGCAACTGGTTCGTGCGCCTGCAGGCGAAGCGCCACGGGGCGGGGCTCGCCGTCTCGGAGATGATCTCGAGCTTCGGCCTGCACTACCGCAACGAGCGCACGCTGCGCGAGCTGATGCGGATCCACCCCGACGAGCACCCGGTCTCCGTGCAGCTTTTCGGCCACGACCCCGAGGTGATGCGCTCCGGCGCCGCGATCGCCGCCGAGGCGGGCGCCGATCTGATCGACATCAACATGGGCTGCCCGGTGCGCAAGGTGCGCAAGACCGGCGCCGGGGTCGAGCTGCTCGCCGATCCCGAGCTGGCGCTCGCCCTGCTGCGCGGCGCCCGGGAGGGCAGCGGCCTGCCGGTCACGGCGAAGCTGCGCTCCGGCCTGCGCCCCGGCGACCGCTCCGGCTTCGAGCTCGCCGTGCGCCTCGCCGAGCAGGGCGGCGCGGCGGCGATCGGCTTCCACCCGCGGGCGGCGACGACCAAGCACAAGGGCAGCCCCGACTACGCGCTCACCCGCGAGCTGGTCCGGCGGATCGACGTGCCGGTGATCGTCTCCGGCGGCCTCGACGACGCCGAGTCGGCGCGCCGCGCCTACCGCGAGTCGGGGGCCGCCGCGGTGATGATCGCGCGCGGCTCCTTCGGCAACCCGTGGCTGTTCGAGCAGCTGACGGGACGTCGCACCGGGCCGCCCTCGCGCGAGGAGGTCGTCGCCGAGCTGCTGTGGACGGTCGACCGCGCCGAGGAGCATCTGGGGACCGAGCGGGCGGCCCGCTACCTGCGCAAATTCTATCCCTGGTACGCCGAGGCGATCGGCGTCCCGGAGGGGGTCGCGCAGGAGCTTCAGCGCAGCGCCGACCTGCCTCGGGCGCGGCAGCTGATCGGCGCCCAGGCGGCCGCCCAAAAACCCTTGAGTGCCGAGCCGGCGCCCTCGCTATAATCCCGCGACTTCCGGCCCAGGTGCGGCGTCCACAGGCGTCGTTCCCGGGCATTTTTGGTCTTGAGACAGAAGTCTGGGACCGAAAAGCCACCGTCCAGCGAAAGCCGAAGTGAGGTCCAGCGCAAAGTGACTCGTCAAGCCGTAATTACCCCGGAAGGGCTCGAGAAGCTCAAAGAGGAAGTCGAGTACCTGTCGACCGCCAAGCGGCGCGAGGTTGCGGAACGGATCAAGGAGGCGCGCGAGTTCGGCGACATCTCCGAGAACGCCGAGTACGACGACGCCAAGAACGAGCAGGCGCTGCTCGAGCAGCGAATCGCCCAGCTCGAAGAGCGGCTGCGGCGGGCGACCGTGATCGACGAGAAGGACGTCGACACCGACGCGGTGAGCTTCGGTTCGATCGTCCACGTGAAGGACCAGAAGAGCGGCGACTCGCAGAAATTCCAGATCGTCGGCTCGACGGAGGCCAACCCGGCCGAGCAGAAGCTCTCCAACGAGTCGCCGATCGGCAAGGCGCTGCTCGGCCACAAGCGCAACGACATCGTCGAGGTCGAGACGCCGCGCGGCCCGAAGAAGAAGCTCAAAATCACGAAGATTGAGACTGCGTAGCAGCCGATAGGCTCGCGCTCCATGAGCGAGCCCGAGGAGCAGCAGCTCTCAGACGTCCTTCGGGACCGACGTGAGAAGTTGGAGCGCCTGAGGGCGAATGGCGTCGACCCTTTTCCTCATTCCTTCGACGAACGGGAGGAGATCGGGGAGGTGCGGGCGGCGCACGCCGGGCTGGCGGCGGGGATCGAGACCGACTCGCGGCACCGGGTCGCGGGACGGATCGTCGCGCGGCGCGGGCACGGCAAGGCGGCCTTCCTCGACCTGCGCGACGGCACCGGCCAGATCCAGCTGCACGCGACCGCCGACAAGCTCGGACCCGAGGCCTTCGCGGCGCTGGTCGAGCTCGACCTCGGCGACTTCGTCGGTGTCGAGGGCACGGCGCTGGCGACGCGGCGCGGCGGCGAGCTCTCGCTGGCGATCGACCACTGGCGCCTGCTGGCGAAGAGCCTGCGGCCGCCGCCCGACAAGTTCCACGGCCTCGAGGACGTCGAGGTCCGCCACCGGCAGCGCGAGCTCGACCTGCTCGCCAACGAGGAGAGCCGCCGCGTCTTCCTGATCCGCACCAGGGCGATCGCCGAGACGCGCCGCCGGCTCGACGAGCACGGCTTCGTCGAGGTCGAGACGCCGGTCCTGCAGCCGCTCTACGGCGGCGCGCTGGCGCGTCCCTTCACGACGCACCACAACGCGCTCGACCGCGACCTCTATCTGCGGATCGCCACCGAGCTCTACCTCAAGCGGCTGGTTGTCGGCGGGATCGACAAGGTCTACGAGCTGGGCAAGGACTTCCGCAACGAGGGCGTCTCGCACAAGCACAACCCCGAGTTCACGATGCTCGAGTGGTACGAGGCCTACGCCGACTACGAGAAGACCGCGCACGACCTCGAGCTGCTGGTCGCCGAGGTGGCGGAGCGCGTCCTGGGCACGACCGTGGTCGAGCGCGATGGGGTCGAGATCGACCTGGCGCCGCCCTGGCGGCGGCTGACGCTGCGCGATGCGATCCGTGAGCGGGCCGGCGTCGACATCGCCGAGCACCCGACCCGCGAGGCGCTCGCGGCGGCGATGGACGGCGAGCCCGACCCGGCCGAGGGCTGGGGCAAGCTGGTCGACGGCCTGCTCTCCCGGGCGGTCGAGCCGCAGCTCGTGCAGCCGACCTTCGTCGTCGACTACCCGGTCGAGCTCTCTCCGTTCGCCAAGGCCCACCGCTCCGAGCCCGGCCTGGTCGAGCGCTGGGAGGCGTTCGTCGGCGGGATCGAGATCGCCAACTCGTTCAGCGAGCTCAACGACCCCGACGAGCAGCGGCGGCGCTTCGAGCAGCAGGCGGCGGAGCTGGCGCGCGGCGACGAGGAGGCGCAGCCCTACGACGAGGCCTTCGTCGAGGCGCTCGAGCACGGGATGCCGCCGACCGGCGGCGTCGGCCTGGGGATCGACCGGCTCGCGATGATTCTCACCGGAGCGCGCAGCCTGCGCGAGGTCGTGCTGTTCCCCGCGATGCGCTCCTGACCACCCCCGACCGCCGTCGAGGTTTTTCACGAATAGCGACGCAAACCTCTACGGCGCTTCCCGGAAACGGGCCAAAAAGCCGCTACGAGCGGCAATCGGGGACCCGTAGCCGGGTGGGCGGTCTCGGTATCGTTTAAGGGGTCGTTGGGCGCTTCCCGATAACCGAAGGGCGTCCCCGGTACTTCCGACCGCAAATCGCGTTTGACCTGTAGAGGGTCAAGAGAGGAAGCCTTTGTTCGAGAGATTCACTGAGCGAGCCCGGCAGGTAGTCGTCCTAGCGCAGGAAGAGGCTCGCACGCTGAAACACAACTACATCGGCACCGAGCACATCCTGCTCGGCCTGCTGCGCGAGGAGGAGGGCCTGGCGGCTCGGGTCCTCGAGTCTCTCGACATCACGACCGAGCGCGTGCGCTCGCAGGTGGTGCGCATCGTCGGCTCCGGCGAGGAGGTCACCTCCGGTCAGATCCCGTTCACGCCGCGGGCCAAGAAGGTGCTCGAGCTGGCGCTGCGCGAGGCGCTCTCGCTCGGCCACAACTACATCGGCACCGAGCACATCCTGCTCGGCCTGGTGCGCGAGAACGAGGGCGTCGCCGCCCGCATCCTGCTCGACTTCGACGCCGACTCCGACAAGATCCGCAACGAGGTGATCCGCATGCTCTCCGGTCCCGGCGGGCGCCGCCAGGGCGGCGGCGGGGGCGGCGGCCAGGGCGAGGGCTCGGGCAAGAAGAGCTCGAAGCTGCTCGACCAGTTCGGCCGCAACCTGACCAAGCTCGCCGAGGAAGGCAAGCTCGACCCGGTGATCGGCCGCGAAACCGAGATCGAGCGGATCATGCAGATCCTCTCCCGCCGCACCAAGAACAACCCGGTGCTGCTGGGCGAGCCCGGCGTCGGCAAGACCGCCGTGGTCGAGGGCCTGGCGGCGCGGATCAACAACGGCGAGGTGCCGGAGCTGCTGCGCAACAAACAGATCTACACGCTCGACCTGGCGGCCCTGGTCGCCGGTTCGAAGTACCGCGGCGAGTTCGAGGAGCGGCTCAAGAAGGTGATGAAAGAGATCAGCCAGCGCGGCGACATCATCCTCTTCATCGACGAGCTCCACAACCTGGTCGGCGCCGGCGCCGCCGAGGGCGCGATCGACGCCGCCTCGATCCTCAAGCCGGCGCTGGCGCGCGGCGAGCTGCAGACGATCGGCGCGACGACGCTCGACGAGTACCGCAAATATCTCGAGCGCGACTCGGCCCTGGAGCGCCGCTTCGCCCAGATCAAAGTCGACCAGCCCTCGGTCCCGGACACGGTGAAGATCCTCGAGGGGCTGCGCGAGCGCTACGAGCAGCACCACCGCGTCAACATCACCGACGACGCGCTGGCCGCCGCCGCCGAGCTCGCCGACCGCTACATCTCCGACCGCTTCCTGCCCGACAAGGCGATCGACCTGATCGACGAGGCCGCCTCGCGGATGCGCATCAAGAGCATGTCGGCGCCGCCGGTCTACCGCGACCTCGAGGAGGAAGTGGAAAAGACGCGGCGCGAGAAGGAGGCCGCGATCGAGGCGCAGGAGTTCGAGAAAGCCGCCAACCTGCGCGACACCGAGCGCCAGCTGACGACCCGCAAGCGCCAGCTCGAAGACGAGTGGTCGGAGGGCGACTCGGCCGAGCGGCCCGACGTCGGCGAAGAGGAGATCGCCGACATCGTCTCGATGTGGACCGGCATCCCGGTCTTCAAACTGACCGAGGCCGAGACGAAGAAACTGATCCGCATGGAGGAGGAGCTGCACAAGCGGGTGATCGGCCAGGAGGTCGCGATCACCGCCGTCTCGAAAGCGATCCGCCGCTCGCGCGCCGGGATCAAGGACCCGAAGCGGCCGGCCGGCTCGTTCATCTTCCTCGGCCCCTCCGGGGTCGGCAAGACCGAGTTGGCGCGGACGCTCGCCGAGTTCCTCTTCGGCGACGAGGAAGCGCTGGTGCGGATCGACATGTCCGAGTACATGGAGAAGCACGCGGTCAGCCGCCTGGTCGGCTCGCCGCCGGGCTACATCGGCTACGACGAGGGCGGCCAGCTGACCGAGGCCGTGCGGCGCAAGCCCTACAGCGTGCTGCTGCTCGACGAGATCGAGAAGGCGCATCCGGACGTCTTCAACATCCTGCTGCAGATCCTCGAGGACGGCAGGCTGACCGACGCCCAGGGGCGCACGGTCGACTTCCGCAACGCGATCGTGATCATGACCTCGAACATCGGCGCCTCGGAGATCGCCAAGAACACCTCGATCGGCTTCACCGTCGCCGACGAGACCGGCATGTCCTACGACGACATGAAAAACCGGATCATGGGCGACCTGAAAAAAGTCTTCCGGCCCGAGTTCCTCAACCGGATCGACGAGGTGATCGTCTTCCACAAGCTGGCCAAGGAGGAGGTCAAGGAGATCATCGACCTGATGATCAACCGCGTCCGCGTCCAGGTCGCCGAGCACGAGCTGCAGCTGGAGCTGAGCGAGGACTCGAAGGACCTGCTGGTCGACAAAGGCTGGGACCCCTCGATGGGCGCCCGGCCGCTGCGCCGCGCGATCCAGCGCTACATCGAGGACCCGCTGGCCGACGAGGTGCTGCGCCAGGGCGAGATGGAGGCCGGTTCTACCGTGCTGGTCGAGCGCGACCCCTCCGGCGACGCCGAGGACAAGCCGCTGAAGCTGACGATCGTCGCGCCGAAGAAGCCGGCGAAGAAGCCGAAGCCCAAGCCAGAGCCTGAGAAGGTCGGCGACAGCTCGGCCAAATGAGGGAGCCCGGCAGGGCGGCGGTCGGCAGCTGGAGCGGCGGTCGCTTCATGCGCTTCGGCGAGGAGATCGCGGAGGAGCGGCTGGAAGGGCTGCTCAGGCCGGGGGACGGGATCGACTCCGTCCTCACCGCCGACGTCTACGGGCAGGGGGAGGCGGACTCGATGCTGGGGCGTTCGCTCGCCGGAGTCCCGCGCGACGATTACTCGCTGGTGGGCGCTGTGGGCCACGACTTCTACGCGGGCGAGCGCGACGGCCCGAAGGGCTTCCCGCGCTTCACCGACCCGCGCCTGCGCGGGCCCGGCGAGTACGGCGACTACCTGCGGATGGCGGCAGAGCGCAGCCTCGAGCGGCTCGGCACGGATCGCTTCGACCTGCTGCTGCTGCACAACCCCGACCGCACCGGCTACTCGAGCGAGGCGGTCTGGGGCGCGATGGCGGCGCTGCGCGAGGAAGGGGTGACCGGGCAGATCGGCGTCGCCCCCGGCCCGGCCAACGGCTTCACGCTCGACCTGATCAACTGCATCGAGCGCTTCGGCGAGCTGATCGACTGGGCGATGATCATCCTCAACCCGTTCGAGCCGTGGCCGGGCGAGCTCTGCCTCGACGCGGCGGCGCGCAACGACGTGCGGGTGATCACGCGGGTGGTCGACTACGGCGGGCTCTTCTGGGGCGACCTGCGGCCGGGCCTGGAGCTCGCCCGCGGCGACCACCGGGCGTTCCGCCCGGAAGGCTGGATCGAGGCCGGGCTGGAGAAGCTCGAGCGAGTGCTGCCGATCGCCGAACGGGCCCGGCTGACGCAGATCCAGCTCGCCTGCCAGTGGAACCTCGTCCACCCGGCGGTCGAGTGCGTCGTGCCGACGCTGATCCAGGAGGCGGGGGAGGGCGCGCGGCCGATCGAGCAGAAGCGGGCCGAGCTGGCGGCGCTGCCGGCCGAGCAGCGGCTGAGCGAGGAGGACGTGGCGGCGATCCGCGCGGTCGGCGACAACACCGGCTGCATGGCGCTGAAGGGCGCCAGCCCCGAGCACGAGGGCGAGGAGCGGCCGGACCGCTGGGCATTAAGCGACGACCTAGTCGAGGTAGGGGTCCGTTGGAATATCGACCCAGTTCGCGATCTGACGATGGCCGCGTAGGCCTGTCCCGGTAGGGGTTCCACTTAACTTTTTCGAAGGCTTGGGGTTCGGCTGTCGCCCGAGGCAGTCGACGAAAAAGTACAAGACGTTCCACCCCTACCGGGACAGGCCATCCCAAGCGCTGCAATGAGTCGGTCAGCGTGTTGTGGGTATAGGCAAGGAGTGTGCAAATCCTCGATCGAGGGGGGATCGACTTGTTTTCCATGCCCATGCGGGCGTTCTTTGCTCTGATCGCGATGGCGGTCTTCTTCGCTCCGGTCGCGCAGGCCGCCTTTCCCGGCGCCAACGGCCGGATCGCGTTCGAAAGCGACAACGGCGGCGACTACGAGATCTACACGCTCGGCGCCGGCGGCGCCAGGAGCATCACGGCGGGGG
>Ga0210120_1000398_pt1 | contig 10207 bp, 9 predicted proteins | sample Goodyear_PhragA__FD_184868 | JGI IMG/M metagenome (GOLD analysis project Ga0210120, IMG submission 184868) | Wetland microbial communities from San Francisco Bay, California, USA, that impact long-term carbon sequestration - Goodyear_PhragA_D2... | ecosystem: Environmental > Aquatic > Marine >... | reverse complement strand
GAACCTGCGGGCGGGCGAAATCGTCGCGCGCGCCTGCTTCGGCCTCGCCCCGGCCGACCCCAGCGAGGTCAAGGCGACGATGTCCGGGATGCGCGAGCGCCGCCACGAGGCACAGCCGTCGGGGATCAAGACCTTCGGTTCGACCTTCAAGAACCCGGAGGACGAGCGAGCGGGGGGACGCACGGCGGGGCAGCTGCTCGAGGCCGCCGGCTGTCGGGGGCTGCAGGTCGGCGGCGCCCGCTTCTCTCCCAAGCACGCGAACTTCGTCGAGAACGCCGGCGAGGCGACGACCGCCGACGTGTTGGCGCTGATGGCCGCGGGCCGTCGCCGCGTGCACGAGCGCTTCGGCGTCGTGCTCGAGCCCGAGGTGCAGACGCTGGGGGACTTGCGCCGGCCGGAGGACTGGGAGCTGTGACGCGTCGCCTGGTCGCCGCCGCGGCGCTGCTGGTCGTCGCTCTCGCCGTCTACTGGTTCCTCGTTCGCGACCGGACCGTCGAGCCGACCGTGTACGTGCCGCGCGCGACGGCGACGATCGGCTCGGGCGCCGAAGCGGTGGCGGTCGGGCCGCGCGGCCGGCTGCTCGGCTGGCTGCCGGTCTCCGAAGACGCCAGGCTGCCGGCGCTGCCGCTCTCCGAACCGCCGCAGAACGGCCGCCTCGCCGGCCCGGTCCTCGCGCAGGCGAAGGTGCTGGGCGCCGCGCCGCCGGCCCTGCAGCCATACCTGGAGAGCAGCTCCTACGGCGAAAGCGGGATCGACGTGAACCTGCGTTCGGGGATCGAATTGCGCTTCGGGGACGCCTCGCAGGTGACTGCGAAGTGGGCGGCGGCGGCTGCGGTGCTCGCCGATCCCACGGTGACGAGCCTCGATTATGTAGACCTGAGCGCGCCCGGGAGACCCGACGTAGGCGGCTCTGGGCATACGCTTCCGCCTCCTGAATAAACCCTCGACCACAGGGTTAGAGTCGGCTAAGTCTCAAGCAAGCCTCGAGAGTTTGCGCTTGCAGGATGTGTCCCGGGCGTTTGACAGAGGCCCGGAAATACCCTACGTTGAGCGCAATTTCCGCGGTAACGGCGGAGGGTGGGACCCTCAAGCATCGCTGAAGCCTCGGACGGAACAAGGGCTCAACTCAAGATGGAATCCACTTATCTGGCTGTGATCAAGGTCGTCGGCGCCGGCGGCGGGGGCACCAATGCCGTCAGCCGCATGGTCGACGCGGGCATCCGCGGCGTCGAGTTCGTAGCGGTCAACACCGACGCGCAGGCGCTGCAGGCCTGCGACGCCGACATCAAGCTCTCGATCGGCCAGGAGCTGACCCGCGGCCTCGGCGCCGGCGGCAACCCGGAGGTGGGTGCGGGCGCCGCGGCGGAGAGCCGCGACGAGATCAAGGAGGCGCTGAAGGGCGCCGACATGGTCTTCGTCACCGCCGGCGAGGGCGGCGGCACCGGCACCGGCTCGGCGCCGATCATCGCCGAGATCGCCAAGGAGGAGATCGGCGCGCTGACCGTCGGCGCGGTGACCAAGCCGTTCGAGTTCGAGGGCAAACGGCGGATGCAGCAGGCGCTCGAGGGGATCGAGAAGCTGCGCAACAACGTCGACACCCTGATCATCGTCCCGAACGAGAAGCTGCTGCAGGCGGTCGAGCGGCGCACCAGCGTGCTCGAGGCGTTCCGCCAGGCCGACGACATCCTGCGCCAGGGCGTGCAGGGGATCACCGACCTGATCACGATCCCCGGGCTGATCAACCTCGACTTCGCCGACGTGCGCACGATCATGCGCGACGCCGGCTCGGCGCTGATGGGCGTCGGCGCCGCCTCCGGCGAGTCGCGCGCGGTCGACGCCGCCAAGGCGGCGGTCACCTCGCCGCTGATCGAGGAGTCGATCAAGGGCGCCACCGGGATGCTGCTCAACATCACCGGCCCCGAGGACCTCGGCCTGTTCGAGGTCAACGAGGCGGCCCAGCTCGTGCAGGCGGAAGCCGACGACAACGCCAACATCATCTTCGGCTCGGTCGTCGACCAGTCGATGCGCGACGAGGTCCGGGTCACCGTGATCGCCACCGGATTCGAGGGCTTCGAGCTGCTGGCCCGCTCGCCGCAGCGCGTGCGTCGTCGCTACGAGAGCCGCGGACCGCGGATCTCCGCCGAGGACACGGATATCCGCAAACTGCGGGTGTCGGACGACGACATCGACGTTCCAGGGTTCTTGAAGGAATGAGAGCGGGGGAGGGGCACCGGGCTCTCCTTGCCGGCACCTTGCCTTCCTTCCAATAGCCTTGCGCGTCGATGAGGACGCCCTTGTATGAGCTTCATGTGGCTGCCGGAGCGAAGATGGTCGATTTCGCGGGCTGGGAGATGCCTGTTACGTATGAGGGAGTGCGGGAGGAGCACATGGCGGTGCGCACGCACGCCGGGATGTTCGACGTCTCGCACATGGGCGAGGTCGAGGTCGAGGGGCCGGGCGCGCTTGGGTTCCTGCAGCGGGTGCTCTCCAACGACGTCGCCGCGATCGCCGTCGGCGGCGCCCAGTACTCGTGTCTCTGCGCCGAGGACGGCGGCGTGCTCGACGACCTCTTCGCCTACCGGCTCGGCGGCGACCGCTACCTGATCGTCACCAACTCCGCCAACCATGCCGCCGACCTCGCCTGGCTCGGCCGCTGGAGCCGCGACTTCGACGTCGCCGTGCGCGACGTCGCCGACCGCTACGCGATGCTCGCTGTGCAGGGCCCGCACGCGCGGCTGATCGTCGGCCGCTCCCTCGTGGTCGCGCCGCCGCCGCGGATGCGGGTGGCGGCCGAGCGCGTCGGCGGCCGCCCGGCGCTGGTCTGCGGCACCGGCTACACCGGCGAGGACGGGATCGAGCTGCTGGTCGACCCCGAGGTCGCGCCGGCGATCTGGGCCGAGCTGCTCGACGCCGGCGTCGTCCCCTGCGGGCTCGGCGCCCGCGACACGCTGCGGCTGGAGGCCTGCTTCCACCTGCACGGCAACGACCTGTCGCCGCAGCGCAACCCGATCGAGGCGGGGCTCGGCTGGTGCTGCAAGGAGGCGACGGGGTTCGTCGGCGCCGAGGCGGTCGCTCGGGCGCGCGCCGAGGGCACGGCCGAGCGCCTTGTCCCGTTCAAGATGGATGGCCGGGGTATTCCAAGGGCCGGGCTCAAAGTGCTGAGCCGCAGCGATGGAGCGTCCGTATCTGATTCCTCGCGACTGAGCGGAGGCGAAGCTATTGGTGTCGTGACCAGCGGCAGCTTCTCGCCCTCGTTGGAGATCGGCGTCGGCATGGCCTACCTGCGCAGCGAGCTCGCCGAGCCCGGGACCGAGGTCGAGATCGACGTGCGCGGCAAGCGCCGCGCCGCCCGTATAGCTTCCAAGCCCCTGTATGCGAGTCCCTCCTGAAATGACCGCGGCCCGGATGAGGCCGAGTGACGCTGCGCGGGTACGGCCCCTCCCCGACGCTCCGCGTAGCGCTGCTACGCGGAGGTCGTGTCGTGACCGTCCCGCTTGGTCATCGACCTCCCCGGACTCGCGCTCATTTCAGTCGGAACTCGCGAAAGGAAAGTCAATTGTCTGATGGTTCCTATCCAGAGGGCCTGCTTTACCACCCGGAGCACGACTGGGTGCGAATCGATGGCGACCAGGCGACCTTCGGGATTACCTGGTATGCGCAAGACAGCCTCGGCGAGGTGGTGTTCTACGAGCCGCCGGAGGTTGGTTCCACGGTCGCCAAGGACTCGCCGTATGCCGAGGTCGAGTCCGTGAAGGCGGTTTCCGATGTGATTGCCCCGCTGTCTGGGGAAATCATTGAGATCAACGGTGCGTTGGCCGACGCGCCGGAGCGCATCAACGAGGATCCGTACGGCGACGGCTGGCTGGTCAAAGTCGCGTTGAGCGACCCCAGCGAGGCCGATGGCCTACTCAAGCCCGCCGATTACGTAGCCTTGCTCGGGTGAGCCGCTACACCTCCGCAACCTCCGCGGACCGAGCCGAGATGCTCGCCGCGATCGGGGTCGACTCGGTCGCGGAGCTGTTCGCCCAGGTCCCCGAGCCGCTGCGCCTCGACCGGCCGCTGGCCCTGCCGGAGGGGATGAGCGAGGCCGAGGTCTACGAGCGGCTGGCGGCCCTCGCCGCCCGCAACGCCGACTGCGAAGAGCAGGTCTGCTTCATCGGCGCCGGGATGTACGACCACTACGTGCCGGCGATCGTCGATGCGATCATCCAGCGCAGCGAGTTCCTCACCCCCTACACGCCCTACCAGCCGGAGATCTCGCAGGGCGGCCTGCAGGCGATGTTCGAGTTCCAGACCGCGATGTCGGAGCTGACCGCGCTGCCGGTGGCCACCGCGGGCCTCTACGAGGGACCGTCCTCGGTCGCCTCGGCCGCCTACCTGGCGATCGGTGCGACCAAGGGCAGGCGCCGCTTCGTCGTCTCGCGCGGCGTCCACCCGCACAGCCGCGAGACTCTCGCCACCTACGCGGTCGGCTTCGGCGCGGAGGTCGCGGAGGTCGGGATGGAGGACGGGCTGACCGACGCGGCGGAGCTGGCCGGGGCGGTCGACGACGAGACCGCCGCGGTGATCCTGCAGAGCCCCAATTTCCTCGGCTCGGTCGAGGACGTCGAGGCGCTCGGCGCGGCCGCGGAGCGGCACGGCGCGCTGCTCGTCGTCGCCGTCGACCCGATGACCCTGGGCGTGCTGCGGCCGCCGGGCGAGTGCGGGGCCGACATCGCGCTCGGCGAGGGCCAGCCGCTCGGCAACCGGCTCGACTTCGGCGGCCCCTCCTTCGGCTTCTTCTGCGGCGCCGAGGAGCTGATCCGCAAGATGCCGGGCCGGATCGCCGGCGAGACCGACGACGTCGACGGGCGGCGCGGCTTCGTGCTGGCGCTGCAGACCCGCGAGCAGCACATCCGGCGCGAGAAGGCGACCCACAACATCTGCACCGCGCAGGCGCTGAACGCCCTTGCGGCGACGATCCACCTCGCCTGGCTCGGCAGGGAGGGCTACCGCGAGCTGGGCGAATTGTTGCTGCGGCGCACGGCGTACGCGCGCGAGCGGCTCGCCGCCGTGCCGGGGGTCGAGCCGCTGCACGAGGCGCCGGTGGCGCGCGAGTTCGCCGTGCGGCTGGACGCGCCGGTCGAGCGCGTGCTCGAGCGCTGCGCCGAGCGCGGCATCGCCGCCGGCTACCCGCTGGGGCGCGAGTACCCCGAGCACGAGGACGGCCTGCTGGTCGCGATCACCGAGCGGCGCACGCGGGCGCAGATCGACGATCTGGCCGAGGCGCTCGGCGCGGCGATCCAGGCCGAGGCCGGCGAGTTTCCGGTCCATAAGACGGGAAAGTCGCCAGAGGGGGTCCGGTGAACCAGCAGGACGAACAGGTGCTCACGATCTACGAGCGCTCGAAGCCCGGCCGCCGCGCCGCGGTCCTGCCCGACGCCGAAGTGCCCGAGACGCCGCTGGAGGAGCTGATCCCGGCGAACCTGCTGCGCTCCGAGCCGCCGCGCCTGCCCGAGGTCGCCGAGCCGGAGATCGTCCGCCACTACAACCGCCTCTCGCGCCGCAACTTCGACCTCGACACCGGCTTCTACCCGCTCGGCTCGTGCACGATGAAGCACAACCCGCGGCTCAACGAGCGGGTCGCGGCGCTGCCCGGTCACGCCCGCCTGCACCCGGCGCAGCAGCCGCAGCGCGCCCAGGGGGCGCTGGAGCTGATGTGGCTGCTGCAGGAGTCGCTGGCGGAGATCTGCGGCCTGCCGCACGTCAGCCTGCAGCCCTCGGCCGGCTCGCACGGCGAGCTCGCCGGCCTGTTGCTGACCCGCGCCTACCACGCCGACCGCGGCGAAGCGCGCACCAAGGTGCTGGCGCCCGACACCTCGCACGGCACCAACCCGGCATCGGTGACGATGGCCGGCTACGAGATCGTCAAGGTCGCGACCGACGAGCGCGGCGGCGTCGAGATTGACGACCTGCGGGAGAAGGTCGACGACGAGGTCGCCTGCCTGATGCTGACCAACCCCAACACGCTCGGCCTGTTCGACGAGAACATCGCCGAGATCGCCGGCCTGATCCACGAGGCGGGGGGGACGCTCTACTACGACGGCGCCAACCTCAACGCGGTGATGGGCCACTCGCGGCCCGGCGACATGGGCTTCGACATCGTCCACGTCAACCTGCACAAGTCGTTCAGCCAGCCGCACGGGGGAGGCGGCCCGGGCGCGGGGCCGATCGCGGTATCCGATCGGATCGAGCCCTTCCTGCCGCGACCCCAGGTCGTGCGGCGCGAGAGCGGCAACGGCAGCGGCCCGAGCTTCGACCTCGATTACGACCGGCCGAAGTCGATCGGCCGCCTGCGCGGCTTCCAGGGCAATTTCGGCGTCTTCGTCCGCTCCTACGCCTACATCCTCAGCCTCGGCGCCGACGGCCTCGCCGAGGCCTCGGAGACGGCGGTATTGAACGCCAACTACCTCAAGGCGCGCCTCGCCGAGGGCCGCGCCGGCAAGCATCTCCCAATCGCCTTTGACCGCCACTGCATGCACGAGTTCGTCCTCTCCGGCAAGCCGATGAAGAAGGACCTCGGCATCGCCACCCTCGACCTCGCCAAGCGCCTCTTGGATTTCGGCTTCCACCCCCCGACCGTCTATTTCCCCCTCCTCGTGGAGGAGGCCCTGATGGTCGAGCCCACCGAGACCGAGACCAAGGAGTCCCTGGACGCCTTCGCCGACGCCATAGACCAGATCCTCGCCGAGGCCGAGCAGGACCCCGAGAAGGCCAAACAGGCCCCCTACACGACCCCCGTGCGGCGCCTGGACGAGGTCAAAGCCACCCGCAAGCCGGTGGTGCGCCAGCCGCTCGGCTAACTGGCACACTACTAATGTGCGATTTCCCACTCTATCAGTGTGCTATTTGCTACGCTAATTACGTAGAAAATGGCACGCGATCAACGTATACGGGGAAATCCGTTCATCTTCGACCGGCCGCTCGCGCCGGACGATCTCATCGACCGCGAGGACGAGCTGGCGCTTCTCGTCGAGCGCCTGCGGGACGGTGTCAACACCCGCCTCTCGAGCCCGCGCGATTACGGAAAGACGAGCCTCCTGCGTCGGGCGCTCGCCGACGCCCGCGCCGCCGACGCCGGAGCGGTAATCGTCGATCTCTACGGCGTTCGCACGTCTGGGCAGATGGCGGCGCAAATCGAGTCGGCATACGCCGACCTCCCCGCAGGGCCGCTGAGCTCTGCGCTGACGAAGCTGCATCGCCACGGTGGTGGGATGGGGCTGCAAACTCCGCTTGGGGGGGCGTCGATCTCCTTCGGCGCCGGCGAAGCGGGGCACAGGGCGTTGCTCGATGCGCTCAGCCTGCCGGCGCGGCTCCACGAGAAGACCGGCCGTCGCATGCTCGTCGTCTTCGATGAGTTCCAGGTGGTTCTCAAGGCAGAGCTCGATGCTGTCATCCGCAGCGTGATTCAGCACCAGGGGTCTGGCGTGACCTATGTCTTTTCCGGTTCGCACCCCGGCATGATGCGCTCGCTGTTCTCGGACCGGAAGCGGCCCTTCTATGGCCAGGCGGCGCCGCTTGAGCTGCATCGCCTCCCTCGTCCGGCGATCGGCGATTACATCGGGGACCGGTTCGAGCAGACCCGGCGGGAGCCTGGAGAGGCTCTTGGATGGCTGCTCGATTTCGTCGATGGCCATCCTCAGCGAGCGATGCTCTTCGCACACCTGCTCTGGCGGCACACGGCAGTGGACACGGAAGCCGCCGAGGAGCAATGGCTGGCGGCTCACGAAGAGGCCTGGGGCTATCTCCAGGGTGACTTCGAGGCCACTTGGGACTCGCTCTCGGCGGTGGAGGCGGGTGTGGTGGACGCCGTCGCCGCAGGGGTCCAGAGTCTCACCGGCAAGGCCTCACGCGAGATATTCGGCCTTCCCACCGGTTCGGCTGCCGGCAACGCAGCAAAGCGACTGGTTGAGCAGGGGATTCTCACCCGCGCGGGAAGCGGCCGCGAAACGCGCTACGAGCTTGTCGATCCGGTCTTCGCCCGCTGGGTGGTCAGCGGCAGGCGCTGGACGGTCGGATAGAAGGGATTGCGATCCGCGCCGCCGATCAGAGCTCCGGCAGCTCCTGCTCCAGGTCGAGCACGGGGGCGAAGAGGTCGCCGTGGTCCTCGATCCGCTTCAAGACCTCGCCGGCTTCGAAGACGAGCGAGTCGGCGTCGTGCTCTTCCGCGGCGTGGGTGACCTCGTCCCAGGTGACGGGGGTCGAGGCGGTGGGGTGGGGGCGGGCGCGTAGGGAGTAGACGGAGATCGTCGTCTTGCGCTGGTGGTTCTGGGACCAGTCGACGAAGACCTTGCCCTCGCGTTCTACCTTCTTCATCTTCGAGACGACCTGGTCGGGGGTCTGCTTCTCCAGCAGCTGGGCGATCGCTTTGGCGAAGGGTTTGGTGATCTCGTAGGAGCTGTCCTTGTTGTTCAGCGGCACGTACACCTGTAGGCCCTTCGAGCCCGAGGTCTTGGGGAAGCACTGGAGGCCGAAGTGGTCGAACATCTCCTTCAGGCGCAGGGCGACGCGGCAGCACTCGACGATGTCGGCGGGCGGGCCGGGGTCGAGGTCGAAGGCCAGCACCGTCGGCCGTTTCGGCGCCCGCGAGAGCGAGAGCGAGGGGTGCAGCTCGATCGCCGCAAGCTGTGCCATCCAGATCAGCGTCGGCCGGCTGTCGCAGACGCAGAAGTCGATCTTGCCGGCGTGCGGGCCGGCGAGGACCCGCGCCGTCTTCACCCATTTCGGCCGGTGCTTGGGGCAGCGCTTCTCGAAGAACGCCGCGTCGAGGTCGTCCACGCCTTCGGGGAAGCGGCGCAGCGTCACCGCGCGTCCGCTCAGGTGGGGGACGATCGCCTCCGCCACCTTGGCGTAGTAGTCGACCATTTCGCCCTTGGTGAACCCGGCCTCCGGGTAGAGCACCTTGTCGAGGTTGGTGAGCTTCAGCTCCCGGCCGTCGACCTCGACCTGGCGCGTGTCGGCCATCGCCTATTTCGAGGCTTTGGCTCTTTTGCCGGACGAGCGTTTTTTCGAGGAGGCTTTGGGTTTCTTCGCCCCGCCGCGCGCTCTCGCTTTCGCCTTGCCGGCTTTGCGCTCCTTGACCGCGGCGATGCTCTCCTCCAGCGCGCTCATCAGGTCGGGAGCGGCGGTCGGCTGCGGCGCCTCGGCCTCCGGCGCCTCGAGCACGTCCTGGCCCTCGGCCTTGCGTTCGATCAGCGCCAGGAGCTGCTCGCGGTACTCGTCGCGGTAGGCGGACGGGTCGAACTCGGTGGTCAGCGAGTCGATCAGCTGCTCGGCCATCTCGACCTCCTTCTTCGCCGGCTTCTGCTCGCCCTGCGGCAGCACGTCCTCCAGCTCGGAGGGCGCGACGACCTCGTCGGCGAAGCGCATCGTGGTCAGCGTCAGCGCGCCCTCGCCGGGGCGCAGCGCCGCCAGGTGCTCCTTGTTGCGGAAGACGAAGCGGGCGATCGCAACCTTGCCCGACTCCTGCATCGCCCGGGCGAGCAGCGAATACGCTTTCTCGGCGCCCTCCGCCGGGCCCAGATAGTAGGGGCTGTCGAAGTAGATCGGGTCGATCTGGTCGAGGTCGACGAAGTCCTGCACCTCGATCGCCCGGGTCTTCTCCGGCGCCAGCGCCTCCAGCTCGTCTTTGCTCAGCGGCACGTAGCGGTCGGGGGTCACCTCGAAGGCTTTGACGATCTCCGCGTAGGGGACCTCCTCGTCGGTGCCCTCGGCGACGCGGCGGTTGCGGATCCGGGCGCCGTCGGACTCGCGGATCTGGCGCAGGGCGATGTCGCGCCGCGCCACGGCGCTGTAGAGGCGCACGGGGACGTTGAGCAGCCCGAAGCTGATCGTCCCGGTCCAGATCGCTCTCGCCATCAGCCGATCACCTACCCGGATTCTCGCAGCGATCCACGGCTCGCCGCCACAGCCGGCGACGCGCGGGACGCTTCTTGCGCGTGTCGGCGATCATGCCCGCGTGCTGTTCGAGCTACGCGACGTCAGCCTCAGCCGCGGCGAGCGCCGCGTGCTCGACTCGCTCGACGCCGAGATCGAGCCCGGCGCGACGGCGATCCTCGGCCCCTCCGGGGTCGGCAAGTCGACGCTGCTGCGGCTGCTCAACCGGCTCGCCGACCCCGACGGCGGCACGATCGCCTACCGCGGCCGCTCGCTCGACTCCTACGACCCG
>Ga0210120_1000397_pt1 | contig 10228 bp, 5 predicted proteins | sample Goodyear_PhragA__FD_184868 | JGI IMG/M metagenome (GOLD analysis project Ga0210120, IMG submission 184868) | Wetland microbial communities from San Francisco Bay, California, USA, that impact long-term carbon sequestration - Goodyear_PhragA_D2... | ecosystem: Environmental > Aquatic > Marine >... | reverse complement strand
CTTTGCATGTCGTGAGAATCTTATTTCCATCTATAAAATCCTACTCGAATTATAACTTATTTAGAGACCATGGGCGAGACCAAACTAGTTACCATAGGAATTCTGATAGCTCTTTTCGTGAGCCTGCTTATAGCTGTGCCCTCTTGGGACGAGGAGTACCTGCGTCTGAAAATCCTTACCTATATGCTCAAAGAGATATAAAATGACCCACACTAAAACACGATGACCTAAAAATGTTAATGGCAATAGTTCTTCCAATGCTTTCTATTCCTATTATATTGAGCAATTTATCTTGGCTTTGGAAGGTGGTTATCATTGTCATTGCTGCGTTAGGAGGAGCCTTATGGGGCATCGGTATCGACGCCATGCAAAAGGCTTTGAGAAAGATATTCGGTCTTCCGCCCATTGATGAGGATACGGGGCAGGTGGTCAAGGAAAAGGATGAGAAGAGTGAGGAGGAAAAATGAGCTGTTTTTGATCTTAACCGAATTTCTTAGGAGAAATATTTGACGATGAAAATTCTTGCATTAATTCCATGCCTGTTACTATATTTTGCGGCGGCAGCCCATGCCGAACACAAACTTCTGGTCACTGATATTCTTGGGCCGGGCGAAGCTGAGGCGGAGGCTGGGTTCAGTGTTAGCCGCAATAGCTATGATTTTACCTTTCAACCGCCGCCTGTGCTGGCCCCCGGCCCCGGCGCTCTGATTATGGGTCATCTCCCGATCCATTGGGTCCCGCATATATACCGAAACGCGCAGTCCGGGCAGGTCCGCTTCTTGTCGGGAGAGGGCCTGAAGGGTACCGAGGCATCGGTTATCTCCCTGAGCAGGTCCATAATGATATCTTTCAGCAGTCCATAAGCCGGCGCAGGGTCAGCTGCGCTGAAAAGCGGAAGTTCTATGCCCTCCCCGATCACTGATCTGCCCAGAAGCAGAAACATCGCGTCGATTTCTTCCGCAGGAACTTGCTTTTCCGTCGAATAGAGGAGCAGGTAGAACGGAAGCTGCAGACTCCGGATGGCCCGGTGCCATGAATCCCGGTCTCCGGCATCGACTTTATTCAGGTCGATCCTGAGAGCGCCGGCATTGGATCCCGTCTTAAAGTCGATGATGCATATACGGCCATCCCTTTTTTCTATGCTGTCGAGCCTTCCTTTGAGTTTGTATGGACCGAAAGAACCCCTTATGCCGCACTCGCTTTCCAGGATCGTAAGGGACCGCTCCCGGATGATCGCAGTATAATATTTCTCTACCAGGTCTCTCAGGTGCTGCCTTATCTGAAGCCTTAGGAGATAAAGAGCCCCAGCGGGTTGTTTCCCGTATTCTTCTTCGAAGAGGGCATCTGTAAGACGCTCCATTTCTCCGGGGTCCATGTCCTTTTCCCCCAGTTGGACGCCTTTCCTCTTCGAAAAATACGCAGAGATGACGCGATGCACGAACCTGCCTATGTCCGACCTCTCGATTTCCCCTGAGAGCTCTTCTTTCCTGTCGATGCCCAGGACATAGGCATAATAGAACCCAAGCGGACACCTTAAGTAGGTGTCAAGGGCCGTTGCGCTGTATGTAAAGCCCTCAAGAAACCTCGCAACGTCCTCTGTTTTGGCAATATCGCCGGGGTCTTCGTTTCCGAGCTTCACGCGGTACTGGATCGGTTTTATGTATCTCCTTCCGTCGGTGGTCTTTTCCGCCTTCTCTCTCTCCCAAAGCAGCCGCTCGACAAACCGGGACCTCTCTTTTGCATCACTTTCGATGAAGAAGAGATGCACCTCCTTTGCCCCACTGGTCAGGTTGCTGAAATAATGCGCCGCGAGCCTGTCCCTGTCCTTGTATGTGGGAAGACCCAGGGCCTTCCTGGCGCCGAAGGGAAGCATGCTGTCTTCTTTTTTAGTGTCAGGCAGCACCTCCTCGTTGGCATCCAGGATAAAGACGGTGTCGAACGAGAGGCCTCTTGTTTCGAGGAACCCAAGCACCTGGAGACCCCTCACCGGCGTGCCCTCGAAGGGTGTATGGCAACCCATGACGTACCGCCTGAAAAAGGTGAAGTAGCTCGCCTTGTCGGTGAATGCCATATCTTTCATGAGGGACCCGGAGATAACATCGAGGGCCCGCATGAAGGACTCTGCGAAGGGATGGAAAAGAGGATGGAGCCTTGCTGTGCTGTTTTCGAAGATATAGTTCAGAAGGCCGCCGCACCTGGCGGCAAAATCCCCGATATTTTCGAAGGACAGAAATCTCTCTACAGTATTTCGGTGGATCGAGGCCAGATGCTTTCTGATCTCGTCTGCCGCCGCTTGTCCGCCGTCATCCGGCATCTTCTCCATGACCCTGCGAAAGAGCGCGTCGTCGCCCTCTATCAGGGAAAGCGGAAGGAAAATTTTTGTCCTGTTCCTGGTCAGTTCCTCTTCGAGGACATGAAAAAGGATCCTTGTGACTTCGGCGCTCCCATGGAAGTACAGGTTCTTCGTGTAGGGGTGCAGAACGAACTTGAGGTATGCCGGGACATAGACGCGGTCGCCGTCCATGGAGGAGATGAGTTCCATAAGATTGTTTAAAAACCCAAAGACGGGAGTCCGGTGAAGGGGATATCCCATCGAGACGTTGTATCCGTCATCGCCCAAGTTGGAAAGCCCCTGACGCAGGAGCGGGAAAAGCGTCTCGGAAGTCGGAAGGACAATTGCAGTTTTTTCGTCAAGCTGCATACCCGCCTCTCTTTTGGCATCGAGGACCCTGCTTAAGGCATAAACCTGGCCGTGGGTGTCGGGGCTTCGGTAGAAATGGACCTCGGGTCCGACAGGCGCGGTATTGCCCGCTTCCCGGTAGTCTGCATCCAGGGACCGAAGCATGTCCCTTATGCCTATACCGTCTTGAAAGATAAGAAGGGTGTTGTCCATGGAAACCAGCCTTCTGAAAAGGTCCTTTTCTGAAGACGTAAGCGCCGAAAATCCACCAAGAATTATCTTCCGGTATCTTTCCATGCCCGCACCATCTAGGTTGTCTCCGGCCCCGCGGTACCTGAGAGAGCGGGTCGAAAACCTTTCCTCTTTAACGGTCTTATAGAACTCCTCATAGAAATAAGCAAGGGACTGCAGCCTTCTGACGGTCTGTTCCGGGATGGCTTCATCCGTAAAGGGCTGGATGTCCCTGACTTTGCCGGTTGGAACGCCCTCGATGCAGAGCTCTTCGATGTCCCGATAGAGCTTCAGCCCGATCGGCAGAAAACTGTCGGGAGTCATGAACCCCTCTCCTCCCAGCCGGTCACCTGCCTGTACGTGGATTCGATAAAGAATGGAGACGGCATCTATGGTTTCGAGTTTTCTTCCCGGGTCGCCCGCCATTGGAAGGCTGTCGACGAATTCGTCCATAGAGAATATACCCGGGGGGATGAAGCCGTCCTTTATCTTTGCAGCCAGCGACTTCCGGATAAAATGGGAAGGCCTCTTCCCGGGGAAGACCACGACCGCCGATGAATAATCCCTGCCCATATCGCCCAGCTGGCGCACCACCTCTTCGATGAGGCTTCCGGAGGCGGGTATAATGAGGGTCTTCACGCTTCTCTCCTGGTCCAGCCCTGGTCTGCGTGGGCGATGATCCCCACAACCTTTTTGTCCGGATAGAGGCTTTCAAGCAGCCGCATGTACCTTCTCAACTGCTCCACGTATTTTTCTGCGCTGTCACCGTCGCTTCCGGTTTTGTAATCAATGACCGTTACAGTTTCGGGGTCCAAAACGACCCTGTCCATTCTGAAGAGATTGCCCTCCCTGTCGGCGAACTCCTGCTCCGTCATCACGGTCCTTCCCGCTTTGTTTCTGAAGTATTCCCTCAGCTCTTCACCTCCGATGAACCCCGCCAGGCTCTCTTCCATCTCTTTTTCGGCGTATCTTCCCCCCGTCTCTTCCAGAACCCTTTTTATGGCGCCGGACAGCAGAGCCTCACCCCCCCCGTCAACGTACTCGATAAACGACAAAACCTTGTGCACAAACTCTCCCCTCCTCCTGTCGGCGAGGTTCAGCATCTCCCGGGCCCCGGAAGTGAACTCTATCCGCCTGTGAAGGTGATTTAGAGCAAAGGAGGGTGGGGCTTCGGCGGGAGGGGCCTTTGCCCGGAGAGGTTTTGCAGGCGACGATTGCTCGTCCTCAGGCAGGATATCGAGCGGATACACTTTGTTGCTGCCGCCCTTTACTCCTATCACATAGAGCTCTTCCTCGGGCCGGGTGAAGCCCACGTAGAGGCTGTTGAGCCTGTTTACCCGCTCCCTGATAGTCTCTTCGGCGTACAGGCAGGCGAAGACCGGGTCGCTGTCGCGGGTTTCCCTGGTTATCTTCAGGAGTCTTATGCCTTCTCCGTCTTCCTGGATGATGTAGTCGAACCCCCTTTTGCGCTCCTCGTACAGGAGGATGATCACAACAGGGAAGCCCAGTCCCTTGGCCTTGTGGACCGTCATGACCTTCACCGCGTCTATGTCCCCCGGCACATCCATGTCCCACCTTGCTTCCCCTGCATCCCCGTCTCCTGCGAGTGCAAGAAAATCTTTCAGGCTGTTATACCCTTCGCCTTCAAAGTCCTTGACGACCTCCAGGATTTTCACGAGAGTCGCCTCCTCGTCTGCCAGCACCTGAAATACCCTGAAGACATTGAATATCTGGCATAGAAGGTCGTAGAGGGGGAAATAGCCGGAGGATCTGAAGAGGTCCGAAAAGAATTCATCCCAGAGGTCTTGGAACTCCCCCTGAAAAGCCTTGTAAAGAGGAGGGGCATTTCTGTGAGAAAAGATGAACGCCCTCAGAGCCTCCCTGCCGGCCCCGGCCGGGTGAAGAGAAAGAGCCCCCGCGAAGATGTCACCCAGCAAAAAGGTGGCGAAGGAAAGGTCATCCAGGGGCGAATCGAGGAAGTTCAGGAGAGCGACGATCTCTCCGGTAATCTTTCTTCTCCTTATATCGAGGCTGCTGTAAGAAACGAACCGTATATCCTTCTCGTTCAGCCAGACCGTCGCCCTTATCGCGTCTTCGTTTTTCGGCGTAAGGATGGCGATGTCCCCATAACCGAAACCGCGGGAGGTCAACTCGGCTACCAGACCCTGGATCTTCTTCTTCTCGGGCGGGTCGTCCTCGTCCTTTTCAAGTATTGATACCTCGGAATACCCCGGACTCTCCCTTCCGTCACTGACTTTCTGGACATAGTCGGTGAGGCCGCTTCTTCCGGCAGCCTCCCGGTATTCCTCCTTTGCGTCAAGAGTGTCCCTGAATACCTTTTCATTGAATTCAAGGATCCGGGAGAGGCTGCGGTAGTTTGTCCCGAGCTCCTCGACTATATGTTTCGCAGAGGGGAAGGGGTTTTGTTTCTCGAAGGCCTTCATTATGGTATAGTCCGCGTCCCGGAACCCATATATGGCCTGTTTTGTGTCCCCGACGACAAAGGCGCTGCCCCCCTGGGAAAGCGAGTTTTCGATAAGGGGGAAGAGGTTTCTCCACTGCACGGGTGAAGTGTCCTGGAACTCGTCGATCAGATAATGGAAGATGGTCTCCCCGATCCTGAAGTAGATATCCGGGACTATTTCGACGTCGAGGTACTCCGAGAGTTTTCCGTTTATGTCCCCGATGAAAACCTTGCCCTGGTTTTTCTTCACCGCTTCCAGGGTCCTTTTGAATTCCTCATACACCCTAAGGTAAGGCGTAAAGCAGGTTCTCACAGAGAGGGCCGTGTACTGTCTCGCCAACTCCGAGAATTCTTCCCACATCTTCACTATCAGGTCAAATTCGGCAGTCGACTGTCCCTTTTTGGGTTTATTTACAGGCGGGTTTTTCATCCCTTTTCCGATGAGGTCGGCAAACCTCTTTTCTCTTACGAGAGGAAGGACCGTCACGTAAGCGGAATTTGCCCTCCTGTCGAGTCCGGATTTACTGACGGCGCTTTCTATACCCTCCGCCATTGTCTTCATGCGGTCCTTCAGCGCGGCTGCCTCCCGCGAGAGATCTTCGATCGTCGGCCTTTTCCCGGCTGCTGCGAGCTTTCCGTACAATTTTTTGATTTCATTGAGGAGCGCGGCCGAAGGGTCCCATAGGTAGGCGTCTTCTTTCTTCTTCTGCCCCATGACGAGAGAAACGACCCTTGCCATGAGGACAGCCTCCTCCGTCCCGTCTCTCACTTCCTTAAGGAAGAGATCGAAGGCGTATTCCATCACCGGATCGATGTTCAGGAGTATGTCGAATTCCGGGTTGTAACCGAAGTCGATGGCGGAGGACTTGAAGACGGCCGCCATAAAGCTGTCGATTGTCCTCACCTGAAAATCCGGGTAATTGTCCAGGATTTCCTCCAGAAGCCTGCCGGCTTTTGCGGTCAGCTCTCCTCTGTCCAGAGAGACGATCTGCGAGAGTTCAGCTGTTTTTTCGGGGTCGTCAAAGGAGATCGACTTAAGCCACTGGAGGGTCCTTTCCCTCATCTCTTTTGCGGCATTGTTGGAAAAGGTTATCGCAAGGATGTTCCCCAGACTGTTTCCGGGGATTTTTTCGGAGAGAAGGAACTGGACGATCCTCTTCGTAAGGGTATGGGTCTTCCCTGAGCCTGCCGACGCCTTGAGGACGGCAAAATGAGGGAAAGGAATGTCAGAGTCCCTCCTCAGAATTTCAGACATGTCCCGCTTTCCTGCGGCTTAAAGTCCGGACCAAGAAGCACATACGCTATTTTACAGCATCTTTGCCCGGTAGTCCTCATATGACCCGCATTCATTTGATATAATAAATCAATGAGTGTCCTCCTGAAAGAATCGACCGCTCTCATGTTGACCACCTTTGACCATTTGAAGATGCCGGCCTTTCTCGTTGATTCGGATTATCGCATTCTTTCGTCCAATCAGAGCGCCGAAGGCATCTTTCAGTACGCTGCCGAAGAAGCGGCGGGCCGGGATATCGCGGAATTCGTTTCCCTTCATAAAAACGCTGCCGGAGAACTTCCGGGCTGGCGGCATAAAGGATCTGCGCATTCCCTGAGATCCGCATTCCGGAAGCAGGGAGACCTGCTGGAATCAACCTGCAGAAAGAAGAACGGCGAAATTTTTACGGCAAGGGTCTCCTTCATAGACCATCAGCCCGGGGAGCAGAGTCTGGTCGTAATCCAGGACATCTCCGACCAGAAGAGACTCCAGCAGCGGGCCTCGCAAAGGACCAAGGAGCTGTCCGTATTCAGCACCTTTGCAAACCTTCTGACAAGCCAGAAAAACACGGCCACGATATTCAGGGAGACAGTGGATATGCTCCTGCCCCTGATGGAGGCTGATGCGGGCTGGATCTATCTGTTGGATGACGAAAAAGGAGAACTCCGCCTGGAAGCGCAAAGGGGTCTTCCCGAGGCATACGCTGAGAAGACGCGAAGACTGAAGCCCGGTGAATGCTTCCAGGGAAAGGTTTTTGCGGCAGGCAGACCTCTTCTTGTGAAAAGGGCTTCCGATGACCCGCGTGTCACCTACAAGAATGAGGAGATGGCAAGCATAGCCGGCGTGCCGATAGTTTCTCTTGGGACCACACTGGGTGTTTTTGGCGTGTCGAGCCGCCGGACATCCTATTTCACGGCGATGGATATCCAGCTTCTTTCGACGCTGGGGAGCCAGCTTGGGGTTGCCATCGAAAATACCAGGTTGATCGGCCAGCTCCAGGACAAGATGAGGCAGATCGAACTTATTAACGAGCTCAGCAGCATTATCAATTCAAGCCTCAGCATCGGGACCGTTTTCAGGATAATGGTCTCGGAGATACGGAAGATCGTCGGCTACAACAGGGCAAGCCTGCTCCTGTATGATGAAAAGGCCGACAATCTCCTCATCTTTGCCCTCGATACCGAGATGAAGACGATCATGAAAAAGGGCGTGAAGGCGCCGATAGAGGGAACGAGCGCCGGCTGGGTGATAAAAAATAACAAGCCCTGGATTAATTACGACCTGAGCGCCGCCCCCTTTCCCCTCGACCGCAAGCTCTTCTCGGAAGGCATACGGTCTACAGTCAGCATACCCTTATACCACGACAAAATACTGGGTGTCTTCAATCTCGACAGTGTAGAGCCTGCAAAGTATTCCGAGGCTGACCTTCGGATACTGCTTCCGGCGGCAAAACACATTTCGGTTGCCCTTGAAAATGCCCTTCTCTTTGAGGAGATATCGAGGGAGAAAAGAGAGTGGGAAAAGACCTTCGACGCCATTACCGACATGGTATGGATCGAGGACGGAAAACAGAGGGTGGTCAGGGCCAACAAGGCCCTCCTTACGAAGACCAATTGTTCCATGCTGGAACTCACCGGCTGCTCCTGCCTGGAGATAATCGAGAGGATCGGAGTAAAATCGGATTGCGCCTGCGCCGACTCCGTGTCGGAAGAAGGCCCTCTGTTCAGGGAACTGAAGGGAGTCTCCGGGAATATCTTCCATTTCTGGGCCTATCCCCTTGTCGACGAGGAGGGCCGGATCTATGCGATTGTGCATTACGTAAAGGATGTGACGGCCCAGAAGAGGCTTGAACAGCAGCTCATACGCTCCGACAGGCTGGCGTCACTTGGGACCCTCGTTGCGGGCATAGCCCACGAAGTCAACAACCCCCTTGGGATCATTGCCGGATATTCCGAGGCCCTCATTGACAGGGCCCGGGACGAGCGTCTTCAGACCGTGAGCGAGTTCGAGGATTTTCCGGAATATCTCGAGACGATCCATAACGAGATCTTCCGCTGCAAGGGCATACTGAGGAGCCTTCTGGATTTTGCCCGGCCTTCATGCGGAAATTTCAGGGAACTCGATATAAACGAGTTGATCAAAGAAGTGATACTCCTCGTAAACCACAAGGCGAAAAGACTGAACCACAGCATCGAACTCCGTCTTAACCGGGAACTCCCGAAGATCTTTGCGGACCCCGGCAGTCTGAGGCAGCTCTTCATGAATATCATTATCAATTCCCTTTTTTATACACCGGAGCGGGGCAGAATCGTCATCGGCACCGGGATGAACGAGGAGCAGGACGACAAGAAGCCGGAGAGCAACCGGCAGATGATAAAGGTTTCCGTGAGGGACACCGGCTGCGGAATCCCCGTCGACATCGTCGACAAGATATTCAACCCCTTCTTCACGACGAAAGCGGTGGGCGAGGGGACCGGGCTAGGGCTTGCCATCTGCCACAAGATCGTGGAAGAGCACGGCGGGACCATCGACGTCGAGAGTGAAGAGGGACTCGGCACGACCTTCATCATAAGATTTCCGACAAATGCAAGAGACGATACGGGTACTAGCGGTAGATGACGAGGAGCCTTTCAGGCGGCTCCTCAAGAGGGAGCTTGCCAGAAAAGGCTTCTCGGTCGAAGCGGCCCCTGACGGGGTGACGGCACAGACTTTATTGAGGGACAACAATTTCGATGTGGTCCTCCTCGATATCGTCATGCCGGGCATTGATGGGATTTCACTCATGAAAAAACTGAAGTCCGACTCCCCGTCACCCGTGATCATCGTGCTCACCGGCAGAGCTACGATAGAGACGGCCGTTGAGGCAATGAAAAACGGGGCCTACGATTATCTTACGAAACCCTATAAGCTCGATGAACTTGTAATCGTTATCAACCGTGCGTATGAGTTCGGACAGCTGAGCATCAAAAACCAGCTCCTCCAGGAGGAGTTGGTCAGGGAGAAGTCACCGTTTGAATTCATCGGAAAAAGCAGGCAGCTTAAGGATATCCTTGGCCTTATCATGAAGATAGCGCCGACCGACTCGTCAGTCTTCATCCAGGGCGAGAGCGGGACAGGCAAGGAGCTGGTCGCAAACACCATATGGCACTACAGCACCAGAAACAAATCGCCCCTGATCGCCCTGAACTGCGCCACTCTTTCAGAGAACCTTATCGAGTCTGAGCTCTTCGGTCACGAGAAGGGCTCTTTTACCAATGCCTACCAGACGAAGCACGGGCTTGTCGAGGTGGCGCACAAGGGGACGCTGTTCCTCGACGAGATCGGGGAAATGCCGATGAGTCTTCAGGCAAAACTGCTCAGGTTCCTGGACTCTGGTGAGTTCCGGAGGATCGGCAGCAATAAGACCCTCCAGGTGAATGTCCGGGTCATCGCCGCCACGAACAAGGACATGGCCCAACTCGTCAAGACGGGGACTTTCCGGGAGGACCTCTATTACCGGTTGAACGTCATCAATATTGTCATCCCCCCTCTGAGAGAAAGAAGAGAGGACATTCCCGAACTTGCGGAGTTCTTCCTGGGG
>Ga0210120_1000396_pt1 | contig 10274 bp, 11 predicted proteins | sample Goodyear_PhragA__FD_184868 | JGI IMG/M metagenome (GOLD analysis project Ga0210120, IMG submission 184868) | Wetland microbial communities from San Francisco Bay, California, USA, that impact long-term carbon sequestration - Goodyear_PhragA_D2... | ecosystem: Environmental > Aquatic > Marine >... | reverse complement strand
CGTGGGACTCTCGGTGCTGCTGATCGCCAAGGAGCCCGACCTGGGCACCGCGATCGTCGCCTCCTTCGCCGTCTGCTGCGTGCTCTTCCTGGCGGGCGTGCGCCCGCGGACGCTCGCGCCGGTCGGCGCGTTGATCGCGATCGTCGGCATCGGGATGATCGCCACCCACCCCTACCAGGAGGCCCGCCTGACGGGCTTCCTCCACCCGGGAACCGACACGAGCGGATCGGGCTTCCAGGCGAAGCAGGCCACGATCGCGGTCGGCTCGGGCGGGATCTTCGGCGTGGGGCTCGGCGAGAGCGTGCAGAAGGCCTCGTACCTTCCCGAGGCTCACACCGACATGATCGCGGCGGTGATCGGCGAGGAGCTCGGGCTCGCCGGGATGTTCGTCCTGGTCGGGCTCTTCGGGATGTTCGGCTATGCGGGCCTGCGCGCAGCCCACCGGGCGCGCGACCGCTTCAGCAAGCTGCTCGCCGCCGGCCTCACCTCGCTGATCATGGCCCAGGCGGCCCTCAACCTGTTCGCGGTCCTCGGCTTAGCCCCGCTCACAGGGGTACCCCTGCCATTCGTCTCGTACGGCGGCACGAGCCTGATACTCACGCTCGCCGCCACGGGGCTGATCCTGAACGTCGCCCGCCGGCCGGCGCAGGCTGCGGCACGTGGCTCCAGGCGCGGAGGCCGCGCCACGGCCGCGGGCCCTGCCAGACTGCGCGTGGTCGAGGGCGGAAATCACAACAGAAGAAAGCGCGCAGCCAGTGGCACGAGTCGTGATAGCGGCCGGCGGCACGGCGGGGCACGTCGTGCCGGCGATCGCCGTCGCCGACGCGCTTCGCGCTGAGGGCGCCGAGGTCAGCTTCCTCGGCACTCGCGAGCGCGCCGAGGCGGACCTCGTCCCAGCCGCCGGCTATGAGATCGATTACCTGCGAGTCAGCGGACTGGATCGCCGGAATCCGCTGAAGGCGGCGAGGGCGGCTTGGCGGGCGTACCGGGCGGTGGGCGCCGCGCGCGGTGTGCTCGAACGGCGCCGAGCCGACGTGGTCCTCGGCGCCGGCGGCTATGTGGCCGGCCCGGTTGGCCTGGCCGCGGTCAGGATGGGCCTGCCGCTGGTGCTAACCGAGGCCGACAGCCATCTGGGCCTCGCGAATCGCCTGCTGGCACGACGTGCCCGTCGCATCTGCCTGTCCTTCCCGATCCCCGGTCGCGACGGAGGTCCCTACACGGTGACGGGAAGGCCGGTGCCCCGCGCCGTCCTGGAAGCCGATCCGACGGTCGCCCGCCGCCGCTTCGGGATTCCCGGGCCCGCGGACTGCGTGACGGTGGTCGGCGGCAGCCTCGGGGCCCGGTCGATCAACATCGCCGCCTTCGATGCGTTCACGCGGCTCGAGCGAGGGGTTCACGACCACGTGGGTCAGCCATGGATCGTCCACGTCGCCGGCCGGCGGGACTACCCGGAGCTCCGGCGCCGCTGGGACGAGGAGGGCCGGCCGGAGCGCTACACCCTGATTCAGTACGAGCCCGACCTGGGGGACGTTCTGGCCGCCGCGGACCTGGTGGTCTCCCGCGCGGGTGGCTCGGTGATGGAGATCGCCGCGGCGGGCCGCCCCGCGATCCTGATCCCGTACCCGCATGCCACCGCCGACCACCAGACGACCAACGCCCGCTGGATGGCGGACGGCGGCGCGGCGGTCGTGATCCCGGACGCCGAGCTGACGCCCGAACGGCTGAGCGGGGCGATTGCGGAGCTGCTCGCCGATGAGGACAGGCTCAGGGCGATGGCGATCGTGGCGCGGCGCCTCGCGAAGCCGGACGCGGCCAACACGATCGCACGCGAGGTGCTGAAGGCGGCCGGCGATGGCTGAGTCGCTGGAGGGCCGAAGGCTCCACTTCATCGCGATCGGCGGCGCCGGCATGAGCGGGCTCGCGCTCGTCTGCCGCAGGCTGGGGGCCGACGTGACCGGCTCCGACCGGGCCGAGTCCTCATATACGGAGCGACTGCGAGCCGCGGGTATCGAGCCCGCCCTGGGACACGACGCCGAGCATGTCCCGGCCGACGCCGAGGTGATCGTCTCCACCGCCGTCCCCGAGGACAACCCCGAGCTGGTCCGCGCCCGCGAGCGTGACCAGCGCGTGATCCACCGCGGGGAGCTGCTCGCCGAGCTCTGCTCGCAGCGCCGCCTGCTGGCGATCGCCGGGACCCACGGGAAGACCACGACGGCGGCGATGTGCATCTGGGCGCTGCGCGCCACCGGGGCCGACCCCTCCTTCTTCCTCGGAGGCGAGCTGGCGGGCGCCGGGCCCGACGGCGAGGCGACCAACGCCGGCTGGGGCGAGGGGGAGTGGGTGGTCGCGGAGGCGGATGAGAGCGACGCCAGCTTCCTCAAGCTGCAGCCCGAGATCGCGGTGATCACCAACCTCGAGCTCGACCACCACTCGCGCTGGAGCTCGCTGGCGGAGCTATCCGAGGCCTTCGCCGCGTTTTCCTCGCCTGCATCCGGGCTGGTGACCGGCGCGGACGTCCGGCTGCCGGGGCAGGAGGCGCAGCGCGTCGTCCGCTTCGCCCTCGAGCCCGCGCCGGGGGAACGCGCCCTGGAGGCGGATCTGGTCGCGACCGGCATCGAGACGGAACCTGGCGGCGGAAGTCGCTTCCGGGCAAGCGGCGCCGGGATCGACGCGGCGGTCGCGCTCACGGTCCCCGGGCGCCACAACATCGCCAACGCGCTGGCGGCGCTCGGAGGAATGTCGCTGGCGGGGGCGGACGTCGAAGGATGTGCGTCCGCTCTGGGGGGCTTTCCCGGCGTGGCGCGACGCCTCGAGCTGAAGGGCGAGAGCCATGGCGCCCGCGTCTATGACGACTACGCCCACCATCCGACCGAGGTGGCGGCCACCCTGCAGGCTGCCCGCGAGCTCGAGCCGCGGCGCCTGATCGCCGTCTTTCAGCCACATCTCTTCTCCCGCACGAAGGCGCTGGCCACGGAGCTCGGCGCGGCTCTGGCCGCGGCCGACGAGGTTGCGGTCCTCGACGTGTACCCGGCTCGCGAGCAGCCCGTCGGGCCCCTGGCCGGGGTGAGCGGCCTGATGGTGGCGAGCGCCGCGGCGGACCGCGGACGAGGGCGTCGCGTCTGGTGGCTCCCGGACGCAAAGCGGGCCGCTGAGGCGCTGGGGCCGCACCTGCGCGACGGAGACGTGTTGATCACGATCGGGGCCGGTGACATCTACAAGCTGGCGGAGGCCCTGGTGGACGGGACGGGAGCTCAATGAGCCCTCCGGCGGGCGTCAGACGTGACTACTCGCTCGCGCGGCTGACCACGGTCAGGGCGGGCGGATCCGCTGACTTCTTCGCTCGCCCGGAGACCGAGCGGGAGGTGATCGGCCTGCTCGCCTGGGCGGAGGGAGAGGGGCTACCGGTGGGAGTGGTGGGCTCAGGGTCGAACCTGCTCGTCTCCGACGACGGTTTCCGCGGCCTCGTCATCAAGCTGACGGGAGAGCTGACCCGGGTGGAGCGCGACGGGATGCAGATCGTCTGCGGGGGAGGGGCGAGGCTGCCCTCGGCGGCTGCCAAGGCCGCCGGCTGGGGGCTCACGGGGCTGGAGTTCGGCGTGAACATCCCGGGCACCGTCGGCGGCGCCGTGAGGATGAACGCCAACGCCTACGGGGGCGAGCTGGGGCGCGTCCTCGAGCTGGTCACCGTGTGCACGCCGGAGGGATCCGAGCCGCGCCGCCCGGAGGACCTCGGCTTCCGGTACCGCGGGTCGAATCTCGGCGACCGAGACGTCGTGGCGGTTGCGACCTTCGCTCTCTCCGAGGGAAATCCGGCCGACGTGAAGGCCACCATGGCGGACATGCGACGCAGGCGAAAGGAGGCGCAACCGTCGGGCATCAAGACCTTCGGCTCCACCTTCGTGAATCCCGACGACCCGCGGGCGGAGAACCGCTCGGCCGGGCAGCTGCTCGACGCGGCGGGCTGCGGTGGGCTCCAGATCGGCGGAGCGCGGCTGTCCCCGAAGCACGCCAACTTCGTCGAGAACACCGGCGGCGCGACCACCGCCGACATCCTCGCGGTGATGGGGGAGGCCCGGCGGAGGGTCCACGAGCGCTTCGGCGTGACCCTCGAGCCGGAGGTGCAGGTCCTGGGCGAAGTGAGCTGGCCGGAGCAATGGCAACTCGAGCCGTAGGCCGGACACGTCCGGCCGGGCGCTCCCGGGGCCGAGGCCGGCCCACCGCACGCGGGACGGTCGTCCGGCGCCGGCTGATTGCCGCGGCCGTCGTCGTCACGGCGCTCTACGCCGGCTACATGCTCTGGTTCCGGAATGCGTCCTGGTTCGCGATCGACAGCGTCACGGTCAAGGGGGCGACGACGAATTCGCGTGAGATCAAGTCAGCGGTCGAGGGGGTGGCCGGGGACATGACGACGCTTCACATCAAGGACGGCGAGCTCCGCGACGCCGTCGCCCGCTTCCCCACGGTGGCCTCGGTGAAGGCCACGACGAGCTTCCCGCATGGCCTCGAGGTGACGATCACCGAGCGCCTGCCCGTCGCGTTCGTCCAGATCGCCGGCCGGCAGACCGCGGTCTCGGCCGACGGCTACCTGCTAGCCGGGGCGAGCTTCGATCAAAAGCAATTGCCGAGGATCGAGGGCGCCGCGGCCAGCGGTCCCCGCCTCGATGAGGACGCCGCGGCACAGGCGGCGATCCTCGGGGCGACGCCCGAGCCGCTCCGCAACCGGGTGACGGCCTCGAACTGGGACGATGCCCGGGGTGGTGTCGTGCTGGACCTGAGGAACGGGCCGGAGGTTCGCTTCGGGGACGGTTCCCTCGCCCGGGACAAGTGGGCGGCGGCGGTCGCGGTCCTCTCGAGCGACGAGCGCGGCTCCCCCTCATACCTCGACGTCAGCGTCCCGGACCGTCCCGTCTCGGGCGGCTGAGGCGCCGGCCGGAGCCTTGCCGGGCCGTCTGCAACGGCACATGCAGCCGGTTTTCGGCCTTTGAGCCGGTCCGGCGGGCCGCCGGATTGGATGCGGCAGCACCCAAAAGAATCGGCGGATTTGCAGGGGTTTTCCGGGGGCTCAACCAACCCTGCACCTCGACCTCGACACCAGAGTCACGGTGCCCAAAGTCTCAAGGGAGACTTGAGACTCCAGGCATGTGGGGGCGTTGACAGTGCGTACGCTTTGCCCTACTTTCGATAAGGCCCAGAGCCGGATAAGCGGCGGGCTCGGAGCAGGACCAACCAAATGGAAACCTCATATCTGGCCGTAATCAAGGTCGTCGGCGTCGGTGGCGGTGGCTCCAACGCCGTCAGTCGCATGGTCGACGCGGGTCTCCGCGGCGTCGAATTCGTCGCGGTCAACACCGACGCGCAGGCGCTGCAGGCCTGTGACGCCGACGTCAAGATCGGCATCGGGCACAACCTGACCAAGGGCCTCGGCGCGGGCGCGAATCCCGAGGTCGGCGCGGGCGCCGCGGCCGAGTCGCGCGATGAGATCAAGGACGCGCTGAAGGGCGCGGACATGATCTTCATCACCTGCGGCGAGGGTGGCGGCACCGGCACCGGCGCGGCCCCGGTGATCGCCGAGATCGCCAAGCAGGAGATCGGCGCCCTCACCGTCGGCGCGGTCACCAAGCCGTTCGAGTTCGAGGGCAAGAAGCGCATGGCCCAGGCCGAGGAGGGAATCGACCGGCTCCGCAGGGAGGTCGACACCCTGATCACCGTCCCGAACGAGAAGCTCCTCCAGATCGTCGAGCGGAGAACAACGATCCTCGAGGCCTTCCGCGAGGCCGACGACATCCTTCGCCAGGGCGTCCAGGGCATCACCGACCTCATAACAATCCCGGGGTTGATCAACCTCGACTTCGCCGACGTCCGCCTGGTCATGCACCAGGCCGGCTCGGCTCTGATGGGCGTCGGCACGGGGACCGGCGAGAACCGCGCCGTCGAGGCCGCGAAGGCGGCCATCACCTCTCCGCTGATCGAGGAGCAGATCGACGGCGCCAAGGGAATGCTGCTGAACGTCACCGGCGGCGAGGACCTCGGCCTATTCGAGGTCAACGAGGCCGCGCGCATGTGCATCCAGGCCGCCGATGCAAACGCCAACATCGTCTTCGGAGCTGTGGTCGACTCGTCGATGCACGAGGAGGTCCGCGTGACCGTGATCGCCACGGGTTTCGAGGGTTTCGAGATGATCGCCCGGGCGCCGGAGTTCACCGCGCGCGCCGCCGAGCGGCGCCCCGCAGCGGGCGTTGGGCGGAGTCGCGAGACGCTCAGCGATCTGCGGATCTCAGAGTCCGAGATCGACGTCCCGGACTTCCTCAAGTAGCGCCGATCAGTCGGCGTGTAGGGCTCGCCGCGCCTCGTCCTCCTGGTGGTTGAGGAAGAACTCCATCCGGGTGGCCCTTCCATCGTCGTCGAAGGTCCACAACGTCCAGGACTCGATCTCGATTTCGATTCCGCTGACTGACCCACGAGCGGTCGCATGTTGCCGAACGAGAACCCTGCTCCCTGCCGCCTCGAACCCCTCGGGCTGGATCAGCTGAGATTCGAAGGCGTCCGGCTCCATCCATGCGCGTAGAGCGTCCACGCCCCTCACCTCCGACTGGCCGCCGGACCTGGCGAAGACGATGTCCGGATGCGCCATCTCGATGGCCGCGTCGAAGTCCTCGGCGTTGAACCGATCATAGGCGTCGCGCAGCCGCTCGATCAGCTCGTCCTCAGAGATGCTCATTGTCGGCAGTATCGTGCCGAAACGTGGAAGCAGGGACGCTGAAGAGGACTCCGCTGTACGAGGCTCACGTCGAGGCCGGCGCGAAGCTCGTCCCGTTTGCCGGCTGGGAGATGCCCGTGCAGTACGACGGGATCAAGGAGGAGCACCTGCGGGTGCGGAACAGCTGTGGCGTCTTCGACGTCTCCCACATGGGCGAGATCGAGACCGAGGGGCCGCAGGCGGTGGAGCTGCTCCAGCGACTGCTCTCGAACGACGTCTCGAAGATCCAGCTCGGCGGCGCGCAGTATTCCTGTCTCTGCCGCGAGGACGGGGGCGTCCTCGACGACCTCTTCACCTACCGGCTGGGCGAGGACCGCTATCTGACCGTGACCAACGCCGCCAATCACGAGCGCGATCTCGAGTGGTTCGAGGCACACGCCGTCGAGTTCGAGGCCGAGGTCCACGACCGGATCGACGCCTACGCGATGCTGGCCGTGCAGGGGCCGGAGGCGCGGCAGATCGTCCAGCGCATCACCGACGGCGAGCTGCCCGCGCGCTTCAGGACCGCCGAGCTCCCCGTTGCCGGTGCTCCGACCCTCGTCTGCGGTACCGGATACACGGGCGAGGACGGCGTGGAGCTGCTGATGGCGCCGGAGGACGCGATCACCGTCTGGGACGCCGTGGTGGGCGGTGGGGCGAGGCCCACAGGCCTGGGCGCGCGGGACACCCTCAGGCTCGAGGTCAACTATTGCCTCTACGGCAACGACCTGACCGAGGAGCGCACGCCGATCGAGGCCGGGCTCGGCTGGTGCGTGAAGGAGGACACGGGCTTCACCGGCTCAGAGGCATGCCGCCGGGTGCGCGAGCAGGGACCGGATCAGGTCCTCGAGCCGTTCGTGATCACCGGAGCCGGGATCCCGAGGCAGGGAAACCCGATCGTCTTCGGCGACGATCAGGTGGGCGAGGTGACCAGCGGCACTCTCTCGCCGTGCCTGGAGGTCGGCATCGGGATGGGCTATGTGCGCAAGGACCTGGCCGCACCGGGAACCGAGATCGAGATCGACGTTCGCGGCAAGCGCCGGCCGGCCGAGATCCGCGAGGGCCCGCTCTACTCCAAGGACTGAATCTCGCCGGGTCGCGTGGCCCGATAGGTTTCCCGCAGTGGCCGACGAGAGCTATCCCGACGACCTTCGCTACCACCCCGAGCACGACTGGGCGCGGGTCGACGGAGATCAGGCCACGTTCGGGGTCACTTGGTACGCGCAGGACGCACTCGGCGAGGTCGTCTTCTACGAGCCTCCCGAAGTCGGCAAGGAGGTCAAGAAGGACGAGGCCTACGCCGAGGTGGAGTCCGTGAAGGCCGTCTCCGACGTCTACGCGCCGCTCTCCGGGGAAGTGACCGAGACCAATGACGCTCTCTCGGAGAACCCCGAGAAGATCAACGAGGACCCCTACGGCGAGGGCTGGATGGTCAAGGTGAAGCTCTCGGACCCCACGGAGGCCGACGCCCTGATGGACGCCGCCGCCTACAAGAAGCTGCTCGAAGACGAATCCTAGTCGGCTACGGTTCCGCGCGAGCGATGAGGCTCGCTCCTAACCGCGGTTAGTTCCGCTGATGGCCTCTACCCCGATGTCTACGACACCAGGAGGTCATCAGTGACATACGCGTTGGTTGCGATCTTCGGCGGCGCAGGGGCTGTCAGCCGGTATGCGCTCGATGGCTGGGTCAGCGACCTGACCCACGGCCAGTTCCCCTGGGGGACGTTCGTCGTCAACCTCCTCGGCGCCTTCACTCTCGGCGTCGTCGTGGCGCTGACCACCGAACGACTCATCCTTAGTTCCGATTGGCGCGTCGCGCTTGGGATTGGCTATCTCGGCTCCTTCACGACCTTCTCGACCTACACCTACGAGAGCGTCAAGCTGGCCGAGGACGGGGTGATCGGGCTCGCTCTGATGAACTCAGTCGGAATGCTCGCGCTCGGCCTCCTCGCCGCTGCCCTCGGTCTCGCCCTCGGGAGGACGCTGTGAAGCTCGAGGGCGAGGGCAAGCTGTTGCGGATCTTCATCGGGGAATCCGACAAGCATGGGCGGAAGCCGCTCTACCAGGCGATCGTCGAGATGCTCAGGCAGGAGGGGATGGCGGGCGCGACAGTGCTCCGGGGCATCGAGGGATTCGGTGCGACCTCGCACCTGCACACAGCCCGCATCCTGCGCCTCTCAGAGGACCTGCCTATCGTGATCGAGGTCGCGGACACGGCCGAGCGAATCGAGGCGATCATGCCTCGAATCGACGAGATGGTGAACGAGGGCATGGTGACGCTCGAGCGCGTGGAGGTCGTCAGCTACCGATCTGGAGACCGGGATGACGATTAGGTCGACCACCTGCCTGCGGCGTCAAGGTCGCGGCGATGGATGAGGGCCGGAGCTACCGCCGTCACCTGAGGAACGCGGTCGCCACCAGCGCGGCGCCGTACGGCTACACGCTGACGATCTGGACCTCCGGGGCCGTCACGACCCACGCGCGGGGCATCCCGACCGCCTGGGAGGCGCTGCTCTTCCTGGGCGGCGCGGTGCTGGGATTCGCAGCGGCGGCGGCGCTGGCCTACGGGCGCCCGAGCCAGGTCTTCGCCACCCGCGAACACGGATCGGTCCGGCTCTGGGGGGGCTTTCACCTCGTCTCGGTCGGGCTCGCGATCGGCGCGGCGGCCCTGGTCACGGCACTCATCCACGATCCCGTCGCTTGGATGGTCGTGGGCTTCGCGGCCACGCTCGTCTACCTGCTGGTGATCGCGGCCCAGTTCACCCTGGCGGATTCACGCCTCCACTAGCAGCGCGCCTGCGCTTTTACAGGTCCGCAACCTGGCCGCGCGGTCGCCGGGGCAGAATTCCGCGCCGGCCGGGAGAAGCTGGGGATGCGGGAGAAAACGCGGATCCGGGGCCACTCCAATCAATCCTGATCAGGAGGGCTAGATGCACCGGAGAACGCTTGTCATCCTTTTCGGCCTGCTGGCCATGGTCACCGTCGTGAGCGCGGCGGTGGCGAGGCCGGGGCACCACCCGGGAGGTCACAAACCCGACCCGGGGAGCACGGCTACGCCGATCAAGCACCTGGTTGTGGTGTTCCAAGAGAACATCTCCTTCGACCACTACTTCGGCACCTATCCGAACGCCGCCAACCCGCCGGGGGAGCCCCGCTTCAAGCAGGCGCGAGGGACACCCGGCGTCAACGGGCTCAGCGACAACCTGCTGACCGACAACCCCAACTCGGCCAATCCCCAGAGGCTCGACCGCTCCGAGGCCCTGACCTGCGACCAGGGTCATGGCTACAAGGCGGAGCAGCAGGCGTTCGACGGCGGGCTGATGGACAAGTTCGTGGAGCACACCGACGTGGAGTCCTGCAATCCGCCCGACATCGGCAAGCCGGGACTGGTGATGGACTACTACGACGGCAACACCGTGACGGGGCTGTGGAACTACGCGCAGCACTTCGCGATGAGCGACAACTCCTATGACACGGTGTTCGGCCCGTCGACGCCCGGCGCGCTCAACCTGGTCAGCGGGCAGACCCACGGGTTCGC
>Ga0210120_1000395_pt1 | contig 10276 bp, 7 predicted proteins | sample Goodyear_PhragA__FD_184868 | JGI IMG/M metagenome (GOLD analysis project Ga0210120, IMG submission 184868) | Wetland microbial communities from San Francisco Bay, California, USA, that impact long-term carbon sequestration - Goodyear_PhragA_D2... | ecosystem: Environmental > Aquatic > Marine >... | reverse complement strand
CCCCCTGCGGTCGCTAAAGCGTCCTCGGGGGTGGTTCCCCCTACGGCGCCACCCGCCGGCACGAACGCGGTCGAGGAGGTCCTCGTCCTTGATTTCGGGGGGCAGTACTCGCAGCTCATAGCTCGGCGGATTCGCGAATGTGGCGTCTTCTCCGAGCTGTTGCCGGCGACGACGCCTGCTGAGTTGATCAGGGAGCGGGAACCAAAGGGATTGGTGCTCTCCGGTGGGCCTGCGTCCGTATATGAGCCCGGAGCGCCCGCGTTCCCGACTGCGTTGTTGGACCTCGGGATTCCGATTCTCGGCATCTGTTACGGGATGCAGGCGATGGTCAAGGCGCTGGGGGGCAGGGTCGAAGGGGCCGAGTCGGGAGAGTTCGGGCGGGCGGAGCTGACGCTGCGGAATGCCGGGGGACGGCTGCTGGCGGGGCTGCCGGAGGAGCAGAGCTGCTGGATGAGCCACCGCGACTCGGTCTTCGAGCCGCCGCCGGGGTTCACCGCCCTCGCCGCCACGCCCGCCTCGCCGGTCGCCGCCTGCGAGGCGCCGGACCGCGGCCTCTACGGGATCCAGTTCCACCCCGAGGTCGTCCACACCCCCTACGGCACCGAGGTGCTGACCCGCTTCCTGCGTGAGATCGCCGGCTGCGAGGAGCAGTGGTCGGCCGAGTCGGTGATCGCCGAGCAGGTCGCGGCGATCCGCGCCCAGGTGGGGGAGGGGCGGGTGATCTGCGGCCTCTCCGGGGGCGTCGACTCCTCGGTCGCGGCGCTGCTGGTCCACAGGGCGATCGGCGAGCAGCTGACCTGCGTCTTCGTCGACCACGGGCTGATGCGGCTGAACGAGGCCGAGCAGGTCGTTGCCGCGTTCGGCCGGTTCGGCATCCCGCTGGTCCACGTCGACGCCGAGCAGCGCTTCCTCGCCAGGCTCGCCGGGGTCGACGAGCCGGAGCGCAAGCGCAAGATCATCGGCGAGGAGTTCATCCGCGTGTTCGAGCAGGAGGCGGCGAAGCTCGAGGACGCCGCCTACCTCGTGCAGGGCACGCTCTACTCGGACGTGATCGAGTCCGGCGGCTCAGACGCGGCCGACACGATCAAGTCGCACCACAACGTCGGCGGCCTGCCCGAGGATCTCGAGTTCGAGCTGGTCGAGCCGCTGCGGATGCTGTTCAAGGACGAGGTGCGCGCGGTCGGCGCCGAGCTCGGCCTGCCCGAGCGGATGGTCTGGCGCCAGCCCTTCCCGGGTCCTGGGCTGGCGATCCGCATCGTCGGCGGCGAGGTGACCAGGGAGCGGCTCGACATCCTGCGCGCCGCCGACGCGATCCTGCAGGAGGAGATCCGCGCCGCCGAGCTCTACCGCCGGCTCTGGCAGTCGTTCTGCGTGCTGCCGGTCGTGCGCTCGGTCGGCGTGCAGGGGGACGGCCGCACCTACGCCTACCCGATCGTGATCCGCGCCGTCACCTCCGACGACGCGATGACCGCGGACTGGGCGCGGCTGCCCTACGACCTGCTGGAGAAGGTCTCCAACCGGATCATCAACGAGATCCGCGACGTGAACCGCGTCGCGCTCGACATCTCCTCGAAGCCACCGGCCACCATCGAGTGGGAGTGATGGCGGGCCAGGCGCCCGCCTGGCGGCGTCCTCGGCAAATCGCTTTGCTCACGTAGGACGAACTACGCTCGCGGCAGCGATTTGCCTGCGTCCTTGCCAGGCGAGCGCCTGACCGCGCCATCCAACCCTGATATGTCCTTCGCGGTATCGATTTCGATCTTGACCCTGGCACAGGCAGCGCTGGTTGCCTTGCCGCGGGCTTGGCGTTTCGCTTGGCTGGAGCGCTTTCGCAGCCCCTGGTGGGCGCTGGTGCCGGCGGGGTCGATCGTCGTCGTGATCGGGATCGTCGCCTGGCAGGGCGAATCGGCGACGGCGCTCTCCTGGCTGGCGCTCCTCGCCGTGCCGCCGTTCGCCGCGCTGGCGCTCGCCCGGCTCGTGCACGGAGCGCGCGGCGAGTGGGCGGCGGCGGTGCCGCCTCTCTTCCTGATCGCCTGGGCCGCCCCCGGCGCGTTGCTGGGGCAAACGGCGGCGACGGCGCTGACCGGGCTCGGCTGCATCGGCCTCGGCTGGCTGCTCGTCTCGGTGGCGCCGGCCCGCTGGCTGAAGTGGGGGATCTACGCGATGGCCGCGGTCGACACCTGGTTCGTCGCCGCCGACCTCCTGCAGGGCCCCAACGCCGTGCTCGCCGCCGCCGCCCCCGGCGGCCTGCCGCGCCTGCAGGTCGTCCACTTCGGCAGCGCTGCGATGGGATTCGGCGACCTCTTCGTCGCCGCCGTCCTCGGCTGCCTCCTCGCCCTCCCCGCCGACGGGCCGAAAACCCACGATATACGTGGGTTTTCGGCCCGTCGGCAGCTGGTCGGGGCGGGGTTGGCGCTGGCGTTGGGGCTTGGGTTCGATTTGCTGTTCCTGGCGGTGGACACGTTGCCGGCGACGGTGCCGGTTGCGGTCGCGCTGGCGCTGGTCGAGCTGGACGAGCGGCGGACTCTCAGGCGCCGGCGAGGCGGGTGATGACGAAGATCGCGGCGAAGCCGGAAGCGGTGAGGCCGACTTTGCTCCACGAGGCATGGGCGTGGGCCTCGGGCAGCAGGTCGGTCGCGCCCATGTAGAGGAAGAAGCCGCTGTAGACGCAAAGGATGTAGCCGAGCGCCGAGTCGGGGATGCCCGCGAAGGAGCCGACGATCGCGCCGAGCAGCGGCGCGAGCGCGTCGATTCGCAGCCATCGCGCCGCCTGCCTGCGGTCGCCCGACTGGCTGAGCACGAAGCTCACGGTGTTGAGGCCGTCGGCGAAGTCGTGGCTGACGACGGCGATGAAGACGAGGAAGCCGGTGGTCGAGTTGAGGCTGAAGGCGAGGCCGATCCCGAGGCCGTCGACGAAGCTGTGGATCGAGAGCCCGAGCGCGCCGAGCACGCCGACCCGCGAGTGCGCGCGCGCCTCGTCGGGGTCGTCGCGGTGATGCAGGACGAGCGCCCGCTCGGCGAAGAAGAAGGCGAGGAAGCCGACTGCGACCAGGGCCGTCGCCTCGTTGGCGTCGCCGACGTTGTCGATCCCCTCGGGGAGGACGTCGAAGAGGGCGACGGCGACGACCACGCCGCCGGTCAGCGCGATCACCGTCGGCAGCGTGTGCGAGAGGCGCAGCGCGACCCGCCCGCCGACGAACGTGGCGAGGACGGTGAGGCAGGCGAGGGGGATCGCGACGGCGGGCACGCGCGTGAATCCTAAGGAGACGCCGCGCTGCCGCGGTGAGAGCGGCCGATGGCCGCTATGATCCCGTGGCCGCTGGGGCTCCCCCCGCGGCTTTTCTCTGATGAAGACCTACGTTGCCACCCAAACCGACCGCCGGCGTGACTGGCTGGTCGTCGATGCCGAGGGGCAGACCCTGGGCCGGCTGGCGACGCGCATCGCCGACGCCCTGCGCGGCAAGCGCAAGCCCGAGTACACCCCGCACGTCGACACCGGCGACTTCGTCGTCGTCGTCAACGCCGAGAAGATCAGGGTGACCGGGAACAAGCTCGAGCAGAAGCGCTACTGGCGCCACTCCGGCTATCCGGGCGGGATCAAGTCCCGCACCCTGGCCGAGATGCTCGACCGCCGCCCCGAGGAGGTGATCCGCAAGGCGGTGAAGGGGATGCTCCCCCGCAACCGCCTGGCCCGCAAGCAGCTGACCAAGCTGAAGGTCTACGCCGGCCCGGATCACCCGCACGCGGCGCAGAAACCACAGCCGATGGAGATCACGTGATGGCAGACGAGCCGCAGGATCGAGAGACTTCCGAAGAGCAGCAGGACGAACAGCCTCAGGACGAGGCGTCTCAGGACGCGGGTCCTGTCGGGGTAGGGGACCCACCGCCCCCTGCGGTAGCTGAAGCTTCCTCGGGGGCGGTTCCCCCTACCCCGCCACCCGCGTCAGATGCGGAGGAGGCTGACGCCGAGGGTTCGGCGGCTGCGGATGAATCAGCTGAGTCGCCGGCTGCTGAGCAGGAGGGGAGCGAGCCCGAGCCGGAGCCGGCCGCTGAGCAGGAGGAGAGCGAGCCCGAGCCGGAGCGCAAGCCCGCTCCCGAAGCTGAGAAGAAGAAGGACGTCATTCCGGGGGCCGACCTGGAGCCGATCGCGGTCGAGCCGGAGGAGCGGCCGCTGAGCGCCGAAGAGCAGGCGCGGAAGGAAGCCGAAGAGGAAGAGCGGCGCGAGCGCGAGGCGGCGCTGGCCGCCGAGTCCGAGCACGAGCCGGCCAGCCGCGCTCCGGCCAAGATGGAGGGCGATTCCCGCTACCTGGCGACCGGCAAACGCAAGCACGCGATCGCCCGCGTCACCCTGCTGCCCGGCAGCGGCTCCTTCGTGATCAACGGCCGGCCGATCGAGGAGTTCTTCCCCCGCCCGCTGCACCAGACGACCGCCCGTCAGCCGCTGGCGACCACCGGCTACGAGGGCAGCGTCGACGTCCGAGTCCGCGTGCACGGCGGCGGCATCAGCGGCCAGGCCGGCGCTGTCCGCCACGGCATCGCCCGGGCGCTGACCGAGGTCGACCCCGAGCTGCGCGGCGAGCTCAAGCGGCGCGGCTTCCTGACCCGCGACGCGCGCGCCAAGGAGCGCCGCAAGGCGGGGCTCAAGAAGGCCAGAAAGCGCCCCCAGTTCTCCAAGCGCTGAGGCGGCTGCAAATCTGCGCCTGGCGTTGTCCTCGGTCGGCCGGCTTGGTCACGCACTAACTTGTGCGCTCCCGGCGCCGGCCTCCCTGCGTCCTAGCCAGACTTGATTTTCGCTCGCCTCAGCACTTGGAATGGGCAATAAGACAATGAGAATGCTCTTTGGCACTGATGGTGTCCGCGGTGAGGCCGGCACTTTTCTGACCGCCGAGTTGGCTCTCTCTCTTGGCCGTGCCGCGACGGAATCGCTTGAGGTGGAGCGGCCGCAGGTGCTGATCGTGCGCGATACGCGCGAGTCGGGGCCGATGCTGGAATCGGCGCTGGCCGCCGGAGTCGCCGAGGCGGGCGGCGACGCCTTCTGCGCCGGCGTCCTGCCCACGCCCGCCGCGGCTGTCCTGGTCCGCAAACTCGGCCTCGACCTCGCCGCGGTCGTCTCGGCCTCGCACAACCCGTTCAAGGACAACGGGATCAAGTTCTTCGGCGCCGGCGGCAGCAAGCTCGACGACGCGACCGAGGCCCGGATCGAGGCCCACCTCGAGGAGCGCCGTAGAGGTTCGGACCGCATGGCGGCACAAACCTCTACGGCGGTCGGGTTCGGCAGCGTGCGAGGGCTGGCCGGCGGGGAAGAGGACTACCTGCGGGCGCTGCAGGCGGCGTTTCCGCTCGATCTCTCCGGCGTCAGGGTAATGCTCGACTGCGCCAACGGGGCGACCTTCCGGGTGGGGCCGGCGATCTTCGAGCGACTCGGCGCCGAGGTCGAGGCGATCGCGGTCGAGCCCGACGGGCGCAACATCAACGACGGCTGCGGCTCGACCCACCTCGACAACCTCGCCGCGCACGTCGCCTCCGCCGGGGCGAGCGTCGGCTTCGCCTTCGACGGCGACGGCGACCGGGTGCTCGCCGTCGACGGCGAGGGCCGCACCCACGACGGCGACGAGCTGATCGCGCTGCTGGCCCGCGGCCAGGCGGCGCGCGGCGAGCTCGGCGGCGGCGTCGCGGTGACCGTGATGAGCAACTACGGCTTCCACCAAGCGATGGGGGATGCCGGGATCGAGGTCGCGACGACCAAGGTCGGCGACCGCTACGTGCTCGACGAGTTGCGCCGGCGCGAGTGGGCGATCGGCGGCGAGCAGTCGGGCCACATCATCGACATGCGCTTCGCCGCCACCGGCGACGGGATCGCAGCCGCGCTGATGACGATGCGCGAGCTCGGCGACCGCGACCTCGCCTCGGTCGAGGCGATGGAGAAGCTGCCGCAGAGGCTGGTCAACGTCGAGGTCGCCGACCGCGGGGCGATCGCCGGCGCGTCCGCCGTCTGGGAGGCGGTCGAGCGCGAGGGCGCCGAGCTCGAGGGCCGCGGCCGCGTCCTCCTGCGCCCCTCCGGCACCGAGCCGCTGGTCCGCGTGATGGCCGAGGCTCCGACCGCCGAGGAGGCCGACGCGGCCTGCAAGCGCCTCGCCGACCTGGTGCGGCAAGAGCTGGCCTGAGCTTCACGCCGTTTACCCTTAACCGCCTTCATGTGCGGAATCGTCGGATACGTGGGGGCGCGGCCCTGCCGGGACATCCTCGTCGCCGGGCTGGAAAAGCTCGAATACCGCGGTTACGACTCGGCCGGCGTCTCGACGATCGAGGACGGGCGGGTGGAGAGCGTGCGGGCGGTCGGCAACCTGTCCAACCTGCGGGCGGCGATCGAGCGGCGCGACGCGGCGGGCGGCGGCGTCGCGGTCGCCACCGCGCCGGCGAGGACCGGGATCGCGCACACGCGCTGGGCGACGCACGGGCGGGTCACCGAGGAGAACGCGCACCCGCACAGCGACAGCTCCGACCGCGTGCACATCGTGCTCAACGGGATCGTCGAGAACCACGCCAAGCTGCGCGAGCGGATCGAGGCCGAGGGGCACGAGTTCAGCTCCGAGACCGACGCCGAGGTCGTCGCCCACCTGATCTCCAGCCACTACGACGGCGACCTGACCGCCGCTGTGCGCGCCGCCTTCGCCGAGCTGCGCGGCCACTACTCGTTCGTCGCCATGCACGCCGACCAGCCCGGCCTGCTGGTCGGCGCGCGCCGGGAGTGCCCGCTGGTCGCCGGGATCGGCGAGGGGGAGACCTTCCTCGCCTCGGCGATCCCCGCCTTCCTCGCCGAGACGCGGCGGGCGCTGACGATCGAAAACGACGAGGTGGTGACGATCGACGCCGCCGGCACCCGGATAACCGACGCCGGCGGCAGCCCGGTCGAGCGCGAGCCCGAGGAGGTCGAGTGGGACGAGGCCGCCGCTGAGAAGGCGGGCTACGAGACCTTCATGCTGAAGGAGATCCACGAACAGGCCGACGCGGTGGCGGAAACGATCGCCGACCGCCTGCCGGCCGACGACGGCGTCGACCTCTCCGAGCTCGGCCTCGCCGACGACTTCCTGCGCGGGCTGAAGCGGATCGTGATCGTCGCCGCCGGCACCTCCTACCACGCCGGCCTGGTCGGCCGCTACGCGATCGAGGAATGGGCGCGGGTGCCGGTCGAAATGGACATCGCCTCTGAGTACCGCTACCGCAATCCCGTGGTCGGCCCGGGCGACCTGGTGATCGGGATCACCCAGTCCGGGGAGACCGCCGACACCCTGGCGGCGATGCGGCTGGCCCGCGAGCGCGGCGCGACGGTCCTCGCGCTGACCAACATCATGGGCAGCCAGGCGACTCGCGACGCCGACGCCGTTTTCTACACGCGCAGCGGCATGGAGATCAGCGTCGCCGCGACCAAGACCTTCGTCGCCCAGGTGGCGGCGATGTACCTGCTGGGGCTGCGGCTCGCCGAGCTGCGCGGCACGCTGCCGCCGGAGCGGCTCGCCGAGCTGGTCGCCGAGATGAAGTCGCTGCCCTCGAAGGTCGAAGCGACGATCGAGGGCTGCGAGGAGCACGTGCGCGAGATCGCCGCGACGCATGGCGACGAGGGCTTCTTCCTCTACCTCGGCCGCCATATCGGCCTGCCGGTCTGCCTCGAGGGGGCGCTGAAGCTGAAGGAGGTCTCCTACATCCCGACCGACGCCTACGCCGCCGGCGAGATGAAGCACGGCCCGATCGCCCTGCTCGACGAGTCGACGCCGGTCGTCTGCGTCGCGACGTCGAGCCCGGTCCTCGAGAAGGTGCTCTCCAACGTCGAAGAGGTGCGGGCGCGCGGCGCGCACACGATCGCCGTCGTCACCGCGGGCGACGAGCGGGCCGCCGCGGTCGCCGAGCAGACGATCGAGGTCGCCGCCGGCGACTGGATCCTGCAGCCGATCCTGGCGATCCTGCCGCTGCAGCTGCTCGCCTACTACATCGCGCGGGGCCGCGGTCTCAACGTCGACCAGCCGCGCAATCTGGCGAAGACCGTGACGGTCGAGTGATGGGAGGGCCGCTCCCGGAATCACCGCGGCCCGGATGAGGCCGAGTGACGCTGCGCGATACGGCCCCTCCCCGAGATTCCACGTAGCGCTGCTACGCGGAACTCGTGTCGTGACCGTCTCGCTTGGTCATCGACCTCCCCGGACTCGCGCTGATTCCGGTCGCGACCCTCATATAGGATCGCCGCGATGAGACTTCGCGTCGTTCTCGCCATGGCCCTTTTTCTGTTTGGGTTGGCCGGTTGTGGAGGCGGTTCCGGTTCCGGTTCCGACCTCGCGAGCCTGGCGCCTCCCGGCACGCCGGTCTTCGTCGAAGGCACGCTGCGGCCGGAAGGCGAACTGAAGGAAAACGTCGACGCGATCGCCAAGCAGGTCGCGGGCGTCGACAACCTCGGCGGGCTGATCGTCGAAGAACTGGAAAGCGAAGCTGAGAAGGAAGGCGAACCGGTCGACTTCGCCAAGGAAGTCGAACCGTGGCTGGGCGAACGCGGTGGCGCCTTCTTCGAGCGGCTCGAAGGCGAAGACTTCACCGGCGCCGGCGTGATCGTCGAATCGACCGACACCGAAGCGACGCAGGAATTCATCGACAAGCACAAGGGCGGCATGGAAGGCGAGGTCGCGGGCCTGGTCGGGGACTTCCTGGTCGTCGCCGAAGACCAGAAGGTCTTCAAGGAAGTCGAAGAGGCCTCCGCGGGGGAAGCGCTCGCCGACGAAGACACCTTCACCAAGGCGATCTCCGCGGCCTCCGACGGCAGCCTCGCCGACGTCTTTGTCGACGTCGGCAAGCTGATCGACCAGAACGGCGGCCAGATCGACCCGGAAGCGCGCAAGATCCTGCAGAACGCCGGCATCGACCCCAGCGAAGCGACCGCGGTCGCCAGCATCGTGCCCGGCTCCGAACAGGTCGCGGTCGAGCTGAGCAGCGACCTCGGCGGCGAGGAAGCGCCGACCGGCGACGCCTCGAAGCTGCTCGGCGAACTGCCCGGCGACGCCTTCGCCGGCTTCGCGGTCAGCGGCTTCGGCGAACAGCTGAAGGAACTGATCGACAGCCTCGACGAAGAAGGCGTCGGCAGCACCGTGCCGCCGCACCAGCTGAAGAAGGGGCTGAAGCAGTTCGGCATCGACCTCGAAGGGATCGCCGAATCGCTGCAGGAAGCTGCGGTCTTCGCCGCCGGCGCCAACAAGAGTAGCCTCGGCGGGGCGCTCGTGGTGAGCACGAAGGGCGACAAGGCGACCGAAGCGGTGGAAAACGTCGGCGTGCTGCTGCGCCAGGTCCACGTCGCCGGCGTCACCGCGCTGGGCGGCAAGTACAAAGGCTTCTCGATCCACAGCAAGGAACTCGGCAACAAGCCGCTCGTCGTCGTGGCGAAGGAAGGCAGGCTGGCGATCGGCTATGGCCTGCCGCAGGCGGTGGCCGGGCTGACCAGCGGCTCCGGCGGCGGTAAGACGCTCTCCGACGACCCCGTCTACGAAGACGCGGTGAGCTCGCTCGGCGACACGCCGATCAGCGGCTTCGCCGACGGCCCCGCGGCCCTGCACCTGGCGAGCACGCTGATTCCCAACTCCGACGAAGGCTTCAAGAAGGCGAAGAAGTACCTCAAGAGCATCTCCTTTCTCGCGCTCGGCAGCGCCACCCAGGGCGAACTGGCGACGGCGAAGCTGATCGTCGGCCTGAAGTAGCACCGCTCCACGTTTAGGCTGGGCTGCGATGGAGCCCTGGCTCGACCCGCTCTACGACGCCGACGGGATGCGCGCGGTCGATCGCTGGGCGATCGAGCAGCAAGGGACTCCGTCGCTCCAGCTGATGGAGGCGGCGGGCAGGGCGGTGGCCGAGGCGGTCGGCGAGCCGGCGCCGGAGGGGCCCGTGCGGGTCGTCTGCGGCAAGGGCAACAACGCCGGCGACGGGCTGGTCGCGGCGCGGTACCTGACCGAGGCCGGATTCGAGGTCGAGGCGTTGCTGCTCTGGCCGCCGGAGGACCTGAGCGGCGACGCGGCGGCGAATCTCGCGCGCTGCGAGGCCGAGCACGTCAGCGGCGATCTCGGGGCGCGGCTCGCCGGCTCGGGCGCCGTCGTCGACGCGATCTTCGGCACCGGCTTCGCCGGCGAGCCGCGCGAGCCGGCGCTCGGGGCGATCGCGGCGATCGGCGCCTGCGGCGCGCCGGTCGTCGCCTGCGACATCGCCTCCGGCGTCGACGCCTCCAGCGGCGAGGTGGCGGGCGCGGCGG
>Ga0210120_1000394_pt1 | contig 10302 bp, 15 predicted proteins | sample Goodyear_PhragA__FD_184868 | JGI IMG/M metagenome (GOLD analysis project Ga0210120, IMG submission 184868) | Wetland microbial communities from San Francisco Bay, California, USA, that impact long-term carbon sequestration - Goodyear_PhragA_D2... | ecosystem: Environmental > Aquatic > Marine >... | reverse complement strand
TGGCCTTGGGGCGAAAAACGGACGCCGCTGCGCCGGGGACCCCTCCGACCCCCCGCCACCCGCGGCAGCTGCGGATTTGGCTGACGCCCATTCAGCAAGCGCCCACAGAACTGCGATAGCTGCCAGCCAGATGAGGCCGGGGAAGCTGTAGGTGTATGCGCTGCCGATGGCTAGGAGTGCAGCCGGGACGAATCTCAGGGGGAGATTGCGCCAGGATCGGGTGCTCTCGCGCAGGGCGAGGACGAAGGCGAGGACGAGGAGGGCCTGGATCACCTCCTTGAAGGCGCCCTGGGCGAAATAGGAGGCGACGAGATACGGCAGGCCGACCAGCAGCGCCGCCACGATGCTTCCGGTGCGCCTTTCCCTCCCCATAGGTGGATAAGTCGCACCGGAACCGCCGGCGGGCGCTCGGCCGGCAAATGGAGCGAAGGCCGTCAGGGCCGCGACGGTGACGGCGGCGACCGTCAGACCGTCGAAGCCCTGGACGATGCCGACGCCGAGGCCCTCGTTCAGGGCGACGACGATCGAGTGGGGGCCGAGCGGATACCCCTGGCTCAGCAGCTGCGAACCCTCGCCGTGGGCGAGTCGGTCGGTCGCCAGCAGGTGCTGGGACATGTCGGGGTTGAAGCCGGTGCCGAGGATGCCGAAGTGGCCTTCGACGGCGAACGGCAGCGAGGCGGCGAGCAGGGCGCCGAGGGCGACCGGCCAGCCGAGGCACAACGCCTCCCCCCCGCCCTCCAGCCTGCCGCGCAGATGGAGCGCCGCGGCGACGGTCAGCACCGGCACGAGGATCGCCGGGACGACCCCGTCCCCCGGCATCCGCACGGTCGCCCAGCAGATCGCGCAGAGCAGCGCCAGGCCCACCGCCGGCGCGAGCCACGACCAGCGCCGCGCGCCGCAGACCGCGAGCGCCGCCTGGCCGATCGCCGGCGAGGCGACCAGAACCGCCACAACCGCCGCGTAGGTCCCGACCACGAGGCCGCCGAGCCTAGACGACGGTCAGGTCAGTCGGACGACTCGAGCTCGCCGCCGCCGAGCTCCGGCGGCAAGGCCCGCGGACCGTCGGGGTACATCCGGCGCAGCGTCTCCTCGTCCATCTCTAGCGTGCTGCTGACCGCTTCCGGCGGCGCCCCGACGACCAGCCAGAGGGCGTCCTCGTCGGTGTCGTTGAAGACCTGCCGCACCGTGTCGGCCTCGACCAGCAGCGAGTCCAGCGGCGCCAGCTCCAGCGCCTCCTCGTCGACCCTGATCCGCCCCCGCCCCTCGAGCAGCACGTACAGCTCCTCCTGAACCGGGTGACGGTGCTTGGTCGAGGCCTGCCCGGGGCGCAAGCGCCACATCCGGGCGCCTAGCGAGGAGGCCTCGAGCCGCTTGGCGAGGTCGGTGTTCGGCACTCGCATCTGATTGGACTCGCGCCAGAACGCGTCTCCGGCGCGCAGCAGGCGGTGGGCCATCGGCGCTCCTTGCGAGGTTGACGAATGGGCGCAACAGGGCTCGAACCTGTGACCTCCAGCTTGTCGAGCTGGCGCTCTCCCAACTGAGCTATGCGCCCTCAGCGGAAGCCTGAATCTAGCAGCGGGCGGCTCGCCGGGCCCTCCCTGCGCTCAGTCGACGTGGGTGCTCGGCAGATGCCAGCGGCGCGGGGCGATCAGCTGGTCGATCGCCGCCGGCCCCCAGCTGCCGACGGGGTATTCGCGCACGGGCGGCGGGTCCCCGAGCAGCGGCTCGGAGACCTCCCACAGGCGCTCGATCCCGCCCGAGGTCGTGAACAGCAGGCGGTCGCCGACCATCACGTCGTGGATCAGCCGCTCGTAGGGGTCGAGCGCCTGGCCGTTGCCGCCGAAGCTGTCGGCGTAGCTGAAGCGCATGTGGGCCTCGCCGAGCTGGATCGTCGGACCTGGCACCTTGGCGAGGAAGGAGGCGGAGATGCTGCCCGGCTCGCCGAGCTCGAAGGTGAGGTGGTCGTGGCCGAAGCTCTCCGCGATCTCGTCGCAGTCGAGCGGGAACATGCGCCGCGGCGGCTGCTTGAAGGCGACGGTGAGGATGTGACGGTCCTCGGCCATCCGCTTGCCCGAGCGCAGGTAGAACGGCACGCCGTCCCAGCGCCAGTTGTCGACCGTGACCCGCAGGGCGACCAGCGTCTCGGTGTCGGAGCCCGGGGCGACGCCGTCCTCCCCGCGGTAGCCGTCGTACTGCCCGCGGACGGCGCAGCCGGGCTTCAGCGGCGGCATCGAGTCGAAGACCTTCTCCCGCTCGACGGTCAGCGACTTCGCCTCGAGCGAGATCGGCGGCTCCATCGCGACGAAGCTGAGCACCTGGAACAGATGGGTGACGATCATGTCGCGGAAGGCGCCCGTTTCCTCGTAGAAGCCGGCCCGCATGCCGATCGAGAGCGTCTCCGGCACGTCGATCTGCACGTGGTCGATGTGGTTGCGGTTCCAGACCGGCTCGAACATCCCGTTGGCGAAGCGCAGCGCGAGCAGGTTCTGCACCGCCTCGCGGCCGATGTAGTGGTCGATGCGGAAGATGTCCTCCTCGGGGAAGACCGAAAGCAGGCACGAGTTGAGCTCGCGGGCGGAGTCGAGGTCGACGCCGAAGGGCTTCTCGGTGATCACCCGGGCGCCCTCGCCGAGCCCGGTCTGCCCCAGCTCGCGCACCATCGGGCCGGCGGCCTGCGGCGGCAACGAGAGGTAGTGCAGGACCCGGGCGCCCTCGCCGAGTTCCGCCCGAGCGTCCTTGACCGCCGCGACCAGCGGCGCCGGCCCCTCGCCGATGGAGACGAAGCGCAGGGACTCGACGAAGCGCTCCACGGCCTCGCGCTCCGGCGGCCGCCGCCCCGACCCTTCGATCGCCTCCCGCGCCAGGTCCCGAAACCCGTCCTCGCCGATGTCGCGCCGCGCCGCGCCGACGATCCGAAATCCGGCCGGCATCAGCCCCACCTGCGCCAGGTGGAACATCCCCGGCAGCAGTTTCCGCTTCGCCAGGTCCCCCGTCGCCCCGAACAGCACGATCACGTGATCCGCCGCCGCCTGCTCCGCAGCAGCGGCCCGCTCCTGCTCGGTGACTACGACGACACCCATCGTCTAAGCCTGACAGCTACCCGCATCCGCAGGCGCCTACCGGAATCGAACCGGTGTAAACGGCTTTGCAGGTGTATTTACGAGCGCCGCAATCCGCCTGCCCAAGCGGTTCCGCGGAACCGTGCCACCCTCTGTGCCACCGTAAGCCGAAGTTCGGGCTTACGCGGTGGCGAGGTAGAGCGAGACACCCTCGCAAAGGGACTCGAAAAGCTCGTCCAGGGTGTCGCCAGAAGCAAAACAACCGGGCAACTCGAACACATCGGCCCAATAGCCGCCGTCCTCGACGTGGATGCGGGCGGTCAGCTCCATGACGCTCGGCTGTCGGCGCTGCCGATCTGCCAGCGAACCCCCGGCCCGAACTCCAAGACGACGCCACCCGGAGTGATCAACTCCCAATTGGGAGGATCGTCTTCGGCTTCTGGCTCGGCGGGCTTGACATCCAGTACCCAGCCATCAGAGAGCTTGCAGCACAGCTCACCGGTCTCCGCGTCGATGTCCGCATCGGTCACCGAGCGTCCAACCAGCTCGGCCGGATCGGACGGCGACCAATCGGCATCCTGAGTGGCGAGCTGCCACAGCTCCCCAGCGGGGTCCTTGATCTCGACGTAAAGAACCTCCGGATAAGCGATCCGAGCATCGACGATCAGCCCGCGCATAAAGCAAAGAATGTTCAGCGGAGAAGCATCGAGCATCACTGCGGCGGCAGGGCTGTTCATTCAGGAGGTGCCCCGGCATCGTCAAGCTCGCGCGAGAACTCGTCGGCACGCCGTTCGGCGGCCGAACGCCGCTCCTCGAAATCCACGACCGAACTGGCCACAACCATGCTGCTCGGTGTGCCAGGCGGCCGACATAACTCAAGCTCACCTGCTTCGACCAGGCGCCGCACATGCTGCGGAGAGAGCCCCAGCCAAGTCGCCGCTTCGTCCACCGAAAGCACATTCGGGTTGTCGAAGGTCATTGTCAGCAAGGGTAGTGGGCGATACAGATGGCCCAAGCCTTGCAACTCCTTTCGGGCTGTAGCCGACCCTTCAGCGCAATCACCCACTTCGGCGCCCCGATTCGCCAACGTGTGAGCGTGCTGCGCCGCTTGGCGCGCAGCATCGCCGTCGAAAGCGACGAGTCGTCCGCTGCGCAAGACCACATCGTCCTGCGGCCCTCGGTAGTCACCGTAGTCGATCATTCCGCTTTTGAGCGTAGCGACAAAAAGACGCGCAGGCGCGAGAGCGGCCGGCTTCCCAAGCCTCGCCCTTGAGAGCGGCTGCTCTACTTCTTGGGCGAGGAAGGCTTCGGGGTCAGCGGTACAAGATTTGACGGAGCCGGAGGATTTTTCGGCGTGCTCTGTGGCGTCTGAGAGGCCTTTCCGACTCGACCACTACCGCGTCGTGCGCCAGACCCGCCTGACTTGCCAGCACGCTTGCTCACTTGTCGTCGGCTTTCTTCGCGGTCGCGGGCGTCAAGGGAACGAGCTTCGCCGGGGCAGGCGGATTCGTCGGCGTCTTTTGGGCACTTAGCGCCCCCTCTTGAAGCCGCTTGTGGCTTGAATCACTCATGAACCAAGGGTAGCGGGTCCTTCGGGCACCAAGTCAATACGCGCGATCTGGTGAGCTGCGATGTAGACGCCTCGCGAAGGATCGATCCTCTGGGCGAGATTCCGGATGCCGTGCTCGTCTACTGCCACCGTACACAGCGCTTCCAGATAGATGTCATGGGGCTGGGGGGTCTGCCCGACCGCCGAGCAGCGGCCATAGATGCCGCCAACGAGCCGGGGGGAATCAGCGCTGTGGCCGATCAACTCGACAATGACCCAGACTCCATCCTTGCGCCACCGCTGATACGCGTAGTCGAAAGCGTCCCGAGCCTCCCCACCCCCCAGCCCGGCGGCAAAAAGATTCGGCGGACCGTCATTAGCCTCCACCGCAGCGAGGTAACGATTTAGCGTTGCTCCGATTGCAATCGGCACGCCAAGGAGAACAACCGCCACGTATGCACTGATCGCGCCAACGTGATCGACCCAATTTTCTGGCGGGCCGACGGTCTCGATGAGGTGGGCGGTCCAGAACCCAAATACGAGATGCACGATCAGCGTGTAGGCGAGAGCCCTGAGAGCCAGCTCCAGATCGCTACGTGACGAGCGCGCAGACCGCGCGACGCTCAGCTCCGCGATGATGAAGCCCGGCATGAGCAGCGCAATTGCCGCGAGGATCGAAACGGCCGTATTGAGCATCGATCCTTCCTACCAGCCGCCCAGGACAGACAATGGGCAACGGCTCACGGGGCGAGAAAGGCATCGAGCAGCGCCGCCGCCTCAGCCTCGGCACCTGGCATCAGGTGGCCGTAGAGATCGAAGGTGACCTTGATCGAGGAATGGCCCATAAACGCCGAGAGAGCTTTGGCGTTGACGCCTGCGGCGATCATGAAGGAGGCGTAGGTGTGGCGGGCCTGGTGTAGGCGTAGTCGGTCTGTCAGGCCCGCCTTGGCCCAAGCGCGGTCGGCGCGGCGGTAGAGGCTCGCGGCGTGAAACGGTCCCCCGCGCACGTCGGCGAAAACCAGCCGGTCGTCGGCAAGCCCTCCTCCGCGCTTGCGCTTGTCGGCCAGCAGGCCGCGCAGGACGCCGGGGATCGGCGTCCTGCGCTGGGACGTGCGGGTCTTGGGAGCAATCGAACCCTCCAGGGGGTCCCACGACTCGCGCACCCGAATCGTCCTCCGGTCGAGATCGACGGCGCCCCAACGCAGCGCTCGCAGCTCCCCGTACCGCAGTCCCGCATAGAGCGCAGTTGCCCATGCGGGTCTATCCTCGCGGGGCAGCGCTTCGATCAGCCGCGCTGCTGCCTCAGGTGAGACGATCTCGATCTCGCCGGAGTCCGGCATCGGCAGTTCGAGATCGTGGGTCGGGTTCACCGGAACACCTTCACGCGAGCGCGCTCGCCGGTAGATCGCCTGGAGCGGCTTGAGCGAGTTGCGGATCGTGGACGCCGCCTGCCCTTCCGCCAGCCAGTCGTCCACGAGCGTTTGCAGGTCCAGCGTCGTGACCGAGTTCAGCCGCCGGGAGCCGAGCATCGGCAGGACGCGCTCGATCAGCGCCCGGCGATAGCCGCGCAGCGTCGAAGGCTTGTAGGGACGGCCGGAACGGTTGCGAATGTCGCCGCGCTCAGCCGCCAGAAGCCAGGCATCTGCCGCCTCGCTCAGGGTCGTCCCGTTGGGCGCGCGCAGGTTGCCCCGGTCGAGCGAGCGCTTGGCGTCCGCGCGCCACGAGCTCGCTTCGGATCTGCGAGTAAAGGTCTTGTAGATCTTCCGGCCATCGCGCTGCGAGTAGACCGACGCCTCCCACCCCGCCTTGCAGTTGCAGCGCCCGCCCTCGCGGGCGCTGCAACCTTTCGAGTGGCGCTTCCTGATGCCTTCGGCCATCAGGAGCCGCCTCTTGGTCCCTCCTGGCCAGACTCGCCGGGCGAGAACGATCCCGGCTGGAACACGCCGGGGGTCCACTCAAGGCCCGTCAGCAACGGGCACTCGAACTTCACGCCGAGCGCCGCCCCGAGTTTGAGCATCGTGTCCATGCGCGGCAGTCGTTCGCCGCGCTCCAAGATGCCGATCTCGGTGCGGTGCAGGCTGGAGCGGTAGCCCATCTCTTCCTGGCTGAGGTCGGCCTGCTCGCGCAGGCGGCGCAGGTTCTCTCCGAAGCGCTTGGCGACGACCGTCCTGTCGTCCATCGCTACTCCGCCAGTCGTGAGTAGTAGAGCGCCGCCCTGGTCGGCAGGACGAAGCCGCTGCAACAGTGCAGCAGGCCAGCGCCGACCAACTGGCGGATCGCCCGCTCTACGGCGTCCTCGCTGCCGAAGTCGCTCTCCCCCGCGTTCATCGCGCGGGAGACCTCGGGGATGGTGAAGCGGTCGGGGTTGGTGTCGAGCAGATAGCCGAGGACGGCCCACTCGACCTTGCGGTCGGCGTCTGCCGGGGTTGAGGGATCGGGCAGCAGACCGCGATCCATATGGTTGTCGCAGGACATGGGGAGCTTTGCCTCCTTGTGTCTCAGGCGGCCCGCTCGCGCTACCACGCGGCGGGTCGCCGCTTGTCACTTGATCGACAGAGAGTATCAGGAGCGAAGGGGAAACCCCAACGCTCCTATTCCCCTCGCAGGATTTCCCTGACTCGGGTGGGGTGCAAATCGACCGAGCGGCCGATTTCGCGCAGCGAGGCTCCGGCCTTCTGCGCCCGCTCAAAGCTCGTGCGTCGTGCCTTGCGGGCTGCCGCGACGTTGCGTTTGTAATCCGCCTGAGCGCGCTTTGCCTCGGAGAGAGCTTTCTTCTGCTTGGCGGGCTCGGCCATCGTCGGGAGCCTAGAAGCTGCGGCGTGTTCATGTCCGCGCTCCCAGCGCCCGCTCGGCGTTCTCGGCGGTCCAGCGTTCGAGTTCGGCGACCGGGACCAGCCGCTTGCGCCCGCGTCGGATCATCCGCAGCTCGGGAGCGACGTTCTGATCGAAGAAGTCAGGGCCGACCCCGATTGCCGCCGCCGCTTCCGCCGGAGTGAGAGCAATGCGGGGGATCGAGACTGCGAGCTTCTTGGTCACGACCCCTCGCCCCGCCCTTCACTCTCGGCGTCTTTCCCTCCGAGCCAGTCCACCGGTCGATCCGGCTCGCCGACCTCACGAAAGATCGGCGCAAAGGGACCGCGATCCCTCAGATCGTCCAAGAGACAGAAGGCGATCGCCGCGCCGTAGGCGCGCGACAGCTCTGGGTGCTCCTCCAACAGGACAAGCGCCATGTTTCACCGACGAACGAGCGCCTTGCGCGAGGCACCGTCCAAAACGCAGATCACGCCTGGGAAGCTGGGGTAGTGGCCGCCCCAAAGCGGCTCGCCTCGTTTGTCGCGGGCGCGGGAAAGCTGCCCGTAGCGCGCCAGCTCGGCGACGAGGCGTTCGAGCGAGAGCGTAGCCCGGTCGACCTCCACGAAGCGCTGCTCGAAGACGATGTGCTTTTCCTCGGCGCGCACGTAGCTCAGCACCGCGTCGGCGATCAGCGTGCGCCGAGCGCGACCACGGCCGCGGTTGAGGGGATGGGCGATCTCGTGTCGCCAGGAGAGCGGCCCGAATTCGTCATCGCGCTCCCGCGCTGCGCGGAGAAAGCTGATCCCGACCTCGTTGACGCCGAGAGTGTGGGCGCACAGCGGCCCCATCGCTTGCTGAGGGCTGAGGACTTTCGGCCGGCGCTCGACCTCGCCGGCGTCGAGCGCCAGGTCAGCGCCCCGCTCGGTGAGGAGCCACAGGCGGCGGGGAGCGCGGCGAGCCTCGACGTAGGCGATCAGCCCTGCCCGCTCAAGGTAGGCGAGGACTTGCTGCGTGCGGCGCGAGCTGCGATCCGGGAAGTTGATCGCGCGGACCTGGGCGGTGGAGAGGACGCGATGCTCGCCGAGCGAGGCAAGCACCTCGGCGGTCGCCTCGGGCACTCGCAGCCCCGCTGCCGCCTTCCAACTCACGCCGACCCCCGAGCTCGCGACCGATAGACGGCTGAGCGCTGCGGAGCCAGCGCGAAGCCGATGGGCGTCTGTGCCGTGGCCAGCGTCGAGGCGATTCCGGTCGCCGAGGCGGTGGAGAAGCGCTGCGGAGCCAGCGCGGTGGCGATAGCGCAGGCGTCGAGTGCAAGGGACGCGGAGAAGATCGAGAGGGCAATGACGACCGCTGAGCCCGACTTGATGTTTTGACCCGGGGGTGGCGTAGGAATGTCGGCAAAAAGCCAGGCCCGCAAACCGCGCTGCAATGAGCGCTGAGGCGCATCACGTCGAGCCGGGCCGCGCAGCGACGGCCGAAATCTTGTGCGCAGCCTCCCCCGAAACGGGAGGCGAAGCCGAGGTGAAATGCAGTTGCCCATCACCTATACAGGGGAACGAGGGGCGAAAGTGGTCACAACCACTTGCTTAAAAGGTTTTATGTCTGCGCGATTGCGCAGCGCAAGCCCCGGCCTAAAAGCCCGTCAGCCTTGGCTAGCGGCGCGTAACTCCTATAGAGCGAGTCAGCAGCGGGCGCAGTACGCCCTGGCGATCACGCTCAAGACTTCGAGCAAGCGCACAAATAGCTGTGGCCCTTCGCGCTGATGGCGAACGAGATGGGGGCCGCGACCAGACCACTCCTGAACGGTGTCCAACTGCGCCACGAAAAAACGATGCTCGTCGACCGTGAGGATCGACCTCAGGTGTGCATCAACAAAAGCATTCAGGCGATTCTTGACGTGCTCAGCGCCAACCTCGTGTCGTCGACCAGAGCGGTCAACCCAAGCTTGCGTCCGAGCCGGAAAGCAGTGGTCGGCTAGACCTTTCAATATCAAGCGAGCACTAAGCGCAGCGTAATGCTGATCTGGAATGGTTTCCGCGGCCAGGCGAGCCTCAAGAGAGATGAGATGTTCACGCTCAAAATTGAGACCCGCTACCCGGAGGAGGGCGAGTGCGGTCTTGCGATTCAGCCGTGCCGACCGAGCAGCGAATACCTCCCCGACCATGTACGGGCGTGGCTGAGCTTTGCGCCCTCTGCCTTTGCGTATCGGCTCGACACGCCTGCCCGGCAATCGCCCCCTGACCGGCAGCTGCCTTACGCGGGGGCTACGTGAGTCGCTTGGCGTCGCTTTCTCCGTGGCCTGCCGCTGGTTCCGGCGTCCGAAAATCTCAAGGATTTCTCGCCGCCGCTCAGGACTGTTGACCGACCCTTGAAGCACGCCCGGGGCTGGCAATTCTCGTGCCCGTCGCGAGACTCCGAAACCTGCCCTCGCCGCGGCTGACGCAACTATCGGTTGAATCGCCTCATGCGTCTTCGCCGCCAGCCGGTCAGTGTCAATGCTTGCAGCGGCGACCTCAATCAGCTGCCTGCCCGCGTCCTGCCACTCGCCAGTTTGAGAAGCCGACCGAGCCAACCGCAAGGCGAGTTGCTCCAACTCCGGCGACTCCATCTGCTCGCGAATCGCCGCAGCAGCGGTCCGCGTGATCTGCGGAAGCGGTTTTGGCTGCTCAGCCACGCGCGCAGGATAGACAACGTGGTTGACGGATTTCGACTACATCTGCGGCATTAATTCAAGGGGTGCCATGCCACCGTCCGTGCCACCCTCTGCCACCTAAATACTTGCCCCGGAAAAAGTAACCGCTCCCAAGCCTGATCCGTCCGGCCTGATCTCGAGAATGCCCTGGTAATGGGCATGTTTCAAGATCGAGGAGGTATCTATGCTGACCCTGCGAGCGCCGCAGG
>Ga0210120_1000393_pt1 | contig 10320 bp, 10 predicted proteins | sample Goodyear_PhragA__FD_184868 | JGI IMG/M metagenome (GOLD analysis project Ga0210120, IMG submission 184868) | Wetland microbial communities from San Francisco Bay, California, USA, that impact long-term carbon sequestration - Goodyear_PhragA_D2... | ecosystem: Environmental > Aquatic > Marine >... | reverse complement strand
CTCCGAGCCGGTTGAGCGCCACCGCCGAGGCGGTCATCGCGTTGCCGATCACCATCCCACCGACGGGCACGAGGTAGCGGGGAGTCGGGTCGAAGATGCCAAGCGCGACGACCAGTCCCAGCGTCGCCCCCCCGGCGATCGCCAGCGCGATCAGCAGCGGCCAGAAGGCGTCGGGGACCTTCTTGGCGCGGCTGCGCGCGGTGAGGGCTCCGAAGACGACCATCACCGAGAGCAGCGCCAGGACCAGCCAGATCGTGTCGGCTTCGAAGATCAGCTTGATCACGTAGCCGATCGCGGTGAGCTGCACGAAGGAGCGAACCGTCGCGACGGCGATGTCCCGCTCGAGGTCGGCCCGCCGCCAGCGGGAGATGGCGGCGGCAACGGCGACCAGCACCAGCGCCGCCGCGACCTGCCCGAGCGAGACGTGGATCGAGGCGTTCACGCGAGCGCCTCCTCGAGGGCGCCGGCGGCGACCACCCGCCCCTCCTCCAGGCGCAGCGCCCAATCGCCGAGCCGGCGGGCCTGCTCGGGGTCGTGGCTGACGAGGACAAGGGAGATGTCGAGCTCGCGGCGCAGCTCCGCGAACGTTGCCTCGACCGCGTCGCGCGCCGCGGCGTCAAGCGCCGAGGTCGGCTCGTCGAGCAGCAGCACGCGCGGCTCCTGCGCGAGCGCCCGGGCCAGCATCGCCCGCTGCCGCTCTCCCACCGAGAGCCGGGAGACATCGCGCCCCTCGAAGTCGGCATCGAGGCCGGCGAGGCGCAGGCAGCGCTCCGCGTCGAGCTCCGTGGCGGCCAGCTCGGCGGCGTAGCGGAGGTTCGACCCGACCGTCCCCTCGAGCAGGGCCGGCAGCTGCGGCACCAGCGCGACTTCGCGCCGCAGCTTCAGGGGGTCGTAGTCGACGAGCGGGCGGCGCCGGTATGAGATCGTGCCGCGCTCGGGGTCGGCGAGGCGGTTGAGCAGCCTCAGCAGGGTCGACTTGCCGCTGCCCGAGGGGCCGACGATCACCGCCGCCCCGGCCGGGATCGCGGCGTCGATCGAATCGAGGGCACGGCGGCCCCCTCGGGAGAAGCTGACGTCGCGGAGCTCGAAGAGCACGCGACCATGATCCCCCACGCCCGTGGGTGACCGCCGGCAGGCGCAAGAAGCCTCCCGCGGGCGGCAGCAGTGGCACCCGCCGGGCCCCGGATGCCAGAATTCGGATAGGTGGTTCACTGATGGCGAGAGCGATCTGGAGCGGCTCGATCAGCTTCGGGCTCCTAAACGTGCCCGTGAAGCTCTACAGCGCGGTTGCCCGGCGCGGCATCTCGCTGCGCGAGGTCCGCGCGTCCGACGGCGCCCGCATCCGCCACCGGCGGGTCGCGGAGGGGACCGACGAGGAGGTCCCCTACGAGGAGATCGTCAAGGCCTTCGAGATCTCGCCCGACCGCTACGTGCCGCTGAGCAAAGACGAGATGGCGAGCCTGGCGCCGGAGAAGACCCGCGCGATCGAGGTGCTCGACTTCGTCGACCTCGGCGAAATCGACCCGATCTACTTCGACAGCCCCTATTACATCGGGCCGGCGGAGGGAGCCGAGAAGGCCTACACGCTGCTCGCAACGGCGATGGAGAAGTCGGGCAGGGTGGCGATCGCCCGCTTCGTCTTCCGCAACAAGGAGCACCTCGCCGCGATCCGCCCGGCCGGCGGCGCCCTGACTCTGACCACGATGCGCTTCGGCGAAGAGGTCGTCTCCCCCGAGGACCTGAGCGACGAGCTGCCCGCCGAGGAGGCGAAAGCCGCCAAGCGCGAGGTCGAGATGGCCGAGCAGCTGATCGACTCGCTGACCCGAAGCTTCGACCCGGATGCCTATCGCGACGAGTACCGCGAAGAGCTGCTGGCGCTCGTCGAACGCAAGGCCGAGGGCAAGGAGGTCCTCACCGCCCCCGCCCCCGAGGAGCCCAGGCCAACCGGCGCCCCCGACCTGATGACCGCGCTGGAGGAGAGCGTTGCCGCCGCGAAGGGCGACGGCCGCAGGGCAAAACGCGGCAAGGCGCCGAAAAGCAAGAGCGCCGGCTCTCGGGCCAAGGCGAAATCCGCCAGCTAGTGTCCCGAGTCGTAAATTCGCGAGCAGCGTCGCGAGTGGCTGGGGGTGGCTGGGGCCGGACGCTCGGCAGACAGGTACTGGAGGTACCTGTGCCGAGGGGGTCGGTCCAGGCGCGACCAGACGCCGCGAGGTGGCCCCGAATTTACGACTCGGGACACTAGAACGTGCCCGACAGCCGCCAGGTGAAGGTGGACGGCCGTGAGCTGACGCTCACCAATCTCGACAAGGCCCTCTACCCGCAGGCGGGATTCACCAAGGGCCAGATGGTCGACTACTACGCGAGGGTCGCGCCCGCGCTTATCCCCCACCTTGCCGGCAGGGCTGTGACGCTGCGCCGCTTCCCCGAAGGGGTCGACGACCTCGACGCCGCCTTCTTCGAGAAGCGCTGTCCAAAGCACCGCCCCAAGTGGGTGAGGACCGCTCGGGTCGAAGCCGGCCCCCGCGCCGGGAAGATCGACTTCTGCGTCTGCGACAGCCTGCCGACGCTGATCTGGATGGCGCAGCTGGCGGCGATCGAGCTGCACCCCTCGCTCTCGCGCTCCCGAGCGCCGAAACGGCCCACCGTGCTGGCCTTCGACCTGGACCCCGGCCCGCCGGCCGACATCCTCGACTGCTGCCGGGTTGGCCTTCGCCTGCGCGAGATGTTCGACCACTTCGACATCGAGTGCTTCCCCAAGACGTCGGGGTCCAAGGGCCTGCAGGTCTACGTCCCGCTCAATGGACGGACCTCATACGAGGTGACCAAACCGTTCGCCAAAGCGATCGCCCAACTGCTCGAGAAGCAGACCCCGGACAGGGTCGTCTCGAAGATGAAGAAGGCCGAACGCAAGGGGAAGGTCTTCGTCGACTGGTCGCAGAACCACCAGCGCAAGACGACGATTGCCGTCTACTCGCTGCGGGCGCGGGAGCGGCCGACGGTCTCCACGCCGCTCGGCTGGGAGGAGGTCGAAGCCGCGCTCGCCGCGGACGACGCCGACTCGCTGGTCTTCGAGGCCGGCGAGGTCGTCGACCGCCTCGATCGCAAGGGCGATCTCTTCGCCCCGGTCCTCGAGCTCGAGCAGACTCTGCCCGCGCTCTGAGGCGCCCGCTCAGCTGCCCACCTTGAGCAGCTTGCGCGACGGCTGGCAGATCTCCGCGACGCACTCCTCGCGCGCGCAATCGGGGCAGAGGATTTCGCGAGTCTGGTGCCGGTAGGCGATCTTCTCGTGCAGGAGCTGCTTTCCGCACCTCTTGCATTCCGCCTCGCGCGCCGCGAGCGTCCACCACCAGCCGCTGCTCGATCCCGACTTCCTGTCCTTGCCCCGACGCTCGCGCTTGTCGTCGGCCCGGATCGACCGCCCCGAGGTCTCGTTGATCCGCCAGTCCCGCCATCGTCGAAGTTCGCTTTTCGCCACCCCGCACCCTCCTTCTATCTGGACCGGCCGTCTGTGACACCGGCGTGTGGCCGCCGACGGCCCCCGGCCCGTCCCGGACCCCCTAGCCGATCGCGGCCGGGAACGTGGGACGGGCCAGTCCTGGTTTGCAAGTTCACTGGACGGCTAAGGGGCGAGGGGGGAGAGTTCGCCCCCGCGCCTCAGTCCAGCGACTGGCGAAGGACCGGGTGGCGCGTCGCCTTGACCTCGTCAAGGCGACGGACCGGCGTCGTGTAGGGGGCCTGCTTGGCGAGCTCGCGGTCCTCCTCGGCCTCGGCGAGGATCTCCTCGATCGCATCGGCGAAGGCGTCGAGGCTCTCCTTGGTCTCGGTCTCGGTCGGCTCGACCATCAGCGCCTCCTCGACCAGCAGCGGGAAGTAGACCGTCGGTGGGTGGAAGCCGAAGTCGAGCAGGCGCTTGGCAAGGTCCAGCGTCGCCAGCCCAAGCTCCTTCTTCATCGGCTTGCCGGAGAGGACGAACTCGTGCATGCAGTGGCGGTCGAAGGCAATCGGCAGACGGCTGCCGGCGCGCCCCTCGGCAAGCCTCGCCTTCAGGTAGTTGGCGTTCAGCACGGCCGTCTCGGAGGCCTCGGCGAGCCCGTCGGCCCCGAGGCTGAGGATGTAGGCATAGGAGCGGATGAAGACGCCGAAGTTGCCCTGGAAGCCCCGCAGCCGCCCGATTGACTTCGGCCGCTCGAAGTCGAGGTCGTAGTGGGGCCCGCGGCCGTTGCCTTCCCCCCGCTTCACCACCTGCGGGCGCGGCAGGAAGGGCTCGATCCGCTCCGAGACGGCGATCGGCCCGGCGCCCGGCCCGCCGCCGCCGTGGGGCTGGCTGAAGGACTTGTGGAGGTTGACGTGGACGATGTCGAAGCCCATGTCGCCGGGGCGCGAGTGCCCCATCACGGCGTTCAGGTTGGCGCCGTCGTAGTAGAGGGTCCCGCCGGCCTCGTGGATCAGCGCCGCGATCTCGGCGATGTTCTCGTCGAAGAGTCCGAGCGTGTTGGGATTGGTCAGCATCAGGCAGGCGACCTCCTCGGAGACCTTCTCCCGGAGGTCATCCATCTCGACGCCGCCGTGCTCGTTGGTGGCCACCTTGACCACCTCGTAGCCGGCCATCGTCACCGAGGCGGGGTTCGTGCCGTGAGCGGTGTCGGGGGCGAGCACCTTGGTGCGCCGCTCGCCGCGATCGGCGTGGTAGGCGCGCGTCAGCAGCAGGCCCGCCAGCTCGCCGTGGGAGCCCGCCGAGGGCTGCAGGCTGACGTGGGGCAGGCCGCAGATCTCGGCCAGCGAGCACTGCAGCAGCCACATCACCTCCAGCGCCCCCTGGGCGCGGCGAGGGTCCTGCGCCGGGTGCAGCCGGGCGTGGCCGGGCAGCGCCGCGACCCGCTCGTTGAGGCGGGCAGGAGCCGAGCGGGTAGAAGCCCGTGTCGAGGTCGAAGTTGCGCCGCGAGAGGCGGTTGTAGTGGCGGACGATCTCGGGCTCGGCGACCTCGGGGAGGCGCGGCGGGTCCTCACGCAGGAGCCTGGCGGGGATCAGCTCCTCGAGCGGCGGCTCGGGGACACCCGCCTGCGGTAGGACTGCGGCGCGCCGGCCGGGCTTGGAGCGCTCGAAGATCGTCACCGCCCGTTCGCGCTGCATCGGGGTCTCGCTTGCCGGCATCAGCGGACCTCCTGGGGCGACTTGGCCTGGCTGTGCGATGCAGGGCCGCCAGACGCGGCGATCGCCGCGCCGAGCATCTCGGCGAGGGCGTCGATCTGCTCGCGCGTGCGGCGCTCGGTGATCGCCACCAAGAGGCCGTCGGGGTGCTCGGGGTAGTCGCGCTCGAGGGCGTAGCCGGCGGCCATGCCGCGCTCCGCGCAGCGCTCCAGCACAGCGTCGACCGGCACGTCGAGGCGGACCGCGAACTCGCGCACGACCGGCGCCTCGTGCAGCAGCTCGACGCCCTCCACGGCCGCCAGCCGCTCGCGCGCGTAGGCCGTGCGCCGGGCCAGCAGCTCGCCGAGCTCGCGGAAGCCCTGGCGGCCGAGCCAGGCGAGGTGGACCATCGCGGCCAGGGCGTTCAGCGCCTGCGCGGTGCAGATGTTGTGGGTGGCCTTCTCGCGGCGGATGTGCTGCTCGCGGGTCTGCAGGGCGAGGACGAAGCCCCGCCGACCGTCGACGTCCTCGGTTTCGCCCGCGATCCGGCCCGGCATGCGGCGCAGCAGCTCCTCTGTGCCGCAGAAGAACGCGAAGGACGGGCCGCCGAAGTCGAGCCGGTTGCCGAGCGGCTGCCCCTCGCCCAGGGCGATGTCGGCGCCGCACTCCCCCGGCGGCCTGAGGACGCCAAGTGTCATCGGGTCAACGGCGACGATGAGCAGCGCGCCGCTCTGCCGGGCGGCGGCGCCCAGCGCCTCGACGTCCTCCACCGCGCCCAGGAAGTTCGGGTTTTGGAGGAAGACGGCCGCGGTCTCCTCGTCGATCGCAGCGGCCAGCGCGGCGGGGTCAGTCAGGCCGCCCTCCAGCCCGACCTCGACAACCTCCGCGCCGTAGCCACTCCCATAGGTGGAAAGCGTCTCGCGACTGTGGGGGTGGACGCCCCGGGAGACGACGAAGCGGCGGCGGCCCGTCGCGCCGATCGCGAGGTAGCCGGCGGAGGCGACCGAGGAGGGCCCCTCGTAGAGGCCGGCGGTGGCGACCGGCAGCGCGGTCAGCTCCGACATCGCCGTCTGGAACTCGAACATCGCCTGCAGCCCGCCCTGGGAGATCTCCGGCTGGTAGGGCGTGTAGGGGGTGAGGAACTCGGAGCGCTGGGTGATCGCGTCGACGATCGCCGGGACGTAGTGGTCATACATCCCCGCTCCAAGGAAGCAGACCTCCTCTTCGGCGTCGGCGTTGCGCGCGGCGAGCGCGCTCAGCCGCTCGAAGACATCGGCCTCGCTCATCCCCGCCGGCAGGTCGAGGGCGCGGCCGAGCCGCAGCGGCTCGGGGACCTGCTCGAAGAGATCCGCGGCCGACTCGACGCCGATCGCCGCGAGCATCTCGGCTCGGTCCGCTGGTGTGGCGGAGGTGTAGCGGCTCACGCCGGTAAGGCTACGGAAGCCGCGGGCGGGGAGGTGTCAGTCGCTTGCCAGCACTTTGCGGTAATCGGCGGCGCTCAGCAGTCCCTCCACCTCGGCGGGGTCGCTCAACTTCACCTTGACCAGCCAGCCCTCGCCGTAGGGCTCCTCGTTGATCCGCTCCGGAGCATCGGCTAGCGCCTCGTTGACAGCGACGATCTCCCCCGAGAGCGGCGCGATCACGTCGGAGACCGCCTTCACCGACTCCACCTCCGCGTAGGGAGCGTCCTTCGCCACGGTGGCGCCGGCCTCGGGCGGCTCGAAGAAGACGACCTCGCCGAGGCTGTCCTGCGCGTACCAGGTGATCCCGAAGATCGCCTCCTCTCCTTCGACCCTGGCCCAATCGTGCTCGGGGTGGTAGAGCAGCTCCTCTGGATAGCTCGCATCGGCCAACGTCATTTCTCCTTCCGGTAGAGGGGCTTGGACGCTACCCGGGCTGGGCGGCGCCTGCCGCGCACGTCGATCTCGACCTCGGTGCCCGGCTCGGCAAGTTCGGCGCGCAGGTACGCCATTCCGATCCCCACCTCGAGCGAGGGCGAGAAGGTGCCGCTGGTGACGACGCCGGCGCCCTCACCAGCGGCAAGGACGGCATTGCCCTGCCTCGGGATGCCGGCGCCCTCGATCCGGAAGGGCGCCAGCCGCTCTGCGGTCCCCTCGGCGCGCGCCCGGGCGATCGCGTCGGACCCGACGAACCCGGTCTGCTCCTTGCAGCACCAGCCGAGCCCGGCTTCGATCGGGTTGCGGTCGGGACCGATGTCGTTGCCGTGGAGCGGCAGGCAGGCCTCGAGGCGCAGGGTGTCGCGCGCGCCGAGGCCGCACGGGACGGTGCCCGCGTCGAGCAGCTCGGCCCAGATCGCCGCCGCGACCTCGGGGTCGATCAGCAGCTCGACGCCGTCCTCGCCGGTGTAGCCGGTGCCGCACACGAGCGCCGGCCGGTTGCCGATCCGCGCCGCGGCGACGTGCATTCGCGCCGGCAGCTCGATCCCGAGCGCGCGGGAGACGACGCCGCGAGCGTGCGGCCCCTGGACGGCGAGCATCGCGTAGCGGTCGGCGACGTCGCGGACGGCGATGTCGAAGTCCCGGCTCCGGCGCCCGAGCCAGTCGAGGTCAGCCTCGTGGTTGGCTGAGTTGGTGACGACGAGGTAGCGATCGCCGCCCAGCCGGTAGGCGATCAGGTCGTCGAGGATGCCTCCCTCCTCGTTGCAGAGGCAGGAGTACTGGGCACCGCCGGCCTCGATCGCGGCGACGTCATTGGAGAGCACGCGCTGCAGGAACGTCTGCGCGCCGGGCCCCTCAACCTCCACCTGGCCCATGTGGGAGACGTCGAAGAGGCCGGCGTAGGTGCGCACCGCGGCGTGCTCCTCGCGGATCCCGTCGTAGGACACCGGCATCTCCCAGCCGGCGAACGGCACCAGCCTGGCGCCGGCCGCGACGTGCTGCTCGTGGAGGGGGGTCCGCTGGAGGATCACGCGCCGGGCAGGCTAGATGGTTGATTCCAAATTGGCGTGCTCGCGGTGGCGCGACTGGCCGCTGGGCGACCGGGGGTCATCCTCGCCGTGCCGGCGCCACGTCCAGGCCCCCGAAACCCGCGGGGCTCAGTCCTTCAGGAAGCCGGGAACGTCGATGTCGTCGTCGGAGACCCGGAGCTTGCGGATGTCGGTGTCCTCCGCCGAGATCCGCGGGCGGCTCTCGTAGCGGCGCCGGACCCGCTGCGGGGAGCGCGCCAGGAGCTCGAAGCCCTCAAAGCCGGTCGCGATCACGGTGACCCGGACCTCGTCTTGCATCGACTGGTCGACAACAGAGCCGAAAATGATGTTGGCGTTGTCGTCCGCCTCTGCCTGGACGAGTTGGGCCGCCTCATTGACCTCGAAGAGACCGAGGTCCTCGGGGCCGGTGATGTTGAGCAGCATCCCGGTCGCCCCCTTGATCGACTCCTCGATCAGCGGCGAGGTGATCGCGGCCTTGGCGGCGTCCGCCGCCCTCGCCTCGCCAGAAGCGGCGCCGACTCCCATCAGGGCGGAGCCGGCGTCGCGCATGATCGTGCGGACGTCGGCGAAGTCGAGGTTGATGAGGCCGGGGATCGTGATCAGGTCGGTGATGCCCTGCACGCCCTGGCGCAGGATGTCGTCCGCCTGGCGGAAGGCCTCGAGCACGCTGGTCCGGCGCTCGACGGCCTGCAGGAGTTTCTCGTTGGGAACGATGATCAGGGTGTCGACGTTGTTGCGCAGCTTCTCGATGCCCTCGAGCGCCTGCTGCATGCGCCGTTTCCCCTCGAACTCGAACGGCTTGGTGACGGCGCCGACCGTCAGTGCGCCGATCTCCTCCTTGGCAATCTCGGCGATGATCGGGGCCGAGCCCGTTCCGGTGCCGCCGCCCTCGCCGGCGGTGACGAAGACCATGTCGGCGCCCTTCAGCGCCTCCTTTATCTCGTCGCGGCTCTCCGCCGCGGCGCCCGCCCCAACCTCGGGGTTGCCGCCGGCACCAAGGCCACGGGTCAACTCCTGGCCGATCGAAAGCTTGATGTCCGCGTCACAGGCCTGCAGGGCCTGGGCGTCGGTGTTGACCGCCACGAACTCGACGCCGCGAATTCCGGCGTCGACCATGCGGCTGACGGCGTTCGTGCCTCCGCCGCCCGCTCCAACGACCTTGATCACCGCCAGGTAAGTGGATTCCATCTCCCGATTTCTCCAGCTCGCCGGCCTCCGTAGGGGCTGGCGTTTGAGTTGAGCCTTTGTTCCGTCCGAGGCTTCAGTGATGCTTAAGGGTTCAAGCGAACACAGAAACGACGGAAATTGGGCTCAACGTAAGGCATTGAGGGCCCACTGTCAAACGGGCGGGAGCCATCCTGCAAAGCCGAACCCTCAAGCCTGACTCAAGGGTTCGGCTACTCTAAGGCTTTGGTTGAGGGTTTTCTATGGGCTTTGGGAGGTTGTCGCCGAAGGCTCCGGTTGGGCTCTGGGATGCCGGAAACCGTGCATGCGGACCGGCCGCTCCGACACCACCCGACGGCTCAGGGGGCAGCCGGCAGCGCGTGGCTCGACCCGCCAACGGCCGCGTGGCCCGGGACATACAGGTCTACATAATCGAGCGCCGTGATCGACGGATCGGCGAGGACGGCCGCAGCCGCGCTCCACTTATCGTGGAGGCGCGATGCGTCGCCAAAGCGCAGCTCGATCCCCGAGCGCAGCTCGACGTCCACCCCGCTTTCGCCGTAGAGACTGCCGGCGAGGTAAGGGCGCAGGGCGGCAGGCGCGCCGCCCAGGACCCGCGCCTGCTGCAGCACCGGGCCGGCGAGGCGCGGCCTGTCGGGCGGAACCGCGAGCGGCAGCTCGGGAAGCGTCCCGTCTTCGGGAGCGGGCTGCCAGTCGAGAATCGCGCCGTCGGGACCGACGCCCACGGCTTCGGCCCCCGTTCCGATCGCAGCCGTGGCGCGGGGAACGGCGACGTTGGCCTCGACGGTCGTGTCGCGCACGACGAGCAGGTAGATCGCACCCGCGGCAAGCGCGACCGCGGCGAAAAGGAGCAGCAGCCGCTTCACAGCACCCAGCCGCCGGGCCAGTGGACGTCACCGAGCAGCTGCACCTCCGGCTCGAGCTCCACCCCGAAGCGATCGTGGACGCGCCGACGCCCCTCTGCCATCAGCTCCAGGACGTCGGCGGTCGTGGCATCGCCCATGTTCTCGACGAAGTTCGCGTGCTTCTCCGCGAAGCGGGCGCCGCGGACCCGCAGCCC
>Ga0210120_1000392_pt1 | contig 10329 bp, 8 predicted proteins | sample Goodyear_PhragA__FD_184868 | JGI IMG/M metagenome (GOLD analysis project Ga0210120, IMG submission 184868) | Wetland microbial communities from San Francisco Bay, California, USA, that impact long-term carbon sequestration - Goodyear_PhragA_D2... | ecosystem: Environmental > Aquatic > Marine >... | reverse complement strand
CCGCCGCATCGTACGAGTCTGTCCAGCGTCGCTTCCACGCGGCGCTCGGGGCGGTCCCGCCGGCGGGGTTCCTGGGCTCCCGCTCGCTAGCGATCGCCGGGGCGCCCTGGGCCAACGGCGGCAACGAGGCCTACGAAGACTGGTACCTGCTCGAGGGATCCGCAGCGCTCGACCCGCTCAACGCCGCCGCGGTAAGCGCCTCGCGACAGGCTCCGCACGACGCCGCGGCGGCGGTGGCCGGCGGCGGCACCGCCGGCCTCTACCTGCTCCGCCTTGGCAGCGCGGGTGAGCCGCCACGCGCGGCAACATGGTTCGCGAAACCCGCGGGGCTGAGCTATACGGCGATGTTGGCCGTACTCGAGCCGATCGTACGCGCTGGGGGCGCCGCGCTCTGGGGTCGGCAGATGACGCTTGGTCCGGCACTCGAGTTCTGCCTGCACACCTCCCAGCCCGTCGAGCTCCCCCCACCGCTGGTGCCCCTCCCGGTCTCCTGCCGGACGGTCTGGGCCTAGTCCCGAGCTCGGTCCGCTCAGCGGTCCTCAGAGGCCCCAGGCGCCGCCGCAGGATCCGCCGCCAGGCCCCAAAGCGGCCACCGGGTTAGATTTCGGCGCGCTGGAACACCAGCGCCCCGTCCCCCGAATCGAGAGCCCCGCCGTGAGCAGTTACAAGTTCGAGCAACGCCGCCTGATCCACCGCGGCCGTGAGTTCCATTTCGTCAGCTACGACGCCCAGATCGCCAACGAGCGGCGGGGCGAAGTGGCCATGCCGCCGATGTGGTACCTGATGAACGAAGGGAAGCGTCGCCCTGTGATGGAGCAGGTCCCCGGCATGGCGATCGAGGACCTCGACCGGGCCCTCCTGGCCTGGGTTGAGGCTGAGATCTACTCCGCCGTGGGTCCCCGCCGTGCCGTTTAGCAGCCTCAAGCTCCACCCGAGCCTCCTTCGGGCGATCAAGGAACTGGGCTTCACCCGTCCCACCCCCATTCAAGCCGACGCCATCCCTCCCGCCCTGGAGGGCCGCGACCTGCTGGCCTGCGCCATGACGGGCAGCGGGAAGACGGCGGCGTTCCTGCTGCCGATCGTGCACAAGCTGATCGACAAGCCCCGGGGCACCACCCGCGCGCTCGTGCTCACGCCGACCCGGGAGCTGGCGGCGCAGATCCTCGAGGACCTGAACGACCTCGCGGTGCACACGCCGGTCACCGGCGCGTCGGTCTTCGGCGGCGTGGCCATGGGCCCGCAGGAACATGCTTTCCGCACCGGCGTCGACGTGCTGGTCGCGACGCCCGGTCGGCTGCTCGATCACTTCCGCATGCCCTACGCGAAGCTCCCGGGCATCGAGTACCTGGTGCTCGACGAGGCGGACCGGATGCTGGACATGGGCTTCCTGCCCGACATCCGCCGCGTGCTGCGCCACCTGCCCTCGCGGCGGCAGACGCTGTTCTTCAGCGCCACCATGCCGGCGCCCATCGTGACGCTCACCCGCGAGATGCTCCACAACCCGGCCACCATCAGCCTGGAGCGGAAGCCCGCGCCGGCGGTCGGGATCACCCAGGCGCTCTACCCCGTGCCCCAGGAGCTCAAGGCGGCGCTCTTCCTCGCGCTGCTCAGGCGGAACGACATGCAGGAGGCGCTGGTCTTCACCCGCACCAAGCACCGCGCCAATCGGCTGCAGGCGTACCTGGTCAAGCACGGGATCAAGGCCGAGCGGATCCACGGCAACCGCTCGCAGGCGCAGCGGACCGACGCCCTGGCGGGGTTCAAGGATGGCCGCTACCGTGTGCTCGTGGCCACCGACATCGCGGCTCGCGGCATCGACGTCGAAGAGCTGGGCCACGTCGTGAATTTCGACGTGCCGATGGCGCCCGAGGACTACATCCACCGGGTCGGCCGCACGGCCCGCGCCGAGGCCACGGGGGACGCGTTCACCTTCGTGGCGCCGGACGAGGAGTCGGAGCTGCGCGGCATCGAGCGCGCCATCGGCCGGAAGCTCCCGCGCATCATGGTGCCCGACTTCGACTACGCGGCACGGCCGGAGACGAAGCTCGAGATTCCGCTGGCCGAGCGCATCGCGCAGATCCGGGCCAAGAAGGCGGAGGACCGGGAGCGCTCCAAGGCGAAGGCGGCGCGGCGCGAGGCGCACGGGCAGGGGTCGTCGGCGCGGCCGGCATCGCGGGCGGACGGACCGGGCGGCGGGTCGAGGCAGCGGGGGCCGGGACGGGGCGGGCTTGGCGGCGGAGGTCGGCCGGGCAGCGGTGGACGGCCCGGCGGGAGTGGCGGGGCAGGGGGACGGCCGGCGGCCCGCGGAGGGCGCTGAGCGCCAGGGCGTCAGAATGAGCAACGCGAAGCTGGGCGAGCCACTTCACACCATGTTGCCCCACCGCTCGTAACGAGCGGTGGGGCAACGTGCTCCGTGGGTGCGGCCGAAGCCGCGGGCAAGCGGTCCTCGATGCCGAACCGTGCGCCCAGGGTGAAGTTGTTGAACTGCATGTCCTCCGTCCCGCGGCCGTTGACCACCTCATGGAACCGGCTCTCGAAGAACACCCCGGCTACTGGTGTTGCCCGGAACATCAGGCCCACACCGCCATTCACGCCGAACTTGGTCCTGGTGGGCAGACCTGCCGCGTCCGCTCCCTGGGGATCGAGGTTATAGACGCCGGCACCGCCGATCACATACGGCTCCAGCACAGTCCCGTTCAGCCTGAACTGATAGACGATGTTCCTTCGAACCCCGCGCTGGTCGCCCGCGAGTGGCGATCCAGCGGGCCGTCCGCCTTCCCACGAGCCGTGAAGCGGACGTCGCCAAGATCGCATCCGAAGGCTGAAGGGAGGCTGAAACACCACGGAAGAGGCGCTGAGAGCCGCATGAAAAGACTTTCATCACCGGCTCATCGCCACATCACGCACCGCATTCTACCTTGGCACCGTCTCCCCCTCGCGAGGCACGTTATGTTCGATGTGCTGATCGCTTCGGCTCCCCACCATCAGGTGCGGGCGAGCTGGGTGACCACCTCCACGATCACGCATGCGCTGTTCATCGCCCTCGCGGTGGCCGTCACTCGCAGCGCGCTCGAGAACCCGCCACGCATTACCGCCGACCCGGCGATCCTGCTGTTCGTGCCCAAGCCGCCTCCGCCCACGCCGGAGCCCGAGGTCAAGCAGCCCCCGGTGGTCCCGGCCACCGTGGTCGCCGAGCCGCCGCCGAAGGGATTCCAGACGGTGGTGGCGCTCCGGGATATCCCCCATGTCATCCCGCCGGTGGACCTGGCGCAGCGGCCGCTCGACCCGCGCGACTTCACCGGCCGCGGCGTGGAAGGCGGCGTGGCAAACGGTGTGGTGGGGGGCGCGGGGGTTGTGAACCTGAACGAGGGCGTGGACCTGAACGCCATCTACCAGGCGACGACGAAGGACGACCGGTTCGAGCAGGCGACCGTGATGGTGCCGCCGGCGCCCCGCTATCCCACGGTACTGGAGGCGGCGGGGATCCCGGGAGAGGTGAGCGTCGAGTTCGTGATCGACACCCTGGGTCGGGTTCAGCCGGCATCGATCCGGATCCTGCACAGCACACACGAGGCGTTCGAGTCGAGCGTCCGTACCGCCATGGCGGCGGCCATCTTCCGTCCTGCCCGTCTGAGCACCCATCCCGTGCGCCAGCTCACCCGGCAGTCGATCCGGTTCGTGGCAACTCATTGATGCACGACGACCCGGCGCTGGTCGAACCGCGCCGGGTCGTCGTCAATCCAGGATCTTCACTCGGTGAAATCGCCGTCTACGGCGCTACCGTCAGTTGCAGCGTCACCAGCGAGCAACCGATCGCCGTGCTGCACGCCACCACCTCGACGCCCGCGCCGGTCATGTCGTCGATGAGATCGCCGTTCGCGAGCCCGCCGGGGTAGCTCAGCGCCGGCTGCCCGAAGAAGATCGTCCAGGTGTTCGCCGGCGAGGCGTTGTCGCTGCCCACCAGGATCCCGGTGCCGAGCGTGGTGTTCGCCGCGCCGTCGTAGCGCAGCTGCGCCACCACGCTCCCCGACGAGTAGAAGTTCATCACCCGGTTGCCCGACCCGTCGTTGGCGTCGAAGATCTGCGCCTGGGGGGCGAAGGCGAGCGCCAGCGAGGTGGTGGTCGCCCCCGTCCGGATGCACTTCGAGTGGAACGGATGGGTCTCCTGCCCGCCGGGATTGACCCACAGGCCGGGATCCCCGCTCGCCGACTCGATGCACTGGCCGAGGCCGCCCGAGCCGGCGCTGCCGTCGCTGCCGTAGTCGAGACAGTTCGGATTGTTCGGCCCGAAGACGTTGCCGGCCGGATCGGTCCAGAAGCCGTTCCCGCTGCAGGTCCCCACGCCGTAGAGTCCCGAGCCCGATGTCTTGAAGACGAGCGCGGTGCTGCTGCCCGTCGTGCCGGCGGTGCCGGTCTCGGTGGGATCGTACACGCCCGGATCCACCGGCTCGATGGTCGTGGTATCGGGGGTCGTCCAGGTGCCGTTGGTCACGGGATCGCCGGCGCCCGTGGTATCGATCGGGTTCGACGTCGTGTCGCCGGGCGTCGAGGTGGTATCGCCACCCGACTGGCCGCCCGGCAGGGTGCCGCCGGGAAGGGTGCCCGAGGGCGAGGTGAGGCTCTCGGAATCGCTACAGGCGGCGGTCAGGGCGAGGGCCGCGACCAGCGCGGCCACCAGACGGAATCGGGACATGCGGAGCTCCTTCAACGATACGAGGGTGGGCCGGCGCGGCCGGCCTCAACTCCTTCGACGGCCAGGCTGTCTCTTGAGGAGACCCTTGGCTTTGCGGACCGGCCTCGCGGCCGGGGTGCCCTAAGTCGAAGGGTACGGGGAACACAATCCTTCGACAGTGATATAGGCAACCCGGGTGCCAGGTGGCTATTGCCTTGCGACACAAGGCGTTAGGCCTCGCCGAACCGGCGCATCAAGCGCTCGACTGCCGCGACATGCGAGAACCGTCGGCAATTCGGCCGGCTAACTGCTGACTGGCGACACGGCGCCCCCAATACATCGACACCATGGCGCCTCGCCGCCCGCACGCCACGTGGATCGTCCTTGCCGTGACCTCTTCGCGCTCCTCGCGGGCGCGGGGATCCGCGCCACGCCCGCCGGTCGAGGCGACGAGCGCCGTCGCCCGGCAGGCTTCGCAGGCCTCGTCATCCCGAGCGGAGCGAGGGACCTCGCCCGCCGGTCCCGGACAGTCGCCAGGGTTCCGAAACGGTTGAGAAGGTCCCTCGCTCCGCTCGGGATGACGGCTGGCCCACGGCACTACCCGTCCGTCCCCACCCCCACCGCCGGCCGCGACCGGCTCACCAGCACCCCGCAGATCCCGCCGTGCTGCGCCACGTTCACCACCTGCTTCTGCGACGCGCGCGCCAGGATGGCGACCCCGTCCTCGTTGGCGGCGAACCCCATCACCGTGTAGAACGGCTCGATGTGTACGCTGCCGTCGGGGGCCGCCACCGGGAACTCCCGCACCGGAATCGTGGCGAGCTGCTGTACGACCCAGCGATCGTCCGGATCGGCGAGCGCCGCCTGCAGCGCCGTCTCCCATTCCTCGCGGGTCACCGCGGGGCCGATCACGATGCCCTCACCCCCGTACGAGCGATTCGGCTTGAGCACGAGCGCCTCGTGGCTGGTCCGCGCGTACTCGAGCAGGTTGCCCTGCCGCCCGTCGGGCAGCACCGTCCGGCGGTCGCTCAGCACCCGGGTCCAGAGGATGTGGCGCTGAAACAGGTGCCGCTCCTCGGCCGTGAAGTACTCCTGGCAGAGCCGCGGGTCGGTCAGCACCTCCCAGCAGGCCTTCTGGTCGAGATCGGCCGTGATCGACGAGACCATCCGGTTCTCCCGCAACAGCACCCGCATCGGCTCGACGTCGACGCCTTCGGCCTCGAGCTCCAGCAGGTCGACCACGCCGTAGTCCCGGTAGGCCAGGTCCACCCGCTGCCCCTCGTACCACACGGCGCCGTCCTCGAGGACCAGCTCCGAGGGGTCGGCGTGCATCACGGTGAGCCCGTAGCGGTCACGCAGCCAGCGCGCGAGCTCGCCCTGCTCGTCCGGCCCGGTGCCGGCGTACTTGGGCTCGATGAAGCAGACCCGCGGCCCCGCGCCGATCGCGGCCGCGTGGTCGAGCAGGGTCCGGACCAGCAGCTCGCGCATGTCCTGACCCACGATCAGGTCGAGTCCCGAGTCCCCGTGCTGCAGCACCGGGACGACGATATCCGCGAGGAGTCGCTCGCACGTCGGGACCATATGCAGTCCGCCGATGCCGGTGAGGTTCGGCTCGACGAAGCGCAGCGTCTCCTTCCACATCGGGCTGGTGAAGTCGACCAGCGCGTCGAGCCGGCCGAAGACCGGGTTGTGCGCCTCCTGGCTCGGGCCCCAGCACTCCCGCAGCCAGCGCTCCTCCGCGTCGGGAAGGCGGAGGATCTCGCGCACGGTGAAGTCCTGGAGGTAGAGCGACGGAAGGCGCTCGAGCGCGCGCTGCAGGGCGAGGGTGACGCGGTGCACATAGGCCAGCTGGTCGGGAAGCACCGTGAGCGGGGCGGGGAGGATCCGGATCGGCTCCACCTCGCCATCGTGCAGGTAGACGACGTGCTGGCTGAGCGCCCCCGCCCGGAGCCGCTCGATCAGCCCGGCGAGCTCGGCCGGCGCCAGGCGGTAGAGGGCGTGCTGGACCCGGCTCGCGAGGGCCAGGCCGGCCAGTCCCTCCTCTTCGGCGGGGGTCAGCATCGGGTTCCTTCCATGGTACGTCGGGCCGTCGAGGGGTCGCATGTGTATGTTACTGCGATCATGCGCGCGGACCAGGCCTACGACGAGCTCATGCGGCGCGTGCGGGAGGAGATGCTCCTCACGACCGTCGAGGCGCTGCTCGAGTGGGACGAGGAGACGTACATGCCGCCGGGCGGAGTCGCGAACCGGAGCGAGCAGCTCGCCCTGGTCGCCGGGTTGCTGCACGAGCGCGGGACCGACCCCCGGCTCGGCGACTTGCTCGCGGCGGTCGAAGGCTCCGACCTGCTCGCCGACCCCGCCGCGCCCGCCGCCGTCAACGTCCGCGCCCTCCGCCGGGAGTACGACCGCTTCGTGCGCCTGCCGCGGACGCTGGTCGAGGACGTCGCCCGCACCACGGCGCTGGCCCAGAAGGCCTGGGCGTCGGCGCGCGGCGCGGCCGACTTCGCGCGATTCCGTCCCTGGCTGGAGCGGATCGTCGAGCTCAAGCGGGCCGAGGCCGAGTGCGTGGGGTATGCGGACGAGCCGTACGACGCGCTGCTCGAGGACTACGAGCCGGGGCTCCGGAGCGCGGTCGTCGCCCGGCTGTTCGAGGCGCTCCGGCGGGACCTGGTCCCGCTCGCCGAGCGGATCGCGGGCGCGCCACGCCGGCCCGACTCGGCGGTGCTGCGCCGCCACTTCCCGCGCGACCGCCAGCGCCGCTTCGGCGAGGCGGTCGCCGGCGCCCTGGGGTTCGACTTCGGCCGCGGGCGCATGGATCCGGGCGGTCACCCGTCGTGCACCGGCCTGGGCCCCGGCGATTGCCGCATCACGCTGCGCTTCGACGACCGCGACTTCGCGGGCGGCCTGTTCACCATTCTCCACGAAGTCGGGCACGGCCTGTACGAGCAAGGCCTCGATCCCGAGCACTACGGCACGCCGCTGGGCGAAGCCGCGTCGGTCGGGATGGACGAGGCCCAGGCCCGGTTCTGGGAGAACCGGGTGGGGCGTGACCGCCGGTTCTGGGAACATTTCTATCCTCGCGCGCGCGAGCTCTTCCCCGAGAGCCTGGGCGACGTGGCGCTCGACGAGTTTCACTTCGCGGTGAACCGGGTCGCGCCCTCGCTCATCCGCGTCCAGGCGGACGAGGTGACCTACAACCTCCACATCATGATCCGCTTCGATCTCGAGCGCGCCCTGGTCTCGGGCCAGCTGGCCGTGGCGGACCTGCCCGACGCGTGGCGGGCGGCGCATCGCGAGGTCCTGGGCATCAGCCCGCGCACGGACGCCGAGGGCTGCCTCCAGGACGGTCATTGGTCGGACGGGATGATCGGCTACTTCCCGACCTACACGCTGGGCGACGTGTTCGCGGCGCAGCTCTACGCCGCGGCGGAGCTGGAGCTGGGCAGCCTGGGCGAGCAGTTCGGCCGCGGTGAGTTTGCCCCCCTGGTCCAGTGGCTGGGCCGGCGGGTGTACCACCAGGGCGGGCGCCATCCCTCAGCGCGCCTGATCGAGGTCGTCACCGGCTCGCCGCCGGACCATCGGCCGCTGGTGCGGCTCCTGCGCCAGAAGTACGAGACGCTGTACGATATCTGAGGTCGGACATGGCAGAGAAATTCACCTTGCAGCACCGCGGCCGCCGCTACGAAGTCGAGCGGGGCGAGCCCCGGCGCCAGGCCGCCACGGGCGGTGGGGCGCCGGTGGGCACCGATCGCTGGTACCTCACGGTCAGTCTCGCGGCGGTCACCAGCTTCCCCGCCGAGCCGGGAGAGACGCGGGAGGCCCTGCGGGCTCGCATCCACCGGTGGCTGGACGAGCACCCGGAGACGCTCGGCGGAGAGGGGATCTACCTCGGTGGTGGGTGACTTCCAGCCCGTCATCCCGAGCGCGGCGAGGGACCTACTCCGCGGATATCGAACCCCGGGAAAGTACGTCCCTCGCCGCGCTCGGGATGACGGGGTGGCTTGGTGGACCCTGACTACACCGTCCGCGCCCGCGCCGCCTCCGGCGCCAGCTCCCCCGCACCTTCCCGCGCCTGCTCCCTCGCGTGCGCCCCGCGACCGAACCGCTGCTGCAGGGCGTCGAGGTAGGTGTAGATCACCGGCGTGATGTACAGCGTGATGAGCTGCGAGAACGCGAGCCCGCCCACCACCGCGATGCCCAGCGGCCGGCGTGACTCGGCGCCGGCGCCGTGGCCGAGCGCGATGGGCAGCGTCCCCACCAGCGCCGCCATCGTGGTCATCATGATCGGCCGGAACCGGACGCTCGCCGCCTCGAGGATCGACTCCCGCGCGCTCTTCCCGTGGCTCCGCTCCGCCTCGATCGCGAAGTCGATCATCATGATCGCGTTCTTCTTGACGATGCCGATGAGCATGATGATGCCGACGAACGCATAGATGCTCAGGTCCTGCTGGGTCAGCGTCAGCGCCAGCAGCGCCCCGAAGCCGGCGAACGGCAGCCCCGACAGGATCGTCAGCGGGTGAACGAAGCTCTCGTACAGGATGCCGAGCACCAGGTAGATCACCAGGATCGCGAGCACGAGCAGCACCAGCAGCCCCTGCTGCGCCTGCTGGAACGCGGCGGCCGTGCCCGAGAAGCTGGTGCTGATCGTGGACGGCAGCACCTCGCGGGCGGCGGCCTGGACGCGATCCACCGCGGTGCCGATCGACACGCCAGGCTGGAGGTTGAACGAGAGCGTGACCGACGGCAGCTGCCCCGAGTGGTTCACCGTGAGCGGCCCGGTCGAGGGGGTCACCCGCGCCAGGCTCCCCAGCGGGACCGACACGCCCTCGCGGCCGGTGATGTGCAGCAGGCTCATCGCCGAGAGGTCGCGCTGGTACTGCGGCAGCAGCTCCATGACGACCCAGTACTGCTCGTTGGGCGTGTAGATGGTGCTGACCTGCCGGGCCCCGTAGGCGTTGTAGAGCGCGTTCTCGATCTGGTCGACGTCGATCCCCAGCGCCGCCGTGCGATCGCGCTCGATGCTGACCTTGACCTGCGGGTTCTTGATCTGCAGGTCGCTGGTCACGTCGGTCAGGCCCGGAATGTCGTGCAGCCGCCGCTCGAGCGCCGCGGCGCCGTCGTACAGGTCCCCGATGTCGGAGCCCTGCAGGGTGAACTGGTACAGGCTCTTCGACGGCCGCCCGCCGATGTTGATCACCGGCGGGTTGGTGATGAACACGCGCATCCCCGGCACCACCGCGAGCTTCCGGGTGAGCGACTGGGCCACCTCATCGGCACTCATGTCACGCTGGTCGCGCGGCTTGAGGTGGATGAAGAACCGGCCCTGGTTCACCGAGGCGTTCGGGCCGCCGGCGCCGACCCGGGACATGAAGCCTTCGACGTTGGGATCCTCCTGCACGATGGCGGCGGCGGTGCGCTGGTGCGTCACCATCGCGTCGTAGCTGGTCCCTTCCGCCGTTTCGGTCGTGCCGCTGAGCTGGCCGGTGTCCTCGCTCGGGATGAACCCCTTGGGCACGATCCGCGCGAGCACGACCGTGCCGACGAGGATCAGCCCGCTGAAGAGCATGGCGAGGCCGCGGCGGTCCATCACCCACGACAGGCTCCGCTCGTACCCGGCCAGCGAGCCCTCCCACACGCGCTCCGTGGCGCGGTAGCAG
>Ga0210120_1000390_pt1 | contig 10356 bp, 10 predicted proteins | sample Goodyear_PhragA__FD_184868 | JGI IMG/M metagenome (GOLD analysis project Ga0210120, IMG submission 184868) | Wetland microbial communities from San Francisco Bay, California, USA, that impact long-term carbon sequestration - Goodyear_PhragA_D2... | ecosystem: Environmental > Aquatic > Marine >... | reverse complement strand
GGCCTGCCTCATCGCGTGGAAGAAGCACCGATCGCTCCGCGATCCGGATCGCCTGGCGGCGTGGTTCGACCGCATCGTGGTCAACCTCTGCCGCGATCGGATCCGTCGGCGGCAGCGGATCCGCGAGATCCCGCCCGAGCGCCTGGACGGTACCGCGGCCGTCGAGACGGCCGTCGATCCGACCGCGGATCACGACCTCGACGAGGCGCTCGACTCGCTCGACTTCGACCACCGGATCGTGGTCCTGATGCGCTATTGGCAGGACCGGACGGTCGACGACATCGCCGCACGCCTCGATATCCCGGCGGGGACGGTCAAGTCGAGGCTGCACTACGCCCTTCGGACAATGCGCAGCCAGCTGGAGGCACGCGATGGACGATCGTGAGCTCGAGGCGCGGCTCCGTGCCCGCCTCCGCCGACGCTTCGACGGGGCCGAGCTCCCGGCCACGCTCCGCCCCGTGCTGACCAACGTGCCCGCCACCGCCGTCCGGATCCTGCCCCGGGACCGGCCGCTCGCCTGGCTGGCCGCCGCGGCCCTGATCGTCGCGGTGGTGGCGGGGCTCGGGGTCAACGGCTGGCCGGGCATCGGGGGCCCGACCGCCACCCGGACGTCGGAGCCGACCGCATCGACTGGCCCGTCGGGCCGCCAGTACATCGTCCTGCCGCCGGACGGGTCCGTCCCGTCGAAGGCATCGATGAGCATCGCGACGGACGTTCTGAGCCTTCGGATCCGGTCGATCGGCATCGGAACGTTCTCGTCGGCCGGCGGCTATGCCATCACGTTCCAGCTCCCGACCGACGTCGACGATTCACTTGTTCGAGCCCTGCTCACAGCGACCGGCGAGCTGTCGTTCGTGCCGCTCCCGCCCGAGGACTACGGCTCGGGGAAGGCGGCGGCGGTCGTCGGGGAGCCGCTGCCCGTCGACGAGCCCGAGCTGTTCGGGATCGAGCAGATCGCCTCGTCGGGCGTGGCCACGCACGATGGCGTCCCGGCATCTGTGCACTTCGACCTCCGGCCCATCGGCGCCGACGCCCTCCAGATCTACACGACCGGGCACGTCGGCGAGACGCTCGCCGTCCTCGTCGACGGGAGGGTCAGGCTGCTCTCGGTCGTCCAGGGTCCGATCGATGACGGCCGGCTCGATCTCGGCGGCCCCGATCCCGACGCCCTGGCCGTTCTCGCCGCCGTCGTCTCGTCGGGGACGCTCCCCGAGGGCTGGCGCGACCCGCGCGTCCCGATCGTCATGCCCGAGGCCGAGGCAGGCAGCCTCGCACTTCAGACCTTGGCCTCCTCGGTCCCGCCGAGTATCCAATCGTCTCAGCTCGGCACCAACGGGACGCCGACGGACCTCACCGCGACCTGGGAGTTCGTCGTCGAGGGCCTGGCCGTGGTCCCCTGCTACGGGCCCCAGGGGGCGTGCCCTGCGACGCCGGATACGGCCACGACCTGGCTCGTCGTCCTCGACGCCGTGACCGGGGAGGAGATTCGCACCGAGCTCCCCGCCCCGTGATCGAGCCCGAGCGCGAACCTGACACGGCCTGACCTGGGCTCGCCCCTACAATCGGGCGATGTCCGACCCCCGAGTTCGCATCGCCCCGAGCCCCACCGGGCCGCTCCACATCGGGACCGCCCGGACGGCCCTGTTCAACGCCCTGTACGCCCGGCGCCACGGGGGCACGTTCATCCTGCGGCTCGAGGACACCGACGTCGCCCGCAGCACGGTCGCGTTCGAGCAGGACATCCTCGACGGGCTCCACTGGCTGGGGCTCTCCTGGGACGAGGGCCCGGACGTCAGCGGCGGCGAGGACCACGGCCCGTACGGGCCGTATCGCCAGATGCAGCGCCTCGAGCGCTACGCCGCGGCGACCGCCGACCTCCTCGCCCGCGACCTGGCCTATCCCTGCTACTGCACGCCGGGCGAGCTCGAGGCGGACCGTCGAGCCCAGGAGGCCGCCCGCGAGCCACCGCGATACATCGGACGGTGCGCGGCGTTGTCGCCGGACGCGCGGGCCGCGCGCGAGGCCGAGGGCCGCGTCCCGGCGACCCGATTCCGGGTCGGGTCGGGCGTCGTGGGCTTCAGCGACGCGGTGCGCGGCCGCGTCGAGATCGACACCGCCAACCTCGGCGGCGACTTCGTCATCGTCCGGGCCGACGGCACGCCGCTCTACCACTTCACCGTCGTCGTCGACGACGCGGCGATGGAGATCAGCCACGTCATCCGGGGCGAGGACCACCTCTCGAACACCCCGAAGCACATCCTGCTGTTCCGGGCCCTCGGCCACCCGGAGCCGGTCTTCGCCCACCTGCCGCTGATCCTCAACCCCGACCGGACGAAGATGAGCAAGCGCAAGAGCCAGACTGCCGTCTCCGACTACATCGCCCAGGGCTTCGTCCGGGAGGCCCTCGTCAACTACCTGGCCCTGCTCGGCTGGTCGACCGGCACCGAGGAGGAGATCCTCGGCTTCGACGAGCTCGCCGCCCGCTTCGATCTCGACCACGTCCAGAAGGGCGGCGCGATCTTCGACCGCGAGCGGCTCGAGTGGCTCAACGGCCAGTGGATCCGGCGCCTGGACGACGACGACCTGGTGACGAGGCTCGAGCCGTTCCTCGAAGCCGAGCACGTCGCCGGTCGGATCGACCGGACCCCCACGGCCGACGAGATCGCCACCATCCTGCCGATGATCCGCGAGCGCCTGCCGACGCTCGGCGCCGTCGGCGACCTCGTCGGCTTCCTGTGGGTCGACGAGCTCGATGTCGATGCCGCCTCGATCGTGCCGAAACGCTGGGACCCCTCGACGACCCTGGACGGGCTCACGAACGCCCGCCACGCGATCGCCGCCGTCGGCGCTGTCAGCTTCGAATCCGAGGAGATCGAGCCGCCGCTCCGGGCCCTGGCCGAGGCTCGGGGCTGGAAGGCGGGCGACGTGTTCATGGCCATTCGGGTCGCGGTCACCGGTCGGACTGCGACCCCGCCGCTGTTCGACACGCTCGTGGCCCTCGGCCGCGACCGCACCCTGGCCCGGCTCGATCGGGCGATCGCCACGCTCACCGGAGGTGCCCCATGACACGCGACGACGTCCAGCGCTGGCTGGACCGCTACGTCAAGGCCTGGTTCGCCTATGACGCCGACCTCGTCGGCGACCTGTTCACCGAGGATGCCGAGTACCGCTACCGCCCGTGGGACGATCCGCTGACGGGCCGGGCCGCGATCGTCGAGGAGTGGCTCAACCCGGGCGGCTCACCCGACGGGCGGGACAAGCCCGGGACGGTCGACTTCGAGTACGCGCCCTACGCGGTCGACGGAGACCGAGCCGTCATCGTCGGCTGGACGGTCTACCGGGAGTCGCCGGGCGGTCCGATCGAGCGAACCTACGACAACGCCTGGCTCGTCGAGCTCGATGGCGACGGCCGCTGCCGCAGCTTCGTTGAGTTCTTCATGAAGCGGAAGGCCTGAGGCACCATCACGCCGTCGTCGAGATCACCGTTCCCTGGACCGACCCAGCTCAATTCGCCGTTAACAATCGCCGGTATCCTCGGTATCGATGGCCCGCACGATCCTCGTCGTCGATGACGAGCCGACCCTCCGCGAGATGGTCGCCGAGGCGCTCGGCGCGGACGGATTTCGGGTCGTCGAGGCGGCCGACGGCCGGGCCGCGCTCGAGCGCTTCCGGGCCGAGGCCCCGGACCTCGTCCTGCTCGACCTGATGCTGCCGGAGCTGAGCGGGATCGAGGTCTGCCGGATCATCAGGGCCGAGTCGGCCGTGCCGATCGTGATGCTCACCGCCCGCGGCTCCGAGGTCGACAAGATCGTCGGCCTTGAGCTGGGCGCCGATGACTACGTGACGAAGCCGTTCAGCCTGCGAGAGCTGACGGCCCGGATCCGGGCGATCTTCCGGCGGGCCGAGCAGGCCGCTGCGGCCGGCGGACCGGCCGTCGTCGACCTCGGCGACGTGCAGGTCGACCTGGCAGGCCATCGCGTCCTGCGCGATGGCCGCGAGGTACGGCTCAAGCCGAAGGTCTTCGAGCTCCTGGCTTTCCTCGTCCGCCACCCGGGCCAGGTCCTGAGCCGTGACCAGCTGCTGGAGCAGGTCTGGGGCTACGACTACGCCGGCGAGACCCGGACGGTCGACGTCCACGTCCACTGGCTTCGCGCCGCGATCGAGCCGGACCCCGAGACACCCTCGCTGATCCAGACGATCCGCGGCGTCGGCTACGTCCTGCGGCGGCCGGCCTGACAGACGTTGACGCGGCGGACACGCTGCGGTGACCAGCTGCCGCGAGGCTGGGGCCATGCTCGGATCGGTGCCCGCGGCGTGTCCCGTGGCCGGCGATTCCGAGACGCCGGGTCCCGCGGCGCACGCTCCTGGTGCGCCCCCACCCGGTGCCGCGCCGCGAGCCGGTCGCCGTTCCCCCGCTCCTCCGGGGCCGCGGCGGCACGCTCGTGGTGGCGGAACAGCGGTCACCCGGTGAGCTTCAGAGGACCCGGCTGAGCACCTCCCAGGCCAGCCAGGCGACGAGCCCCGAGGCCGGGATCGTCAGGATCCAGGCAATGACGATGTTGCCGGCCACGCCCCAGCGGACGGCCGAGAATCGGTCGCTCGAGCCGACGCCCATGATCGCCGACGAGATCACGTGGGTCGTGGAGACCGGCATCCCGAAGTGGGAGGCGCCGAGGATGATCGTGGCGGCCGTCGTCTCCGCCGCGAAGCCGTGGACCGGATCGAGCTTGACCACCCGCTGGCCCATCGTCTTGATGATCCGCCAGCCGCCGGCGGCCGTGCCGAGCGAGATCGCCGATGCCGCCAGGATGATGACCCACAGCGGGATCCTGGCGTCGGCCGGCACCAGCCCGCCGGCGGCGAGGGCCAGGGTCATGATCCCCATCGTCTTCTGCGCGTCGTTGGAGCCGTGGCTGAAGGCCATGTAGGCCGCGGAGACGACCTGGAGCCGCCGAAACCGATCGTTGAGCTTCCGGGGATGGGCCTCGCGGAAGACGTTCAGCAGGACGACCATGACGCAGAACCCGAGCACGATGCCCAGGATCGGCGAGGTCACCAGCGGCACGATGACCTTGTTGAATATCCCGTCCAGCTTCAGCGCTCCGGCCCCGCTCGCGGCGATCACGGCGCCGATCAGGCCGCCGATCAGCGCATGGCTGGACGACGACGGGATCGACAGCCGCCAGGTAATGAGGTCCCAGGCGATGCCCCCCACGAGGGCCGCTGCGATGATCACCTGGCCGGCGTCGCCGTCGGGCGTGGTGGCGAGGCCCGAGGCGATCGTCTTGGCCACCGCAGTGCCCGACAGCGCCCCGACGAAGTTGGCCGTCGCCGACATCAGGATCGCGTGATCCGGTCGAAGGGCCCGGGTCGAGACCGACGTCGCGATCGCGTTCGCGGTGTCGTGGAAGCCGTTGATGTAATCGAAGAGGACGGCCAGCGCGAGCACCGTGAACAGGAGCAGGGTCAGGCCGTCGGGCACGGACCAAGGCTAGCAGGTGCGGGGTCGGGATCGTCCGGTGGGATCGCCCGGTGGGTGCTCGGGGCCGGGGCCCCACGGTGTCCGCGTGGCCCGGTTCGGATGCTCGGCCGAACGCGCCGCCCTGGACTACGCGAGGTCGAGCCAGGCCGCGACCTGTTCGCGGGTGGGGATCCGGCCAGCGGCGACGACCTGGCCGTCGATCGCCAGGCCGGGCGTCGCCAGGATGCCGCGGGCGGCGATCTCGGCGACGTCGGTCACATGCTGAACGTCGGCCTCGATGCCGCCGGCGGTCACGACCTCCCTGACGATTTGCTCCACGTACCGGCACTTCTGGCAGCCGGAGCCGAGGACCTCGATGAGGCGCATGGCGATCTCCTTCAGACGACGAACAGGTTGAAGCCGTAGCCGACGAGCAGGATCCCGCTCGCGACGACGGCCACGAAGGTGGCGATGAGCCGGGGCTTCATCACCCGGCGGAGGATCACCAGCTCGGGCACGGACAGGGCGGTGACCGCCATCATGAAGGCGAGAGCAGAGCCCAGAGGCAGCCCCTTGCCGAGCAGCGCCTCGACGATGGGAATGGTCCCGGCCGCATTGCTGTACAGCGGGACGCCGAGGACAACGAGCGCCGGCACGGCGAGCGGGTTGTCCCGGCCGCCGGCGGCGACGACCAGCTCGGTCGGGACGTAGCCGTGGATCAGCGCCCCGACGGCGATGCCGGCGAGGACGAACGGAAAGACGCGGCGGACGATGTCGACCGTCGAGCGCCAGGCCTCGCGGGCCCGCTCCTCGAGCGTCGTCCGGACCTCGCCGATTGCCGACCCGGCCCGGATCTTCCAGACATAGTCCTCGACGTAGCGCTCCAGGCCGAGGCGGCCGATGACGAGCCCGGCGACGACCGCGACGGCCAGGCCGGCCGACATGTAGGCGAGCGCGACCCACGGCCCGAACAGGCCCCACAGCAGCACCAGGGCGACCTCGTTGACCATCGGCGAGGCGACGAGGAAGGCGAACGTCACGCCCAGCGGGACCCCGGCCTCCACGAACCCGATGAACAGCGGCACCGCCGAGCACGAGCAGAACGGGGTCACGATGCCGAACGCGGCCGCGGCGGCCGTTCCGGGCAGCACGCCCCGGCCGGCGAGGGCTCGGCGGACGCGGTTTGGCGAGACGAACGAGCGGAGGAATGACACGAGCGTGACGACGCCGGCCAGGAGCAGGAGGACCTTCGGCGAGTCGTACAGGAAGAAGGCGACCGCGTCGCCGAGGTGCGAGCCGCGATCCAGGCGGAGCGCGTCGTAGGCCAGCCAGTCTGCGGCCGGCAGGTTCACGAACCAGGCGATCAGCCAGGCCGCCCCGCCGAGGACGACCACTGCCCACAGGGGGACGGCCCGCTGCCGGATCGCGAGCGAGGTCATCGCAGGACGGCGTCGATCGCGAGGCGGGCCCGAGCCACGGCGTCGTCCACCCGCTCGTAGTACAGGAAGCGGGCGTTCGCCTCGTGCCGGGCAGCTCGCACCAGCCCGGCGTCACGGAGCTTCGCGAGATGGTTGCTCACGTTGTTCTCGCGCTCACCGAGCGCCGCGGCGAGCTCGCACACGCAGTGGGGCCCGTCGCCGAGCATCCGCAGGATCGAGGCCCGGGTCCGGTCGCCGAGGAGGGTCGCCGTCGTCACGGCCACGTCGACGTCCGGGGCCTCGAGGTCCAGCCTCGGGACGCCGACGACGGGGAGCTGGGTGGTCATCGCGACGCCCCCTCGGTCGCCAGCGATCCGCCGCCGACGGCCGGGGCGCCGAACAGGCGAGGCGCGAGGCGCATCGCGGACCAGACCAGGAACAGCATCACGGGAACCTCGATGAGCGGTCCCACCACCGTCGCCAGGGCGACGGTCGGCGAGAACGCCGTGATCGCGATCGCGATCGCGATCTCGAAGTCGCGCCCGGTGGCGTTGAAGGCCACGGCGACGGCGTCGCGATACGGGAACCGGAGGCGCCAGCCGACGAGCAGGACGACGAAGAACATCGCCGCGAAGAAGAGGCCCATCGGGATCGCCATCTCGATGACGATCGCCGGACGCTCGAGGATGAGGTCACCCTTGAGGGCGAACATGACGATGAGGGTGAACAACAGGCCGAGGATCGAGACTCCGTTCAGGACCGGCTTCAGGGCGTCCATCCCGGCCTCGCCCCGCCGCCGGACCACGGCCATCCGGGTCGCGATCCCGAGCGCCAGGGGCAGCCCCAGGTAGAGGACGACGCTCTCAGCGACGACCCACACGTCGAAGCGCACGTCGCCGATCAGCAGGCGGGCGTACACGGGGATCAACAGCATCTGGACGACGGAGTTGAGGGCGACGAAGACGACGGCCATCGGCGTGTTGCCCCTGGCCAGGAAGGTGAAGATGATCACCATCGCGATGCATGGGGCGAGGCCGTAGAGGACGAGCCCGGTCCGGAGCTCCGGGTCGCTGACGAAGACGTTCGCCAGGCCGAACATCAGGAACGGCGCGACCAGGTAGTTGAACGCCAGGACCACGGCCAGCTGCCGGGGCGAGCGGAAGGCCGCTCCCACCTCGCCCAGGCGGACGTTCGTCATCGCCGGGTACATCATCGCGAACAGGCCGATCGGGACACCCAGACTGATGGCGTTGGGGACGCTGAGCTCGAACGTTCCGCCGGCGATCGCCTTCAGGGCGTCGATCGGCGGCGTGAGCCCGAAGTCGGAGATCGAGAGGACGTTCCCGACGGCGATCCCGATCGCCATGCTGACGACGACGAAGATCGGTAGCAGTCGGAAGTCCTCGAGGCGGGTCAGCAGGGTTCGCATGGTCGGTCCGATGCGCTGACGGCGGTTCGTGTCATCACCGGCTGAACATATCAGCGGACGGTGTGATGTCGGACCTGCCGAACGTCACGATCTGGAGGGTCGTGGTCCCCACAGGCGCGACCGGCACCCGCGCCGCTATCCTTCGCGAACCATGCGCTTGAGCCAGCTCTTCTTCGCCACCCTCCGCGACGATCCCAGCGACGCCGATATGCCGTCCCATCGGCTCCTGCTCCGGGCCGGCTACCTCCGCCAGCTCGGCTCGGGGATCTACTCGCTCCTGCCCCTCGGTTTCCGGGTGACGCGGCGTGTCGAGCAGGTCATCCGCGAGGAGATGGACCGGATCGGCAGCCAGGAGATGGAGATGCCGGTGGTCCATCCGGCGGAGCTGTGGAAGGAGAGCGGCCGCTACTTCAAGATCGGCCCTGAGCTGGTCCGGTTCAAGGATCGTGGTGAGCGCGACATGGTCCTGGCGATGACCCACGAGGAGGTCGTGGCCTCGCTCCTGCGGGACATCGTCAAGAGCTACCGCCAGCTGCCGATGATGGTCTATCACTTCCAGACGAAGTTCCGGGACGAGCCCCGTTCGCGCGGCGGCCTGATCCGGGTCCGCGAGTTCGTCATGAAGGACGCCTACAGCTGCGACCTGGACGACGCCGGCCTGGACCGGAGCTATCGCCTCCAGTACGAGGCCTACGAGCGGATCTTCAAGCGCCTCGGTCTCGACGCCATCGTCGTGGGGGCCGATGTCGGGATCATGGGCGGGACCGGTGCCCACGAGTTCATGGTCCTCAATGACCACGGCGAGGACACGCTGGTCGTGTGCGCAGCCTGCGGCTATGCCGACAATCAGCAGATCGCGACGGTTCGGAAGCCGGACCCGAAGCCCGAGGAGCTCCTCCCGATGGAGGACGTCGAGACCCCCGGCGCGACCACGATCGAGGCCCTGGCCACGTTCCTCGACGTGCCACGCGCCCGGACCGCCAAGGCCGCGTTCTTCGTCACCGGCGACGATCGCTTCGTCGTGGCCATCGTGCGCGGCGATTACGACGTCAACGAGACGAAGCTGGTGAACGCACTCAAGGCGCGTGGCGGGCTGCGGCCGGCCACGATCGAGGAGATCAAGGCCCGGGGCATGGAGGCCGGCTACGGCTCGCCGCTCGGGGCTCGTGATGCGGTCGTCGTCGTCGACGAGCTCGTCCTGCGGTCGCCCAATCTCGTCGCCGGCGCCAACCGAGTCGGCTGGCACGTGAAGAACGTCAACGTGCCACGCGACTACAGCCCCGACGTGGTGGCCGAGATCACCAACGCCCGCGAGGGCGACGCCTGCCCCACGTGCGGCTCGCCGGTCGCCCTCCGCCAGGGCATCGAGGTCGGCAACATCTTCAAGCTCGGCACCGACTTCTCCGAAACGATCGGTGCCTTCTACCTCGGCGAGGACGGCGAGCGCCACCCGATCGTGATGGGCTCATACGGGATCGGGCTTGGCCGGAACGTCGCCTGCATCGTGGAGGCCCACCACGACGAGAAGGGCATCGTCTGGCCGGACGAGGTCGCCCCGTACGCGGCCCACCTCATCACGATCTCAGCCTCGAAGGATCCTCGGGTGGCCGAGACTGCCGATCGGCTCCACGCGGTCGCGGCCGACGCCGGCCGCGAGATCCTGTACGACGACCGCGACGAATCGCCAGGCGTGAAGTTCACCGACGCCGAGCTCCTCGGCATGCCCTGGATCGTGACGATCAGCCCGCGCTCGCTCGGCGCCGGCGGCGCGGAGGTCACCCGGCGCGCCACCGGCGAGCGAAGCACGGTGGCACTCGAGGCGCTCGAGGGCTGGCTCCGCGACGGCTTCCGGATTCCGGAGGCCACGCCGGCTTGAGCCTGCGGCCCGGGCCGGGCGTGGGGTGCTACGCGGGCGGTTCGATCGGGCCGGCCGCGTTCGGGTCGGTGATGTCGACGACGATCATGAAGCTGCCCGCCTCATCGCCCGAGGTGCCCTGGGCCCCGGCCTCGGAATGGACGAGGAACCCGCCGTCGTTGGCGATCCAGAC
>Ga0210120_1000389_pt1 | contig 10360 bp, 13 predicted proteins | sample Goodyear_PhragA__FD_184868 | JGI IMG/M metagenome (GOLD analysis project Ga0210120, IMG submission 184868) | Wetland microbial communities from San Francisco Bay, California, USA, that impact long-term carbon sequestration - Goodyear_PhragA_D2... | ecosystem: Environmental > Aquatic > Marine >... | reverse complement strand
CGACAAGCGCGGGGGTGAGCCCGTGAACGAGTTCATCGAGGGGCTCCCCGCCAAGCGGGCAGCGAAGATCGACGCCTACATTGAAGAGCACCTGAATGGGCGAGCACCGGATGCGCCGCCGCCCGAGTTTCCCGTCAGCTCGCAGATCGAGGGCGAGCTGCGTGAGCTGCGGATCAGATTCGCCAATACGCGCTACCGAATCCTCTACCAGCGCTCCGGGAACCTAATCGTCCTCTTGCATGCCTTCGAGAAGAACACCGGGGCGGTACCCGCTTCCGAGAAGACCCTGGCCAAGCGGCGGATGGCTGACTTTCGGCAGCGAATGGATGCGAGGCCGAGGAGACGCCCGCGCGCAGCGGGCAGAGACGCGCCGCCTCATAGGCGGAAGTGAGCTGCTTGACCTATTTATCTATATAGATAAACTTGCGCACATGAGCGCAAAGGAGAACGGCCGCGTCGACCCGATGGGCAGGACCACCGCCACGGCGGCGCGGGATCGCGTGCGGCGCAGCGACGAGTACCGGGAGGCCCGCGACGAGTACGCGGCGATCCGCGAGCTGCGCGAGCGAAACTGGATTGCCGCTCATATCCGCGAACGGCGCTACGAGCTTGACCTGACCCAGAAGGACGTCGCCGAGCGAGCTGGAACCTCGCATTCCTTCATCTCGAAGATCGAGGGCGGCGATCACATGCCGACGATCCCGGTACTGAAGCGCATTCTCGCCGTCTTGGACGAGGAGCTGCTGATCGGCATCGAGCGTCAGGTCCCCGACGAGGAGGCTGAACGCGAAGTCGCACCCGCGCCAGAACCAGCCGCCGCTTGATGTAGCGCTCCGATGGAGTCGGCGGTCTCATGGTTCAAATACCGTCCGGTTAAGGCGATTAGCCAGGAACCAAAGGCTGTCATTTGAACCCCCGAAACGCCTTCTTGCAGCAGGCGCGATTTGAGCAATGGCTACTTGGATTTGCCCAAGGACAGACCGCGCGTCTCGATCTGCATCGGGCTAGGGCGTTTCGGCTCTGGGGGTGGAGTGGGCGGCGTGGTTTGTGCCATATACGGATTCTACGCGGTCGAAGCGATGGCGATGATCCATAGGATCACCTCGATCGTCAGCAGGCCGCTTGCGGCTTGGAAGAGGACGGATAGCTGCTCCTGGCCCTCCCGGTTCTCGATGTAGCTGTTGTGCATATTCAAATACCGTCCGGTTAAGGCGATTTGCGTAGACGATTTGTGCTGCCGCTCGCCCCGCCGCCTTCCGGCCGACGATCGCGCTGGGCGGCGGTGAGACGCGCGGCCCTCATCCTCGGGCTTTGACCCCGTGGTCAAGGAGACCGCGCGCGCACCATCTGCGCCTCTGGACGCTTATCCGGTCGCGAAACGCCTGCAAATGCCGATAGGCGCCGAACAGTGGATCAACCCGGCAACCCGCGGCGGCGCGAAAGGGTCGTCTTCGAAACCGACCGGCACATGGTGATCGGCGACGTCACCCTGCCGCCGGAGGGCTACCAGAGTCGCTTCTCGGACGCGGTCAACCGGGCCGACGTCGCCTTCATCCCCCTGCTCGACGTCGAGATCTCGCCGCTCGGCGGCGGGGGCGTGGCCGAGCGCCGCGACTTCATCGTCCTCGCCAAGCAGCACGTCCGCATCGCCTACCCGTTCGACGGGGCCGGCTGAGCGGCGGTAGAGCGGCGCGCGGCGGCTGCGCAGCAGCCACCAGAGCAGCCGCAGCAGGACGACGACCGCGACCGTCGCCAGCTCCAGCCAGGGCAGCCAGTCGTTGCCGAGCCTGGTCTGGGCGGTTCCGGCGGGGATCGTCCCGGTCAGCTCGGCCGAGCCCGCGCCAGGGCGGCGAAGAGGCCGCTCGCCGGCGTCGCCTCGCTGACCTGCTCGTTTTCCTCCATCGGGCGAGGGGTACCCGCTAAGCGGACAAGTCAGCCGCGACGAGAGCGAAGGAGACGAGGAATGGGATTCGACCAGTACCACGAGCCGGCCGCCGAGCTGCCCGCCGAGACGCGCACGTTCGCGCGCATCAACGCCTCGCTGACCGAGGAGGCGGAGGCGATCGGCTGGTACGAGCAGCGGCTCGCGGTCGAGCCCGACGCGGGCGCGAAGGCGATCATGCGCAACGCCCAGCAGGAGGAGTTCAAGCACTTCTGCATGGATCTCGAGTTCCTCCTGCGGCGCAGCCCGGTCTGGCGCGAGATCGCCGAGGGGATCCTCTTCCAGGACGGCGACATCGTCGAGCACGGCGAGGAGGCCGAGGAGGAGGCCGACTGAGCGGCCCGGTCCGGCGCCTCGCCCGCTAGTAGCCGGCGGTCTGGCGCCGCCTCCGCCCGCCGCCGGCGAAGGCGCCGAGGTCGACGAGGAAGGCGAGCGCGACGATGAACCACTCGAAGCCGTGGACGTTTTCCGCCGAGGCCCACATCACGGCGTAGGCGAGCGTGGTCCAGGGCAGCAGGAAGAAGCCGAGGAAGGGCACGATCCAGCTGTCGAAGGCGCGGCTGAGCAGGTCGCTGAAGAGGAACAGCACGAACAGCGCCAGGCGCGGCGAGAGCAGGGCGAACAGTAGGACGAGGCAGCCCATACGGGCACGGTACCTTGTGACGATGACGCGCCATGCCGTGCTCGACACGCCGCTGCAGCCGCCGTTCCCCGAGGGGATCGAGACGGCCTACTTCGCGCTCGGCTGCTTCTGGGGCGCCGAGCGGCTCTTCTGGAGGGTCGACGGCGTCCACACGACGGCGGTCGGCTACATGAACGGGACGACGCCGAACCCGACCTACGAGGAGGTCTGCACGGGCCGCACCGGGCACGCCGAGTCGGTGCTGGTCGCCTTCGACCCGGAAAGGGTCTCCTACGCCGACCTGCTGAAGGTCTTCTTCGAGGAGCACGACCCGACCCAGGGGATGCGCCAGGGCAACGACGTCGGCACCCAGTACCGCTCCGGGATCTACTTCGTCGACGACGCCCAGAAGGCAACGGCGGAGATGGCGCGCGAGGCCTACGACGAGGCGCTGCGGGCGGCGGGCCATGGGCCGGTCACCACCGAGGTCGAGCCCGCCGGGCCCTTCTACCTCGCCGAGGACTACCACCAGCAGTACCTGCACAAGGTGCCGAACGGCTACTGCGGCCTCGCCGGCACCGGCGTCTCCTGCCGGATCCCGGCAGCCGCCGAGTGATCGCCGCCCGCCCGGCTCGCTGAGGACGGGAGGGGCGGCACCCGCCTATAGCATCCCGCGCCGGTGACGCCCTCCTTCGGCTCCTACATCTTCGGCTGCCTGGCGACGATCGGCATCGTCTCCGCGGTCGGCCTCGGCGGCTACTGGCTGCGGCGCTGGATCGCGCCCGAATTCTCCGGCGCGCTGGCGCGGCTCGGCGACGCGACGCTGGCCGTCGGTCTGCTGGTGCTCTCGCTGGAGCTGCTCGGCTCGCTGAGCATCCTCGAGCGGGGCTGGATCGTCGTCGTCTGCATCGGCGTCGGCCTCGCGGCGGCCGCGCTCGGCTGGTGGATGGCGCCGGGCGAGCGTCGCGAGGTGGCGGCGCCGCGGGTGCACTGGATCGCCTTCATGCTGGCGCTCGGCGTCGCCTCCTTCGTCGTCGCCGAGTGGACCTTCCCCTCCCAGCTCAACCTCGACGCCGGGATGTTCGGCGGCGACACGACCTGGTACCACATGCCCTTCGCGGCGCGGATGGCGCAGGAAGGGTCGACGGTCCATCTGCTCTACACCGACCCGCTGCGGCTCGCCGCCTGGTTCTACCCGCAGACCTCGGAGCTGATCCACGCCGCCGGAATCGTCGTCTTCAAGACCGACTGGCTCTCGCCGCTGATCAACATGATCTGGCTGGCGATCGCGCTGCTCGGCGCCTGGTGCGTCGGCCGCCCCTACAAGGTCGGGCCGGCGACGCTGGTGGCGGGGGCGATCGTCCTCGACTCTGGGGTGATGATCGAGACCCAGCCGGGGGAAGCGCGCAACGACATCATGGGCCTCGCCTTCCTGATCGCCTTCGCCGCCTTCCTGATCAACGGCCACCAGCGGCGCGCGCCCGCCGAGGGGGCGGTGCAGGACACGCCGGAGCGCGACGCGCCGCTGCTCGACAAGGGCCCGCTGGTGCTCGCGGGCGTCGCCGCGGGGCTCGCCGCCTCGGTAAAGCTCACCTTCCTGGTGCCGGTGGTCGCGATCGGCCTCGGCGTCGTCGTCTTCAGCGGCCGCGGGCGGAAGCTGACGACGGCCTGGGTGCTCGGGCTCTCCGCCTTCGCGGTCGGCAGCTACTGGTACGTCAAGGCGGCGATCAAGACCGGCGGCAACCCGATCCCCTCGACCGGCTTCGGGCCGCTGCACCTGCCGCGGCCCGACCAGATGCCGCTCGACCCGCGGCCGCGCTTCGCCGTCTCGCACTACATCACCAACCCGACGATCTACAGGCACTGGTTCTTCCCGCGGCTCGACGACGCCTTCGGGCCGCTCTGGCCGCTGATCCTGATCGTCGCCGTCGCCGCGGCCGTGTTCGTCGCGGTGCGCTCGCGCAACCGCATCCTCCAGGTGGTCGCCGCCGCGGCGCTGCTGACGGCGGTCGTCTACGTCTTCACCCCGCTGACCGCGGCCGGCCAGGACGGTTCGCCGACGGGCTTCTTCACCAACACCCGCTACCTGACGCCCGGACTGCTGCTGGCGATGACCCTGCTGCCGATCGCCCGGCCGCTGCGGGCGCCGGAGTCGCGCGCCTGGCAGACGCTGATCTTCCTCGTCGCGGTCTACGCGATCACCGTGCTGACGACGCCGCGCTGGTACCCGCCCTACATAGTCGGCACCGTCTTCCTCACGCTCGCCCTGGTCTGGACGCCGACGGCGCTCGGGCTGCTGCGCAGCCGGCGCCTCGCCGGCCGCGCCTACCTCGCGCTCGGCGCCGGCTGCGTGCTGCTGCTCGCGGTGATCCTCGGCCGCGCGCAGGAGGTCCAGTACTACGACCACCACTACACGAACACGAGCCCGTTCCTGCAGGACGGCGGCCCGCGCCAGGCCTACACGTTCGCCCGCGAACAGCACGGCAAGCGGATCGGGATCGCCGGCTCGGGCGAGATCTTCTTCGGCCAGTACGGCTTCTACGGCGCCAACCTCGACAACTACGTCCAGTACATCGGCGCCAAGGGACCGCGCGGCACGTACAGGCTGGCGACCAGCTGCCACCAGTTCCGCAAGCTGATCAACGAAGGCCGCTACGACTACCTGATCGTCAGCCAGTACACCCAGGATTCGCCGGAAGCCGAATACTGGTTCCCGATCTACGCCTGGCTGAAGAACGCCCGGGCGCTCGAACAGATCATCGAAGAGCCCGCCATCACGCCTGAGCCCGACTACGTCTTCAAGGTCAAGGGCAAGCTCGACACGAGCTGCTCGGACGTCGGCACCGGCTGACCTCAGGCCGGCGGAAGAGCGTGGTCGCGCACCAGGGCGGCCGAGCGCTCGGGCTGCTCCCACCAGAACATGTGGCCGACGTCCTCCAGCAGCCGCGGCTCGACTTCGAGCAGGCGGCCGATCAGCAGGCCGTTGTTGACCCCGAGCAGACGGTCGGCGGTGCCGTGGATCACCTGGGTCGGGACAGAGACCTGGCTGAGCCTGGCGCTGGTGTCGTGCTTGCCGCAGGCCCGCATCTGTTCGAAGATCACGTCGCCGCGCGCCCGCAGCTCCGTCGCCATCTCGTAGAACGCCGCGTAGCGGCTCTCGTCGGCGCGGAAGCCGGGGGAGAGGTTGATCTCCCACATCGCCCGCAGGACCTGCTCGCGATCGCGCGAGGCCATCGCCGCGCCGAGCATCCGCAGGTCGTCCTCGACCATCAGCGTGGCCCCGGGCCCGCCGCAGTAGGTTGCGCCGAGGCTGAGGCTGAGCAGCCGCCCGGGATGGGCGAGCGCCAGCTCCTGCGCGATCATCCCGCCCATCGAGATGCCCAGCACGTGCACCCGCTCGACCTCCAGCGCGTCGAGCAGCGCCGCCACGTCGCCCGCCATGTCGGCGATCGAGAACGGCATCCGCGCCTCCCCCGAGAGCCCCATGCCGCGGTTGTCGAAGACGATGCACTCGAAGCTCTGCTCCAGCGGCGCGAGGAAATCCCGCCCCCAGGCCCGGTGCGTCGCGCTCATCCCCTGGATCAGCAGCAGCGGCTCGCCGCTCCCGGTCCGCTCGAAATACAGCTCGCTTCCCCCGGCATCGACACTCGGCATCCACCGATCCTAACGCCGCCGATGCGCCCCGCAACGAACCGGGAGCCGTAACCTAGGCCCACCCGCCCCCGTAGCTCAGCGGACAGAGCGACGGCCTTCTAAGCCGTGGGTCGCTGGTTCGAATCCAGCCGGGGGTACTCCGAGCATTCGGCTTTGAAAGCACAAAACCCCGCTTTGCCTTTGCCGGGGTTTTCTCGTTCGGTGGCGGCAACAGCCCGGCAACAGGCGTCTCCCCCGGTCGTCACGAGCATGCCGAGACCGAATCGAGATGCCCCACGTTGAAGCGGTTTCGATGTCGCCGCGCGGCAACAGGCGGCAACAGTTCGCGGCAACGGCCACGGGACGACCGTCCTGGTGCTCACCCTCGTCGCAAGTGGCGGCGGGGGAGGACCGTGATTGCGAACGTCGAGGAGGCTTCGTGGATCAGGTCGACAGGGATGGCCATCGTCTCGGCGGCACTCCGTGGTGGTTTGTCTGAGCCGAAGAGAGCGATGGAGATCAGTTGCCCGCGCGGGTCGTGGCGGGCCTTGCAGCGGAGGCCTGCGTAGCCGGCCTCCTGTAAGGCGAGCGCCCATCCCTGGGTCAGGTCGTAGTCGGTCGTCGAGTGGATCTCGGCGGTGAGGCCGACGAGGCCGAGGACGGTCGGGTCGGTCAAGTCGACGACCTCTGCCTTGGGTGGGCGCAGCCTGGAAAGACGTTGCGAGTCGACCAGCGGCTCAGGGATCACTCCGCCCGGCCGCAGCAGGCGCCCGAACTTCTCGACGAAGGCCCCGATCGGCTCCTCGGCGAGGTAGCAAGTCCCCGACTCGGCGAGGTTGAACCTCCCATCGGGGCCGGTATCGAAGAACCAGGGAGCAACGTCGGCAGCATGGATCCGCCACAGGGGCTCCGCTCCGAGCCTTGTGCTGGGAAGCTCGGGAAGTTCGTCTGGGGGAGCGGGGAGCCCGCGCGGCGTCAATGCCTCAACTCGGCCACAGCGCGGTGAGCTGCGAGAAGCAGCGGCTCGAGGTCCGCGTCGCCGAAGGCGTCGACCGGAGCCCGGTCACCGAGCTCGGGCTGCGGCGCGGTTGCAAACGCCGCGAGCGTCCACGCATCGAGCCCCGCATCGCTAAAGACCTCGTTGAGCTGCTTGACCGCTCCAAAAGGCGCCCCGCTGGCCGCATTGAACTGCCAGCGCGGATAGCGGATCAGCCCAGCGTCATCGCGCAGCGCAATCACCGACCCGCTGACGACCCGCTTGCGCAACGCCTCCCGGCTGATCCCCCCGAGCAAAACCCGCGCCTCAGCGCTGGTCAGCAGCTCCCCAAGCGCCCGCTCCCAAGCCCCACCGGCAAGCACAACCATCGCCGCCCGCCGGCCAAGCACCTCAGCATCATCAGCCGAGCCCGGCTGCCCTCCGATCTCGGTGAGGGTCCGCCGGAACTCCTCGACAGTGCGATCTAGGAGGGCTGGATTGGCTGCCATTAGATTAAGGAGGATAGCGTCAACGCCGTCAACGGTCAAGGAGTTGATGCGCTGCCTCGTGGGGAGAAGACGTCCGGCGTGGACAGGATGATGACTATGTATCGGAACTCAGAAGCACCGAGCCGCGCCCGGTAGTCCAATGGGTGGGCCGCGCCACCGCGCCGCTCGCCCGGGACCTGGCCGAAGTCGGGCCAATCGGAGCGATCGCCACCTCGATCCGGGGTGCCGCCCACCTGCAGAACACCATCACCGTCGTCGGTAACCGCGGCCTGGGTGTTTTCGTAGATACCGAGGCCTGGCGCATTCAACTGGAACCCGATGACCCAGCACGTGCGGAGGAGTTCAGGCGGGTTGGCCTCGATTGGATGCCGAAAGAGCGCTTCGTGCCGAGTGAGGCGCGGGTGTCCGCTGCTGATCGCAACGAGATCATCGCCCGCCATCGCGACGCCCAGGTCGCCGCCGGGGGCACCTTGCTGGCTTCACCTTGCCACCGGGTGCGCGAGGGCGCGCCTCTCAGCCCCGGCCGGCGATTCGATCTCGACCTCGCCCACGATTTCACCGACCTCGCCCGCGGTTCCGGTGCCACTCATCCCAACTCTCATCGCGGGGAGCCGACATTTCAGTCCAGCGAAATCGCGCTGACCTTGATCCGGGCCTGGTTCGACTTATGTCTGGCCGGGGGTATGGCAGCGCGGTCGGAGTCAGCCGACCAGCAGCCGGTACGCCTGTCTGGCACGTTCGACGTCACTGGCCGGAAAGGCGGCGGTCAGCGCCGCGTCATCGAAGGCCGTCAGCGGCGCGACGTCTTGTAGCCATCTCTTCTCGGTGGATCGCAGGCGCTCTTCGTCAGCAAGGGCCCGCGCGTCGTGGACAAAGGTCAGAAGGCGGATCAGGTCCTGGCGGTCGGAATCGAGCCTGTCCCGCCGGGCGGCAACGGCGCGAGCCTTGATGAGGATCGCGCCGAGCAGGCTGGGGCGCCGCAGTTCGACCGGTGGGTTCCCGTCGAGGGAGACGCGAACGACCTCGGTCCTGGATAGGGCCTGGCTGCCACCGGGAACCTGGAAGGTCGTGTACTTGCCGAGCGTCTTGGGGTTGCGCCGGACCCCCTCGGAGCCGACGACCTCGACGACCTGCCCTTCGACCTCGAACCGGTAGCCGAGATTCTCGTCGCTGACTGGCGGCATCGTCATTTCTCCGCCCCGCTCGACCAGAACCTCGGCGATCCGGGCCGTCACCGGCGGGCGGCGGCGAAAGTCCCCGAGGACGTCGATGTCGACCGTCGGCCGGGAGCCGGCGCCGCGCTCGAAGGCATGGAGTTGCACCATCAACCCACCGATGAGGCTCCAGCGCTCATCGGCTCCAAAGCTCTCGGCAAGTTCGAGCGTCTTCGTCCAGAGCGTCTTTGCGGCGAGCGTCGCCGGGCTGATGCCGATGACCTTGCTTTCCGAGGTCATGCACGCCGCCGCCGACCGGGCAGTTTGGCGTGGCGGTCACGATTCAGGTCGTGAAGCGCCATGCGGCCCGCCCGCGCCGACCGTGGGTCAGGATCCTCGGACAGGTCGAGGGCCACCGGGGCGAACGGGGCGACCGACCTGTCGGCGAGGAAGCGCCAGCTCTCGTTCGGCACGAGCCTCAGGCGGACGTTGCCCGCCGGGCCGGCCGAGGAGAGGGCGTGTGAGGACGCGAATCCTTCGAGATCCCCCGCCCGTAGGTAGCCGTCGACCTCTTGGCCCGAGACCAGATCTAGGCCATGCTCGGCGGCGTACTTCTAACAAATAGGTTGCGCTGCGCTACCGTGCCAGCGAAACAGACCCGCCGGCGATGCTTGACGCGTTCGTCTTCGGTTCCGCTGAGGGGCTCAGGCACGGCCTCCTGACGGTGGTCGAACGGAGGGCGTGCGTGGTAACCCGGGTCGTGTTTTATAACGTTTGACTTCTACAATGTAGACATTATAATCTCGCGGTGAGTTGGGCTGCCGAGAGAACCGACGAGTTCCACGAGTGGTGGGAAGGCCTGACGGACCAAGAGCAGCGCAAGGTCGTCGCCTCGGTGGAGGCCTTGCAGGAGCTCCCGGTCGCTGACCGGATCTACGATCGCCACCTTCGGGAGCTCGCCGAGCACGGGGGTGGCAAGGAGCACCAAGATGCCGAAGAAAAGAAAGCCGTTCAGCGAGCTGAGCAAGGAAGTCAGAAAGCGTCCCGGCGCCGCCGCTGAGATCGACGCTCGCAAGCGCGCAATCGTCTCTGCGGTCCGCCTGGCCGAGCTGCGGCAGCAGATCGGAAAGACGCAGACCGAGCTTGCCCAGGTGCTGGGGATGACCCAGGCCAACGTCTCGCGGATCGAGCACACGGAGAACCTCTATCTGCGCACCCTGGCCGACTACGTGGGTGCTCTGGGCGGCCACATCGAGGTCAACGCCGTCTTCGACGACGACGTCGTTCCGCTCGGCCTGGTCGAGAAAGACCGGGGCTCGGCCGCCGCCCGAGCCTGATCGACCGAAGCGCTACCGCGCCAGCGAAACCGGCTCGACGGCGATCCGCCCAACGCGGTTCGAGTTATGTCTCGGTGGGGGTATTGAGGCACGGCCTTTTGACGGTGGTCGAACCGGACCAAAGGCGGGCGTGGGGGTGAGGGTGCCCATGGGCCTGACCTGTGTCAGTCGGCATGGATCTCGCGTC
>Ga0210120_1000388_pt1 | contig 10365 bp, 8 predicted proteins | sample Goodyear_PhragA__FD_184868 | JGI IMG/M metagenome (GOLD analysis project Ga0210120, IMG submission 184868) | Wetland microbial communities from San Francisco Bay, California, USA, that impact long-term carbon sequestration - Goodyear_PhragA_D2... | ecosystem: Environmental > Aquatic > Marine >... | reverse complement strand
CATCGGGACCCACCCGCCGAGCCGGTGCTCACCGGCATCTCCACCATCGATGCGCTGACCACCCTCGTCCGCGGCCAGAAGCTGCCGATCTTCTCGGTTGCCGGACTGCCGCATCTCGAACTCGCCGCCCAGATCGCCGCACAGTCGACCGCGGGCGACGAACCGTTCAGCGTCGTCTTCGCCGCGATGGGCCTGACCCACGCCGACGCCGAAACGGTGGGGACGGTCCTTGCGGAACGTTCCGCCGCCGGGGAGTTGCTGCTGCTGCTCAACACCGCCGACGACCCGGTGATCGAGCGGATCCTGACCCCGCGTATCGCGCTGACCGTCGCCGAACATCTTGCTTTCGAGCTGCACCGGCACGTGCTCGTGGTGCTGGCCGACATGACCAGCTACGCCGAAGCGCTGCGTGAGGTGTCGGCCGCGCGCGGCGAGATGCCCGGCCGGCGAGCCTACCCGGGCTACCTCTACAGCGACCTCGCCTCTCTGTACGAGCGTTGCGGCCGCATCCGCGGCACGACCGGATCGGTGACCGTGCTGCCCGTGCTGACCATGCCCGCCGGCGACATCACCCACCCCGTACCTGACCTCACCGGCTACATCACCGAGGGCCAGATCGTGCTCGCCCCGGACGTGCACGCCCGCGGGATTTACCCACCCATCGACCCGCTGTCGTCACTGTCGCGGCTGATGCGCAGCGGCGCCGGACCGGGTCGCACCCGCGACGACCACCTCGAACTGGCCGCCCAGATGCTAGCCGCGCTGGCCCGGGCCCGGCAGGTCCGCGAGCTCGCCGAGATCGTCGGCGCGTCCGCGCTCAGCGGAACCGACCAGCTCTACCTCGACTTCGCGAGCCAATTCGAACAACGCCTGACCAACCAACACCCGGGTGAGCGGCGAACCCTCGATGAGACGCTCGACCGCTGCTGGGATGTCGCGACCGTGCTACCGGTCCGCGAGCTGACCATGCTCTCCACCCGGTTCCTCGACGCCCACCCTCGAACCAGGGGCTGACGCGATGCCACCGATGGCGAGGATCCCACCCGGCCGCGCCGGCCGTATGTGGCTGCGCCGTCGTCTGGACACCGCCGAACGCGGCCGTGACCAACTCGACCGCAAGCTGCGCATCCTCGTGCCCGAACGGCAGCGGCTGCGCATCCGGGCGGACCGCCGTCGCGAGGAATGGGCCGCCGCGCACGCCGAGGCCGAGACGTGGCTACTTCGAGCGAGCCTGCTCGGCGGCCAGGACGCCATCCGCCGTGCCGCTTCGCCCGATCTTGTTGACCTCACCGTGCGGTGGACCTCCTCGATGGGGTTGGCCTATCCCGAAGAAGTCACGCTCGCGAGCTTTGGCCGAGACCTGCCGGTTCTGCCGGGCAATGCCGCGGTCGCCCCCGCGGCTACCGCCTTCCGGGCCGCGATGCTGGCCGGAGCCCGCGCCGCGGCCGCCGACGAGGCTGTCCGCCGGCTGGAGGCCGAGATCGCGGTCACCCGCCGGCGGCTGCGCGCCCTGGACAAGCGATGGTTGCCCTGGCTACGTGACGCGCTCGCCACTCTCGAGCTATCCCTCGAACAAGCCGAGCAGGAGGACAACACGCGGCTGCGCCGCACCCTCCAGCCACCCTCGGGAGGTACCTGACGTGACTCAGCGAATCATGCTTGCCGTCGACGACTCGCCGGACTCGGTCGCCGCGGCACGCGTCGCGGCCGAGCTGGCCGCCGCGCTCGGTGCGGCGCTACGTGTTGTGCACGTCAGCACCGACCATGCGCTCGACGCTGCCGTCCTCGCCGCCGGCGGACAGCCCGCCGTCGCCGCGCGACGAGCCGACGCCGACGCCGCGATCCTGGCCCGCACCAGTGCCTTGGCCGCCGCCGCCGGCGTCGAGGCACAGACCGAACTGCTCACCGGCGACATCGGCCCGGCCGTGCTCGACGCAGCCCGCCAGTGGCCGGCCGACCTCATCGTCCTCGGCAAGTCAGCTCGGTCGTCCAGCGGCGAGCCCTACATCGGAATCCGTACCCGCCACATCCTCGAATTCGCCGAACAACCGGTCCTGATCGTTCCGTCCCGACGGCACCAGTGGGGGCACTTCTCGACGAGGATTGATCAAGCCCCTCCTGGCCGAACCCGGCTATGACCCGCACCCGGCCGTCGGCCGAGCGCACGTCGAGATCACCAGCCGGCGCGATCGGCGTGATCTCTCCGGGTGTACGAAGCTGCCGGATGGCGGCCGCTCGCCGTAATCGCTGGGTCCGTGGTGCTCGCGCGTACTGCCCGAGCACACCGACAACGCACAGGGCACCGGGAAACGTGGATCGTCACGGTAGATTCCGGTGGTGGCTGTGCAGGATGCGACCCGGGAGCGGCGCCCGGGATCGGTTGGTGTCGCGAGCGCGATCGGTTGCCTGGCCGGCGCCGCGCTGACCGGCCGTTGGGGGGTGCCCGCCGCGTTGGCCGGGGCGGCGGCCGGAGCGACCGCGATGGGCGCCGTCGAGGTGGTCGCTCGAGCTCGGCAGCGGCCCGGCGAGATTCCGGAGCTGTGGTCGCGCATCGCGATGAGTACGGCGATGGCGGCGCCGCTAGGCTGGCTGGCCGGACTGACCGGGGCCGGTCCGGTACTGATCGGTGCGGGTACCGGGGCGCTGGCCGGTGCGATGGGTATCCGGCCGCAGAAGGTCGCGCTGGGTCCCGTGGTCGGTGCCACGGTCGGGCTGGCCGCGGCGGCGAGCGGGCACACCGTACCGCCGGCCGTGGTGGCCAGCGGCACGGTGCTGGCCTTCCGTACCGTGTCTGCCGCATTGTTCCGCGATCCGCAGGTGAGCCTGCTGGCCGAGCGCGTACCCGCCGCGGAGCTGCCGTTCGTCGTGCCGCTGTCGGCGCAGAGCCGGTATGTCGGCACCGGGTACGTACGGGAGCTGGCCGCGGTGTTGGGCGGCACCTACCAGCCGGACGCACCGGACGTCGGCATCGTCGAGTCACTCGACGAGCTGGCCGGCCCGCAGTTCGACCCGGCCGGCGTGCATCCGCTGGTCCGCGAGTTCTACGAGCACACCACCCGGTTCGCGCTGGACATCGTGCCGCAGTGGCGGATGTGGGTACGCCCCGGCTACCTGCTCTACCGCACCGCGCTGGCCCGCCCGCTCGGGCAGGCGAGCGTACCGATGAACCAGCGCGAGGCGCAGCGCGGCGTCCGCAGCCGGATCGACACGATCAGCCTCGACCAGGACGGCGTGGTGGGCGTGCGCGGCTGGATCCGCTCGTTCGCCGACAATGACGAGCCGATCTACGTCGGCATCTACACGACCTACCGCCGCGCCGGCCGCGGGTACGTCAGTGTGGGCTTTCCGTTGCCACAGGCCAGCTTTACTGCCACGCTGGCGCCATACCCGAGCAGTGGTGGCGGTCTTGTGCTGACCAGCCGCAGCGATCTCGACCAGCCCGGCCACTATCTGACCTACATCGATCCGGACAGCAAGGAACTCACCGCGCTCGCGGTGCATGGGTTCGCCGAGAAGCTCGAGGTCTATGTCGAAGACGGCCAGCTACGCGCCGAGCACGCGTTCTCGGTCTTCGGCTTCCCGTTCTTGGTGCTGCATTACCGGATGCACCGCAAGGCGTCTGCGGGATAGCCGAGCGGTGAGCCAGGCTCGATGCGAGCGAACCGAGCCGCACTGCGGTGCCGCTGTCGGGCGAGAGCGGTGTCAATGGAGGTAAGCGTCACCGCCGCAGGCTGAGCATCGCCACGGCCGGTGTCGCGCTTTGGCGCGGAATCCGGGTACGCCGGTCCGCGGAATGCCGTCGACGATCTCGCGTGCGCGCCAGTTTACAGGTCGAGTGTCAGGTCGGTGCGGGCGTGTGAACAGCAAATGAGTGCTTGGCCGGGGGCGGGTGGTTCGAGTGGCGCTGGGTCGTAGCTGAGGTCGCCGGACATCACGGTCGTAATGCAGGTGTGGCAGACGCCGGTGCGGCATGACCAGCGGGTGGGTATGTCGCATGCTTCAGCGAGTTCGAGTAGTGAGCGGTAGCGCGGTGACCAGGGGGTGGTCAGGCCGCTGCGGGCGAAGGTGATGGCGGGTCCCGGTCCCGGTTCGCCGGCGGGTGGGTGTGGGCGTGGGTGGCTGGTGTCGGTGATGCCGGGGTTGATGGGGGCGAGTGCGCCGAACATTTCGGTGTGGATGCGGGTTGGGTCGATCCCGATGGCGGTGAGGGTGTTGCTGATGTCGGTCATGAACGCAGCCGGGCCGCAGAGGTAAGCGCTGGCGTCGACGGGCAGCCGCAGGTTGGTGAGCGCTTCGGTGTTGATGTGTCCGCGGGTTGCTGGTGTCTCTGCCGGTATGGGTCCTGCGGTGTAGAAGATGTGTTCGTGTGTGTGGGCCAGCGATTGCAGGAGGTGGTGTGATTCGGCGGCGAAGGGGTGTTGCGCGGCGGTGTGGCTGGCGTGGATCCACCAGATGTCTCGGCTGCTGTGTTCGGCCGCGAGTTGGTGGAGCATCGCCAAGACCGGAGTGGCGCCGATGCCGGCGGAGATGAGCAGGACCGGTTCGTCGCCGTTGTCGAGGACGAACTCGCCGCGCGGTGCGGCGACATCCAGGACGGTTCCGGTAGTCAGGTGGGTGTGTAGATAGCCGCTGACGATGCCGTGTGGTTCCTGTTTGACGCTGATCCGGTAGGTGTCCGAGCGCGGGTCGGACGATAGGGAGTAGCTGCGCACGGGCGGGGGATCACCGGCGCCCGCGACGCGCACGGTCAGATACTGGCCGGCGGCCGGCGCCGGTAGCGGCTGCCCGTCGGCGGCGGCCAGATTGATCGACGACACGGTGCTGGTCTCCGTGACGAGCTCGACCACTCGTAGCTGCCGGAACCCGGTCCAGCCCGGCTCGTGACCGACCGGCGGGGCCGCGGCGGTGGTGCCCTGCTCGGCGGCGTCGAGCAGCTCCCGGAACGACTGGCGCCAACCGGGGCTGAGCGCCGGGATGTCGACGACCGCGCGGAGCTGGTCGGGATCGCGGTCGGGCAGATACAGCAGCGCGTCGACGTCGGCAACGCTCAACGTGTGCGGTGACGCGCGTACGGACGACCTCGTCGCCGGCCTGCACCTTTCCTTCGGTGATGACGCGCAGGTAGAAACCGGGCCGATGGTGGGCCACGAGCAGCGCCGGCAGCCGCGGTTCGCCCATGCGCATACCCACCCGGAAGCAGGTCACCCGCGGCTGGGTGACCTCGAACTCGGCCTCCCCGATCCGGTACCGGTCACCGATGCACACCTCGTCATCGGCGAGGCCATCGACGGTGAAGTTCTCACCGAACTGCCCATAACCGAAATCGTCGCGGCCGAATTGTTTCTGCCAATAGGCGTACGAGTCGACCTGGTAAACCAGCACGGCACGCTGCTCGCCGCCATGACCGTTCAGATCGCCCTGCCCATCACCGTCAATGTTCAGGCGGCGAACCATCTGGGCACCAGCCACGGGCGCCTTCCAGATCCCGGTGTGCACGGTCCTGCCCTGCCACGGCACATCCTTGGGCCGACCAACATTGACCGACAGTAACGACGCCATCAGCCAACCTCCGTCCCAACACGTCGACTATCTACACCGACTAAGCCAAATACCGCGCATCCGGGCCCAGACCGCCCGGTACGCCAGCCACGACGGCCCGGACCAGCCATAACCGGCCGGCATCGCGAACAAATCAACTCCGACCATGTCATCGACCCTGGCAATGCGGCGAACCGGGTGCGTGCCGGTCGGCGTGGAAGCCGAGAAGGTAGGCCGGGCCGGTGACGGCGTGCCACGCGGCTGGCAGCCCGGAATCGCCCGCAGATGGGCCAAGGTAGATCGCCGGCAGCGCCCGACGGTGGCTCCTAGCGCCGCGACCAACCCGGTCGCCCGTGATCGGAACGACAAGGTCACGAGGAGCGAAAGCCACGCTCCTGCAACGCGCTCTGTCCGTCACTGACCAGCCAACGCAACCACGTACCCGGCATTCTCGAAGGCGATGGAGGTCCGCGCTCGCCTCACCGGCCGGTCACGTCGGATGCGGCGTGCCGCGCACCGGCAGGTATGGCATCGGGTTCCGCGGCGGTCGAGGTGTCGACCGGATCACGCTTGCGGTACAGCTTGCTGGGCCACCACATGTGGCGGCCGATGTCCAACGTAAGTCCGGAGACGAGTATCGAGCGGACCACGAGCGTGTCGAGCAGCACGCCGAAGGCCACCGCGAACCCGATTTCGGTGAATGCGGTCAGTGGCAGTGTGGCCAGGACTGCGAACGTGCCGGCGAGGACGAGACCCGCAGACGTAATCACACCGCCGGTGGCGGCGAGCCCGATGAGGGCACCACGTCTCGTCCCGTGCCGGACGGATTCCTCGCGGACCCGCGACATCAGGAAGATGTTGTAGTCGATGCCGAGTGCCACCAGGAACACGAAAACGAACAGCGGGAACGAGCTGTCGGCGCCAGCAAAACCGAAGACGTGCCGGAACACCAGCGCGCTGATGCCGAGCGCGGCGGCGAACGAGAGCACGACGGTGCCGACCAGGATGAGAGGTGCGACGACAGCGCGCAGCAACAGTCCCAGGATCAACAGAACGACGGCGAGCACGATGGGAATGATCAAGTTGCGGTCGTACTGGGCGGCCCGCTGGACGTCGAGATTCGTCGCGGTCGTGCCGCCGACCAGCGCGTCGGCACCAGGCACAGCGTGTACGTTGTCCCGGACCCGATCGATCGTGTCGTACGCGGCGCGACTGTCCGGGGCACTAGTCAGAGTCCCTTCCATGAGCGCGGTGCCGCTCTGGGTCCGCGGCGGCGTCACGCTGGCGGAGTCGATGCCGTTCGTCGTGGCGAACGCCGCACGTACCCGGGTCGCCTGGTCGGCTGCGCTGATGACGACGACGGGGGTGCCGGATCCGGCCGCGAAGTGACGGGCGAGAACCTCTTCGCCGACGACGGCATCCGGCGTACCCCGGAATGACTCCTTGTTGGTCAGGCCGTTCGCGTCGAGTTGGACAATGCCCACCGCCATGACGGCCAGGACCAGTGCGGTGGTAATCCACGTGGTGCGTGGCCGGCGGGCGATTCGGGCGCCGATCCGCGCCCAGAACCCGTTGCGGGTTGGCTCGGCCGAGCCGACCGCCGGCCGGGCCGGCCAGAAGATCCACCGGCCGACCGTGACCAGCAGAGCCGGCAGCAATGTCATCATCACGGCGAGCGCTATCGCGACGCCGATCGCTAGCACGGGGCCGAGGCCGCTGGTGGAGTTCGTTTCGGCGGCCATCAGGCAGAGAATGCCCGCGATGACGGTCGCGGCACTCGCGATGACCGCTGGGCCCGCCCGGTGAAGGGCCACGGCCATGGCCTCGTGCCGGTTCTCATGGCGACGCAGTTCTTCCCGGTAGCGGGCAACCAGCAGCAGGGCATAGTCGGTCCCGGCGCCGAAGACAAGAACGGTCAAGATGCCGGCGCTCTGTGCGTTAACGGTGAGTCCGGCGTGTGCGGCCAGGAGATAGATGACTGCCTGCGCGATCGTGAGGGCAGCAGCGGCGGAGATGACGGGCAGTAGCCAGAGCGTCGGGCTCCGGTACGTGAGCAGCAGGATGACGATGACCACGGCAGCCGCACCAAACAGCAGGGAGGTGTCTATCCCCTCGAAGGCTTTGCTCGAATCGGCGGCGTTTCCGGCCGGCCCGGCCACATGGACCGACATCCCGTCGCTGCCGGATCTCGCCGTGGCGTTCATCCTGTCGACGATGTCGGCCGCTTTGTCCCAACCATTGGGTCCGAGATTCAACGGAACAATGATCTGCGCCGCGCGCCCATCCTTGGACGGGATAGGGCCGGTAACGGCGCCGTCGATCTCCGGGTACGCACGGAACCGCTGGGTGTCGGCGGCGACCTTCGCGCGGTCGGCGGCGGTAAGGTCGGACGCCTTTTCATAGACCACGACTGCCGGGATGGTGTTCGGCGATATGAACGCTGCCTGCGCATCGAGCGCCTTCGTCGATTCCGCGCTGCCGGGCAGCCACGACTTCGCGTCGTTCTTCTCCGCGCCGGACAGCTTACCGGCGAACGGACCTGCCACCGCGACCAGCAGCACCCAGAACAGGACGACGAGGTACTTGATCCGTCGGCCGGTGAGGATCGTGACGACTTTCCCAGTCATGAACACTTCCGATCGGCGTTCGCGGCCGCCCGGCATTGTGCCATCGGACCGATGCGGCTGCCCGGCTTCGGCAGATCCTTCGAACTTCGGTTCCACTCAGCCGCAGCAGATATCCGTAGCTGAAATGCGATATCCGGCTATGGTACGACCCTTCTCGCCGGCGGCGCCGGCGTCGGACCCGACGGGCCGCAGGAACTTGTCGGCGAGTCCGCGCCGCGAAGACGGTGCGTCGACGCCGAGTTCGTGGTGGCCACGGCGGTGGTGGCGGATGAAGGGGAGTCCGCCGGTGATGATCGCCGGTGTTCGGTCCTTCGCGGCCGCGGGCCGAGATCCTCGGTCAGCTCCGTGAGTCGTGTCGTTGATCGCGGGAGTCCAGCCATGGCGTCCACGGTCGAACGTCCTCGACCCGCAGCACGCCGCTGGTCACCCACGGATCCGTGGTGAACTCGGAACGAACCAGGTCCGCGTTGACAGCCGCCAGCCGGCCAGCAGCCGTTCCTTCGTGCGCGTCGGTGGCGGTCGTCATTCGTCAACACCCTCCAATGTGTATTTAACCATTCTGACTCGCCGGCTTCCGAGGCAAATCAACGACTCGCTGATCCCCTACCCGACGGTCGAATGGCCGGCATCCGATCCGTTGGTGACTGGCGTTGGCGGCACGTACCTGTGCACGGATCCGACCAACACCACCACGCGGTCCGTCCTATCGCCGAATGTTGCCGCGCGGTGCAACGCGAACCCGAGCCAGGCCGAGGTCGGCTGGACGTTCGCAGGCGGCGGCTACAGCCACATGTTCAGCAAACCGGCTTATCAGGACACGCTTCCGGCCGGAAGCACCTCGATCGGCGACGCACGTGGCGTCCCTGACGTCGCTTTCCAGGCGAGCGCGGGCACGGGTGCGCTCGTCTACATCTCGTTGCCGCCGGACGGGCAAAGCGGCCTGACTTGCGGATCAGCGCCGTGCAGCACCGGCTGGTACGACATCGGAGGTACGTCGTTGTCGTGCCCGCAGTGGGCCGGTCTCGTCGCAATCGCAGATCAGATCAACGGTGGCGGCCTCGGGCTTATCAACCCGGCCCTGTACAAGATCGGCGCCGATTCAACCCGCTACGCCAACGATTTCTTCGACATCACGACGGGCAATAACACGGCCGACCCGACCGTGCCGGGATATCCGGCGACAACCGGTTGGGATCCGATCACCGGCCTTGGCACGCCGAATGCGGCGAACCTTCTCCCCGATCTCGTCCTCGCCGCGCACGGCGGCTAGCCGTACCATCGGGCGAATTGACGACGAATTGAATCAGTGGCCGGCGACGCGTATGGCGTCGCCGGCCACGCTTTCACCTGCATGTTGATGCGCTTCCGGCTAGTCGAGAATTCGGGGGAGGCCGAAGTACGGCGCGAGCGTCGTCTCGAAGTGGGTGATCTCGCAGATCCGGTCGCCGGCGAGTCCCGCGACGACGATGCCCGTGACGTGCAGGCCACCGGTGACCGGGTCGCGGACGTACTCGCCCCACGCCGGTTGGCCGTTCGCGCGGACGGGCACCAGCCGGTCGATCCGCCGCCAATGAGAGTCGATCGCGGTGAAGAAGCTGTGCACCGCCGCGGTCCCGCGATACTCGAACGGCAGCGGTGGCATCCGCACCCAGGCGTCGTCGGTCATCAGCGCGACGAGCGCGTCGACGTTGTGTTCGGTGAATGCCGCGACGAACCGGTCGAGCAGCGCACGCTCCGCCAGCCCGCCGGGCGGGGGAGGCGGCGTGGATGAGTTGGGCGAACGAGCCGCCTCCATCGTGGCGCGGGCTCGCTTGAGTGCACTGGTGACCGCGTCCTCGGTGAGCCCGAGCAACTCGGCGGTCTCACTCGCGCGGTACCCGAGCACGTCGCGTAGCAGCAGGACGGCGCGCTGCTTCGGCGGCAGCAGCTGGACAGCGGTGACGAACGCGAGCGAGATCGCCTCGCGGGACTCGTACCGGGCCTCGGGCCCTGGTGCCTGATCAGGCAGCCCCTCCAGCGCGTCGGGGTAGGGCTGCAGCCACAGCACCTCACCCAGGCGGGTCGGCTCCGGCGGCGGTACCGGCAGTGGCGCCGCGGCCACCGGCCGCCGCGCAGATGAGCGCAACAAGTTGAGGCAGCGGTTCGTCGCGATGCGGTACAGCCAGGTGCGGACCGACGAGCGCCCCGCAAAGCCATCAAG
>Ga0210120_1000387_pt1 | contig 10371 bp, 9 predicted proteins | sample Goodyear_PhragA__FD_184868 | JGI IMG/M metagenome (GOLD analysis project Ga0210120, IMG submission 184868) | Wetland microbial communities from San Francisco Bay, California, USA, that impact long-term carbon sequestration - Goodyear_PhragA_D2... | ecosystem: Environmental > Aquatic > Marine >... | reverse complement strand
CGCCGGGCCCGAGACACTCTCCTATGACGAGATCGTCGAGCGCGTCCTCGAGGCCAGTGGACGCGAGCGGCCCCTGCTGCACACGCCCACTCCCCTGGTCCGGGCCGGGCTGCGGGCGCTCGAGCTGCTCGTCGGTCCCAGGGTGTTCGCCACCTGGGAGGAGGCCGAGCTGATGGAGGTGCCGATGACCACTGAGCGCGGGATCGCCGATGCCGAGCGGCTCGGGGTCGAGCCGAGGCCGATGGGGGCGGTGCTCGGCACCCAGGGCTAGGCGCGGCGTAGCGCGGCCCAGGCGAGGAGTGCTGTCCCAGCGGCGAGCTCGACCAGGCCGCCAATCAACGAGACATTGCCAACGGCGTCCACCGTGGCTTGCGAGGGTTCTCTCGGGACATCCAGACCGGAGAGCAGCTGGTGATAGCTCCAGCGGTAGAAGTCCTCGGGTGCGCCGGTGAAATGGAGGGCCAGGCTGAGCGCCGCCCCCGCCAAGAGAAGCAGTCCGATGAGACGCACACCGCTCCATCGGCGCGCCCACAGGAGAGCCTGAGCCAATGCGGGGCGCTTTGCTCGCCATATAGCCGAGTAAAGCGCCCCAGAATGCGAGAGGCCCGGGATTACCCGGGCCTCTCGGAAAAACACACTCGCCTGTTAGGGCGGAGCGTAGTCGCTACATCATCCCGCCCATGTCGGGCATGCCTCCACCGGGCATCGCGCCGGCGCCCTCCTTCTCGGGGGGCTCGGCCACGATGGCCTCGGTGGTGAGGATGTTCTTCGCGATCGACGCGGCGTTCTGGAGCGCCGAGCGCGTCACCATGGTCGGGTCGATGACGCCGGCGGCGACCAGGTCGCCGTACTCGCCATCGGATGCGTTCAGGCCCTCGCCGGCCTTCAGGCCGCGGACCTTCTCGACCACGACGGAGGCCTCGAAGCCCGAGTTCTCGGCGATCTGCCGGATCGGTGCCTCGAGCGAGCGCTGGATGATCGATGCCCCAGTCCGCTCGTCGTCGTCCTTGTAGGAGTCGAGGGAGATCGCGTCCTGGGCGTTCAGCAGCGCGACGCCGCCGCCCGGGACGATGCCCTCCTCGAGCGCCGCACGGGTCGCCTGCAGGGCGTCCTCGACGCGGTGCTTCTTCTCCTTCATCTCGGTCTCGGTGGCCGCACCGACCTTGACGACCGCGACGCCGCCGGCCAACTTGGCCAGCCGCTCCTGCAGCTTCTCGCGGTCGAAGTCGGAGTCGGTCGTCTCGACCTCTGACTTGATCTGCTTGATGCGGCCCTTGATCTGCTCGGATTCACCGGCACCGTCGATGATCGTGGTGTTGTCCTTGCCCACCACGACGCGACGCGCCTTGCCGAGCTGATCCAGCTGGGTGTTCTCCAGCTTCAGGCCCATCTCCTCGGTGATCACCTCGCCGCCGGTGAGGATGCCGATGTCCTCCAGCATCCGCTTGCGGCGGTCGCCGAACCCGGGCGCCTTGACGGCCACGCCGGTGAAGGTGCCGCGGAGCTTGTTCACCACCAGGGTGGCGAGGGTCTCGCCCTCGACGTCCTCGGCGATGATCAGCAGCGACTTGCCGCCCTGCATCACCTGCTCCAGTACCGGCAGGATGTCGCGCACCGAGCCGATCTTCTGGTTGGCGATCAGGATGTAGGCGTCATCGAGGACGGCCTCCATGCGGTCCTGGTCGGTGACCATGTAGGGCGAGATGTAGCCCTTGTCGAACTGCATGCCCTCGGTGAACTCCAGCTCCATGCCGAAGGTCTGGCCCTCCTCGACGTTGACCACGCCGTCCTTGCCCACCTTGTCGATGGCGTCGGCGATGATGTTGCCGATCTCGTCGTCGGCGGCCGAGATGGCCGCGACTCGGGCGATCTGCTCCTTGCCCGCGATGTCCTTTGACTGCTTCTCGCGGAGGTCGTCGACCACCTGGTTGACGGCCTTCTCGATCCCGCTGCGCAGCCCGAGGGGATTCGCACCGGCGGCCACGTTCTTGAGGCCGTGGCGGACGATCGTCTGCGCCAGCAGCGTCGCCGTGGTCGTGCCGTCGCCGGCGACGTCGTTGGTGGCCGTGGCCACCTCACGCACCAGCTGGGCGCCCTGGTTCTGGAAGACGTCCTCGACCTCGATCTCTCGAGCGATGGTGACGCCGTCGTTGGTGATGGTGGGCGCTCCGAACTTCTTGTCGAGGACGACGTAACGACCCTTCGGACCGAGCGTCACCTTGACCGCATTGGCCACGGCGTCGACCCCGTCCTGCAGAGCGCCACGCGCATCCTCGTCGTACAAAAGCTCCTTGTGAGCCATACGTGTGCTTCCTCCTTCCTAAGTCCTTTTGACTAGCCGACCTTGGCGAGTACGTCTGATTCGCGCAGGACGAGCAGCTCGTCCCCGTCGACGGTGATTTCGGTGCCTCCGTACTTGGAGTAGAGGACCTCGTCGCCCTCGCTCACATCGAGCGGGCGGCGGGATCCGTCCTCCTTGACCTCGCCGTCGCCGACGGCGAGAACCTTGCCCTTCTGGGGCTTCTCCTTCGCTGTGTCGGGAAGGACGAGCCCGCTTGCGGTCGTCTCCTCCTCTTCGACTGCCTGAACGATCAGGCGGTCGCCTAGCGGCTTCAGCTTCATCGGCAATTCCTCCTAGGTCTGATGGGTGGATCTCAAGTTCGCGCTTGATTTGGCACTCTCGATGGGAGAGTGCCAGGCGCAGGATGATTGTAGCCAGACCCGCGCCTCGGCCGTTTGGCCGTGGCCCGCTCAGTCGATGGCGAGCAGCGGGGCGTCCAGCAGCTTGGCGAGCCCGTGGCCGCCGTTGCGCATCACATAGTCGTGATTGACCGCGAAGATCGGCCGGGCGATCGGGGAGAGCAGGTTCATCCAGGCCCGGGTCGTGTGCACGTTCCACTCGTATAGAGCGGCGGTGACGCCGTCCCGCTCGAACAGGCGCCAGCGGCCGATGCCCGCCAGCTCACCCTCGGCATTGCCCTCGAGCAGATGGGGCTTCTCGACCTTCGTCGTCCGCACGAAGAACTCGAGCTTGTAGGGAAGCTTCGATTTCCACACGTACCGCCCGTATTGCCCGACCCCGGTCTCGTCCCCCTCCTCGAGCTTGTCGGCCTCGAGCACGCCGTGCCACCACTCGGGCCAGCGCTCGGACTCATAGATCGCGTCCCAGACGCGCTCGCGATCGGCCTTCAGGAGCCAGGTCGTCAGGAAGCGGTATTCAGCCATATCGGCGCCACCCGCGCGAGCGGCGTCAGTTTCGCGACGGTGTTTCTCCGTTGCCGAACTGAGTGGAAGGTCTTTCGACGATTTGCGAGAAGCGGATCACGGTGACCGTGTCCTGCTCGCCGATCGAGCGCGTGTAGATCTTCTCGAGGAATTGCACGGTCTCGTCGCGGCGCCGGAACTCGGGGTTGTCATGCTCGATGTCGCGTGGCGAGAGCTCCTGCACCTGCTTGACCTCGACGTCGTCGATGACCGCCGCGAAGATCTTCTCGCGCGGCTGGTGGCGGTAGCCGATCGTGATCCAGACCACCTGGCCGCGCTTGTACTTGCGCGACTTGTCGCCCAGGCGGATCGTCGCCGTCTTCCTGCCGCTGCGCAGCTGGTCGACGAAGACCGGCGAATAGAAGTTGAGGACGTAGAGCGCCGAGTTCACCCGGCGAGCCTACTTAGTCAAGGGGCTCCGGGGGGCTGAAGCCCTCGGCGCCGATCAGGGGGACGAACCGGCATGGGCCGATCGTCTCCTGGCGCAGATCGCCGTTCTCCCGGACGAACGCCGTGAGCAGATCTGCGGAGCCGGTGGCGATCGGCACGACGAGGCGGCCGTCGGTGGCAAGCTCGGCGAGCAGGCTGTGTGGGGCCTCCGGGGTGGCGGCGTGAACGGCGATCGCGTCGTACGGCGCGGCCTCGGGGTGGCCGCGGCTTCCATCGCCGACGATCACCTCGACGTTCTCGATGCCCAGCTCCTCGAGCTTGCGGCGAGCCGTCTCACCGAGCTCCGGCACCCGCTCCACGCTGATCACGCTTCGGGCCAGCCTCGCCAGGACGGCGGCCGAGTATCCGGAGCCGGTCCCGATCTCGAGCAGGTTCTCGTCGCCAACGAGCCGCAGCGCCTCGCAGATCGCCGCGACCACCCAGGGCTGGGAGATGGTCTGCTCGTGCCCGATCGGCAGGGCAGAGTCGTTGTAGGCGCTCCGCCTGACGTCCTCCGGGACGAAGTGCTCGCGCGGGACCTCCGCCATCGCCGCCAGTACCCTCTCGTCGCCTATTCCCCGCCGGCGAAGCTGTCGCTCGACCATCCGCGAGCGCTGTTCGGCGAACTCGGGCGGGCGGCCGGGGCGCGCCAACTCAGAAGATGTAGGCGTCGAGGCGCTCGGGCTCGATCACCGTCACGCGGCCCCGTCCCACCTGGACGACCCCGGCTCGCTCGAGCGTGGCGAGAAAGCGGCTGACGCTCTCACGCGAGGTCCCGGCCATCTGAGCGAGATCGGACTGTCGCAGCCGGATGGTGACGCCGTCCCTGACCAGGGGGGTGACGGTCTCCTCGGCGAGCAGCTGGTTGAGGACCCCGGCGACCCGGCTCGGCACGGTCTGGAAGGACTGCCGCGCGATCCGCTCGTTCGCCTCTCGCAGGCGACGGGTGAGGGCCACGATGAGCTTCTCTGCCATCTCCGGATGCTCGCGGATCAGGGCGCGCAGGTCGGTCGCGGGCAGCGCCAGCAACTCGGTGTCCTCGGCGGTCTCGACGCTGGCGGAGCGGCGCTCACCGTCGAGCATCGCCAGCTCGCCGAAGATCGCCCCGGGGCCGAGGGTCGCCAGCGTGATCACGCGCCCGTCCGAGTGCTGGCGTATGACCCGGCAGCTGCCACGGCTGACGATGTAGCAGGCGTCGCCGGGATCGCCCTCGTGGAAGACCCGGGTGTCGCCCGGGAAGCTCCGCGGGATCGCGACCTGAGCGACCCGGTCCAGCTCCTCGGGCGAGAGCTCCGAGAAGAGGGGCACGCGGTCGAGGAGCTCGACGATCCCTTGTCTTGCTCCGTTCTCCATCCCACCGTCGATTATCCCTGCTTGGGCCGGGATCCTGGTGTCCAGGGGCGAAAAATGCGGAGGACAGGGTGCTGACTCGACGGTACGCTTGGCCGGTTGAGGTATCCGAACCTCGCCTCGACTGTCTTAGGGGCTTGGAAGTCATGAGGGCTGCCACCACAAAGGAGATTGCGGCCGCGACCGCAGCCTCGGGGCCGGAGGCCGTCGGGCAGGCTTGCCGCGAGGCCGTGGACGGGCTGCAGGGCGACCCTGGCCTGGTCCTCGCCTTCACCAGCGGGGACCGTGACTTCGAGCGGGACGCCACCGAGATGGCCGAGGCCGCCGGGGGCGCCTCCAGCGCGGGGATGACGGGGAAGGGCCTGTTCGGTCCAGAGGGCCCAATGGACGAGGGTTGCGTCGCGATGGCCTTCGGCTCGCATCTGAGCGCCGCCGTCGCCGCCAGGGAGGAGGCGAGCGGCGATCTCAGGACCGCCGGCCAGGCCTGCACCAGCAAGGCCCTCGAGGAGCTTGTGACGGATGCCGATCTCGTCCTCCTCTTCATCGACTCCACACGAGGGGACATCGCCGACACGGTGTCCGGCGCCTACGAGGCCGCCGGCCCCGGCGTGCCCCTTGCCGGCGGCGCCGCCGGCGGCGCCGAGAAGCGTCACTTCCACGATGGGCGGGCCAGCACGGACAGCGTGGTGGCGGTGGCGATTCACTCCGAGCGGCCGCTCGGCCTCGGGAACGAGCAGACCTGCAAGACGCGCGGGACCCCGTCGATCCTGACGCGCTCGAACGGCCAGCTGGTAGAGGAGATCGATGGCCGGCCGGCGGAGGAGGTCTACCTGGAGCAGCTCGGTTTCGCGGGGCTTGCCTTCGACGACGAGGAGTTCGAGTCCATGGCGATCACCCACCCGATCGCCCAGCCCGAGCTCCACGGCGACTTCCGCCTCCGCCACGTTCTCGGGCGGACGGACGAGGGCGGGATCGTCCTCGGCACGGGAATCCCCGAGAGCGCGGTGATCGAGTTCACCGAGCTCGACTTCGACGACCTGCTCACGAGCGGCGCCGCCTCGGTGAACGAGGCGATCGGCGCCCTCGGGGGCGGCGACCCGAAGGCGGCACTGGTCTTCGACTGCGCCGGGCGCCGACGCGCGCTGCGGGAGGGGATCCCCCAGGAGGTCGAGGCGATCACCGCCCCCCTGGGTGATCCGGTACCGCCCGTCGTGGGCCTCTACACGCACGGCGAGGTGGCAAGGCTCCAGGGCGCCAAAGGAGACCGAAACCATGCCGTCGTCACAGTTGCCTTCGGCTGAAGCCGAAGCCGGGTCGCGCGATCTCGACGGTGGAACCGTCGAGCGCTCGCTGAGGCAACGCTTTGTCGAGGCAGCCCGCCGCGCCGCGATCATCGGGCTCGTCAATGCCGCATCGACCGAGGACGATCTCGCCCGGCGCTTCACCGACGAGCTCTGCGAGGTGTTCGACGCGGAGCTGGCCTGCCTGCTCGATGGAGGCGACGAACGGCGACCGGCCCGGGCGATCGCGACGGTGGGTCTGAGCCTCGATACGGCGAGGGGCCTGCTCGTGCGTCAGGAATGCCTTGAGCCGATCGAAGGCGACCGCGCGTCTCTCATGAGCGGCGAGGACATCCTGGGCATCGGCGCCCGCAGCTCGATGGTGGCGCCGTTCCGCACCGCGGACGGCCGGCCGGTCGTCGTGGTGGTTGCACGGATGCACCGGACCCCCTTCAACGAGACGGATCGGGCGATGCTTGAGGCGGTCACCGTGGCGGGAGGTCAGGCGCTGGAGCGGATCTGGGCCTACGAGGCACGGAACCGGAGCGCAAAGGAGCAGGCGGCGCTGCTGCGGGCCGCGAAGTCGATGGGGAGCTCGCTCGAGTTCGAGGACATCATGCAGACCGCGGCCGAGGAGGTCGGGAGGGCACTCGACTCCGATTCGGTGGGATGCTCGCTCGGTGACGAGGTCGATGGCTACCTGGTGATCGGGCAGGTCGGCCTGCCGGACGACGTCCTGGGCGTGCGGCATCCGCCGGGCGCCGGCCTGGGCGGCCGGGCGATTCAGGCGGGTAGCACTCTGATGACGGAGAGCTATTCGGAGGACGGCATGGCCCCACCGGGCACCAGCAGCCTGGACCACATCAAGGCGGCGGTGGCGGTGCCTCTCCGATGGGACGATCGGATCAGGGGGTTCATCTCCGCGGGCTTCTTCTCGCCGCGCAGGATCACGGTGGGCGACGTCGCGCTCTTGGAGGGCTTCGCTGAGCTGGCGGCGATGGCCTGTGCAAACGCCGAACGGCATGCGGAGGTCCGCGAGGCGGCGGAGATCGACGGGCTCACAGGGTGCCTCAACCGCGATGGGCTGCAGCGGCACCTGCTCGCCAGGATCGCCGATGCCGATCAGAACGGCACCCGGCTCTCGGTCGCGATCCTGGACCTCGATGGCTTCAAGTCCGTCAACGACGTCTTCGGTCATCCGAGCGGCGACGGGGTCCTGAAGAGCGTCGGCGCCGCGCTTCGCTCCAGCATCCGGGGCGGCGACGTGGTCGCCCGTTACGGCGGGGACGAATTCGCGGTGATCCTCCCCGAGGCCTCCGAGCATCAGGCTGCGCCGGTCCTCGACAGGATGCGCACCTCGATCAGCTCGCTGAATGTGCCCGGCGGAAGGATCACGGCCTGCGTCGGGGTCGCCGAGCGCAGCGAGGGGGAGTCCATGCAGGAGCTGATCGGTCGGGCCGACGACGCCCTGCGCGAGGCGAAGGGGAGCCTGAGCCCAGGATCCGTGCGCCGAGCATCGCGCAGCACGAGCCCGGTCAAGGCATCGACCGTCAACGGGGCGTCCCCCGACCGCAGACAGCGCTGGCGAGCGGTGGCCGGGGACATCGGACTCGGCGTGGCCCGCGAGAGCGACTCCGGCGTGAGCGCCGCGGTGGCGGTGACCGAGCTTCAGGACGTTCTCCAGCTCGAGCTCTGCGCGGTGCTCCAGCTGGTCTCCAGCGGGCGGCTCGAGGTCGTCGCGGAGGCCGGCCCCGGCGCCCCGTCACCCCACTCGCGCGACGCGGACGACGGATCAATCGGCCGCGCGCTGCGGGAGAAGCGACGGGTGAAGGGCGGCTCCTCCAAGGAGGTTGCCGTGCCGCTGATCATCGGTGGGCGCGCCTGGGGTGCCGTTTCGTGCATCGCGGGGCAGCGGTCGCTGGACGACGTCGACGTTGAGCTGATCGCGGGGGTGGCGGAGCATCTCTCCGCCGCGATCCGGACGGGTGACCTCTATGAGCAGCTGACCCAGTCGATGATCGGCACCGCCGAGGCGCTGGCCGCCGCCCTCGAGGCGAAGGACAGCTACACGGCGGATCACGCGCGCTCGATCGCGGAGCTGGCCGTCGACGTCGGGCGCGAGCTCAACCTGTCGGAGGGCGCGATCGACGATCTCCGCTACGGCGGCATCTTCCACGACGTCGGCAAGATCGCCATCCCGGATGCGCTGATCAACAAGCCGGGCCCGCTGACCGACGAGGAGTTCGAGGTGATCAAGCAGCATCCGGCGATTGGCGCCGAGATCCTGGCGCCCGTGCCGTTCCTCTACGGGGTCAGGACCATCGTCCGCCACGCCCATGAGCACTGGGACGGTGGCGGCTATCCGGAGGGGCTGAGCGCCGAGCAGATCCCGCTCGGCGCCCGGATCGTCCTGGCCGTCGACGCCTACCACGCCATGACCTCGAATCGCCCCTATCGCGAGGCCATGTCGCATGAGAAGGCCTGCAAGGAGCTGGAGGACAACGCCGGCACCCAGTTCGACCCGGAGGTGGTCGAGGCCTTCCTCAAGGTTCTCGATCGACGGCTTCGCCATGAAGCCGGGGTCGAAGGCGACCGCTAAGCCACGAGGCGGCGCGGCTGGCGCCTGAAGCCGGCCTCGATCAGGGCCGACTCCATGCCGGAGCCGATCACGGGCTCGCCGTCGAGGCGCTCGATCGCGAGCTTCTCGATCTGCCCGCCCTGAGCGGCGGCGGCCAGCTCGGCGAGGGCGCCGGCCAGCTGCTCATCATCGAGCTTCTGCAGCCGCAGGATCCCCTTGCCGCCTCTCTCCACGTAGATCAGGGGCTCGCCGTCGCGCAGCATCACGTAGGCGCCGGCGGTCCGGGCGGGTCGGCGCTGACCCTCCAGCTTGGGCCAGGAGAGGGTTGCCCCGTACGGGTTGGCCGGGTCGGTCGCCGCCAGCACCTGCAGGGTGCCGTCGGTCTGGGGGAGGCTCCGCAATCGCTCCACCGCGCCGGGGAGGGCGAACTGTGCGCCGCCCAGGCCCTCGACGAAGTACCCGCGGCGCGCTGTGCCGAGCAGCTCCAGGTTCTGCAGCTCGCCGTAGATCGAGGCGAAGCCGCCGGGGATGCCCTCCGCGATCGCCGTCTCACGAGTGACGATCCCGTGGCGCTCCAGCATCAGCTCGGCCAGGGCGCGCGTCCTCGGCCCGACGGTGGGGGCGCCCTCGAACAGCGATGCGCTGAGCGACCAGCGGCCGATCACGGTTCCCGCTGCCGCGGCGCGCCGGCGGGCGAAGCGGCGCCCTGCGCGATCTGAGCGCTGGGCGGCCCGGAGGCGGGGAGCGCGCAGCGGAGCAAAGGCGTCGTTGGTCACCTCGCCGCACCAGGCCAGGTCCCAGAGCGCCTCGTGGAGCTCCTCCGGCGAGCCGTCCAGCTCCAGGAGGTCGAGCCAGAAGCACGGGCCCAGGGACAGGCGCTCGCGGATCGCGTCGTGGATCTCGCCTTCGGGTCGATCGATCTTCGCGTTGGCCGGTGGCGGGCCGGCGAGCCGGACGTCCTCGCGGAAGTAGAGGGCGACCTTGCCGTCGCTGCGACCGAGCGATCCGGCGCCCACCCAGACGAGCTCGCCGCTCGTGCAGAGCTCGTCGAGCCAGGTCGGGCTGTACTCGCCGAGCCTGCGGGGCAGGACGTCCCGCTCCCAGGTCTTCGGCGTCAGGGCGACACCCTGCAGCGAGACGAGCGCCTCGCGCAGGCGGTCGGGCCCGGCGCCCGAGCGGCCGTGGGCGTCGACGTTCTGCCAGCTCGGCAGGAAGCGAGCCAGCTCGCGTGGGTCGGTCGCCTCGACCTCCTTGCGCAGCCGAGCGAGGCTGGCTCGCCGCAGGCGGCGCAGGACGTCAGCCTCGCACCACTCGCGGGCGGTGCCTCCGGGGAGGAGCTCACCGCGAACCAGGTTGCCCGAGCGCTCAAGCTCCCTCAGGGCCGAGCTCGGGTCCACGCCGTACCGGTCGGCGAGCTGGCGGGTCGGGAAGGGAACGTGCGTTGCCGCGTAGCGGCGGACCAGGGATACG
>Ga0210120_1000386_pt1 | contig 10375 bp, 7 predicted proteins | sample Goodyear_PhragA__FD_184868 | JGI IMG/M metagenome (GOLD analysis project Ga0210120, IMG submission 184868) | Wetland microbial communities from San Francisco Bay, California, USA, that impact long-term carbon sequestration - Goodyear_PhragA_D2... | ecosystem: Environmental > Aquatic > Marine >... | reverse complement strand
GGCCGGCGTGGAGCGCGACTTACCGCATTAACATCCGGCGGGGCGATTCCCGATAACGCCGATTACCGGGTGGTTCTTGAGCCTTCAGAAACATTTGTAGGCACGGTTAATGAAGATTTTGCCGTGGAAAGTCTGGCCGGCGACATCTTTCAGCTGGGCAACGCGTCGTGGAAAATACTGCGCGTGAATTCCGGGGTCGTTCGCGTTGAGGACGCGAAAGGTCAGCCGCCCGGAATTCCATTTTGGTTGGGCGAAGCGCCGGCTCGGACCAACGAATTATCGCGCGCGGTCTCTGATCTGCGGAAGGAACTCGAAGAGCAACTGGTCAAAGGTGAAAATCCAGTTGAATCGCTTGCCAGCGACACATTCTGGGCGGCAGTACCGAGCGAAAAGTCCGCGATGGCGAGGCCGCCATCGCCAGCACGCGAGCCGCGTGCGCTCCCCAGGCCGGCTGCGGAGCAGATTGCGACGTATTTTACGGAGACATTTCGTTCGTTAGGTGCAATCCCGTCACAGCGAACTCTGGTGATAGAACGTTTCTTCGACGAATCGGGCGGGATGCAGCTTGTTCTGCACTCGCCTTTCGGCAGCCGAATCAATCGCGCATGGGGTTTGGCACTGCGGAAACGTTTTTGCCGTTCGTTTAATTTCGAGCTCCAGGCTGCCGCAACCGATGACGCCATTGTGATTTCGCTCGGGACGCAACATTCATTTCCGCTCGACGAAGTCTTTCGTTATCTCAATTCCAAGACAGTTCGCGATTTGCTTGTTCAGGCGCTGCTCGACGCGCCGATGTTTACTATTCGCTGGCGCTGGAATGCGACTCGTTCGCTCGCAGTGCCGCGTTTTCGGGGCGGCGCAAAGATCGCCGCACCCCTGCAACGGATGGAATCGGAGAATCTTTTGGCAGCGGTTTTTCCCGACCAGCTGGCGTGCTTGGAGCACATCGTTGGCGACCGTGAGATTCCGGATCATCCGCTGGTGAAACAAACGATCGAGGATTGTCTCATCGAAGCGATGGACATCGACGGATTGGAAGATGTTCTGCGCAAAATCGAAGGCGGCGAGATCCGCTGCGTTGCGCGTGATTTGCCTGAGCCGTCGCCGCTCGCAGCCGAGATACTGAATGCGCGGCCGTACGCATTTCTCGACAACGCGCCTCTGGAGGAACGCCGCACGCAGGCCGTGTACACGCGGCGCGCATCGGAGAAAAATGGCAGCGAGGGCCTCGGTGTTCTCGACGCCGCCGCGATCGACAAGGTTAAAACCGAAGCGTGGCCCGAAGCAACGAACGCGGACGAACTGCATGACGCGCTGATGTTGATTGGCGTAATGACACCGGAGGAAATTTCCCGCACGGTAAATGACGGAAGTAGCGCGAGCCTCCGGCTTGCAGCACCACCGGAAGGCCAGCGGGACTCATACATTACCTTTAGCGGCAATGGTGTATTAGAACACCAATTGCTACACGAACTTGTTCTCGCTAACCGAGCAACTGGACTGAAGGTTGGAGGAATAACTTTTGCGGCGGCTGCGGAACGGCTGTCGTTGGTTCGGGTCATTTACCCCGAAGCGGTAACCGAGCCGGAATTGATCCTGCCCGACTCCATGCGTGGAAAAACCTGGGATCGCTCCGATGCGATTCGCGAGTTGGTCCGCGGCCGCATGGAAGTTTGCGGACCACTTACGGCCGGAGATTTGGCAAGTAACCTGGCTTTGCAACCCTCGGAGATCGACGCTGCGCTGCTCGCTCTCGAAACGGAAGGCTTTGTGCTGCGTGGAAAATTTCATCCGCATGCAACGGAGCAGGAATGGTGCGACCGCAGACTGCTGGCGCGAATTCATCGCCTCACCATCGATCGATTGCGCGCGGAGATTCAGCCGGTCTCCATTCAAGATTTCTATCGTTTTCTCTTCGCATGGCAGCGGGCCGATCAAAACTCTCTTGTTGAAGGTTTAGAGGGTTTGCAATCCGTCCTGGAACAACTCGATGGCTATGAACTACCGCTTGCTGCATGGGAATCCGCCGTGCTTCCCGCGCGTGTTGTGGATTATGATCCCCAATGGCTCGACCGACTTTGTTTTTCAGGTCGTGTGGGGTGGGGTCGTTTCAGCCCGGCTGCTGCAGGACAAAATCCAAACGGGCGCGCATCGGCGCCGCTGCGGACCAGTCCAATCGCGCTGTATCAACGCGAAAATCTGCAAGACTGGCTAACCCTGGCTCAGCAGGCGAATTCTGCAGGCGAACTTTCGGTTACGAATCAAACTGTTTTCGACGCGCTGCAAAGTGGCGGCGCGCTTTTCTTCACAGAACTGATCCGGCGCAGCGCTCTGTTGCCTTCGCAGGTTGAAGACGCTTTATCGCAACTGGCAGCCCTGGGTCTGGTCACTTCAGACAGCTTCGATGGCTTGCGGGCTCTTCTGGTTCCATCGAATAAGCGCCCGACCCTCGGCCGGAAAAGCGCGACACGCAGGCACAAGGCGAACCTTGCCAGTATCGAGTTTGCGGGCCGCTGGTCATTGTTGCGAACGCAACTGGGAACAAATGGACACGGGAGCGTCCGGCCTCCTGAAGGCGCTGACTCTGCCAACTCCGCTGAGGGCAGCGGACACTTCAATGGTGTGAACGGCGCGGGTTCACGCGAAACCTCGATCGAAAAATTTGCGCGGGTATTGTTGCGCCGCTACGGCGTTGTGTTTCGCCGATTGCTGGAGCGAGAGAGTCTTCCCGTCAGCTGGTATGAACTTGGGCGAGTTTATCGACGATGGGAAGCACGTGGCGAGATTCGGGGCGGTTATTTTGTCGGAGGAATCAGCGGCGAACAATTCGCGTTGCCGGAAGCAATCGGTTTGTTGCGTTCCATTCGTAAGCGGTCCTCGACCGGCGAATTGATTACGCTGAGCGCTGCCGATCCACTGAACCTTCAGGGTATTTTGACACCGGGACCGCGAATCACCGCATTCACGGCGAACCGCATTCTATTTCGCGACGGCATGCCAATTGCGGCGCTCGAAGCAGGGGAGATCAGGAAGCTGTCCGACGAAGATATTTCTGACCTGCAAACCGAAAGTGCCCTTCGAGTCGGCAAGCTGCGACCGTCGCTTCGGCCGTACTACAAGTGACCGCTATTGTCATTCCGAGCGAAGTCGAGGAACCCCGTGGCAACACTGTGTGGTAGTTCCGCGGGATCCTTCGACTCCGCTGCGCTCCGCTCAGGATGACGAGCGGCTAAGCGTTCGTCACTTTTTCACGATCTCGGCGTTCTCGATCATTGCCATACCGCCGCGCTCGGCGAGCTTGCCTTTCAAGGTGATCGTCTTGCCGCAGTACTCAGCTAACTGATCGTTCATTGGCTTGTGTTCGCCGACTACCAGATACGCTTTGCCGTCGCTTACGATGCCCACCGGGCCGCCGCTTTTGATGCATTTCGCCCCGCAGGATTGCCCATGTTTTTCGCCCATGGCGTTGTGATCGACGTAGCACATCATGTCAACCACCTCGCCGGTCACTTCCTTCGAAGCAGCAGCGTCAGTGCCGTGCTCGTGTTCCTGTGCGATCGCCAGTGGAGAAACCGCCAAAGCTGCGATGAACGTCGCAACAACTGCAATTTTCACGACCGTAGGTCTGTTGTTTGTTGAATTGAACATGAATCAATCTCGGCTGCCCAGCGCGTTGGTCAATCGCTTCGCCAAGTCGACGGATATCGAATGACACTTAGCGGGATTCAATTGGAGAACCCCGAAAGCCTTCGGGGCTGACACAGACGCCCGCTATTATTATTGCTGCTTTTCGATCAGATCGGCGAACTGATCGAAAAAGTAGGTGGCGTCATGCGGGCCGGGCGCAGCTTCGGGATGATATTGCACACTAAAGATTGGCAATTCCTTGTGCCGCATTCCTTCCACAGTGCCGTCATTTAGATTGATATGGGTCAGTTCAACCTCGGAGGGGAGCGACTCCGGATTGACGGCAAAGCCATGGTTTTGCGCGGTAATTGCCACTTTGCCGCTGTGCAAATCTTTTACCGGCTGATTCGCTCCGCGATGGCCGAACTTTAATTTGAACGTCGATCCGCCATAGGCGAATCCGAGAATTTGGTGACCGAGACAGATCCCGAAGATTGGCTTTTTGCCCATTAAATTGCGCACAGTCTGGTGTGTGTAAGCGAGCGCTGCGGGATCGCCCGGGCCGTTGGAAAGAAAAATTCCGTCCGGATCGAGAGCCATCACTTCTTCGGCCGATGTGCTGGCCGGAACAACGGTCACCTCGAAGCCTTTCTGTCGAAGGAGGCGCAGAATATTTTGCTTGATGCCGTAGTCGTACGCGGCAATTCGAAACCGCGCCGGTGGCAAAGCTGGTCTGTCTTCTCCGTCCGGCGATTTTTGAATCGACCACGGAGCGCTGAGTTTGTCCTCGGGATCCCAGCGATAAATTTCATTCGTCGAGACTTCGCGGACGTAATCCATCCCGATCACGCCTTTGCCTTCAATCGCCTTTTGCATTGCTTCTTCAGGCGAAATTTCCTCGGTGGTCAGACACGCTTTCATCGCTCCGCGCGTGCGCAGATGCCGCGTGAGTGCGCGGGTGTCGATTCCTTTCACTCCTGGGATGTTCCAGTTCCGCAAATATTCATCGAGCGACATTTCGGAGCGCCAACTGCTTGGCACCTCAGTTAATTCTTCGATAACAAATCCGCGCACGTGCGGCGAACGACTTTCCTGGTCGATTGAATTGATTCCGTAATTTCCGATCAACGGATACGTCATCGTCACGATCTGCCCACGATACGACGGATCGGTCAGGACCTCCTGGTAACCGGTCATCGAGGTGTTGAAACAAATCTCGCCGACGCAGGTGCCGGTCGCGCCAAATGATTCGCCCTCAAAATATCGACCGTCTTCGAGAGCTAGAATCGTGCGCACGTCACCGCCCACTGTGGAGCTTGCGACTAAATTTTCAAATCCGTTTACCATTTTGAAGCGACACACTCTTTCTTGTCATGTCCAGGTTGCTGTTGGGTGCGATTTTTCGTGCGGGATGACCATCGTTCGGAGTTCCGGCTTCAGCCGGCCCTCGAGCGCGCCTGCCAGATTTGGCAGCAGAGCCGCCTAAAGGCGGAACTCCAAACAACCTGTCGCGAGAGTTACATGCATGGAGTTCCCAGCTGTGTTCATTAGCAGCAAAGTGCTGCAACGAAATGCGAAGCATGAGGCCAGGCTTTCAAACATCTCTGTTTTCGGTTTTTTAGAACTAGCCAGAGATTCCTCGACTTCGCTCGAAATGACGTGCTTTTGTTGCCCCGCGAATTTCCTTCGCCGCTACGGGCGCGGTGGCAGAGTGGGCCGCGGCCGCGGCATCGGAGTTCCTCTTGGAACCGCGGTGGCTGTGGGCGTCGGAGTTGGCGTTGTATTTACCGGTTCACTATCAGTGAACGCATTCTGCTGGTAGGTGCCATTGATGGGCACCCGCCCGTCCACCCACGAGGAGAGATGCTTGCTTGCCAGCGCCGAGGCGTAATCGTAGTCGCTCACATAGGAGCTGACGATCCCCGGGTCGGGCTGAGCGGGAAGCGGGCTGACGACATCCGAGAAGGTGTCGTCAGCCAGCCAGGTGACACCATTGTCGTTAGACCTGCGTGCATACATCCGGTAACACGGACTGTTACTGCCGGCGATGCATGTCGATGCTCCTCCTCCGTCACGTTCATCGTACCAGACGGCAGAGAGAGTGCCACTTGGGCTGACGGAAAGATTGGGCTCCCACTGCGCCTTGGCAGGATCGGTGTCGCTGTTCAATTGGAATGGAGCACTGAACGTTACGCCGCCGTCGGTGGAACGGATGTAGAAAACGTCGCCGGGATCGCCGCTTGTGGCGTTGCGGGCGGAATAAACGTAATGAACTACGCCGTTCAAAGCGGCCGGCTCGCCCCAACCCTCGTAACGCCAGTAGCCGGGAGCAGGGTTACAGTACATGGTGGCGAAGTAACCGACACTGCAACGGCCGGGACCGCTGAAGGTGGGCCCGGTGTAGGTGTTACTCCAGGAATTACCGCCGTCCGTGGATCTGTAGAACAGATTGTTGCAGTTGTGAGGGAAGCCGCCGCCGCCCTCATCCATGCCCGCGATGTATACATCGCCTGTTTTCAGATCGCCGGTGATCTGCACGTTGCGGATGAAGCTGCCGCCGTTGGTGATTTGCCGCTCGTTAGTCCAACTGCTGCCGTTATCAGTCGAGTAGCGGACGAAGATATTTTCGCCCCGTGCGAAGTCGTTCCCTGAAACATACATCCTCCCGTAGAAGGGAGAGGAGGGGTTCATGTTGGTCCAACCGGACGGTTTATCATACGATCCGGACTGAATGCAGTAGGAGGTCCAACTATTCGGATCCCAGGGAGTGGTGGACTTGTATCCGCCGAGGCCGCCGCAATCCACAACACTCCACGCCGTGTACCAAGTGGCGGTTGGACGGTTATACAAGACAATGGGGTTGCCTCCGGCGTTTTCAAACGGGCTTTGACCATTGGCTTTGGTGAGGCGGGTGAACGTCAGGCCGCCATCGGTAGAGACCGATGCCCCGGCGGCATCAGCCGGAGTGGCGAGACTGTCTCGTGTGTCGATGTAAGCGACAACAATCTGGTCGGCGTTATCGGGGTTACCCCAGGAGAACGTCGTCGATTGATTAACCTGAGGATAAGTTTCGACGCCGGTTATGAGATCCACATCCATGCCGCCATACGCCGCCCGTGCAAACAAATTTTCGATGAACCGGCCGGGAACGAATGAACTCCCGCCTCCCTGCGCTTCCCCGCAGGCAATCAGCATGGCGCCGGCCCGGAAGTTTATTTGTTTGTCGATGCCCAGGTCATGAATTTTGGAACAATCAAATCCGTTGGTAGTCAGAGGAACTCTGGAGTTGGCGATGACACGGTTTCCTTGGTGCGCTTGCATCATGCCAACGCTTGCCAGCATCAGGCAGACGCCGGCCAGCAATACGAGCAGACCACGACAAGCGATGAGGCTACTCCGAACTCCGAAAGTTTTCGCCAGCGGAGAAAATTCGTGAGCGGCTGGGGCGACAGAGGTGAGCAGTTGCGGAGCATGTTTCGTTTTCATAAGCATGAACCTAGGGGCGCGGTGCTGGTGATGGTCGATGTCGCGGTGTGGGTGCTGTTCTGGGTGTGGTTGTAGGGGTTGCCGTCGCCGATGGCGTTGGCGTTGGAGTAGCCTGGGATTGGGCGCAGTAGATCCCGCCGGTGTTTAGGTAGATGTAGTTGCCACCAGTAAAATAGCCGCCGCCCCAGACGATCATTTTCTCCCCGGTCCATACCGCGGTGTGTGAATCCCGGGCGTGTGGCGCATTAGCCAGACTGGTAGTCGTCCAGCTATCCGTACCAGGGCTGTATCTGTAACCGTCGTTAAAGTCGGTAGCAGGCGAGCAACAGACCCCGCCCCAGACGATCATTTCGTGGCCGGCCCACACTGCGCTGTGAGAATCGCGCGGCGAAGGCGCGTTATTAAGATTGGTAGCGGTCCAGCTATCGGTAACCGGATTATATTTGCCGCCCGTGTTCAAATCGCTGGGCGTTGCATCAATGCCACCCCAGACAATCATCTCGCGGCCGGTCCATATACTCGTATGAGCGGCTCGCCCAAGAGGCGCGTTCGCAGTGCTGGTAAGCATCCAGCTATCAGTTGCCGGATTGTACCTGCCACCGGTGTTCAGTCCGATCGTCTGATTGGTTCCACCCCAGACGATCATCTCGCTCCCAGTCCATTCTGCTGTGTGATCCCATCGGCGCTCAGGGACGGCCAGATTGCTGGTAGCAGTCCAGGTATCCGTGTCCGGATTGTATCTGCCGCCACTGTTAAACCACGCGGCATTGTCTCTCCCGCCCCAGACAATCATCTCGCTGCCGGTCCACACTGCGCTATGTTGCTCCCGGGGAATAGGTGCGTTAGCTATGCTCATAGCCGCCCAAGTGTCAGTAGCAGGATTGTATCTGCCACCGTCATTGAGATCCTTCCCGTTATAGCCGCCCCAGACGATCATCTCCTTTCCGGTCCATACTGCGGAATGAAAATTTCGCGCGCTTGGCGCGTTAACCGAGTTCGTCGGTGTCCAACTATCGGTGGACGGAGTGTATGTGGCGCCGGTGTCCAAAAAATAGGGGGGTGAGAAGTTAAATCCGCCCCAAACAATCATCTCACTGCCAGTCCAGACGGCGATATGATCACCTCGTGGATCGGGTGGGCTGAGAATGGTAGTATCAGCCCAGCTATCATCTGTGCATTCGTCCAGGATTTCGGGAAGTTTGTAACTGAATTGGTAGGGCGCGGTCGCCGAGCGCGCCCGATCGTTGCCCGAAGATCGCGGACGGCTCGGCGAGCCGTCCCTACCATTTGTACAAACGTTCAACTCGCTGGCGAGCCGTTCGGCCACAATCGGCTTGGCCAGGCACTCGGCAATAACAAAAGGATCGTTGGCGACCGCGGCAAAAAGTTCGCGCAGTACAGCGGGCTGTTTCGTGTCTCGAGCCATGCGATCCATTTCGGCCTGCAAATCGCTTGCACTGATTGCCCATCCTCGTTTATCGGCAACAGCCTGCGATTTGCTCAGATAATCTTCCACTTTCTTTTCGAGTTGGCCTGGCCGAATCACTGCTTCGAGTGGCGGTTTCGGCTGCGGATTGTCTTTTGGCCAAATACGATGACGCCAGTAGATGTCCTCGATGGCATACTGGTACGCCACCCGCTCGGCGAAAGTTAATCCGGCAACTGTCGGATGTGATACGGCACGCAGAGTGTTCGGTGATTTTTCGACGCAGTCTGTTTGGGAAACGCTTGCTGGCGTAGATGCGATTTTATCCGGCCGTTGCGAGTCCAACGGGGGCGGGAACCCTCGCGGCTCGTGCGCAATCTCGAGATAAACGTGATTCGAATCGTACGTGATGCGCGCGCCAAGGCTCTGATCCGGTACCCGGTTGATCGAGACGAAGGCGAATGTTCCCATGACGCCGTCGCGCGCTTGCAACAATGTGTATCGCGCCGGCCCTTGGGGAGCGAATCGGCCGGCCATGGTCACTTCTAATCGGCCATCGAGCACCGCAAAGCCCGAAACCTCGGCTTTGTCGTTCTGCTGTGAAGTAATGTGGCACTGCGTCGTCGCCAGCGGCGCCAAAAGAAGATTGCCGTTGACAGAGTAGTTTCCGCTCGGCGCGAACGTGCCGCTGATCTGCGTCGTAATCTGCCCGCACATCGCCGGCCCGGAAAAGACAAAGAGGGCGAGTACGAGCAGACCAAGCAGAAGGGCAGGTGAACCGGATTTCGTTTTCGTGATGGTAATGAAGTGGATTGAGCCAGGGAGGCAGAAACTTCTTGTACCAAAGTCCTCCAACGCGCGTCAATCCTTTCTTCCGTTTTTCTCGTGAACAAGTTGAGTTCGGAAAGCAGGATTCGATCCGTCGCAAGTGCACTGGTTTCTCTCGTCAGGCCTACGAACGCCCCGATCGAATTTTCGGTTCGCGATTTCGGAATGGACCTATCGATTTGATCTTCCGAAAGCTTAGCCGCGTGATAGGTTGGCACCGTGAGTGAGGATAAGACTGAGGCCGATACCGAAGAACTTCTGTATCCGGATCCGGTGGTCGAACTGTACATGAAAGATGTGGACCGCAGCCTCATCCGCTCGCAATTGCGCAAGACGCCCACGGAACGTTTGCAGGATTTGATTGCGATGGCTGAATTTTACGAGGAAGGCCGGCGTGCTCGTGCGAAAGCGCAAGACGGTAAATGAACAAAAGTCCACCCGCCAGGTTTCGCGAAATTTACGAACTTCTGGTAGGCGCGGAGATTGAGTTCGTTCTTGTGGGCGGTGCCGCCGCCAATTTGCTTGGCTCCCCCCGTTTTACTCTCGACGTGGATATCGCTTATTCGCGGCGGGACGAAAATGTTGCGAAAATTGTCAGCGCTTTTGGAACGATCCACCCATATTTGCGCGAGGCGCCCGCCGGGTTGCCGTTCCAGTTCGATGCTCGAACGATTCGCAACGGTCTTAACTTTACGCTCATCACCGATCTCGGCCCGATCGATCTTCTGGGGGAAGTGCCGGGCGGAGGAACTTACGAGCAGTTGCTTCCATTTTCCGAAATCAAGAATGTTTACGGAGTGCCGCTGCGTTGTGTGACGCTGGAAAAACTTATCGAACTGAAACGCGCTGCTGGCCGACCCAAAGACAAGGAACTCATTGCTGAATTGGAAATCATTCGTCAGGAACAGCAGCATCTGAAAAAGAAAACATAGTCTCGACCCACACACCCTCGCGTAAATTCAGGCGATTGCAGACGGCGTTTTCTTGATCGATAAAACAAAAACCCGG
>Ga0210120_1000385_pt1 | contig 10376 bp, 9 predicted proteins | sample Goodyear_PhragA__FD_184868 | JGI IMG/M metagenome (GOLD analysis project Ga0210120, IMG submission 184868) | Wetland microbial communities from San Francisco Bay, California, USA, that impact long-term carbon sequestration - Goodyear_PhragA_D2... | ecosystem: Environmental > Aquatic > Marine >... | reverse complement strand
CATGCCCGCCGTATGCATGAACAGGGTGCGGCGGCTGTCGACGTCGGCGGGGAATCGACGCGCCCCGGGGCCGAGCGCATCGATGCGGCCATCGAATGCTCGCGAGTGCTGCCGGTCATCCGGCAGCTCGCCGCCGACGGCGTGCCGACCAGCATCGACACGACGCGGGCCGCCGTGGCCGAGGCCGCGCTAAAGGCGGGCGCGGCGCTGGTCAACGACGTCTCCGGCGGCCTGGCCGATCCGGGCATGGCGCGCGTCGTCGCCGACGCCGGGGTGCCGTGGATCTTGATGCACTGGCGCGGGCACTCCAAGGACATGGCGCGCCTCGCCGCGTATCACGACGTTGTCGCCGACGTGTGCACGGAACTGCGCGCGCGGGTGGAGGCGGCGTTGGCCGCAGGGGTGGCGGCCGATCGCATCATCGTGGATCCGGGTCTCGGCTTCGCCAAGACGGCCGACCACAACTGGCAGCTGTCCGCCCACCTCGACGCCGTGCTGGCGCTGGGCTACCCGGTGCTGTTCGCGTCGAGCCGGAAGTCATATCTCGGTCGGTTGCTGGCCGGGCCGGACGGCACGCCCCGGCCAGTGGATCAGCGCGATGCGGCAACGCTGGCCACCTCGGTTCTCGCGGTGCTCGCCGGCGTCTGGGGGATCCGGGTGCACGACGTGGCCGCCACCGTGGACGCGATCCGGGTCTGCCAGGAGACGGAGGCACACTGATGACCTCTGTTTCGCGACCGGCCGCTTCGCCGCCGGCCGCGATGCTGGCCTCGATTGCGCCGGCCGATCGGATCGCGCTGACCGGCCTGCGGGCGTACGGCCGCCACGGCGTGCTCGACTTCGAGCGGGCCGACGGGCAGGACTTCGTCGTCGACGTGACGCTGGAGCTCGATCTCGCGCCGGCGGCGAAGACCGACGACGTCACCGCGACCGTGCACTACGGCGAACTCGCCGATCGGTTGGTCGCGATCGTCGCCGGGCCACCGGTCGCGCTCATCGAAACGCTCGCCGACCGTCTTGTCGGAGCGTGCCTCGCGGACGTACGGGTCGCGGCCGCGACGGTCACCGTACATAAGCCGCACGCACCCATCGCGCACGCGTTCACCGACGTGGCCGTCACGATCCGCCGCACCCGCTCCGCCGCCGCCGGCATCGACGAGGCCGGGCGTTGACCCGCGCACTGCTGTCACTCGGCAGCAACCTCGGCGATCGGTTGGGTAACCTCCGCGACGCCGTCGCCGGGCTGGCCGACGTCCTCGTCGTCACGTCCGGCGTGTACGAAACGCCGCCCTGGGGCGATCCGGATCAGCCGCCCTATCTCAACGCGGCCGCGCTCGTGATGGGCGACGGCGTGACGGCCGACGACTGGCTCGCCCGGGCGCAGGAGCTCGAACGGCGCGCCGGCCGCGAACGCGATCCCACTCGGCCGTACGGTCCGCGTACGCTGGACGTAGACGTGATCATGGTGTGGACCGAGGACGGGCTGCCGGTAGTGTCGAGCGATCCGGTGCTTACCCTTCCGCATCCCCGGGCCCATCTCCGTGCGTTCGTCCTGCGCCCATGGCTGGACATCCAGCCGTACGCTCAATTACCTGACCACGGCTGGCTGACCGATCTGATGCGCACCCCGGAGGTCGCCGCCGACCTGCCCGCCCTGTCGCCCCGAGTCGATTTGTCGTTGGAGCCGTGAGATGAGTGCCGAGCCGCCGGGCAGGACCCGACAGAACTCCCAGGGCCCCGCCAACCGGCCCCGACTGCGCCCGACAAAGCCAGCCACGCTGGTGGTGGCGGCGCTCGCCGCGGCGGCGATCGGTTGGCTGACGATTGCCAACGACTACGGCAGCTTCCCGACCGTGACCTGGCTGCCTGCGCTGATTCTTGCCAGTCTCGGCGTCCTGCAGCTCTTCGCGGCGATCAACACCAAGGCGCGGGTGGACCGCAAGCCCGGCGCCGCGCCGGTCGAGCCGCTCACGGTTGTTCGGTACGTCGTGCTCGCCAAGTCTTCGTCGATCGTAGGCGCGCTATTCGGCGGCTTCTTCCTGGCCGTCGCGGTGTGGCTCTTCGGACAGCCGCACGGTGCGCAGTCGGCACCGGGTCGCGATTTGCCGCCGTCGCTCGGCGGCGTCGGCGGCGCGATCGTCCTGCTCGTCGGCGCCTTGCTGTTGGAGCACGCGTGTCGCGTTCCGCCGCCACCCGATGACGAGGACGAATCCGATGAATCGGCCGGCTGACCGGTGGAGAAGGCCGATTTAGCCGCGGCGCATCGGGAGGACTTCCCCCCAACCGGCGCGACGGGTACGGTCGGGCACCGAACGACGCGCAGGGTCTGCGCGGCTGATGTGCGCTCGCCGTGGCCATCACCCGGCATGCCGCGGATGACGTACGAAGCAGGCCGGGCGCCAGCGAGAAAGGTGCGACATGTCGTACCCCACCGAGCGCAATTCGTCGAAGAACCGGTTCCTCGGCGAGGGATTTCGCGTTGAGCCTGACTTTCGCGTGGAACCGGATTATCGGACCGAATCGGGGGCAAGCGTGAACGACGCATCGACCGTACCGGTGGGCGGCAATGAGGTCGGGGCGGCCGAATCAACGACGGGCGATGCCGGCGACGCCCGGCCGTCCGGGCTGCCACCGCGTGCGCCGCTTGCCTTGCCCGCGTCGCCGGAGGCGCCATTGGCGCCGACGCCGGTCGAGTTGAACAACGCGTTCGACGATCCCCAACAAGGCGAGCCCGGCCGCGACCGCTTCGGCGTCCACGCGATCATCGAGATCGTGCTGCTGCTCGCCGCGGTCGGCCTGGTTATCGCGGTCAACCAGAAGCAGCACCTCGACAGCTTGGGCATCCGCAGTCTGTTGGCGCTGGTCACCGTATACGGCGTGCTGGGCGTCGGTGCCGGCCTGTCGCTGCGGGCCGGTGGGGTGAATCTCGCGATGGGGCCGATCATGGTCGCGTCCGGGCTCTACTTCGGCCAGCAACGTGCACACCACAACTGGTACGTCGCCGGTGGCGTGGCGCTCGCCATCGCAGCCGGCATCGGCGTCGTCATCGCCCTCATCGTGGCGATCTTCCAGGTGCCCGCGTGGGCGGTCAGCCTGGCCGCGTTCGTCGGCGTGAGCGTGTGGATCAGTCATCTGCCGGCCGATGTTCGTCTCGTCGACACCCCGGATCCGGTCTCCCACGCGTACGAGATCTTTGGCGTGTTTGCCATCGTGGCCGTCGCCGGCGCGGCGATCGGAGCGATCCGCTCGGTGCGTCGCGCCGTCGGGCGCTTCCGCCCGGTCAGCGATCCGGCCGACCGCCGCGGGACGCGAGCGGCGTGGACGGTCGGCATCGCGATCGTCGTGTCATCGGTGCTCGCCGCGCTGGCCGGAATCCTCGAAGGCATGAGGACCGGTGGCGCCGTGACCGATACCGGCATCACCTGGTCGGCCGTGGCCGTCGCGCTCGCCCTCGCCGGCGGCACCAGCGCGTACGGCCGTCGTGGCGGCATCTTCGGCACCGTACTGGCGGCAATTGTGTTCGTTCTGGTCGGCCACTACTCCAACCTGGCCGACTACCGGATCGACTCGCGGGTATTGATCGGCAGCGCGCTGGTCATCGGTCTGGTCGTCACGTGGCTCGTCGAAACGTACGGGCGGCCACACCGGGCATACGACGAGGAGACTACGAGCCGCTGGCTCAGCGGTTCCGCGTCACAATGGTCGGGTGACGGCGAAGCGTCCCCGACCGTGGCCACGCCGGCTGAGCCGGACCGCCCGAGTCCTGATTGGGTCGAGTCCGGCGGCGACCCATGGCCGGGCCGCTAGCCGTCCCACTGGCCGGCCGGCTCTCACTGGCCGGCCGGCCGTGTCTGGGCCGTCCCGGTTACCGATACGCTTGCTGCCATGAGCACTGATGCGCCGCCGCCGACCCTCGACGAACTCGACGCGCTGACCACCGAGGAGTTGCGCGAGCGCGCGTTCCACCTGGCGCGTGAGCACCACGACGTCAAGTTCTTCGTGCAGGTCATCCGGCTCTTGCCGGCATCCGAGGATGCCGAGGACAACATCGACGGGTCGCTCGGCTCGATCGGCGAGTCGATCACCGACCTTGTTGGTCTATGGCGAGAGTTCACCGGCCACGGCCTCGGCAACGCTGAGCCGGTGCTGCGGGCCGAGTTCATCGACTATCTGATGAAGCATCCCGCGCCGAAGTCGTAGCGCAGCCGCGAGGCGCCGGTAGTGCGGCCGAAGTCGTAGCGCAGCCGCGAGGCGCCGGTAGTGCGGCGGCTCAATCGGCCGCTGGCAGTCAGCTCTCGACGGTGCCGGACTCGGCGATCGCCGTCGCGGTCAGGATGCCGATGGGCTTGCCGTCCTCCGGGTCGGTCACCGCGACCCAGCCGCGGCCGCCGTCGAGCAACGCGGCCAGCGCGTCGGACAGCATGGCCTCGGAGGTCACGCTCGGGCCCGACGTCACGCTCGGGCCCGACGTCACGCTCGGGCCCGACGTCACGCTCGGGCCCGAGGTCACGTCGTCGACCGTGCTCATCGGCGCTAGCCGCTTCGGGTCGATCGGGGTGACGCGCAGGCGCTTGATGCCTCGGTCGGCGCCGACGAATTCCCGCACGAACTGGTTCGCGGGCTGGCTTAGAAGTTCGGCCGGCGTCGCGAACTGCTCCAACGTGCCGTGTTCGGACAGTACGACGATGCGGTCGGCCAGCCGTACCGCCTCGTCCAGGTCATGCGTCACGAGCACGATCGTCTTGCGTACGGTGCGCTGAAGCCGCAGGAATTCGTCTTGGAGCCGGACGCGCACGATCGGGTCGACGGCCGAGAAGGGCTCGTCCATCAGCAGAGCGGCCGGATCGGCGGCCAGCGCTCGGGCCACGCCGACCCGCTGGTTCTGACCGCCGGACAACTCACTGGGGTAGCGCTTGCCGTAGCGGTCCGGATCGAGGCCGACGAGTTCCAGCAGTTCGTTGACGCGCGCGCGGGTGCGCTCCTTCGACCAGCCGAGCAGCCGCGGCACCGTGGCGGTGTTGGCCGCGATCGTCTGGTGTGGGAACAGTCCGACATGCTGGATGACGTACCCGATCTTGCGTCGCAGTTCCACCGCGTCGGCGGTCGTGATGTCGTCGCCGTCGAGCAGTATCTTGCCGCTGGTCGGCTCGATCAACCGGTTGATCATGCGGAGGATCGTCGACTTGCCGCAGCCGGACGGCCCGATCAGCGCGACGAGCTCGCCCGCCGGCACCTCGAGCGACAGGGACCTGACGGCGACCGTGCCGTCGTCGTATCGCTTGCCGATACCGTCCAACGTGATCGTCGCGGCGTTCGGGGCGGGCGGGGTACGGTCCACGTATGTCCTTCCCAGGATCGGTGTCGGGATCTCTGCCGGTGTCGTTTGCCGGCTGGCCCGCGCGGGCGCTGCCGGCCGACGCGCCCAACCCGTGGTTCTCCTGGCATTACATCCAGCAGAACGCCGACCAGATCCTGACCTACCTGCAATTCCACTTCGTGACGACGATCGAGGCGGTTGCCGCCGCGATGATCGTCGCGATCCCGCTCGCGGTGCTGTGCTACTGGGTGAAGCCGCTTGCGGCGCCGATTCTCGCACTGTCCGGCGTGCTCTACACGATCCCATCCCTCGCTCTGTTCGCGTTCCTGGCCCCGTTCGTCGGCGTCGGGGTTACGACGATCCTCATCGGCCTGGTGCTCTATGCGCTGCTGCTGATGATTCAGAACACTCTCACCGGCCTGCGACAAGTCCCGGAGGAGGTCCGCGACGCGGCGCGCGGGATGGGCTACGGCCGAGTGGGCATGCTCTGGCACGTCGAGCTGCCGCTGGCGCTGCCCGGGATCGTCACCGGCATCCGCCTGGCGACGGTGTCCACGGTCGCGCTGTTGACCGTCGGCGTGATCGTCGGTCAGGGCGGCCTCGGCCAGCTGATTTTCAGCGGGCTGCACACGAACCTCAACAAGGCGGCGATTCTCACCGGCACGGTCCTGTGCGTCGCGCTGGGTCTCGCTCTAGACCTGGTCATCGCGGGGATCGGCCGTCTCGTGACACCGTGGGCTCGGCGGAGGGTGGCGTCGTGAACTTCATCCATGCGGCGATCCTCTGGCTCAACGATCCGCTGAACTGGACCAACCCGAACGGCATCCTGGACGACCTGCGCGAGCATCTCGTCATCACCGCGCTGTCGTTGCTCGTCGCGTCCGCGATCGCGTTGCCGATCGGCATCTGGTTCGGCCACTCCGGCCGGGGCGGCGGCGTCACGGTCGCCTTCTCCAACATGACCCGGGCCATCCCGACGTATGCGCTGCTAGCGGTCATCTACGTGGCCGGCATCACAGGCATCGGTGCCGAGTCGGCGGTGCCGGCCCTCGCCATCTTCGGCATCCCGCCGATCCTGGCCAACGCCTACACCGGCATCCGCCAGGTCGACCCCGAGGTGCGCGACGCCGCCCGGGGCATGGGCATGTCCGGCCTCCAGATGCTGGGGCGGGTCGAGTTGCCGCTGGCGGTGCCGTACATAGCGGCGGGCATCCGGACGGCCGCCGTCCAGATCGTCGCCACGGCCACATTGGCCGCACTCGTCGCCGGCGGTGGCCTCGGTGACATCATCTACGCCGGCTTCGGCCTCACCATCGCCGTCGGTGGCGGCCAGATCTTGGCCGGCGGCATTCTGGTGGCCCTGCTCGCACTCCTCGTCAACGGAGTGCTCGGCATCGTGGTGTATTACGTCACGCCGAAGCCGCTCCGGGCCCAGCGTCGGTCTCGCCGCCGCGCGCGCCGGTTGGCCGCCGAGGCCGCATAGCCGCAGCTAACGGCCGGTGGGCGACGGGCGTACCCATAAGTCCAAACGGTCAAAGCGGGATGATTATTCGCGTGGCATTAGTTGTCACGGGCCAATGACATTTCCGGTTTTCGGTTGCCGCTAACCCCGACTCGGGGTTGGCTGACCTCATCGGGCGGTACGTTCGCGAATGGTTGCGGACCCACTGCACCCAGTGCCGCCCGTCGGACACGCGGCCGACCAGACCCTGGTCGCGCCGGGACACGGAAGGCGGGCTCCTCCTCTATGCGTTCGTTCAAACGACCTCTCGCGCTCGCGGCAGGTCTATTCCTCGTTGCCGGCTTTGCCGCCGCATGCGGCAGTGCCGGCTCATCCGGGACGGCGAAGCCGAGTGCGGTCAGCGGGGCGGGCTGTGCCGGCGTCGCCGGGACGGACCTTGTCGTGCTGACCGACGACAAGCACCTTCAGCAATCGGACGTCGTCGTGCCGGCCATCAACAAGGCGGTCAACAACCCGCAGCTCATCGCGGCGCTGGATGCCGTTTCGGCCGGTCTGGACACGGACAAGCTCATCGCCATGAACAAGTTGGTCGACTCCGGCGGTCAGACGCCGGCCGCGGCCGCGCAGACCTACGTGCAGCAGAACAACCCGCAGCAGGGCCTGGCCAAGGGCCCGGGCGGCAATCTGAAGATCGGCGCCGCCGACTTCAGCGAGAGCGAAGAGATCGCCAACGTCTACAAGATTGTCCTGGACTCGATCGGTTACAAGACGACCGTCCAGACGATCGGCAACCGCGAGCTCTACCTGCCGCAGCTCGAGCAGAACAAGATCCAGATCGTGCCTGAGTACGCGGCGACGCTGCTGAACGCGCTCAACACCACCAACGATACGTCGCAGGCTCCGACGAGCGACATCGCACAGACGATGCCGCGGCTGACCGCGCTCGGCGCACAGAAGAACCTGGTGTTCGGCAAGCCGTCGACCGCCCTGGACACGAACGCGTTCGCGGTGACGAAGGCCACGGCCGACAAGTACGGACTCAAGACACTGTCCGACTTCGCCGCGAAATGCTCGGGCAAGGCGACGACGCTTGCCGGCCCGGCCGAGTGCCCAACACGGCCGTTCTGTGAGTTGGGCCTGCAGAAGACGTACGGCATCCAGTTCGGCCAGTTCCTGAGCCAGGGCAGTGACGCTGGCGGTCCGATCACCAAGAAGACGATCCAGTCGGGCACGGCCACGATCGGTCTCGTGTTCTCGTCCGACAGTTCGCTCTCGACGCAATAATCGCCGCATGGCGGTCGGTGGGCCGCGCGCCGGGCAGGTAGCCGGTGCGCGGCCCGTTCACGCTGGTGAAGCCGTTCGTCATGAGTTCCGGTCCGCAGCCCGTCGGCTGGTAGAGAACGAGAGGCGATCTCGGTAACCTCTACATCCATGCCGGCTCCGACCGTTTTGACCGCGCCTGAGCGGGCCGACATTCGGTCGCGCCTGCTTGGTGCCCAGTTCTGGGTCGGCATCGCGCTGGCACCGATCGCGGTGCTGCTGCTGCTTTTCGGTGGTACGGCCGCGGCCGCGGTGCTTGCCATCATCGCGGTAGTGGTGCTCGCACTTTCGGTGATGTTGCGCACCAATCCGTCCGCGCCAGGGGCGACTCGCCCGACCGCCGACGAGATGTATGCGCTTCGGGAGGACGTACGGGCCGACATCACGACCGCCGCGCGCGCGACGCATCGGGCGTTGTCGGAGAAGATGACCCGGCTGGAAGAGTCGGTCGCCGGGGTGCAGCGGTTGGCGGAATCGTTCGCCGGGATCCGGCGACTCGAGGATGCGATCGCCGGCGTGCAACGCCAGGTCGAGGCGGCGCGAGCGGTCGCCATCGAAGCCCGCGCCGCGGTGGACAACCAGCGCGAGCCGCCGCTGCCCCCGCCGCCGCGGTCGGCGACCGATGTCGGGTCGGTGCCCGGCGTCGTACGTCACACGAAGACCGTCGTGACCCGCTCGATGTATGTGGACCAGCCGGCGGATGACTTCGAGCCGCCGCGGTTATCGGGTTCGACCGTTTACGGCTCCGTCTCTCGGCCGGCGGCCGGTCGTGCGGCAATCGGCGGGGCCGTCAATGGATCCACAACGTACGGCTCGGCCAGTCGGCGGGACGTCGCGACGGACGGCGACAGTGACGATGACGGCACCAATGCTGCCGGCCGCCACAACGCCGGCCGACACGGCAATGGCCGCCACGACACCGGCCGCCACGATCCGGGACGCGACGGCGCCTACCGCGACGATGCTGGCCGCGTGGACGCAGCCCGCGTGGACGCCGGCCGTGTCGAGGCTCGGTGGATCGACCACGACGCACCGAGCCCAGGCGAGCGCGAACCGCGTGAGCACGTACCGCGTGAGCACGTACCGCGTGAGCGCGAACCGCGTGCGAGTTCGCAGCACGGAGATGATCCGCGCGGGGGTTCGTGGCGCCGAGATGAGCCGCGCGGGGGTTCGCGGCGCCGAGATGAGCCGCTCGGGAGCGAGCAAGGCCAGGATGAGCTGCGCGCCGGCTATCCGCGTCGAGCGGAGCCGCGCGCCGACGAACAGCGCTGGATCGAGGCGCCGCGTGAGTCGTGGCGACGTGAGCTTGCGGCCGGTCACAACGATCACGACGATGGCGACGATCGTGACAACCTGAGTGGGTCGTCGACCGAACAGCGGCTCCGGGCCTACCTGCCGCAATTGCGGGAGTCACTCGGCTACCGGTCCGGCGGCATTCGCGAGAGCCTGGATTCGAGTGCCGATCTGGCTGACGATGCCCGGTGGTCGCAGATGCGCGACGGCGACCGGTGGGCGGAAGTGCGCTCCGACGATCGTGGTCGGGAGTTGCGCATGGCCGAGCGCCACGCCGAGCGGCATGTCGACGAGACCGGTACCCAATTGCGCATCGTCGACCGATGGTCATCGGTACGGGAAGAGCGGATCCCAGCGGCATCCGATCACAGCCCAGCCCCGGAGACGCGGGCGCAGCGGCGGCGGCGCGCGGAACACGATGATCGCGATGATCGCGATGATCGCGGCGATCGGGTCGATCGCGGCGAGATGTATCCGGCCGCCGCCACGCGGACAGAGTTGCCACGCCCGCGTCCCGCGCCGGACGAGGTGCGGTCCGAACGTTGGAGCGGCGAAGTCGCTCGCGGCTGGCGTGACGTGCGCAGTGGGGTGATCGAGCCAGATCATTCGGACGACTACGAGGTTCCCCGATACGACGGGTCATCACAGGATCGGCCTTCGTGGGACACGCCCTCTCGCGGCTGGCGCTCGCACGGTTCGTCTCTGCCTGACCCGCTGTCGTACGAATCGCCGTCACTGGAGTGGCCCTCGCCCGACTCGGTCCTGCCCGACTCGGTCTTGCCCGACTCGGTCTTGCCCGACTCGGTCTTGGCCGACTCGGTCTTGGCCGACTCGGTCTTGGCCGACTCGGTCTTGGCCGACTCGGTCTTGGCCGGCTCGGGTTCGCCCGATTGGGCATCGCACGACGACGTGGGCGTCTACCGGCGTCGCTCCGCTGACCGGCCGGCGTCGGGCCGCGCGGCGCCGCCCGATGGGCGCGCCGAC
>Ga0210120_1000384_pt1 | contig 10393 bp, 9 predicted proteins | sample Goodyear_PhragA__FD_184868 | JGI IMG/M metagenome (GOLD analysis project Ga0210120, IMG submission 184868) | Wetland microbial communities from San Francisco Bay, California, USA, that impact long-term carbon sequestration - Goodyear_PhragA_D2... | ecosystem: Environmental > Aquatic > Marine >... | reverse complement strand
CCTGCACCAGATCGTCCACGTCGCTCGGGGAGGCCCCGCTGGCGTACAGAAACCGGCCGACCGGCCCGGCGTGGCGGCCCACCAGCTCGGTGGCCGCCCGCTGATCGCCGTTCCGGTACGCGGCCACCAGGGCCGCATCGGTGGGAAGGTCGGGGGTCTGACGCGCGGTCATCCAGCCACGATGGACGACAGTTGGACGGGTCCGTTAAGCGGGACTACCTTAGAGGCCATGCAACGCCCCACCGTCATCGCCCATCGCGGCGCCTCAGGATACGAGTACGAGAACTCCCGCGCGGCGTTCCGCCGAGCGCTGATGCTGGACGCGGATGCCATCGAGCTCGACATCCACGCGACCAGCGACGGCGTCCTGGTGGTGCACCACGACGCCGAAGTGCCGGGATTCGGTCCCATTTCGGAGCTCACACGGGCCCAGGCGCGACAGCTCCGCATCGGGAACGGGGAGATCCTGCCCCTGCTCGAGGAGGTGCTGGATCTGGTGGGCGACATGACGGTGTGGGTGGAGGTGAAGACCTTGCCTGCGGAGCACGATCACGGACTGCTCGCGATCCTCGCGGGCGGGCCGGCCCCCGAGCGCTACGCCGTGCACAGCTTCGACCACCGCATCGTCCGCCGTCTGGGCGCGGCGTGTCCCGGGCTCAAGCGCGGCATCCTGCTCACGGCCTATCTGGACGACCCGGTGGCGGCGCTGCAGGCAGTTGGCGCCACGACACTCTGGCAGGAAGCACCGCTGGTCGACCAGGCGCTCGTCCAGCGGGTGCACGATGCCGGCGCGGAGATCGTGGCCTGGACCGTGAACGAGATCGGTGAGGTCGATCGCCTGCTTCGCTTGGGGGTGGACGGGCTCTGCGGAAACTATCCGGATCGGATTCGGGTGGCGCTGGCAGCCCGGGACCGGTCCCCCACTCCCGCCTGACCAAGATACCCGGTCACGTCACCGCCGGAGGGGGGAGCGCGGCGGCGAATTCCTGCATGGTCGCGAACCGCCCGGCCGCCGACTTGGCAAGCGTCCGGACGAGGGCCGCATCCACCGACCCCGGCACTCCCGCCCGAGCCTGGGACACGGAGGGCACGGGCGCGCGGAGAATCCGGGTGGCGACTTCCGTCAGGGACCGGCCGGTAAACGGCGGTCCGCCCATCAACATCTCGAACAGAATGCATCCCAGGCTGTAGATATCCGCCCGCTGGTCGAGGCCGCGGTCCTCACGCAGCTGCTCCGGACTCATGTAGAACACCGTGCCGACGATCACGCCGGTCTCCGTGAGCCTGCGGTAGTCCGCCGCGCCGATGGCCCGGGCCAGTCCGAAGTCGGCCACCAGGGCCCGGCCGCCGGCCAGCAGAATGTTCTCCGGCTTCACATCGCGATGCAGTACCCCGCGCCCGTGGGCGTACCCGAGCGCGGCGGCCACGTCGTGCGTGATCTGCAGCGCCGCCTCGAGCGGTAGTTGCCGCTCCCGCTGGAGCCGCGCGTAGAGCGACTCCCCCTCGACGTAGGGCATGATGTAATAGGGTACGCCGCCCGCATGGCCCGACTCGGAGAGCGGCACGATGAGCGGATGGGCCAGGGAGGCCGCGATCTCCATCTCGCGGAGAAATCGCTCCGCGCCGATGTCGGCGACCAGTCCCGGATGCATGACCTTGACGGCCACCGCTCGCTGGCCGCGCGCCTCTCGGGCGAGATACACGGTCGCCATGCCGCCGCGCCCGAGCTCCTGCTCGAGCACGTAGCGATCGCCCAGGGCTTCGGCCAGCAGCTCCCGCACGGGGGTCACGAGTGCTCAGGAGACCAGAGTGACGGGCGCGACCCAGCCGACGCCGCGGACGAGCATGCTCTCGGCCACGCCATCCTCGCCCCGGTCGTCCCAGACCAGGTGCAGGACGTCGCGGAGCTGATGGTCCTTGAACAGCCCTCTCGCCAGCACGCCGAGCTCCACCGTGCGCTGCGGCAAGGGGCGATAGGAGAACACCGCGGCGTGGAAATGGCCGTACAGGTTACCGGTCGAGCCGAGTGGACGGAGATGGGCGGCGAGCGGGCCTTCGGGGGCGCGGGCGACCACCCCCGCCGCCAGCATCGTGGTCAGCGAGGACGCACGCTCCGGCGTGAAGGAGAGCCAGTCGCGCAGGGCCGAGGTCTCGAATTGCAGTGGCGGTGCGTCCGCCGCGGCCGGCGACCGCCGAATCCTCGCGCCGGAGAGACCCAGCGTCTCGGCGGCAATGACCACTCCCGCGGTGGCGGCGCCCACGGTGTCGAGGCAGACACCCGCCACCTCGGACAGCGGCACCGCGTCTACGTCGGGCTTGGGGCTGAATCTGACGAGGTTCGAGAAGGCCCCCTCGCAGGTCAGGCCCGATGCGAGCACGGCGCGTGGCGCGATCGCCCCGTCCCCGACGAGATAGTCCGCCATCCGGGCGCCATCATTCGGGAAGTGGGCGACGCACCCTGCGACCGCGAGCAGCTCTCCGAGGCCGTCGCGGCAGTCGTCATAGGCCCCGCCGATCGCACCCAGGCCGAGGCCGAACGCGTTGGCGGGGAGGGCCACGACGTCACAGTCGTCCGGCCCGAGGGGAACGTGCCTCACCCAATCCGGCTGGCCTCGCAGCTGGCAGCGCAGCGTGCCGTTCGGCACGCAGGCGGACATCTGGTACTCGCCGCTCCTCGCGATGGTGGCCGGGATTTGCCAGGAGGAGAGTCGGAGGTCCATCGATGCGGGGCCCGGCCCGGCGTCGATCTCGACGCCGGCATCCCACCCCAGGATGGCCAGCGACTCGCGGACCGCGGGCGGCACGGACGTCAGCTGCACCTCGCCTCGCAGGACGGCGAGCTCCTGGCGCCAGCGGGACAGGACGGTGGTGGCGGCCGAGCTGATGTAGGTGACCGAGGAGAGGTCGATGGCCAGCGAGCGTACGCCGTCCCGGAGCAGCTCCTCCAGACTCTGGGACAGATGTTCGGCACCCTCCCGGTCCAATCGACCCGCGATCCGCAGGACCGCGGAGCCACCGTCCCTGGTGGTTTCGATCATCATTCGGGCGCCGGATGCCTCCGTCTCACCCGAGACCCAGCTTCTCTACCAACGCGCCGTACCGCGGGTCCGACCGCAACGGATCGAGCCAGGGGGCGACCTTCAGGAACAACAGGCCGGGCTCGCGAATCTCGTAGGCCCGGTGGAGCTGCTGGAACGCCCGATCCTTGATGTCCAGAGCCGTGAACACCAGCGCCGACAGCAGGGCCAGCCGGTCCTCGGAGGCCAGCTTGGCTTCGATCTCCCACAGGATGCCGTTGGCCTCTTCCTTCTCGCCCGCGGCAGCGCAGGCGTAGGCCAACATCAGCTTCTTGACGGTGCGCAACCCGGGGCGCTCGGACTCTCTTCGGATATCCGCAATCGCCTCCTGGTAGGCGCCCTTCGCGATGTAGACCCACCAGAGCACCATGCGGGCGCCCAGGAAGTCCGGGTTCATCGCCAGGGTCTTCTGCAGCTCGTCGATCGCCTGGTCGTAGCGGCGGGCGAAATAGAGGACCCATCCCACGGCCCGACTCACGGGAACCGAGAGCGGGTCGAGCTGCTGGGCCCGCTTGATCTCGGTGAGCGCCTCGTCGTGCCGGCCAAGTGCCGCCAGATACTCGGCGTACCACTCGTGGGCCATGACGTAACTCGTCTTGAGCTCGATGGCGCGCTTGAACTCCCGCTCCGCGCCCGGCCAGTCCAGATCGCCGAGCCAACGGGCGTAGGCCAGGGACGTGTGGGCCTCCGCGAGGCTGTCATCCATCTCGAGCGCCTTCAACGCCATGGCCTTCGCCTGCGCGAGGTACACCGCCGGCGGCTTGGAGCTGAACCCGATGCTCAGCAGCTCGTAGGCATCGGCCAGGCCGGCGTAGGCGACGGCGTATCCGGGATCCTTGGCGATGGCGCCCTGGAAGCACTCGATGGCCTTCAGGACGTCCGCTTCGGCCCATTTGTTGGCGTGAAAGAGGCCGAGGAGATACAGGTTGTAGGCATCGGCGTCGCTGGTGGCCTTCTTCTCGACCCGCTGCTTCTCCTCGGGGGACAGGGCCAGGGACAGCGCGCCGGTAATCTGCTGCGCCACCTCGCTCTGCACCTCGAAGATGTCGGTCAGCTGGCGATCGAAGGTGTCGCCCCACAGGTGCTTCTCGGATCCCGGCTCGACCAGGTGCACCACGATCCGCACCCGCTGACCGGCCTTCCGCACGCTGCCTTCCAGGATGGCCCCCACGCCCAGCTCCTGCGCGATCGAGGTGATCTTCTTGGTCGTCTTCTTGTACTGCATGGAGGACGTCCGGGAGATCACCTTGAGCGCGCTGATCTTGGAGAGCTGCGCGATGATGTCGTCGGTGATCCCGTCGCTGAAGTACTCGTTCTCGGGATCGGTGCTCATGTTCTCGAACGGGAGGACCGCCACCGACTTCGCGGCGACGACCTCCTTGACCATTGCCTGGGCCGCCCCCACCGCGATGTCGACGGTCGCCGGCGTGCCCAGCGCTTCGGCGAACTGGGCCGCGGAGGTGTAACGATCGGCCGGCAGGGTGGCCATCGCCTTTCTCACTGCCGCGTCGACCGCTTCGGGCACCAGCTCGCGAAATGCGCGCGGTGACGGAGCGGGGCCGCTCAACCGGTTGGCGATGACGGCCATCACCGTCGACCCCCGGAAGGGTGGCTCCCCCACCAGCATTTCGAAGAGGACACCGCCCAGGCTGTAGATGTCGCTGCGGCCGTCGAGGTGCTCGAGCCCTTCGACTTGTTCCGGGCTCATGTACGTGGGCGTGCCGACGATGTGCCCGGTCGAAGACTCTCCGGCGCCCATGGCGCGCGCGATGCCGAAATCCGCCACGAGCGCGTGCCCCGCATCCAGCAGGATGTTGGCCGGCTTGATATCCCGATGCACCACGTTGCAGCTGTGCGCGTAGCTGAGGGCGTCGGCCACCTCGCGCGCGATCCGGAGGGCGTCGCCAACGGGGAGCTGGCGTTCCCGGGTGAGGCGGTGGCGCAGGGTCTCGCCCTCGATGTAGGGCATGACGTAGTAGACCAGCCCATCGGTCTGGTCCGAATCGTACAGCGGCAGGATATGGGGATGGTGGAGCCGGGCGGCGATTTGAATCTCACGCAGGAACCGCGCTGGTCCGACCTCCGCGGCCAGCTCGGGGCGAAGCACCTTCACGGCCACTGCGCGCTCGTACTTGAGATCGTGGGCCAGGAAGACTCTCGCCATCCCGCCCTGCCCCAGTTCCCGCTGGATCCTGTAGCGGGCGGCGAGCGCGCCGCTGAGCCGTTCGAGCAGCTCCACCATGATCGCCCGACTCCACCAGGCGCCGATAGCCTGGCCAGTTGCGAGATGACTCCCCGAAAATCCGAGCTTGCCGTTTTTATCGAGTTCCTGGCCAATATAGGGGCAATCCCGAGGGTCGCCAGATCGACTTCCGCGGCGGATCGGCCGCGCGAGGTGCCAACGTCGATTTGCAACCCTCGTCCGAGGCGGATCTCGCCGGCGACTAGCTCGCCACCGTGCTGGCTGGCGGCTGGGTGGCCGCCGGGCTCGCCGCCGGCTCCGGCTTGCGCCGTGCATCCACCAGCCCCTCCAGCCGGGTCACCTCGGCCACGAGATCATCCAGGCGGACGAACAACGCGTCGATCCGGCGCGGCTCCACCTCGCCACCGCGCTCCCGGCGATAGACCAGCAGGCCGAGATCCCGGGCGGCATTGTCGCGCCGCTTGCGCGCGCGCATGAGCTCGATCTGCAGCTTGCCCTCGTCGAGGGCGGCCTGCGCCTTCTTGCCAATCGCCTCGAGCTCGTGGTTGAGGCGGTCGAACAGCGTGGAATTGGACATCGGGTCCTCCGGAGAGTCGTGGAACCGCCCGGCGAAGAGGCCGGACCTCTGTGAATCATACACGCAAAAAAGCGGGACGTGGCTCTCGCCACGCCCCGCGCACCAAAGCTTCGAGCGGATCAGCCCGCCGCGAGCTCGACGACCGGGTACACCGACACCTTCTGCCGGTCTTTGTCCTTGAACTCGAACTTCACGACGCCGTCGACGAGCGCGAACAGCGTGTCGTCGTTGGCTCGCCGAACGTTCTTGCCGGCGTGGAACCTGGTGCCGCGCTGCCGCACCAGGATGTTCCCCGCCACCACCTGCTCGCCACCGTACCGCTTGATGCCGAGATACTGGGGGTTGCTGGTCCGGCCGTTCCGGCTGGAGCCTACGCCCTTCTTGTGTGCCATGTGCGCCTCAGCCGAGCTTGACGTCGGTGATGCGGACTTCGGTGAACTTCTGCCGATGCCCGGTCTTGCGGCGGTAGTTCTTCCGCCGCTTGAACTTGAACACGTAGATCTTGGGCTCCTTGCCCACGCCCACGACCTCTGCCTCGACGCTGGCGCCGGCCACGAGCGGCGTGCCGGCGCGGATGGTCTCTCCGTCCGAGGAGAGCAGCACCTCGTCGAAGGTGACCTTGGCGCCCGCCTCGGCGTGCATGAGGGGAAGGCGGAGGGTCTTGCCCTTCTCGGCCCGGAACTGCTTGCCCAAGGCCCGGAAAATCGCGTACATGGGGTGCCTGTGTCCTAGGTTAGCCACGATGTTAGCCTGTAAACATAGGCTGCAGTTGTGGTTGAGGCAAGGGGCGGTCGGACGGTCGGTCCGTCCTCACGCCACCGCGTACAGCTCCGTCACGTCCCTGCCCGCCGGCCGGCTCATCAGGCGGAATTCGTCGAGTCGCATCATGGGGTCGTCGCGGAGCTCGAGGTCCAGGCTGGTCAGTTTGGAGAGGGTCTGCAGAAGCTTGGGCTCTTCCTCAAGTAGGTAGAGCGCCACCTCCGGATGAAGCCGGACGGTCAGCTGCCGTTCCCGGTGCTCGTGGCCTGCCCGCTTGAGGGCCCGCTCCAGCCGCCGCGCCACCACCTCGGGGGTGAAGACGCGACCGGTCGCCCCGCAGGTGGGACAGTCGGTCGTCATCGAGTGCCACAGTGACGGTCGTACCCGCTGCCGGGTCATCTCCACCAGGCCGAGCTCGGAGACGGCGAGGGCCTTGGTCCGGGCCCGGTCGCGGCCGAGATGGGTGCGCAGCTCCTGGAGCACCTTGTCGCGGTTGGAGCGGGTCTCCATGTCGATGAAGTCGCACACGATGATGCCGCCGATGTCGCGCAACCGGATCTGCCGGGCGATCTCGCGCGCGGCCTCCAGGTTGGTGCGGAGGATGGTCTTCTCCGGATCCTTCTTCCCGGTGTAACGGCCGGTGTTGACGTCGATGCTGACGAGCGCCTCGGTCGGCTGGACGATCAGCGAGCCTCCCGTGGGCAGCTCCACCCGGGCCTTGAACAACTCCCGGATCTCGGACTCGATGTCGAACTTGTCGAACAGCGGGGTGGGCTCGGTGTACATGTGCACGCGGCCGATGAGCTCGGGATCGATCTGGCTGAGGTACTGCTCGATCTCGTTGTAGAGCTCGCGCGAGTCGACGTGGAGCGCGTCCACCTTGGCGCTGAACAGGTCGCGAATGATGCCCCGCGTCAGGCTGGTCTCGCGCTGCAGCAGCGCCGGCGCGCGCCGGACGAAGGTCTTCTTCCGGTTGATCTTCCGCCAGAGCGCGAGGAGGGAGTCGATCTCCCGCTGGAAGTGCTCCTCGGTGACGCCTTCGGCCACCGTGCGCACGATGACGCCGCCCGAGTCCTTGGGCAGGATCTTGGTGACCATCTCGCGCAGCTTGGACCGCTGCTCGCGGCTTTCGATCTTCCGGCTGACCCCCACCTTCGAGGCGTAGGGCATATAGACCAGGAAGCGGCCCGGGAGGGAGATCTGGGCGGTGACCCGGCAACCCTTGGTGCTGATGGGCTCCTTGGTGACCTGGACGGGGAGGGTCTGGCCCTTCTTGAGGATGTCCTGAATGTTCGGGACGGCACGTCGCGGGGAGATCTCTCGCTGGCGAGCCTCGCCCGCGTTGGGGGCGCGCTCGGTGGCCGCCGGGCCGCCAATGGGCCGCCCGCGGCGCCGCCGGTCACGCCCCCGCCACCCGCTCTTGCGCTCACCCTGTCCCTCTTCGGCCGGCGCCGCCTCGGTTGCCTCGGCCGAGGGAGGATCGGCCTCGGCTTCATCGTCGGCCTCGGCGTCCTCGCCGGGATCCTCGTCCTCATCGGGCTCGAGCAGGTCGGAGGCGTGCAGGAAGGCGCTCTTCTCGAGGCCGATGTCGACGAACGCCGCCTGAATGCCGGGCAACACCGCCTCGACCCGTCCGAGGTAGATGTCGCCGACCGTGCGGCGATGGTCGGGGCGGTCGACGAGAAGCTCGACGAGGCGGTCGTCTTCGAGGATCGCCACGCGGGTTTCCCGCTGGCTTCCGTTGATCAGGATCTCGCGCTTCAAGTGATGACCTCAGCCACGGAGGGCGCCGTGAATGCGCTCCCGAAACCGCTTGCCGCGGCATGCCTGGGAATGGACTTCGGTCTTGCAGCAACGCGCCGACCCGGGGGCGCGCCCGGAAACAGCCGGGCCCGCGAGACGGCGCGTCCGCACTCGCGCCAATTATATGTCGCGTCGAAGCTTAGGGCAACTCAATCCACCACCTGGCCGAGGATCTGCCGGGCGATGACCAACCGCTGGATCTCGCTCGTCCCCTCCCCGATCTCGCAGACCTTGGCGTCCCGCATCATCCGCTCGACCGGATAGTCGCTGGTGTAACCGTATCCGCCGAAGATCTGGACCGCCTTGGTGGTGTTCCGCATGGCCAGCTCGGAACAGAAGAGCTTGGCCATGGCCGCCTCCTTCTTGAACGGCTTGCCGTTCTGCTTGAGCCAGGCGGCGTGATACAGGAGGTGGGTGCCGGCCTCGATCTCCATGGCCATGTCGGCCAGCTGGAAATTGATGCCCTGGAAGCTGCCGATGAGGCGGCCGAACTGCTTCCGGACGCCGGCGTAGCGGAGCGCCTCCTCGTAGGCGCCCTCCGCGATGCCGAGCGAGAGCGCCGCGATCCCGATGCGCCCCCCATCGAGCGTCTTGAGGAAGTTGATGAACCCAAAGCCCAGCTGGCCGAGCACGTTCTCCTTGGGCACCACCGCGTCCTCGAAGATGAGCTCGCGCGTGTCGCTCGCGCGCCAGCCCATCTTGTCTTCCTTCTTCCCGGCGCGGACACCGGACGTCTTGGGCAGGTCCGCGGCGTGGCCCACGCCGAGCCGGCCGGCCTCCGCGAGGTCCACCGTGTCCTTGGTCACGATGAAGCTGGTGATCCCCTTGTTGCCGCGGCCGCCCTCGGTCCGGGCGGTGACCGAGAAGATCTCGCCTACGCCGGCGTGGGTGATGAAGATCTTCGAGCCGTTGAGCAGGTAGTGATCGCCCTTGTCGACGGCGGTCGTGGCGGTGCCGCCGGCATCGCTGCCCGCGCCCGGCTCGGTGAGCCCGAAGCCGCCGAGCACGCGCCCGCCCGCGAGCAGCGGCACGTAGCGCCGCTTCTGCTCCTCGGTGCCGAACTCGACGATCGGCGAAGTGCCGAGGTTGGTGTGGGCGCTGATGGTGAGCGCGTGGCTCGCGTCCACCTTGGCCATCTCGTGGATGGTGATGTAGTACGACAGCTGGTCCATCCCGGCGCCGCCGAGCTCATCGCTCCAGGGCACGCCCAGCAGGCCCAGCTCGCCCATCGCCTTGATGTTGTCCCAGGGAAAGGTCGAGGTGCGGTCCAGCTCGCGGGCGACCGGCGCGATCTGCGTCCGCGAAAACTCGCGAACCATCTCTCGGACCTGGTGATGGTGCTCGGTGAAGTAGAGCGAATCGTCCATGGAAGCGACCGGGAGAATATGAGGTGACGGAATATAGGCCGGCAGTCAGCGCCCGGCGTCGGTCAGCGTGTGCAGAAGATAATGGTCGGGGGGGTGGGCCGCGATCAACCTGAGAAGCGCCTCGCCGTGCTTGGCGAGGGCACGGGGGCCGAGACCCGGAATGGCGGCGAGCGCGCGACCATCGCGCACGTCGCAGATGGCGAGCGCGTCGAGGGTGGTGTTTCGGAGCACGACGTAGTGGGGCACTCCAAGGCCGCTGGCGACGCCCTCGCGCCAGCGCTCCAGCGCCTGCCGGCGCGGGCCTCCATGCAAGCCATCGATATCGCCGCACCACCTGCTCTGCCCCGAACCTCGGCCCGCATCCCGTGTCGACGCACTGGCGGCGTCCCGTGTGCAGGTACCACCGGCGACCCCTGCCGGTCCGCCAAGCGCACCGAGAATAGCCCCGCCCCAGCGCTCCGCGAGTGCACTCCCTACCCCGGGCACGTCGGCCAGCGCACCCGCGTCGGCCGGCGGCTGCCGGGCCAGCGCGACCATGACCTCGGGCTCCAGAATGGCCGCGCCCCACGGACCGGGCCTCGATGCGACCACCGCGCGCAGCCGGATC
>Ga0210120_1000383_pt1 | contig 10403 bp, 8 predicted proteins | sample Goodyear_PhragA__FD_184868 | JGI IMG/M metagenome (GOLD analysis project Ga0210120, IMG submission 184868) | Wetland microbial communities from San Francisco Bay, California, USA, that impact long-term carbon sequestration - Goodyear_PhragA_D2... | ecosystem: Environmental > Aquatic > Marine >... | reverse complement strand
ACGGGCCATGCCTGCGTTGTCGGCTCCGCGCCTTCGCTCACGGACGTTTGAGTCCGCTCGCTTACGTGCTCGTCTCCGCCTTGGCCTGACCCGCCCTCGGGGCAAGCAGCTTCCACGCCGGCTCTCCGCGGATCCGCTCTGCCCGTGGCGGGCGCTCCGCTCCCACGCCCATCGCGCGCCACGTTCTTGCCGAATACTCACGGGGTGGGCAGTACGAGCGGATTCGGCCGGTTGCCGCCCTCGGCGTCGCTGATGCCATCCCGGCGCGTGCGGGCGGCGGGATGGAGCGCCAACCCAGGGCCCGGCACGACAGCGCGGATCGACCATAACGCCGGTGCTGCGGGAATTCGGCGACAACCTCGGCCCCGGAGCCCGTGCCTTAGACTCGTCCGCGCTCGGAGAGGTCGCCTAGTGGACTATGGCGCCGCACTGGAAATGCGGTTCGCGGCAACGCGTCGCGGGTTCGAATCCCGCCCTCTCCGCCACCTTCTCGTGGGATGACGGGCCGCGCGGCCCCGGAGATCGTGCCCCTCGATGTCGGCGAGTTCCGATTCCCGGACGACGAGCCGTGGGCTGGGGAGATTGGCGTCGTCGTCGCTTCCGCAATCCGGCGGCGCGAGGGGGTACTGCTCTTCGACACCGGGTTCGGGTTCGGCAACGCGGAGCTGGAGGCACGCTATCGGCAGACCGGCCGGCGGCTGGCCGACGTCCTCGGCGAGGCGGGCATCAGGTTGGCGGAGGTGGACCTCGTCGCCAATTGCCATCTTCACGCGGATCACGCCGGCCAGAACGCGGCCCTGCCGGGAATCCGATCCACGTCCAGCGCGTCGAGCTGATCCGAGCGCGCGCCGGCGGCTATACGATCCTCGAGTGGGTCGACGGCCCCGCTCTGGAGTACGTCGAAGCCGATGGCGACCACGACCTGGCCCCCGGGATCCGGGCGCTCGACTCCGGGGCACGCGCCCGGTCACCAGTCCCTCCTCGTCGAAGGGCGAGACGGACCCGTCGTCCTCGCCGGCCAGGCGGTCTACGGGCTCGACGAGTGGCCTGGGACCCCCGGTCGCGAGGGCCGTTCGACCGCGTCGGACGTGACCGCCTACGACGAGCCCCTCGCCCGCCTCCGGGACGTCGAGCCGCCCCACGTCCTATTGCCCACGACCGTCGAGCCTGGTCGCGCTGACACGACCTCTGGGGCCGCCTCGAGGCCTGGCCGGGTACACTCTCACTTGCCGTGCTAGGCGGGGAACTAGCGGTGCCCTGTACCTGCAATCCGCTCCAGCAGGGCTGAATTCCCCCTCGAGGTCATCGCGCTCGGAGGCCGCTGCCCCAGGCGACGTTGAGGATCGGGTCCCGCGCAGCGGCGAATCGCGAACCGTGTCAGGTCCGGAAGGAAGCAGCACTCAGCGAAGCTCGTCGGGTGCCGCGGAACGGCCTGGTCCGAGCCGCCTTCGTCAGTGGGCCCGGGTGTCGGTCGATCGACGGGGGGTGCACGGCACTTCGTCCATCCGGCACGCCGCCGCGGCCGGTGACTCACCAGGAGCCTCGTGAGCCAGACCGTCCCGCACCAGGCCATCTACCGCCGCTGGCGGGCCCAGACCTTCGAGCAGATCGTCGGGCAGGAGGCAGTCGTCGAGACGCTCCGGAACGCGGTCCGGACCGGGCGGGTCGGCCACGCCATCCTGTTCGTCGGTCCAAGAGGGACCGGCAAGACGTCACTCGCCCGGATTCTCGCGAAGGCCCTCAACTGCACCAACCTCCAGGACGGCGACCCCTGCGACAGCTGCCCATCGTGCGTGGCGATCCGCGAGGGGCGGGCGATGGACCTGGTCGAGATCGACGCCGCCTCGAACCGCGGCATCGACGCGATCCGCGAGCTGCGCGAGCGGATCAACTACGCCCCGACCGACCTGCGGCGCAAGGTCTACATCCTCGACGAGGCCCACCAGATCACCCGGGATGCCTGGAACGCGCTCCTGAAGTCGCTCGAGGAGCCGCCGGAGTTCGTGGTCTTCATGTTCGCCTCGACCCACCCGCAGGATTTCCCGCCCGCGATCCTGTCGCGCCTCCAGCGGTTCGACGTGCGGCGGCTCACGATCGGCGAGATCGAGGGCAAGCTGCGCCGGATCCTGGAGGCCGATGGTCGGGAGGCGGATCCGGCGGCGGTCCACCTCATCGCCCGGCTCGCCGGCGGTGGCATGCGCGACGCGGAGTCGATGCTCGATCAGCTGCTGGCCTCGTCGGCCGAGCGTCTGGACGAGGATCGGGTCCGCGATCTGCTTGGCCTGGCCGACGTCGACACCACCCGGGAGTTCGTCGCCGCGCTCGTCGGCGGTGACCTGCGCGGCGGCGTGCGGATCCTCGATGAGCTCGAAGACCGCGGCCGTGACCTGCGGGCGTTCCTCGACCAGGTCATCGAGGTCATCCGCGGCGCGATCGTCGGCGCGCCCGCCGCCGACCCGGTGGCCCACGGCGTTGCGGAGCTGCTGCCGGTCGCTCGTCGGCTGGCGGCGATCGATCCAAACCGGGCAGGTGTTGGCGGCCTGCGCCTCCAGCTCGAGATCGCGCTCTTCCCCGATGGGTGGACCCCGATGGCCGACGCGCCGGTCGCGACCCCACAGGATGCGCAGCCGCACACGGCCGCAAGCGCCGCGCCAGCGGCGAGCCTGCCGGCACCGGCGCCCGCAGGGGATCGCGCGCGCCCGCGCGGGATGGCCTCGCCACTGCCGGCGGCCGAGCCGAGCGATCCGAGCCAGTCGCCGGAAGCCGAGCGATCGGCGGCCACGGCCGGCTCGGTGGCCCGGGCAGGGGGGGCTGCTTCGGAGGAGGCCGAGCCCCGGAAGGATGCGGCCGCGGAGGTGGCCGAGCCCGAGCGGGACGCTCCGGCCGAGATCGGCCGACCGGTGAACCTCGGAGCGGCGATCGACGACGACCTCGCGACCCTCCGCGAGCGCTGGAGCGAGGTCGTGACCCGGATCAGCGGCCACCCGCCGACCAAGCCGTTGATCTCGGTTTGTCGGCCGATTGCCGTCGAGAACGGGATCGTCACATTGGGCTTCCCCGAGGACCAGGGGTTCCTGCGCGACGTCGCCGAGCGGCGACGTCCGGTCCTGGAGGAGGGCATCGGCGCGGTGCTCGGCAAGCCGGTCGGTGTCCGATGTGTCGCCACCAACCTCGACCTGGTGCCGCCGCTTCCCACCCGGGACGACGCTGCATTCGTCCTGGCGGAGGCGCGTCGGATCTTCGGTGAGGACGATCCCGACGCGGCCGCCATCGACTGACCCTCGCCCGTCCACCAGCCGACCTGCACGGTCGCCGGCCATCCGCCAGACTGGAGGTCGGCCAGGAGCAGAGCGGAGCGTGACCTGACATGGGGATGGCAAACCTGCAGCGCATGGCGATGCAGATGCAACAGGAGATGGCCCGGATCCAGGCCGAGCTGGCCGAGGCCGAGGTCGAAGGTTCGGCCGGCGGCGGCGTGGTGCGAGCCGTCGTGACCGGCAAGCAGGAGATCCGGACGATCGAGATCGATCCGAGTGCCGTGGACCCGGCCGACGTCGAGATGCTCCAGGACCTCGTCGTCGCCGCGATCAACGACGCCCTCGAGTCCTCGCGCCGCCTCGCCGAAGAGAAGATGGCGGCGATCACCGGCGGCCTCGGTGGCGGCCTCGGTGGCCTGCTCGGGGGGCGCTAGGCGCACGTGGCCAGCCCCCTCATCGAGCCGGTTGCGCGGCTGATCGACGCCTTCAACCGGTTGCCCGGCATCGGACCCAAGACGGCGCAGCGACTGACGTTCCACATCCTCCGGGCGCCCGAGGCGGAGGCCCGCGTTCTCGCCGCAGCCCTGATCGCGGTCCGCGAGCAGGTGGTCTTCTGCGAGCTCTGCTTCAACATCAGCGATGCCCCACGCTGCCCGATCTGCCGGGACGGCAGCCGAGACCAGCGCCGGCTGTGCATCGTCGAGGAGCCGCTCGACGTCCTGGCCCTCGAGCGGACGGGCGAGTTCCGGGGCCGATACCACGTGCTCCACGGGGCGATCTCTCCGATCGACGGTATTGGACCGGACCGGCTCCGCGTCGCCGAACTGCTCCGTCGGGTCGACGAGGCGGCGGCCGACGGCAGCCCGTTCGAGGAGATCATCCTGGCGACCAATCCAACCCTCGAGGGCGAGGCCACGGCGATGTACCTCGACGAGCGATTGGACGGCAAGGTGGGATCAGTGACCCGGATCGCGCGCGGCATCCCGGTCGGCGGCGATCTCGAGTATGCCGACGAGGTCACCCTCATCCGGGCCCTCCAGGGACGGCGGGCGATCACGGACCCGCGGCGATGAGAGAGCTGGTCGCCGAGCTCCTGCTGCGCCTGGCCAAGATCGCGGCGGCGACCATCCTCGGCGTCCTCGTCTACCTCGTCGCGGTCGGCCCTCTGGGCGCCCCGCCGAGCGTCGAGCTGTCGCTGTTGAGCTGGCTGTGCGGCGCCGCCGTGATCCTGCTCGTGGAGTCCAGCCCGATCTGACCATCGGACGCCCGGGGTGGGACCGACGGCCCGTTTGACAGGCGGCCGACGGGCCCTCTACCATTCGCCGCCGTTGCCTCGCGTGAGGCGCCGTCGGGCCGGGTTCCGTCCGGTTCGGAAGATCGGCCTGCGGGTTTGACGCCCCGACTGCGAAGCCCCATGATTGGGGATCTGCGCCGGGTGCCGTCCTGCCCCGGGCGATGCACCTTGACAACTGAAGAGTGGCAGGAAATCCGGAAGTACACGGATGAGCGAGCGGTCGAACCCTCGGAAGAAGCCGCAGCCGCAAGGCTGCGCACCTTTTCGGAGAGTTTGATCCTGGCTCAGGATCAACGCTGGCGGCGTGCATGAGACATGCAAGTCGAACGGACGATCGGGGCTTGCCTTGATCGTTAGTGGCGGACGGCTGAGTAACGCGTAGGTGACCTGCCCCGAAGTGGGGAATAACTGCCCGAAAGGGTGGCTAATACCGCATGTGCTGATGCGTCCAATCGCACCAGCAAAGCCGCAAGGCGCTTCGGGAGGGGCCTGCGTCCGATTAGCTCGTTGGTGGGGTAACGGCTCACCAAGGCGACGATCGGTAGGTGGTCTGAGAGGACGATCACCCAGACTGGGACTGAGACACGGCCCAGACTCCTACGGGAGGCAGCAGTCGGGAATTTTGCGCAATGGGCGAAAGCCTGACGCAGCAACGCCGCGTGAGGGATGAAGGCCTTCGGGTTGTAAACCTCTTTTCTCAGGGACGATGATGACGGTACCTGAGGAATAAGCCACGGCTAACTACGTGCCAGCAGCCGCGGTAATACGTAGGTGGCGAGCGTTGTCCGGATTTACTGGGCGTAAAGAGCGCGCAGGCGGTCGTGCAAGTCGCGTGTGAAAGCCCCCGGCTCAACTGGGGAGGGTCACGCGATACTGCTCGACTCGAAGGCAGGAGAGGGAAGCGGAATTCCCGGTGTAGTGGTGAAATGCGTAGATATCGGGAGGAACACCAGTGGCGAAGGCGGCTTCCTGGCCTGTTCTTGACGCTGAGGCGCGAAAGCTAGGGTAGCGAACGGGATTAGATACCCCGGTAGTCCTAGCCGTAAACGATGGACACTAGGTGTTGGTGGTATCAACCCCGCCAGTGCCGAAGCTAACGCATTAAGTGTCCCGCCTGGGGAGTACGGCCGCAAGGCTAAAACTCAAAGGAATTGACGGGGCCCCGCACAAGCAGCGGAGCGTGGGGTTTAATTCGACGCAACGCGAAGAACCTTACCAGGGCTTGACATGACCAGGTCAGCGGCGGAAACGTCGTCTCCCCGCAAGGGGCCTGGCCACAGGTGTTGCATGGCTGTCGTCAGCTCGTGTCGTGAGATGTTGGGTTAAGTCCCGCAACGAGCGCAACCCCTATCGTGTGTTGTATCACTCACACGAGACTGCCGAGAGAAACTCGGAGGAAGGCGGGGATGACGTCAAGTCAGCATGGCCCTTACGTCCTGGGCTACACCCACGCTACAATGGCCGGTACAACGGGCTGCGAAACCGCGAGGTGGAGCGAATCCCTTAAAGCCGGTCTCAGTTCGGATTGTAGGCTGCAACTCGCCTGCATGAAGCCGGAGTTGCTAGTAACCGCCGGTCAGCATACGGCGGTGAATATGTTCCCGGGGCTTGTACACACCGCCCGTCACGTCATGAAAGCTGGCAACACCCGAAGCCGGTGCGCCAACCGCAAGGAGGCAGCCGTCGAAGGTGGGGTCGGTGATTGGGACGAAGTCGTAACAAGGTAGCCGTACCGGAAGGTGCGGCTGGATCACCTCCTTTCTAGGGAGATCCGAGCTCCGACCCTCGGTGGGATCGGGGCGTAGATGGCTCCTAGGTTGATCGTACGGTCGATCGCTTCCCCAGCCAGGTGGGGAGCGCCGGCGCCCGCAAGGGCGGCGGAGGCCAGTGCGACCTGGCGAGAATCACCGAAACCGATCGCCCGTCCGCAACCATCCGCACGTTCCTGCCACTCTTCAAGGGTCAAGGGTGCCGCGCGCCCGCGTCGTCGACTCGGCGTAGCCGCGCTTGGCTCGCCGAGGACCCGGCGGGCGTTTAGCTCAGCTGGTTAGAGCACTGCCCTGATAAGGCAGAGGTCTCTGGTTCGAGTCCAGAAACGCCCACCACCCACCCCGGCGCCGGGGTCGAGGGGACGTAGCTCAGTTGGCAGAGCATCTCCTTTGCAAGGAGAGGGTCAGGAGTTCGAGTCTCCTCGTCTCCACCAACTTCGCGCGCCCTGACGTCGGTCGTCGATCCACTGCTCCGTGCCCTCTCGCCGAGGTCACCGACCAGCGGATCGCTGGAGGACCCGGACCGTGTCCGGCGCCCCGAGCCCCTCCGGGGGCTGCACCTTAAAAACTGGATATGTGAAATCGGTAGAAAGAGAAGTCGTAGATCTTCGATTTCGCCGTGTTGTCTAGAACTATCCCGATCTCCGTCCACCGATGACCGCTGGGTCAGCGGCTGGAGGGGGTCAAGCTACACAGGGCACGAGGTGGATGCCTTGGCGCCAAGAGCCGATGAAGGACGTGGCAGGCTGCGAAAAGCTCCGGGGAGTCGCGAGCAGACGTTATATCCGGAGATGTCCGAATGGGGAAACCCGGCTGGAGAAGTCCAGTCACTCCTGGCTGAACCAAATAGGCCAGGTGGAGGTAAGCCAGCGAACTGAAACATCTCAGTAGCTGGAGGAAAAGAGAGCATTCCCTTAGTAGTGGCGAGCGAAACGGGAAGAGCCCAAACTCACTCAGCGAGATAGGTTGCCGCCGTTTCTGAGTGGGGGTTGTAGGAGTCGATCATTGGGGCCCGGCAAGGTTCCTGCGGAGTCAGAAAGTCGATCGCTAGTCGAAGCTGCCTGGAACGGCGGGCCGGAGAGGGTGACAGCCCCGTAGGCGAAAGCGAGCGACCTCCGTGATCGGCCACCTGAGTACCACGTGGAAGGTCTCTCATGTGGGAAGCTGGGCGGACCACCGTCCAAGGCTAAATACTCTTGGCGACCGATAGTGAACAAGTACCGTGAGGGAAAGGTGAAAAGCACCCCGTTGAGGGGAGTGAAATAGTACCTGAAACCGCGTGCCCACAAGCAGTCAAAGGGTGTTGCCGGCCCGGCTTCGGCCGATCCGGTAGCCTGATGGCGTGCCTTTTGAAGAATGAGCCGACGAGTTACGCGCATGTGGCGAGGTTAAGTCCGTGAAGGACGGAGCCGGAGCGAAAGCGAGTCTGAACAGGGCGTTCAGTCGCATGCGGTAGACCCGAAACCGAGTGACCTATCCATGGCCAGGTTGAAGCGGGAGTAATGTCCCGTGGAGGACCGAACTCACCAGCGTTGAAAAGCTGGGGGATGAGCTGTGGATAGCGGTGAAATGCCAATCGAACTCGGAGATAGCTGGTTCTCCCCGAAATGCCTTTAGGGGCAGCCTCGGGTGATCAATCGCGGGGGTAGAGCACTGGATGGGCTAGGGGGCTTCCCGCTTACCAACCCCAACCAAACTCCGAATCCCGCGATTTCTACAACCCGGGAGTGAGACTGCGAGGGCTAAGCTTCGTGGTCTAAAGGAAAACAGTCCGGACCGTCAGCTAAGGTCCCTAAATCCAAGCTAAGTGGTAAAGGATGTGGATTCGCAAAGACAACCAGGATGTTGGCTCAGAAGCAGCCACCATTGAAAGAGTGCGTAACAGCTCACTGGTCAAGTGGATCCGCGCCGAAAATTCAACGGGGCTCAAGCTTGGTACCGAAGCTACGGATCGACCGGCGGTTCGCCGCCGGCTGATGGTAGGGGAGCGTTCCGTTCTGCTGTGAAGGTCGACCGTGAGGACGGCTGGAGCGGACGGAAGTGCGAATGTCGGCATGAGTAGCGCAATGTGGGTGAGAATCCCACACACCGTAAGCCTAAGGTTTCCTGAGCAAGGCTCGTCCGCTCAGGGTTAGTCGGGCCTAAGCCGAGGACGAACGTCGTAGGCGATGGACATCCGGTTGATATTCCGGAACCGACCAAGGGTCGTTTGCACCGCAAGGTGTCGCCTGGAGGAGGCGAACGGGGGTTGCCCGGCGCAAGCCGGTCGAACCCGGGAGTCCGATCCCAGGTGAGAGCAAGGGCGTGACACGGCATGGTAGCTCGAGCGCGTTTTGGCTATACGCGTCCAAGCCGGTAGGGGGAGCGGACAGGCAAATCCGTCCGCTCATTTCAACCCCGAGCAGCGAGTGAAAGGGGCTTTGCCTCGATTCGAGTGAGCCAAGCTGGCGAGAAAAGCGTCTAGCGAGACCCGCGGCGACCGTACCGCAATCCGACACAGGTAGGCGGGTAGAGAATACCAAGGTGATCGGGAGAACCCTCGTTAAGGAACTCGGCAACATGGCCCCGTAACTTCGGGAGAAGGGGCGCTTCGCGACTGCTGCTTGCAGTGGTCGATCGAAGCCGCAGTGAAATGGCCCAGGCGACTGTTTAGCAAAAACACAGGTCTCTGCGAAAGCGAAAGCTGACGTATAGGGGCTGACGCCTGCCCAGTGCCGGAAGGTTAAGAGGAGGGGTGCAAGCTCTGAATCGAAGCCCCGGTAAACGGCGGCCGTAACTATAACGGTCCTAAGGTAGCGAAATTCCTTGTCGGGTAAGTTCCGACCCGCACGAATGGCGTAACGATCTGGGCGCTGTCTCAACGAGGGATCCGGCGAAATTGAAGTACCTGTGAAGATGCAGGTTACCCGCGGCAGGGCAAAAAGACCCCGTGGAGCTTTACTGCACCCTGACATTGGATTGGGATTCAGCTTGTGTAGGATAGGTGGGAGGCTGTGAAACTGGAGCGCTAGCTTCGGTGGAGCCAACGTTGAAATACCACCCTGGTTGGATTTCGGTTCTAACCGCGACCCGTGATCCGGGCGCAGAACAGTGTCAGGCGGGCAGTTTGACTGGGGCGGTCGCCTCCTAAAGTGTAACGGAGGCGCCCAAAGGTTCCCTCAGGCTGAATGGAAACCAGCCGAAGAGTGCAAAGGCATAAGGGAGCTTGACTGCGAGACCCACAAGTCGAGCAGAGACGAAAGTCGGGCTTAGTGATCTGGTACCTCCGAGTGGAAGGGGTATCACTCAACGGATAAAAGCTACCCCGGGGATAACAGGCTGATGGTGCCCAAGAGTTCACATCGACGGCACCGTTTGGCACCTCGATGTCGGCTCGTCGCATCCTGGGGCGGAAGTACGTCCCAAGGGTTTGGCTGTTCGCCAATTAAAGCGGCACGCGAGCTGGGTTCAGAACGTCGTGAGACAGTTCGGTCTCTATCCGCCGTGGGCGTAGGGAACTTGACAGGAGCTGCTCCTAGTACGAGAGGACCGGAGTGGACGAACCGCTGGTGTGCCAGTTGTCCCGCCAGGGGCACTGCTGGGTAGCTATGTTCGGCAGGGATAAGCGCTGAAAGCATCTAAGTGCGAAGCTCGCCTGGAGATGAGGTTCCCCACCGGGTCAACCGGGTAAGACCGCAGGGAGACCACCTGTTCGATAGGCCGCATGTGGAAGTCCGGTGACGGATGAAGCTGAGCGGTACTAATGGTCGAGGGCTTGACCACTTCCAGCATCTGACCCAGGGTCAGCGGCTGGGATCTGGATGGATTCCAGAACACGCGAGATCGATCGATCTCGACTTCTCGGCGCCCGGTAGGGTGAATCCCAGCCGGTCGCAGCCGATTCACGTCCAGCAGCAAGATCCTGGTGACTCTAGCGGAGAGGCCATACCCGTTCCCATCCCGAACACGGAAGTCAAGCTCTCCAGCGCCGAAGATACTGAGAGGGCAGCCTTTCGGGAAAATAGGTCGTCGCCAGGATTTTGTGCATCCTGGGCCCGGCATTTGGGTCCGGGACCCGGTCGCCATCGAGGTCGTAGCCGAGGC
>Ga0210120_1000382_pt1 | contig 10415 bp, 6 predicted proteins | sample Goodyear_PhragA__FD_184868 | JGI IMG/M metagenome (GOLD analysis project Ga0210120, IMG submission 184868) | Wetland microbial communities from San Francisco Bay, California, USA, that impact long-term carbon sequestration - Goodyear_PhragA_D2... | ecosystem: Environmental > Aquatic > Marine >... | reverse complement strand
CAGGGCAGAAACGCCGGATTGCGCCCGCCGACGGAATCGAAGCGCCGGCCGCTCTCGAGCGTGTCCATGAGCGCTCCACGCACGTCGCCGCGCAGGCCCTTCAGCCGGGCGCGAGCGTCGAGATAGGCGTGCCAGTGCCCGTTGTCCGGGATCTCGGACTCGGTCGTGGCCCGCCTCAGCGATCGCTCGGCTCCGTCGAGGTCGCCGCGCTCCATCTCGGCCATCGCGAGGTGTGCGGCCGCCCAGGGAACGCCCACGGCGACGTACTCGGCACTGGTTTCGAGTCCGACCTCTCCGTCGGCGATCGCGTCCATGACCTCGCCTCGCAGCAGATGCACGAGGGAGCTCCAGAGACGGTCCCCCGCTATGGCCGAGACGTCGCCCTGCTGGGCGGCCCGCTCGAGGCCCTCGTCGAGGGTGGGGAGGGCGAGATCGGAGTCGGCGGCGGCCAGCACGATCACGGCGGCCAGGAAGGCCGCCCGGCCGTTCTCCATCGTGAGCAGGATGCCGCCGTCGAGGACGTCACGGGCTCGGCGGACCGCCTCCTCCGCCGGGATGCCCGCGCGCGCGTCGAGATAGAGCAGACCCGAGGCCAGCGCCTTGGCGCCGTAGCCATCGCCCTCGATCCCCTCGGCGCGCACCCGCGCCGAGAGCTCGTCCGCCAGCCCGCGGAACGCCGGCTCGAAGAGGGCGGTCGCGAGGACGATCGACTCGAGCCCCTGCCGGATCTCGGCGTCGCCCCCCTCGATCTCATCCAACGCCCGCTGGGAGATGCCGACCGCGTCGGAGTGCAGGCCGGCGTAGAACTGCGTCCGGGCCAGAGTCGCCGCGATCAGGGATCGCTGCAGCGGGTCGTCGGTCACCTCGAGCGCCTGCTCGAGGTGCTCGGTCGCCGCCGGGAGATCGGTCAGCCATTCGACCAAGCCGAGCTCGACAAGGAGGGACGGGCGCTGTGAGGCGTCCGGCGGCTCCTCGAGGGCTCGCCGCAGGTAGGCCGCCGCCGAGTCCGTCGCGCCGCTCGCCGCGGCCTCGGCGGCCGCGGCGCGCAGCTCGGCCACCACCTCCGGGTCCCGCGCCGGCTCGATCGCCATCAGCTGCGCCGCCAGTCGCTCACGGGGAGCGGCCTCCTGGCGCAGGAGCTCCGCCGCACGGCGGTGCAGGGCGGTCCGCTCGCCGCGACCGAGGTCCCCGTAGACGGCGTTGCGGGTGATCGGATGCGCGAAGCGGAGCTGCCCGGAGCGATCGAGGATCGAGGCCCGCGCCAGCTCGTCGGCGGCCTCGGCCGCCTCCTCTGGCGCCATGCCGGCCAGCCTCGCGGCCCGTTCGATCAAGACGTCGTCGCCCAGCACGGCGACGGCCCGCGCCAGGGCGGGGGCCGCCTGCGAGAGCCGCGCGAGCCGCGCCAGGGTCGCCTGGGCCACCGCCCGAGGCCCGAGCGAGAGCACCCGTGCGGCGGACGCCGAGCTCGGTTCGACCTGGTCGCGCTCGAGCTCGTCGAGCAGCCCGTGCAGGAAGAAGGGGTTGCCGACGGTCGCGGCGTGGCAGGCGCGTGCGAACTCGGGCGCCACCTCGGTGTCGTAGCGCGCGGCGACCAGGCTGGCGCTCGCGGGCTCGGAGAGGGCGGCCAGCGTCAGGGCACGGCTGCCGGCATCGGACGCCGTGGCGGAGAACAGCTCGCCTGAGTCCCACTCTCCGGTGCGGGCGGCGATGACCAGCAGGACCGGCAGCTCGGCCAGGCGCGGGGCGAGAAAGGCGAGGAAGCGCAGGGAGGCGGGGTCGGCCCACTGGGCGTCGTCGAGCGTGATCAGCAGCGGCCCCGCCTCGGCGAGGTTGGCGACCAGCCAGTAGAGGCCGTGCAGCGTGGCAAAGCCCGGATCCGGCTGTGTGGAGCCGGCATCGGCGTGCCCGAGCGCCGCCTCAGCCTGGCCCGCGGACCCGGAGAGCAGCTCCCCCCGGCGAGCCGCGGACCCCTCGCGCAGTGGCGGCTCGAGCAGCTGGCGAACCGCGCCGAACGGGAACTCGCGCTCCAGCTCCGTGGCGCGGGCGGCGAGGGCGCGCATCTCGTGCTCCTCCGCCATCCCGCGCGCTGCCTCGAGCAGCGACGTCTTGCCGATCCCCGCAGGGCCCTCTATCAGGAGCAGCTCACCGCTGCCCTCCACGGCGCGCTCGAGCGCGGCGCCGATGCGCCCCAGCTCGCTGTCTCGCTCGAGCAGCCCCTCCTTCTCCGTTGTCGCCATACGCGTAACCGCCCGATTCTCGCCCATCGCAACCCTCGCCGTCCAGGCCGGGGGGACGTCCGTGGCCGAAATGCTGGGGGCAATGCTGGGGCACCGCCCTGGTGCGAAGCCGACGCGTCGGCGGAAGGATCGCGGGGCAGGGGTCAATCGCTAGAGAGGAGAAGGAAATGAGTGCGATGTCAGCGGAGCAGGTCAACCAGCAGGCGATGAGCGTCGCCTCCTCGGCCCTCAACGATTCGGTGGTCGCGGCGGCGCACATGGAGCAGGTCACGCAGGACCAGCAGCTGAAGGCGGCCGGAATTGGCGGCGGCTCTCGCATGGCGGCCAAGTTCGGCAACAAGCTGGGCGGCGCGATGATGCCGAGCGTCGGCAACATGTCGAAGGGCCTGCAGGGCGGTGGTCTGCCGGAGCGGTTCATCCTGGCCGTGACCTCGAGCCAGATCGTTGCGATCGAGGAGAAGGAGAAGAAGGGCGAGCTCAAGCCGGGCAAGGTGCTCGAATCATGGGACCGCCAGGAGATCCGGGCCAGCATGGGCAATGACGTGGCCGCCGCGGTGTCGGGCACGCCCGAGGATCGCCAGGTGATCACCCTCTACCTGCCGCTCGACAGCTCGAAGAGCAAGTACCTCGCGGCGGCCGCGAACATGCAGGCCGCAGCAGGCGTCACCGGCCAGCCGACCCGTTTCCAGATCGCCAAGGACGAGGCGAGCAACGCCCTGGCCAAGGAGCTGATCGGGGACCAGCCTGCGGTGCCCAACGTCCAGATCGGCTGACTCTCGCCCACGCCGGGATCAGCGCCGATGCAGCCGGAGGGGAGAGAGCTGAGGTTGTCGATCGACCCGGGGAGCGATCCGATCGCCGGGCGGATCGGCCCGCCCGGCGGCTCGGAGACCCCGTTCGAGGGCTACGTGCAGCTCGTCGCGGCGCTCGAGGAGCTTCGGGGCGAGCCCGTGGCCGCCGCGGGAGAGGACGAATGACGCGCGGGTGCAGGTGCGCGATCCTCGCGCTCTGCGCGACGGCTGCGCTGATCGGCGCGGGGGTGGGCGGCGGCACGGCCCAGGCGGCCTTCGGTGACCTGAGCTTCTCCAACTGTATCGTCGGCGAGACGTTCAGCGACCCGCTCTGCGGGAGCAACGTGGATCTCAACGGGTTCCCGAGATCGCTGGTGATCGGCCCCGAGGGCACCTCGGCCTACTCGGCGAACAGGGCGAGCAGCATGATCTCGCAGTACGACCGGGACCCGTCCACGGGCAAGCTCACCTTCAAGACCTGCTGGCAGGACACCGGCGGCGTCCTCTGCGGCAAGCTCGCCGACGGGCTCGCCGGCGTCACCGGGCTCGCCATCAGCCCGGACGGGGGCTCGCTCTATGCGGCGGCGAGCACCGACGACGCGCTCGTCTACTTCTCCCGCGACAGCTCCAGCGGCGATCTCTCCGCTCCCGAATGCGTCGAGGACGAGGACACCGGGACATCCTCCTGCGGCGCCACCGCCAAGGCCCTGGACGGCGCCTACGCCGTCACCGTCAGTCCCGACAACGCCTCCATCTACGTCGCCTCCGCCACCGACCGGGCGGTGGCCCACTTCGACCGCGCCTCCGACCCAGGCAGCCTCTTCTTCGGGATCCCCCTCCAGGACGCGAGCGATCCCTGCGATGACTCCGCGGGGATCGAGGACGGCTGCGTCCACTCGGTGCCATTGATGAGCCAGCCGACCGAGATCGCCGTGACCCCCGACGGCGCCAACGTCTATGTCGCGGACGACGGCCTCAGCGGGGTTGTGGCCTTCGATCGCGCCACCAGCAGCGGCGGCGGCGATCTCACCTACGACAGCTGCGTCGCGGACGGGCCCGCCCCGACCTGCGGCGGCGCCGCCGAAGCCGTGCCCAGTCTCAAGGGGGTCGACTCGATCACGCTCGGCCCGGACGGCTCCTCCCTGTACGCGGCCTCGATGCACGACGACGGCGTCGTCCCCTTCACGATCCTCCCGGGCGGCCAGCTGCAGCGCACCGGACCCTGCTTCAGCGACGTCGACGCCCCTGCGGAGGGTTGCACCCGGATCGACGGCCTGGGCCAGGGACTGAACAGCGGCCCCACCGGCCCCAACGCGGTCGCGATCACGCCCGATGGGCGCTCGGCGTATGTCGCCTCGGGGGACTCGATCATCGAGAGCGACCAGGCGCTGTCGATGTTCGGCCGCAACCCGTCGACGGGCGCCCTCGCCTACCGCGGCTGCATCCGCGATACGACCGACGGAATCCCGGGGTGCGGCAAGAGCTTCGGCCTGCTCAAGGACGTCAACGGGGTGGTGGCCGAGTCCAACTCCCTTGTGTACGCCGTCGGAGGAGACAACTCGATCGTCACCTTCCGCCGCGACCTGAGCATGCCCCATTCGCCGACCGGCCAGACACCGGGCCAGACGCCGGTCGAGACGCCGGTCGAAACACCGGTGCAGCCGAGCCCGTCGCCCGCCACGCAGAAGAAGAGGTGCAAGAAGCGCAAGAAGCACAAGCACAAGCGAGCGGCCTCGGCCAAGAAGAAGCACAAGAAGAAGTGCAAGCGAAAGCACAAGAAGAGGAGGAGGAGCGCGTGAACACGGACACAGAGAAGAGGGGACAGCGGCGTCGCGGAGGCCGGTCGACGAGGGCGATTCGCCATGCCCTGCTGCTCATGGTTGCGTTCGTCGCGCTGGCGCTCCCGGCCCAGGCGGGGGCGTTCGTGTACTGGGCCAACCACGACGGCGATGTGATCGGCCGCGCCAGCCTCGACGGCAGCGGCGTGAACGCGAGCTTCATCACCGCCGCGAACGACCCGTGGACGGTTGCGGTCGACGGCCAGCACCTCTACTGGGTCAACGACATCACCAACACGGTCGGCCGGGCAAACCTCAACGGCACCGGCGTGAACCAGAGTTTCATCACCGGCACCCTCGGCCCGCGTGGGTTGGCGGTAGACGCCCAGCACATCTACTGGGCCAACCTCGGTCCCGGCACGATCGGCCGCGCAAACCTCGACGGCACCGGCGCGAACCAGAGCTTCATCGCCGTCGGCCACCAGTTGCTGGGGGTCGCCGTCGACTCCCAGCACGTCTACTGGGCCGACCACGACACAGACGCGATCGGCCGCGCCAACCTCGACGGCACTGGCGTGAACGAGAGCTTCATCACCGGCGTGAGCAACCCGTGGGGGCTGGCGGTCAACGGCCAGCACATCTACTGGGCCAACTTCGACACGAACACGATCGGCCGCGCCAACCTCGACGGCACCGGCGCGAACGAGAGCTTCGTCACCGGCGCCAACGCTCCATTCGGGGTGGCGGCCGACGGCCAGCACCTCTATTGGGGCAACGGCGGCAGCGGCAGAATCGGCCGCGCCAATCTCGACGGCAGCGGGCCGAACCAGAGCTTCGCAATCGCCACCGGCGCGCGCGGCGTGGCGGTCGACTCGCTCGGCCCGCAGGCGGCCGCGCCAGGGGGCGGGCCGCAGGCCTTGCCGCCAGGGGGCGGGTCGCAGGCGGTCCCGCCAGGGGGCGGCGGGCTGCAGGCCCCACCGGCGAGCGGGCCCAAGAGGAAGTGCAAGAAGCACAAGAAGCACAAGAAGCGCTCGGCCGCCTCCGCCAAGAAGAAGAAGTGCAAGAAGAAGAAGAAGAAGAAGAAGCGTTGAGGGCCGCGCCCTAGCCGGGCTGTTCGAGCATCCGTGGGCGCAGGCGTCGTGCCTGCTCCGGGCTGAGGCAGACGATCTGGCCATTGGTCTCGAGCACGATCAATCCGACCTCGTGCGGGTCTGTGAAACCGTGCTCGAGCACGATGTCGACCAGCTCGGTGTCCGTGATCGCCTCCTTGTGGAGCGCCTCGGCATCCGCCTCCCCGTTGCGAAGGAGGATGCGCGGGCTGCCCTCGAGGATGCGCCGGGCCCGAGCGTTGCTGAAGGTGAGCCTGACGAAGAGGTAGTTGGCGATGAACAGCGTCGATGCGCCAATCACCCCACCGGTCACCGAGTTGTCGTTCCCGATCAACGCGTTCTGGAGCGCGTTCGAGGCGAGCAGCAGGACGGCGAGGTCGAGAACGTTCAGCTGCCCCAGCTCTCGCTTGCCGCCGAGCCGGAGGGCGACCGCCAGGAAGATGAAGACGAGCAGCGAGCGCAGGATCTTCTCGTCGACCCCGAGATGCAGGTTGAAGATCCCATGGTCGAGCGAGGCAAGCGGCAGGGCCATCCGCCCGGAGTTCGCCCCGGGCCCCCCGGGTCCTTCTACGGCACCCGGTGAATCTCGAACAGGTTCGTGCCCATCTCCTGCGCGGGCAGCCCGGCCGTGATCGCCACCAGGTCCCCGGACTCGGCGATGCCCCACTCGCGCGCGAGGTTCGCGCAGTCGTCGAGCAGCTTGCGGATCGAGGTCCAGTCCTCGGCCTGGGTGGAGCTGATCCCAAAGAGCAGGTTCATCCGGCGGACGGTCTCGAGCCGCGGCGACACCGCGAGCACGGGGATGCGCGGCCGGTGCGCCGAGATCAGGCGGGCCGTTCGCCCTGAGTTCGTGGGGCAGATGATCGCCTTCAGGCCGAGCCGGTAGCAGGCGGCCACCGCGACCTGGGCGACCGTCTCCGCGATGTCGTGCTCCTTCTCCTCCACCCGGGTGAAGACCATCTCCCCGAACTTGAGGCGCGGCTCGGTCACCCTGGCGATTCGGTCCATCACCCTCACGGCCTCGACCGGATAGTCGCCGATCGCCGTCTCCTCCGAGAGCATCACGGCGTCGGTGCCGTCGTAGATCGCGTTTGCCACATCGGTCACCTCGGCGCGGGTCGGCCGGGAGGCGCGCACCATCGTCGCCAGCATCTGGGTGGCCGTGATCGCCGGCTTGGAGGCCCGGCCGGCGAGCGCGATCAGCCGCTTCTGCGCGCCGGGCACCTCCTCGATCGGCAGCTCCACGCCCAGGTCTCCGCGGGCGACCATGATCCCGCTGCCGGCCGCGTCGATGATCTCGGCGGCGCGCTCGGCGGCCTGCGGCTTCTCGATCTTGGCGATCAGGGGAATGTCGGCGCGTCGCTCCTTCAGCCGGGCCTCGACCTTCTCCAGATCGGAGGGCCTGCGGACGAAGGAGACCGCCAGCAGGTCGATGCCGTTGTCGCAGGCGAAGTCGATCCAGGGCTGATCCGATGCGCCGGTCTCGGGCAGGTCGCTGTCCGCCCCCGGCAGGTTGACGCCCTGGTGCGAGCTGACGGCGCCGCCGGCCTCGATCTCGCAGGTCACGGAGTCGCCGGAGACCGAGACGACCTTCAAGCGAACGCGGCCATCGGCGAGGAAGACCGGGTCGCTCTCATTGACCGCCTTGGCGAAGCCATCCCACTGGACTGTGAGCAGCTCCGCGTTGCCGGGGGTCCCGTTCGTCTCGCCACGGAGCACCACGTTCGAGCCGGAGTGCAGGACCGCGACATCCCCCTCGAGGTCGCCGAGGCGCAGCTTGGGACCTGGGAGGTCGCCCATGATCCCGACCTCCCGGCCGGCCTCCTCGCTGACGGCGCGGATCCGCCGGACGTTCTCGGCCTGTTCCTCGGGCGTCCCGTGAGCGAAGTTGAGCCGGAAGACGTCGACGCCGGCCTCGAACAGCTCGCGCAGAACCGTCGGAGAGCTGCTCGCCGGCCCGATGGTCGCGACAATCTTGGTGTGCCTGGCGGCACCCTGGCCGGAGGAGGGCATCATGACTGGCCCGAGGTTCGAGTGCGCGGAACGGCTGCCGGCGCTGCGGGCATTGGAGCGGTCACCGGTCCGGTCGGAGCCTCGTCGGCCGGTCTGTCCTCGAGCTGCTCGATCACCGGAATCCGCCAGACGACGCTCGCCAGCACCAGGCCCGCGGCCGCGGAGAGCAGCGCGAGAAAGAGCTGGCCGCCGCCCATCCTCGTCAGATCGAAGAAGTCCCGGACCGGCTGCACGGCGAGGATCAGCGCATAGAGCGCGCCGAGCGCCGCCACGAGGGCGAGCATGTAGCTCTGGATTGCGATGTGCTCCCGCCCCGGGCCTCGCTCGAGCAGCAGGATGAAGCAGAGCCCGAGCACGACCAGCGTCGTGGTCGCCGCGGTGCGACCGGCCTCCAGCGAGCCGCCGAAGACCGTGTCCACGAGGAAGAAGCTCGCCAGCGACGCCGCGGCGATGGCGAGGCCGGCGGGCACCGCGAAGGCCGCCAGCGCTCGCAGCAACCTCCCTCTATACAAGGGGCCATCGCTGGGGGCGAGGGCGAGCACGAAGGAAGGGATCCCGATCGTCAGGAAGGCGGCGACCGTGAGCTGCCGGGGCAGGAACGGAAAGGCCCAGCCGGGCACGGCCACCAGGACGATCAGCGCCGCGGCGTAGACCGTCTTCGTCACGTAGAGGCGGCCGAGGCGGTGGATGTTGCGCGCTATTCGCCGGCCCTCGGCGACCGCCCGCGGCAGGCGCGAGAACTGGTCCTTGAGAAGGACGATGTCCGCAATCCCCTTCGTGATCTGGCTTCCTGATCCCATCGCCACCGCCATCCTTGCGCGCTTCAGCGCCGGGACGTCGTTCACCCCGTCCCCGATCATGGCCACGAACCGGCCGCGGTCGGCGAGCGCCGACACGAGCGCCTTCTTCTGTTCCGGCCGGATGCGGCAGAAGATCGTGTGCTCCTCCGCGATGCGCCCGAGCGAGGCCCGCTCCTCCGGCAGGTCGTCCCCGCTGACGACGCCGGCCCCCGCCGGGATGCCGACCGCGGAGGCGACCGCGGTGACGGTCTGTCGCGCGTCGCCGGAGATCAGCTTCAGGTCCATCTCCTGGTCGCGCATGTACCTGATTGTCTCGCGGGCGTCCGGCCGGAGTGTCTCCTCGAGCACCACCAGGGCGATCGGCGTCACCGCCGGCGGGGGATCGGAGTAGGGGTTGTCGGGAAGCCCGCCCGATGCCCGGCCGAAGGCCACCACCCTGCGGCCGACTCTCGTGTTCCCCTCGAGGCTCTTCTGGAGGGGGACCGTCAGGGCCAGCGAGCCCCGGGCCATGAGCACATCAGGCGCGCCGAGCACATAGGTCTCGCCCTTGCCGAAGCTGAGCCCGCTCCACTTCCACTCCGAGGAGAAGGGCACCTCCGCCCGGACCCGCTCGCCGGACGCCGGGTAGTTCTCGGCGATCGCCTCCAGCGTCCGGTTGCGCTCACCGGAGCTGGCGGCGAACCGAGCCAGCGCCTGCTGGGCGGCCTTGGCCTCGGAGGGATCCGTGACGTCGACCGAGACGAGCTCGAGCTCGCCGCTGGTCAGCGTGCCTGTCTTGTCGACGCAGATCGTGTCGACCGCCGCCAGGGACTCGGTCGCGCTCATCTGCTGCACCAGCGTGTCCAGCCGGGCGAGCCGCACCGCGGCGACGGCGAGCGTGACGCTCATCAGCAGGACCAGGCCCTCGGGAATCAGGGTGATCAGCCCCGCCGTGGCGGTCTGCGCCGCGTCGTGGATCGGCGTGCTGCGCGCCTGCAGGGCGAAGATCAGGACGACGGCGAGCGGGATCATCAGCCAGGTGCTCGCCTTCAGCACGAGGTTCACCTCGTCCTGGAGCGGGGAGGGCGGATGGCGGAAGGTACGCGCCTCGCCGGCAACCTTCTCGGCGTAGCTGTCCTCCCGCACCGCGTCGACCTGGTAGTAGCCCGAGCCCGTGATGCAGAAGGCGGCCGAGAGCGCGCGCTGGCCCACCCGCTTGCGAACGCCGTCGGCCTCGCCGGTGAGCACCGACTCGTCGAGGGTGAGGCCGCGGCTCTCCGTCACCTCGCCGTCGGCGACCAGCTGATCGCCGGGCTCGACGCGGATCCAGTCGCCGGGGACGACCTCCTCCGCCCGCAGCTCGACCAGCTCGCCGTCCCGGACGACGCGCGCCTTCGGCGCCACCAGCAGGGCGAGCCCCTCCAGCGTCTCCTTGGCCTTGAGCTCCTGCCTGATCCCGATGTAGCTGTTGATCACCGCGATGAAGCCGAAGAGGGAGTCGGCAAGCAGCCCAAGAGCCAGGTTCGCCAAGAAGAAGACTCCGATGATCAGGTTGAAGAGGGTGAAGACATTGCCGGCGACGATGCTCGCCACCGAGCGGCTGGTTCGATCCTCGGTCGGGCCCAGCTTGCGCAGCCGCTTGGCGGCCTCCTTCTCCGACAGCCCACCCGGGTGACGCTGGTCGCTCACTGCCGCATTGTTAGCGAAG
>Ga0210120_1000381_pt1 | contig 10420 bp, 5 predicted proteins | sample Goodyear_PhragA__FD_184868 | JGI IMG/M metagenome (GOLD analysis project Ga0210120, IMG submission 184868) | Wetland microbial communities from San Francisco Bay, California, USA, that impact long-term carbon sequestration - Goodyear_PhragA_D2... | ecosystem: Environmental > Aquatic > Marine >... | reverse complement strand
GCGTCGGGCCGTGCGGCTGGATCCGATGTCGTCGCTGAAGGCCGAATGACGGGCCTCTGGCAGGACATCCGTTACGCGATCCGCTCGCTGGCCCGCACCCCGGGCTTCACCGCGGCGGCCGTACTGACGCTGGCCCTGGGCATCGGCGCGAACACAGCTGTCTTCAGTCTGGTCCGATGGATCCTGATCCATCCGTTGCCCTACGCGGAGCCCGAGCGCCTCTATTCGGTGCATGAGGACAACGCGCAGGAGGGCTCCCGGCCGGCGTCCTACCCCACCTTCCTCGACTGGCGCGACCAGGCTCGCGTGTTCGATGGCCTGGCGTTCGTTCGCGGCCAGACGGTGATCTTCCGGTCCGCGGAAGGACCGGAGCAGGTCATCGCCGGGTATGTCTCGCCCGACTTCTTCCGGGTGGTCGGTGAGGCTCCGCGGCTCGGTCGGGGGTTCCTCCCCGACGAGGAGCTCTCGGGTGAGCCGGTGGCGGTCATCTCGGACGGGCTCTGGCACCGCCGGTTTGGTGGGGAGTCCTCCGCCATCGGACGGACGATGCCGGTCGGCGATGCGATGGTGCGCATCGTCGGCGTCATGGCGCCGGGATTCGCCTATCCGCCGTGGGCCACTCTCTGGATGCCGATCGCCGCGCTTCCGCCCGCGGGCCGTCTGGTCCTGAGCGAGCGCACCTTCCATTCCGACAGCAGGGTGATCGGCCGGCTGGCCGAAGGCGTGGGACTCGAGCGGGCGCGCAGCGAGATGAACACGATCGAGGCCCGGCTCGCGAAGGCCTACCCGTCGGCGTACGGAGGCTGGTCTCAGGTGGCGTTCTGGCCGCTCGCCGACGAGTTGCTCGGCAATGTTGCGACGCAACTGCTGGTGCTGCAGGCGACCGTCGCCATCGTCCTGCTCATCGCCTGCGTGAACGTCGTGAGTCTCTCGCTCGCGAGGGGGATGGTCCGCTCACGCGAGCTCGCCCTGCGGGCGGCGCTTGGGGCCAGCCGCTGGCGGCTGGTGCGGCAACTCCTGGTCGAGAGCCTGGTCCTGGCGCTGGTGGGCGGCGTGGCGGGAGCCGTGCTCGCCGAATGGGCGCTGACGCTGCTCAAGACCTCCGCGCCCGACGTCCTTCCCCGGCTGCAGGAGGTCACGCTCGACGGGTGGGCCATGGGATTCACGGCCGGGCTGTCGATCCTCGCGACCGTCGGCATTGGCCTGCTGCCGGCCGCCCGGGTCACGCGCCCCGACCTCCTCGCAGGAATGATCGAAGCGGGCGACCGGTCCGGGGCCGGACCTCGGCGCACCCGCCTCTATTCCGTCCTGGTGGTGGGCGAGCTCGCCCTCGCGATGATCCTGCTGGTCGGCGCGGGCCTGCTGGTGAGGAGCTTCGACCGGCTTCAGCAGGTCGCGCTCGGCTTCGACCCCGGAGGCCTTGTGACCCTGCGGGTAGTCCCGCCGCCAGCCCAGTACGACAATCCGGAGCGCCTGGTCGAGCTCTATCGGCGCTTGAGCGAAGCCGTCAGCGGACTACCCGGAGTGCGGTCGGTCGCCCTGACCAACCACATGCCGCTGACCGGCGCGTCGATGTCCACGCGGATCGAGCTTGAGGGCAGGGCACCGGACCCGCAGGACGGATCCTCCGCGCTGTTCCGGACCGTGTCGGCCGAGTACTTCGGCACGATGCACATCCCGATCCTGCGGGGCCGGGCGCTGTCCGGGGGCGATCTCTCCCACGCCAGCGGCGCGGTCGTCATCAACCAGGCGTTCGTGCGGCGCTACTGGCCCAACGTCGATCCCATCGGACGGCGGGTGAGCGTGTTCAAGTCGGTCCAGAACCGCGCCGACTTCGGCGAGCGGGTGGAGGGCGTCGTGGTCGGCGTCGTGGGCGACGTGCGCCATTTCAGCCAGGAAGCCGATCTCCAGCCCGAAGTGTACCTCCCCTACCCACGCAACCCGCCGAACTGGATTCAGCTCGTCGTGCGCGCCTCGGGCGATCCCGCCCGCCTGGTTCCCGCCCTCCGCCGCACGGTGGTGGCGGTGGATCCGGGCCTGCCGGTCGTCGGCGAGGGCCTATGGCAGGGCTTCGCCACAATGGACCAGTTTCTGGCCGCGAGCCGCGCCCCCCGCACGTTCAATTCGGTTCTGCTCTCGGCCTTCGCGGCGACGGCGCTGCTGCTCGCGCTGGTCGGTCTCTACGGCATCGTCTCGTACCTGGTCGTGCAGCGGGCGCATGAGATCGGCGTCCGCATGGCGCTGGGGGCGCGTCCCGGCGACGTGGTCGCGCTGGTGCTTGGCCGATCGCTTCGCTGGTGTTTCTGGGGCGTCGCGCTGGGTGCGGCCGGTGCTTTCGCACTCACCCGCTTTATCGCCAGCCTGCTATTCGGGGTGGCTCCGACAGACCCGGCCACCTTCCTGGTGGTCACGCTGGGACTTGGGTTGGTGACTGCGCTCGCCAGCTTCCTCCCGGCCCGCCGGGCGGCGGGAATGGACCCCATGCAAACGCTCCGGAGCGAATGATGACTTCCCTGCGCCAGGACCTCCGCTACGCCTTCCGCGCTCTGCGCCGGACCCCCGGGTTCACGCTCGCGGCGATCCTCACGCTGGCCCTCGGCATCGGCGCGACGACCACGATCTTCACGGTGGTGAACGGGGTGCTCCTCAGGCCGCTGCCGTACCCGCACGCGGATCGTATCGCGAACATCTGGAACGATTTCGGCGAGGGCGCGCAGTCGCTCCCGGCCGTCTCGCCGCTCGATTTCCGCGACTACCAGCAGCGGAGCCGCACCTTCGAGACGTTCGCGGCGGCATCGGCCGGTGGCGTGGTCGGGCTCCGCGGCAATCTCACCGGCGCGGGTGAGCCGGAGCGGGTCGATCTCGCCACCGTCACGGCCAACTTCTTTCCGTTGTTCGGGGTCACGCCCGCATACGGCCGGAACTTCCTGGCCACGGAGGAGGCGCCGAACGGTCCCCACGTCGTCATGCTCAGCGACCGGCTCTGGCGCCGCCGCTACGGGGCCGACCCGCGGCTGGTCGGCACGACGATCCCGGTGGACGGCATCGGGCACACGGTGGTGGGGATTCTCCCGCCAGAATTCCGCCTGGCGCTTCCCGCCGAAGCGTTCCTCGTCACCGACGCCGAGCTCTGGGCCCCGCTGCAATTCAACTATGCCAACGCGCCGCCGCGGAACTTCACCTTCTTCACTGTCTTCGGGCGTCTCCGCCCGGACGTGACGTTCGCCCAGGCGCAGGCGGAGATGAGCGGGATCGCGCTGCAGTTCCGGAAGGAATTCCCGGAGCACGCCGGCACCAACGTCCGGATCCGCGCCGTGCCGCTGCAGGAGGATGTGGTGAAGCATGCGCGCCCCGCGCTCCTCGTGCTGCTCGGCGCGGTGGCGCTGGTGCTGGTGATCGCGTGCGCCAACGTCGCCCATCTGCTGCTCGTCCGGGCAACCGTCCGGGAAGGCGAATTCGCCCTCCGCACCGCGCTGGGCGCCAGCCGGTGGGCGGTGGCCCGGCAGCTGCTCACGGAGAGCGCGGTGCTGGCAGCGGCCGGCGGGGGGCTGGGGCTGATGGTGACGACGCTGGCGCTCGGGTTGCTGCGGGTCCTGCATCCGTCGAACCTGCCTCGCCTCGGCGAGATCGACGTCGACGGCCGCGTGCTCGCCTTCGCTGTGCTGACCTGCGTGGTGACGACGCTGACGTTCGGCCTGGCGCCGGCGCTCCAGGCCGCCCGGAACGAGCCGCACGGCACGCTGCAGGCGGGCGGACGGTCCGGCACGACCAAGGCGCGCCAACGGGTGCGAAGCCTGCTCATTCTGGGAGAGGTGGCGCTGTCGGTCGTGCTCCTGGTGGGCGCTGGCCTGCTGGTGCGGAGCTTCGTCGCCCTGCAGCAGGTACGGCCGGGGTTCGACGCCTCCGATGTGCTCACCTTCCAGCTCGCGCTGCCGGCGGGCCGCTATCCCAAGTCCGATGACCGCCGGACATTCGTCCGCGAGCTCGAGCGGCGGCTGGGCGAGCTGCCCGGCGCCCGGCGGGTCGGCATCATCTCCAAGCTGCCCCTGACGGGGAGCGGCCCGCTCTCGCCCTATGCCTTCGATGAGGCCACGGCGCGCAACTGGGAGAGCGTGACGGCGGACGGCCGACAGATCTCGCCGGACTACTTTGCCGCAATGAACACCCGGCTCCTCGCCGGACGGCCGTTCACCTGGGACGACGCGACCGGCAAGCCGCCCGTGATCATCATCGACGAGACCCTCGCCCGGCAGGCGTGGCCGGGGCAGAGCGCCGTCGGCAAGCAGCTGCAGATCGGTCCCACCGGGGAGCCGGACAACATGGTCGAGGTCGTGGGCGTCGTGGAGCACGAGCGCAGCCATGATCTCACCCGCGCGGTGCGGCCGCTGATCTTCTTCTCGATGGGCCAGCAGATTCCCGTGGTGCTGGACGTGGCGGTCGAGACCCGCATCGCGCCCGCGCGCCTCCTCGGCGCTGTCACTGGGCTGGTGCACGAAATGGACAAGGACCTCGCGGTCACGCGAGGCGTGCCGATGACGGCCTATGTGTCGGAAGGCATGGCCCAGGCCCGCTTCAGCTTCCTGCTCATGGGGGCACTCGGCGGAATCGCACTGCTGCTGGCCGCCGTGGGCATCTTCGGGGTCATCGCCTACACCGTGACCCAGCGGACCCGCGAGTTCGGCATCCGGCTGGCGCTGGGCGAGGACCCCGCGCGGACCCGGCGCGGCGTCATCGCCCGGGGGATGGCCCTCGTGGGCCCGAGCATCCTGGTCGGTCTGGCGTGCTCGCTCCTGCTCACACGGTTTCTGGGCGGCCTGCTCTACCAGGTGAGCCCGCACGATCCGCTCACGCTGGGCGGGATCGCCGTCGTGCTCGCGCTGGTGGCTCTCGCGGCGTGCTACCTGCCTGCGCGTCGTGCCACCGCGGTGGACCCCGCGATCGCGCTCCGGAGCGAGTGATGGATGCTGCGCGCCGACTGAATCGCTTTCTTCCGATGGAGACACCGTGATCCGACTCGCCAATCTCGACCGCGCCTACCAGGCCGGGCCCACCACGACGTACGTCCTGCGCCGGATCGACCTCACGATCCAGGAAGGCGAATTCGTCACCATCATGGGACCGTCGGGGGCGGGGAAGTCGACCCTGCTCGGCATCCTCGGCATGCTCGACCACGCCTGGACCGGCGAGTTCCACTTCCTGGGGGAGCCGGTGCACGCGCTCACGCCCAAGAAACGGGTGGAGCTCAACAAGCGCTGCATCGGGTTCGTGTTCCAGAAGTACCACCTGCTCGACGACCTGACGGTGTACGAGAACCTCGAGATTCCGCTGTCCTATCGCGACGTGAAGCCGAAGGAGCGCGCGTCCATCGTGGCCGAAACGCTCGACCGGTTCCAGATGGTGGGGAAGAAGGATCTCTATCCCAGCCAGCTCTCGGGCGGCCAGCAGCAGTTGGTGGGCGTGGCCCGGGCGGTGATCGCCCAGCCGAAGCTGCTGCTGGCGGACGAGCCCACCGGCAACCTGCACAGCGCGCAGGGCGAGGAGATCATGGAGCTCTTCACCCGGCTCAACCGGCAGGGGACCACGATTGTACAGGTGACCCACTCCGAGCGGAACGCGTCCTACGGGCACCGGACGATCCAGCTGCGGGACGGGTGGATCGTGCAGCCGGAGGCCGCAGCTGCAAGCCCTGCACACCGGTAGCTCGGGGCAGGCAGGGTTTCGTATTCACCACAGAGGCACAGAGGGCACAGAGACCAACAGAACAAACCGGAGAATGTGGTTGCTCGCCTTCTATGGCTGTTCTCTGTGCACTCTGTGCCTCTGTGGTGAAAAACCGACTCCAAGTGAATGCCTTCAGCCCGCGTGGAGTTAGATTTCCCGCCGAATCCACCAGCCCAGGGATCGTTGTCGAATTCCACCGCTCCCCCTCAGATCCTGGTCGCGGACGATCAGCCCGACGTCCGTGAGGCCCTTCGCCTGCTGCTGAAGAGCGAAGGGTACGCCATCGAGACCGCCGCCTCGCCGGCCGCGGTCCTGGCGGCCGTGCAGAAGATCGACTTCGACGCCGTCCTGCTCGACCTCAACTACGCCCGCGATACCACCACCGGCCGAGAAGGACTCGAGCTCGTCTCCGAGCTGCAGGCGCTGGACGCCACCCTCCCCGCGGTGGTCATGACCGCCTGGGGCAGCGTCGACAAGGCCGTCGAGGCGATGCGCCGGGGCGCCCGCGACTTCATCGAGAAGCCGTGGGACAACGCGCGCCTCCTCGCCACGCTTCGCACCCAGGTCGAGCTCGGCCGGGCCCTGCGGCGCGCCCGGCGGCTCGAGGGCGAGAACCAGCTGCTCCGGCGGGACGGGCGGCCGCCCCTCATCGCCGGGTCGGCGGTCATGCGGCCCGTGCTGCAACTGATCGAGCGGGTGGCGCCGTCGGACGCCAACGTGTTGATCCGGGGCGAGCACGGGACCGGCAAGGAGGTCGTGGCGCAGTGGCTGCATGCCGCGTCGCCCCGGGCCGCGCGGCCGCTGGTGGCGGTGAACCTGGGCGGGCTCTCGGAGGGGCTCTTCGAGAGCGAGATGTTCGGCCACGTGAAGGGCGCGTTCACCGACGCCCGCGCCGACCGCATCGGGCGGTTCGAGCTGGCCGAGGGCGGCACGCTGCTGCTGGACGAGATCGGGACCCTGGAGCCGCGCCAGCAGGCCAAGCTGCTCCGGGTGCTCGAGAGCGGAGAGGTCGAGCGGGTGGGCGCCTCGCGCTCGCGGCGGATCGACGTACGCATCCTCTCCGCCACCAACGCCGATATTCCGGCCGAAGTTGCCGCCGGGCGCTTCCGCGAGGACCTGCTCTTCCGGCTTAACACGATCGAGATCCACCTGCCGCCTCTGCGCGACCGCCACGACGACATCGGGCCACTCGCGGTCCACTTTCTCGTGCGATACGCCCGACGCTACCGGAAGCCGCTCGCCGGGTTCGAGCCCGAAGCGCTGGGCGCGCTCGAATCGCACGGGTGGCCGGGCAACGTGCGGGAGCTCGACCACACGATCGAGCGCGCGGTGCTGCTGGGACAGGGGACGCGGATCCGGGTGGCGGATCTCGGGCTCCGGGGCGGCGGCGCGGCGACGCGCCTCGAGGACCTGCCGCTGGAGGAGGTCGAGCGGGTGCTGATCCGGAAGGCGCTCGAGCGCCACGGCGGCAACGTGAGCGCGGCGGCCAAGGCCCTCGGGCTGAGCCGGAGCGCGCTCTACCGGCGGCTCCAGCATCATGGGCTCTGACCGGCGGCGTCGGCCCGCCGGTCACGAGTCGCGGGTGTTCGTCGCGGCGCTGCTCGCCGGGCTTCCCGCCGTGCTCGTGGCGGGCTGGCTGCTCTGGACCGGCGCGCACCCCCTCCGCACCCAGGTAACGCTGTCGCTCATCGTGGGCGGCGCCTGGCTCACCGGGGCGGCGCTCGTGCGGGAGCGCGTGCTCCGGCCGCTGCAGACGATCGCCAACCTGCTCGCCGCGCTGCGCGAGGGCGACTACTCGATGCGTGCCCGCGGCGCCCACGCGGACGACGGCCTGAGCCTGGCGCTGCTCGAGATCAACACGCTGAGCGACACCCTCCGTTCGCAGCGCCGCCACGCGCTCGAGGCCACGGCGCTGCTCCGGCGCGTGATGGAGGAGATCGACGTCGCCATCTTCGCGTTCGATGGCGGGCAGCGGCTCCGGCTGGTGAACCGCGGCGGCGAGCGGCTCCTCGGCCAGTCCGCCGAGCGACTGCTGGGGCTCGGCGCCGGCGCGCTGGGGCTGGCGGCCTGTCTCGACGGCGAGACCCCGCGCACCATCGAGGCGGCATTTCCCGGCGGCACCGGGCGGTGGGAACTGCGTGGCAGTATTTTCCGGCAGGACGGGCTGCCGCACCGGCTCCTGGTGCTCTCCGACTTGAGCCGGGTGCTCCGGGCCGAAGAGCGCTCGGCGTGGCAGCGGATCGTGCGCGTGCTGGGCCACGAGATCAACAACTCGCTCGCGCCGATCAAGTCCATCGCCGGTAGCCTCCGGAGCCTTGCCGAGCGGCCGGCGCGGCCGCCGGACTGGGAGCAGGACCTCCGGGCCGGGTTGCTGGTGATCGAGACGCGGTCCGAATCGCTCGCCCGCTTCATGGGAGCCTACGCGCGGCTGGCCCGATTGCCGCAACCGCAGCTCCGGCCGGTGCAGGTGGACGAGTGGGTGCACCGGGTGGCCGCGCTCGAGCGGCGCCTCCCGGTGCAGGTGGATGAAGGGCCGGCGCTGGTACTGACGGCGGATGGGGATCAGCTCGACCAGCTGCTCATCAACCTCGTCCGTAACGCCGCCGATGCGGCGCTCGAAACGGCCGGCGAAGTGCGGGTGGGCTGGCGGAGCCATCACGGGGTCGTCGAGGTGACCGTGGACGACGACGGGCCCGGCTTGCCCGACCCGGGCAACCTGTTCGTCCCGTTCTTCACCACGAAGGCGGCGGGAACCGGCATCGGCCTCGTGCTGAGCCGGCAGATCGCCGAGGGGCACGGCGGCGCGCTCACTCTCGCGCCGCGTCCCGACGCCCGCGGCGCGCGCGCGACACTCCGGCTGCCGCTGGGCCCGCTGATGCCGACCTCCGACTCGTGAGACGCCATGCTCTTTCGACGCTTCTACGACGACCAGCTCGCGCAGGCCAGCTATCTCCTCGGGTGCCAGGCCACCGGCCAGGCGCTGGTGGTGGATCCCAACCGTCACATCGAGCCGTACCTGCGCGCCGCGGAGACCGAGGGCCTGCGCCTCACCCACGTGACCGAGACGCACATCCACGCCGACTTCGTCTCCGGCGCGCGCGAGCTGGCCGAGCGCACGGGCGCGCGGCTGCTGCTCTCGGGCGAAGGCGGCGAGGCCTGGCGCTACCGTTACGCGGACGAGGCCGGCGCGGAGACCCTGTGTGACGGTGGAGTCTTCGAGGTCGGCCGGGTGTCGGTTCGGGTGATGCACACCCCCGGGCACACGCCCGAGCATCTGATGTTCATCGTCACCGATACTGCGAGCGCCACCGAGCCGATGGGCGCCTTCACGGGCGACTTTCTCTTCGTGGGCGACGTCGGCCGGCCGGACCTGCTCGAGCGCGCGGCCGGCCAGGCGGGGACCATGGAGGGCTCGGCGCGGCAGCTCTTCCGCTCGCTCGGGCGGCTGGCCCCGCTGCCGGACTGGCTCCAGATCTGGCCCGGCCACGGCGCCGGCTCGGCGTGCGGCAAGGCGCTCGGCGCGGTCCCGCAATCGACGCTGGGCTACGAGCGTCGCTTCAACTGGGCGTTCGGCGTGGCCGACGAGGATGCGTTCGTGCGGGCCGTGCTCGCGGGGCAGCCCGAGCCGCCGCCCTACTTCGCCAAGATGAAGGCCATCAACCGGGACGGACCACGAGTGCTCGGGGAGCGAGCCCGGCCGCCCCGGGTCGATGCCGCCGGAGTGGCCACGGCACTGGCAGCCGGGGCGATCGTGGTGGACACCCGACCTGCCTGCGAGTACGTCGCCCAGGCGATACCGGGCACGATCAACATCCCGGCGGGCCGCGCCTTCACCACCTGGGCAGGATGGCTGCTGCCCTATGACCGCGACCTCTACATGGTCATGGGCGATGGGAACCGCCAGGCGGTGGCCGACCTGCTCCGTGGGCTCGCCGGCATCGGGCTCGATCGGGTGGCCGGCGTGGCCGGGCCCGAGCTGCTCGACGACTGGCGTGTGGCCCAGGGGCCGCTGCAGACGATCGCCGCCATCGACCACGTCGAGCTCGATGCCGCCGTTCGCGGCGAGCGCGTGGCTGTGCTCGACGCGCGCACTGCGGCCGAGTGGTCGGCCGGGCACCTGCCGGGCGCGGTGAACATTCCGCTCGGCGAGCTCCAGTCCCGTGTCGGCGAGCTCCCTCGCGGCCGGCCGCTGGTGGTGCACTGCCAGGCCGGCGCGCGGGCGGCGATTGCCGCTTCGGTGCTCAGCGCGCAGGGCGTGACGGACCTCCGGCTGTATGGAGGCGGGTACGCCGAGTGGGCCGCGGCCGGGCATCCGACCTCCAGGGCGCCGGCGTAGCGAGGCCACCAGGGAGGGAACCGGGAGGTGTCGGGCGGTGTTCACGCCGGGAGATTCAGGCATCCCAGCCACCCGCGACCGGAGACTCGCTCCCCATCATGCCGATCCAGGTAATGCCCTCACACCCGACCGACACAGCCGAGCCCGCCCGGCGGTTCCCTGTCGTGCGCGTCCTGATCGCCCTGGCCGCGGTCGCGCTGCTGCTCATCGCTGGCCGCCAGTTCGGCGCGTTGATCCCGGCCTTCAGCACGTGGGTCGACGGCCTCGGTGTCTGGGGGCCGGTGGCGTTCGTCGCCGGTTATGCGCTCGCAACCGTTGCCTTCGTGCCCGGCTCGCTGCTGACGCTCGCCGCGGGAGCCATCT
>Ga0210120_1000380_pt1 | contig 10453 bp, 7 predicted proteins | sample Goodyear_PhragA__FD_184868 | JGI IMG/M metagenome (GOLD analysis project Ga0210120, IMG submission 184868) | Wetland microbial communities from San Francisco Bay, California, USA, that impact long-term carbon sequestration - Goodyear_PhragA_D2... | ecosystem: Environmental > Aquatic > Marine >... | reverse complement strand
CAGCCGCAAAAGCCGGCCCAGATTGGCGGTCAGGACCAGCCGCTGCAGGTCACCCTCGGCGAGGACGACGACCGGTTCTTCTCCGAAGTCCCGCCGCAGCTCCTCGGTCGCGCGATAGGCCGACGTGCCGGTGTCGACCAGGGTGTCCGCCCCAGCGTCCGTCGGCAACCGGGTCGCCCCGACCCCCGCCCCGACGGCAAGCAACGCCGAGACCGCGATGACGGGCTTGGCGTGCCGGACGGCCCAGGCGGCAATCTGACCGAAGGCGCGGCTCACGCGATCTCGCGCGGGTGCACCGGCGAGTGGCGCCGGCCGGCCCGGCGCCTCAATCCATCGACAGGGGGCCGGTCACGTCGGCGCTGAGGAACTGGTGGACGAACTGGTTCTCGGAATCGAACAGTTCCTCCTTCGGCCCGGACTCGACGATTTTGCCGTTCCACAGGACGGCGATGAAATCGGAGATGCGCCGTGCGGTGTTCAGGTCGTGACTGATCACCAAGTAGCAGCCGCCGTTCTCGGCGTGCACCTCGCGGACCAGCTCGCAGAGCAGCGCCGTGCGGACCGGGTCGAGGCCGGAGTCCGGCTCGTCGAACATGACGATTGCCGGTTCCAGCACCAGCGCTCGGGCGAAGCCGGCCCGCTTGCGCATTCCGCCGGAGAGCTCGTTCGGCATCTTGTAGATGGCCTCCGTCAGCCCAACCTCCCTGAGGCGGCGACTGACGATCTCGCCGATCTCCTCCTCGCTCTTGTCGGTGTGCTGGCGCAGTGGGAAGGCAGTGTTGTCGTAGATGTTCATCGAACCGAACAGGGCCCCGTCCTGAAACAGGAGGCCGAACTTTTTGCGAACGTCGAAGAGCTCGTCGTCGGTCATGTTGGGAATCGACTCGCCATGCACGAGCACGTCGCCGGAGTCCGGATAGAGCAGCCCGACGATGTGCTTGACGAGAACGCTCTTGCCGGTGCCCGACGGGCCCAGCACGATCGAGACCTGGTCCTCGGGGAGGCCCAGGTTGAGGCCGTTGAGGATGCGCGCGCGGCCGAACTGCTTGACCAGGTCGATGATCTCGATCGCGTCCTCGCCCCCGTGGTCGCGCTTGCGGCCGGTGTGGAAGCGGTAGGGATCGGCCTCGGTCGGGTCGACGCCCGGGATGACGAAGTCGCGGCCCATCACGGCGCCGTCCTCGCTCACATAGGGACCGGCGGGAGCGCTTGGCGCGCCGCGGTCTGCGGGACTCGCCGCGGTCTCGCCGCCCTCGGTGTCGGTGATCTGGCTTGAATCGTCCATCGGCACGGGTGACGTCAACCCCCTATCGGCAACCTCGGATTGGCCCCCCAGAAGATCAGGGTTCCCAGGAAGCCAATGATATGGACCAGGACGATGTTGAGGACCATCGACTTCGCCGTGGCGGTGCCGACCCCGACCGGCCCGCCCGAAGCCGTGTAGCCGTAGTAGCAGCCCACCAGCACGATCGCGGTGGCCATCACCATCCCCTTGATCAGGCTGAATATCAGGTCAGGTGGGTTCTGGAACTGCCAGAAGATCAGCAGGTAGCCGCCCGAAGAGACGTCGCCGACCTGCTGGACGACGGCGATGTAGCTGGCCAGGTACATGATCCCAATACCGACCAGGTACATGAACGGAAAGGCGATCCAGGCGGCGACCAAGCGGGTCGCGCAGAGGAAGGTGACGGGCGGCACGCCCATCACCTCCAGGGCGTCGATCTCGTCGGAGATCCGCATCGCACCCAGCTCGGCGACGATCCCGGTCCCGACCTTTGCCGCGAGCATGTAGCCGAAGGCGTAGGGCATGATCTCGCGCAGGTCGCAAAGGGCCGAGAAGAGCCCGGCATAGGCCGGGGCGCCCTGCGCCCGCAGCAGGTAGGCGCCCTCGATGCCGCATTGCAGCCCGAGGATGAAGACTGTGGCCCAGATGACCGCCGCCGAGCCGAGGATCAGTATGCCGGCCTGGCGCAGGCCCTCGCCGAAGAAGCGCAGGACCCGACCTGAATAGACCAGGCCCGCCACGCGCGAGCTGAAGCGGGCGATCTCGCCGAAGGAGTCGAGCCAGGCCTGCGGGACTGCCAGCCAGGCGTTCATCGAACCGTCTGCAGGTCGGGGTTGGTGGCGAGCAACGTCTGCGTGAAGACGTAGTTGAAGGCGAAGATCCCCAGGAAGGCGATGACGACCGCCTGGTTGACGGCGCGGCCGACCCCGGCCGCGCCTCCCGACGCCGTCATCCCCTTGTATGAGCAGACGACCGCGATGATCGCGCCGAACAGGGTGCACTTGATGACTGACCCCGCGAGGTCGAGCGTCGTGGCGCTCGTCAGGAAGGTCGCGAAGAAACCGCCCAGGGGCTGGCTGTAGAGGAACTCGGCGAGGATGCCGCCGGTCAGGCCGAAGAGCAGTGCGTAGATGTCCAGCAGGCCCGTGACCAGCATCAGGGCCAGGAAGCGCGGCACGACAAGGTTCTTGATCGGGTCGACGCCGAGCACCTGCAGGGCGTCGAGCTCCTCGCGGATCTTGCGCGCGCCGAGGTCGGCGGTGATCGCGGTGCCGGCCACGCCGGCTACGACCACGGCGGTGACGAAGGGGGCGATCTCGCGGACCGCCGCCAGGACGAAGAAGCCACCGAGTCTGTCCAGTGCCCCGAACAGCGAGAGCACGTTGGCGGCCTGCATGCCGGGGGCGCCGAAGCAGATCGCCACCGTCGAGACGAGCAGCGGGAACCAGCAGAGCTGCAGCGCGAAGCGGAACTGGTCGACGAACTCCTCGCCGTAGGGATAAGGGGGTCGCACCGCCGAGACGAGCGTTTTCGCGGTGAGGATCATCATTGCCCCCACCTGCTCGAAGAAGGACTTGGCGGGCAAGAACCTCCTGCCTATGGATGCGGCTGTGTCCATCTGCTCCTCCGGCAAGCGGGGCCGCATCCGGCGACCCCAACTCGTGCGCTGAGTTTATGCCATGGCTAAGCGGCCACCGTTACACGACTGTTGAGATCCGGCTAAGCGCTTGGCGAAGGGTTACCGAACTGCCGGAGGGCTCGAAACCCCGTGGTATGTTCCGCCCGCTTTGGAGGAGCCTGTCTCGATACACCCCGTGCGCGTCTGGGGGCGGCGGACGCTTCGCGGGGTAGCGGGCGCGGCCGTCGCCGCCTTGGCCCTCACGATCGCCGCCTGCGGCGAATCCTCGAAGACAAGCGAGGAAGGGGCGCCGGGCAACTATTCGGTCAAGGTGGTGACCGCGGAGTTCCCGCCCAAGCAGCGCCTCGGAGAGACCTCGCTGATGAGGATCGGGGTTCGCAATGCCGGCGACCGAGCGATGCCCGCACTCACCCTCACAGTCTCGATTGCGGGCAAAGAGGGACGGGAGTCCGGGCTCCCCTTCGGGATCCGCGACCCCGAGCCCGGCCTCGCCCAGCCAGACCGTCCCGTTTGGGTCCTCGCCGAGCACTACCCGAAGCTGGCCGGCTCCTCAGAACCGGGCGGCGCCGAAACCGCCAACGAAAAGACCTTTGACTTCGGCCCGCTGGACCCCGGCGCGACCACCGAGGCGGTCTGGAAGCTGAGCGCCGTGAGGGTCGGCGACTTCACCGTCCTCTACTCCATTGGCGCTGGGCTCAACGGGGAAGCCAAGGCCGTGACCGGCGGCGGCGTTCGGGCTGGAGGGACATTCGCGGCGCGAATCTCGGAGGTTCCACCGAACACGGTCGTCACCGACAGCGGGGCCGTCGTCGAAATTCCGAAGCAGCAGCGCCGCGGCAGCCGTTAGACAGCTCCAAGCCCGGCCAGCGACGCGCGGGTCACTAACGTTTCCGGGATGGGACGACGTGCCGCATCGTGCCTTGCGGTCGCAGCGCTGGCGATGACCGCGCTTCCAGCCTGTGGCAATGCCCAGGCGCCGCCCAACCAGACGGGCGAATCGCAGCCCGCGGTCGGCAGCGCCACGGGGAGTCGCCAACTCGCTGTCGCGCTGAAGCGAATCGGCCGCTTCGAAGCGCCCGTCTACGTCGCCGGAGCGCCCGGTTTCCCAAGGCTGCTGTTCGTGGTCGAGCGTGCGGGTACGGTCCGGGTGCTGCGCGGGGGCCGGCGGCTGCCGCGTCCGTTCCTCGACATCTCGGGGCTGGTCAGCTCGGACGGCGAGCGCGGCCTGCTCTCGATCGCCTTCCCGCCCGACTACCGGCGCAGCCGGCGCTTCTACGTCTACTACACCGACCGCCAGGGTGACATCAGGGTCGACGAGTTCAGGCGCCGCAGTGCGACGCGAGCCGCGCGCGGGTCGCGTCGCACTGTGATCGAGATACCCCACCCGACAAACTCGAACCACAACGGAGGCCAGCTGCAGTTCCTCGGCAACCTCCTCTATCTGGGTACCGGAGACGGCGGCTCCGGCGGCGACCCACCCAACAACGCGCAGAACCGCAACAGCCTCCTGGGCAAGCTGCTGCGGATCGACCCCCGGCCCTCGGGAGGCCGCCCCTACTCGATCCCGCCCGGCAACCCGTTCGTGGGCAGGCGGGGCCGCGGCGAGGTCTACAGCTACGGCCTGCGCAACCCATTCCGCTTCTCCTTCGACACGGTGACGGTGCGGCGACCGCGAATCGCGATCGCCGACGTCGGGCAGGACCGCTTCGAGGAGCTCGACTACACGACCGTGGCGGCGGCGCGGGGCGCCAACTTCGGTTGGGACGCGTTCGAGGGCTTCTCCCGCTACCGGGACGCGAACAGCGGCACGCCCGATCCGAGCGGAACGGTGAAGCCGACCCTCGCCTACCCCCACAGCCGTGGCGGAAGCTGCTCGATCATCGGCGGCTACGTGGTCCGCGACCGGCGCCTCCGCGGGCTCCGCGGGCGCTACGTCTACGCCGACCTCTGCGAGGGGCAGCTGCGCAGCGTCGTCCCCCACCTGCGCCGCGCCGCCCGCGACCGCAAGCTCGGCCTCAGCGTCTCCACGCCGAGCTCCTTCGGCGAGGACACGCACGGCCGCCTCTACGTCATCTCGCTCGACGGGCCCGTCTACCGCCTGGTCCCCCGTCGGGGTCGCGCGCAGGCTACAGTTGGCTGACCAGCCAAGGGCCATGGGAAGGAGCACCAGGTGGAGAGTCAAACCGCGCGGGCCAGCACCGGCGCCGGAAACGGCAGCCGTCCGAGCGAAGGGGACCGCGTCCTAGACGTCCAGAACCCCGCGACGGGAGAGACCATTGCCAGCGTTCCGGTCGACTCGGCCGAGAGTGTCGCGGAGACGGTCGCCCGGGTGCGTGCCAACCAGGCCGAGTGGGAGGCGCTGGGGATCGAGGGGCGCTACCGCTGGCTGGGCAAGCTGCGCGATTGGCTGCTCGACAACTCCGAGCGGATTCTCGACACGATGCAGGCGGAGACCGGCAAGGTCCGCGCCGACGCGTCCAACGAGCCCGCCTACCTGGCGGACCTGATCAACTTCTACGGCACCAGGGCGGCGAGGTTTATCGGCGAGGAGAAGGTGCGCCCACACACCGCTCTACTCGCCTCCAAGAAGCTGCGCGTCCAGTACCGGCCTCACCCGGTGGTCGGGATCATCAGCCCGTGGAACTTCCCCCTGATCCTCGCCCTCGGCGACGCGATCCCGGCACTGCAGGCGGGCGCGGCGGTAGTGGTCAAGCCCTCCGAGTTCACGCCGCTCGGGCTAGCCGAGGTAGTGAAGGCCTGGGAGGAGGAGATCGGCGGTCCCGATGTGCTCGCCTGCGTTCAGGGAGTCGGCGAGACCGGGGGGGCACTGGTGGACGAGGTGGACTTCGTCCAGTTCACCGGCTCCGACAGGACCGGGCGCAAGGTGATGGCGCGGGCAGCGGAGACGCTGACCCCGGTCAGCCTCGAGCTCGGCGGCAAGGACCCGATGATCGTGCTCTCAGACGCCGATATCGACCGCGCTGCCAACGCCGCGGCCTTTGGCGGGATCATGAACGCGGGCCAGATCTGTATGTCGGTGGAGCGCATCTACGTCGAGGAGCCCGTCTACGACGAGTTCGTCTCGAAGCTGGCCACCGAGGTCGGCAGGCTGCGCCAGGGCGCCGACGACCGAGGCCACGACAAGGACGTGGGCGCAATGACGTCGCCCAACCAGACGGTGATCGTCGAGGACCATGTCAACGACGCCCTCGCCTCCGGAGCGCGAGCGCTGACCGGCGGAAAGCGGGTCGAGGGGCCAGGCGACTACTTCGAGCCGACGGTGCTGGTCGATGTCGACCACTCGATGAAGGTGATGCGCGACGAGACGTTCGGCCCGGTGGTCGGCGTGATGAAGGTGCGCGACACCGAGGACGCCCTACGGCTCGCCAACGACAGCCGCTACGGGCTCTCGGGGTCCGTGTTCGGAGAGAAGGAGCGGGCCGAGCGGGTGGCGCGGCGGGTTGAGTGCGGCGCCGTCAACGTCAACGACGTGCTGGTCAACTACCTGGCAACCGACGTGCCGATGGGGGGCTGGAAGCAGTCCGGGATCGGCTACCGCCACGGCGAGCCGGGGATCAAGAAGTACTGCCGCACCGAGTCCATCGTGATCACCAGGTTCGGCGGCAAGCGCGAGCCGAGTTGGTTCCCCTACACGCGGGCGCGCCGGGGGCTGATCAACCGCATCGGGCGCGCCTTCTACGCTCGCGACTGGCGGCGGCGCCTCGGCCTGCGCTGAGGAATTCGCTACCTTTCACCGAACCATCAAGAGCGGTCGAGGGGCCCGGCCCGCGGACGCCGCAGCAACCAACCGAGATCCCCGGATCGAGGAACGGTGCTAATGCCGGGGTCGATGGAGGTGACTGTTTCAGCCAATGCCAGAGCGTGACTTCCTAGCGGCGACGCGGGAGCGCATCGTCGTCTTCGATGGCGGCATGGGCGCGACCCTGGAGCAGTTCGACCTGACGCAGGCCGACTACGGCGGGCTGGAGGGCAAATGCCACGAGGCGCTGGTGCTAAACCGGCCCGACGTGATCGAGGGAGTCCACGCCTCGATGCTGGAGGCCGGTGCCGACGTCGTGGAGACCGACAGCTTCCAGGGCTCGCGGCTGAAGCTCGAAGAGTGGGGGCTCGGCGAGCACACGCTGGAGATCAACGTCAAGGCAGCCGAAATCGCCCGCGGGGCGGCGGGTGAGGAGCGCTTCGTGGCGGGCTCGATCGGCCCGACCGGATTCCTGCCCGCCTCCGACGATCCCACGCTGGGAGACATCTCCTTCGCGAGGCTCGTCGAGGTCTTCGCGGAGCAGGCGGGCGGCCTGGTCGAGGGCGGCGCCGACCTGATCATCATCGAGACCGCGCAGGACATCCTCGAGGTCAAGGCGGCGATCTTCGGCGCCCGCGAGGCCTTCGCCGAAACCGGCCGCACCCTGCCGATCCAGGCCAGCGTCTCCCTGCTTCCGCAGGGAGGAAAGATGCTGCTCGGCACCGACATCCAGGCGGTGTTGACAACGCTGGCAGCGCTCGACGTCGACGTGATCGGGCTCAACTGCTCGACCGGCCCGGAGGACATGCGCGACGCGATCCGCTTCCTCGGCGAGAACAGCCCGCTCCCGGTGCACTGCATCCCCAACGCCGGTCTGCCCCTGCAGGGCCCGGACGGCGAGACGATCTTCCCCGAACAACCTGAGCCGCTCGCCGCGACGCTGGGCGAGTTCGTAGAGCGCTACGCCGTCGGGATCGTCGGCGGCTGCTGCGGGACGACGCCCGAGCACATCGCCGCGATCCGCGAGCGGGTCGATGGCCGCGTGCCGGGCGAGCGCCCCCCGCCGGGGCCGCCACAGCTCTCCTCGATGATGACCGCGACGCCGCTGGTCCAGGAGCCGCGTCCGACGCTGGTCGGCGAGCGAGTCAACTCGCAGGGCTCCAAGAAGGCGAAGGAGCTGCTGCTGGCCGAGGACTATGACGGCCTCGTCCAGGTCGCCGAAGACCAGGTCGAGGGGGGCGCCCACGTACTCGATGTCTGCGTTGCGCTCACCGAGCGATCTGACGAGGACGAGCAGATGGGAGCCGTGGTCGAGCGGGTCTCGCTGACCCAGCCGGCCCCGATCCAGGTCGACTCGACCGAGCCCCAGGTGATCGAGGCCGCGCTGGAGAAGATCCCCGGGCGGGCGATCGTCAACTCGATCAACCTCGAGGCGGGGCCGGACAAGGCCAACGTCGTCGTGCCGCTGGCGGTGGCGCATGGGGCGGCGCTGATCGCGCTGACGATCGACGAGGTCGGGATGGCGAAGACGGCCGAGCGCAAGGTCGAGATCGCCAAGCGCATCCGCGACCTCGCCTGCGAGGAGCACCGCCTCGACCCCGAGGCGCTGATCTTCGACGCGCTCACCTTCACTCTCACTACGGGCGATGAGGAGTGGAAGCCCTCGGCGGTCGAGACGATCGAGGGGATCAGGCGGATCAAGGCCGAGATCCCCGGCGTGAAGACCTCGCTCGGCGTCTCCAACGTCTCCTTCGGCGTCGGCCAGCCGGCTCGCGCCGTGCTCAACTCGGTCTTCCTGCATCACTGCGTCGAGGCCGGCCTCGACCTGGCGATGGTCAACCCGAACCACATCACTCCCTACCCGGAGATCTCCGAGTCCGAGCGCGAGTTGACCGACGACCTCGTCTTCAACCGGCGCCCCGACGCCTTGGAGCGCTTCATCGGCCACTTCGAGTCCAAGGGCGAGGAGGCCGCCGAGGAAGCGGGCGACCCGACCGAGGGCATGGAGCCCGAGGAGGCGCTGCACTGGCACATCCTGCGCCGCAAGAAGGAGGGCGTGGAGGAGTGGATCGACCGCTCCAACGAGAAGATCGGCGCGGTGCCGACGCTGAACGAGGTGCTGCTGCCGGCGATGAAGGAGGTCGGCGACAAGTTCGGCGCCGGCGAACTGATCCTGCCCTTCGTCCTGCAATCGGCGGAAGTGATGAAGCGCGCCGTGACGCGGCTGGAGAACTACCTCGACCGGATCGAGGGCCACAGCAAGGGCAAGGTCGTGATCGCGACGGTGTTCGGCGACGTGCACGACATCGGCAAGTCACTGGTCAACACGATCCTTACCAACAACGGCTACACGGTCGTCGATCTCGGCAAGCAGGTGCCGGTCGAGACGATCATCGAGGCAGCGGTCGAGAACGAGGCCGACGCGATCGGCCTCTCGGCCCTGCTCGTCTCGACCTCGAAGCAGATGCCGATCTGCGTGCAGGAGCTGCACCAGCGCGGGCTCGAGTTCCCGGTGCTGATCGGCGGCGCCGCGATCAACCGCGACTTCGGCCGGCGCACGCTCTACCCGCACGGCAAGGAGTCCGACGACGTCTACGAACCGGGCGTCTTCTACTGCAAGGACGCCTTCCAGGGGCTCGACACGATGGATGCGCTGGTCGACGAGGAGGCGCGGGCGGCGCTGGTCGAGCGGATCCGCGCCGAGGCCCAGCAGCTGCGCGAGAAGCCGGTCGAGGTCGACGACGCGCCACCGGTCACCGATGCCAGCGCGCGTTCCTCCGCGCGCACCGACAACCCGATCCCCGAGCCGCCCTTCCGCGGTGCGCGGGAGGTCGAGGTCGACCTCGACCAGGTCTTCCCCTATCTCGACCGCCACGTCCTCTTCAAGCTGCATTGGGGCGGCAAAGGGGTGAAGGGCGAGGCCTGGCGCGAGCTGGTCGAGGGCAACGGTCAGGACGAGGGCTTCGCGCCGCGACTGGAGCGGATGTGGCGCGAGCAGGACTACCTCCATCCGCGCGCTCGGCTCGGTTACTTCCCCTGCAACGCCGAGGGCAACGAGCTGATCGTCTTCGATCCCGAGGAGCCGCAGCGCGAGCTCGAGCGGCTGGTCTTTCCGCGCCAGCCCAGGCACGACCGCATCTGCCTGGCCGACTTCTTCCGGCCGCTGGATTCCGGCGAACGCGACGTCGTCGCCCTGCAGGGCGTCACCGTCGGGCCCGAGGTGACCGAGTTGATCGAGCGGCTGGAGCGCGAAGGCGAGTTCGCCGAGCAGCTCTTCGTCCACGGCCTCGGCGTGCAGACGGCTGAGGGCCTGGCCGAGTGGCTACACGCCGAGGTGCGCCGCGCGCTCGGCATCGACCTCGACCAGGGCCGCCGCTACTCCTGGGGCTACCCGGCCTGCCCGGACCAATCCGAGCACGAGAAGGTCTGGCGCCTGCTCGACCTTGAGCAGATCGGCATGACCCTCTCCGACGGCTACGCCGTCCTCCCAGAGCAATCGACGGTGGCGATCGCCGCCCATCACCCCCAGGCCGTCTACTTCGGCATGAAGTCCGGCTTCATCCCCGAGAGCAAATCGCCCGACGAGCTGATCGCCGGCACCAAGCGCGGCGGGGAGCTGCCACCCGAGCGCGAGCCGGTCGAGTCCTAGAGGCCTGATGTGGGTTATCCACGCACACGGATGGCGCCGCATGCCGTCGCTGGATCGCCGCCCGCGTGCTTGCGGGTAGCACCCGGCTACCCGCTTCGCCCGCGTACGCCGCCCAGCTCG